>Ga0172380_10009328_pt1 | contig 10485 bp, 6 predicted proteins | sample Leawe162metaG_FD_119747 | JGI IMG/M metagenome (GOLD analysis project Ga0172380, IMG submission 119747) | Leachate microbial communities from a municipal landfill in Southern Ontario, Canada - Leachate well 162 metaG | ecosystem: Engineered > Solid waste > Landfill > Unclassified | place...
ATTTAGGTATGCTCGTGCCGGTGCTGGGAGTCTTTCGGGTTTTGGGAACAGCAAGAGCTGATCGGTTCACTTATCTCCCGCAGATCGGACTGTGTCTGCTGCTGGTCTGGGGTGCTGCTGACTGGTGCATTTCTGTCCGCCGCCGCGTGCTGTTATCGGTGTTTGCCGTACTTGTCCTTGTCGGACTGGTTGTAACTGCCCGCAAACAAAGTGCTTATTGGTCTGACAGTGAAACGCTCTGGATGCATACACTCGCGTGTACAGAAGGGAATTCCGTCGCGCATAGCAATCTCGGCGCAGCTTTGCTTTCGCAGGGCAGAACCAAAGAGTCTGTGCAGCACTTTGAAGAGGCCATCCGGCTGGGTACGAAACAGGCTGAGGTTTACAATAATCTCGGGTTTGCACTGGCCGATACCGGCAACTATGGAGAAGCCTTGAGGCAGTATCTCACGGCTTTGTCTATTGATCCGGAGCGCGCCGAAATTCTAACAAATCTGGCAGATACGTTTGCGGCGCTTGGCGATACAGAGCGGGCGGTCCGGCTGTATGAACTGGCAGTTGACAAAAAGCCCGATTACGTTGATGCGCTAAAAAAAATGGCCTGGATTTTTGCCGCCGGAGCCGACAGTTCTTTCCGCGACGGCAGCAGGGCCGTTGCGCTGGCGGAAAAAGCCAATGCACTCTGCGACGGGCGCGATGTTTCCGTTCTTTGTACGTTGGCCGCAGCTTATGCTGAAGCCGGGCGGTTTTCTATGGCCGTGGATGTCGCGCGCAAAGCGGCGGATATGGCAATCGACCGCGGAGATCAAGAGACCGCCGGACGGATCCGGCAGCAGCTCGGCCTTTACGAAAGGCAGAAGCCGTATCATGAACTGCCTGCCAGGTGAAATGCGGATGAGCAAGGATTTTATGAAAATTTACGATAAACAGATGAAATGGGTTTTTGCGTTGATTGTGATATTGGCTGTTTCAGCCGTGTTCGCCCCGGCACTGCGGGGAGAGTTCCTGCACTGGGATGATGATGGATTGTTTGTGTACAATCCGTATTTCCGAGGCTTGGATGCGGAGCATTTGAAATGGATGCGCACAACCTTCTGGTATGGACATTGGCAGCCAATAAGCTGGCTGAGTTTCGCCTTGGACTTTGCGGCGTGGGGTATGAACCCTCACGGATGGCATGCGACCAGTCTGCTGCTGCACAGTATCAACGCCGTCTTGGTTTATCTGCTGTGTTTGGCGTTTTTAAAAGAACAGCGGGCGAGCTATGCAATTTCCGCGCTGGCGGCGCTTTCTTATGCCATTCATCCGCTCCGGGTGGAGGCGGTCGTCTGGCTTGCAACGCGCGGGTATCTGCTGTGCGGAACCTTCTGTCTGCTGACCATGCTGTTTTATCTTAAGACGGGCAAACAAAAGCGCTATCCATTTGCTGCGCTGCTTTGCTTTACGTTTGCGACGGTTACCAAAGGTATTGGCATGATGCTTCCGTTGGTGCTGCTGCTGATTGATTGGGGGCATTTCAGGCGGATCACCTCAGTGCGTACGATGTTATCTTGCGTGATTGAAAAAACTCCATTTTTCGTGCTCTCGCTGCTGACCGGCATAATGGCCTTTCTGGCAAAAAAAACGGGCGGAGGAATGATGCCGGTCGAGAAATACGGCGTGATTGAACGCTTCGGACAGGCTGTGTACGGGATCTGGTTTTATCTTTTTAAAACCGTTCTGCCCCTTAATCTGACACCTCTTTACTATAAGCAGCCCGAGGTTGTACCGGTTGTGGTTGCATTGGCGTTGACGTCCGCAGCGGCGATTTCTCTTTTCCTGCTGCGGCATCGGGTGCGCCCGGTACTCATTACATCAGGTGCATTTTTGATCATGATTTTTCCAATGATAGGATTCACCCAAAGCGGGGTACAGTTTTTTGCCGACCGTTTTACTTATTTGGCAGCTATTCCGTTTTCCGTGCTTCTGGCCGTCGGATTGAGTCGGCTTAAGACAATGCGACGGCTGATTTGCGGTGCGCTGGCCGTGCTGCTGACACTTTTCGGTGTGCAGACTTTCGCTTTTTCGAACACATGGAGCCATAATCTCTCGCTTTGGTGGTGTGCTGCTTCCGTGGATAAAAATAATGCAGAGGCGTATAACAGCGCCGGTTTGGCATTGATGGATTATCAGTATTATGAAAAAGCACTGGAGTATTTTGAGAAAGCTGTTCAGCTCAAACCAGGTTATGCTTTAGCTGTGCATAACCGGGCGCTGGCTCTGGCCATGATGGGGCGATATGACGAGGCTTTTCGCGACTGGGAGATTGCATTAGCCTTGCCGGATGTTCCCAAGGAGGCGCGTGAAAAAATATTATGGGTTCGCGGATGGGTTTTTGAGCAGACGGGAAATTTGAAAGATGCTGAGAACGACTACTCAAGCGTAGCAGATGATAATATGACTACTCCAATGCAACGGGCCGACATCTTGCAGCTTCGCGCGGCGCTTTATCTCCGGACCGGACAAAAAGAAAAAGCACTGGCTGACTTGGAAACAGTACTCAAATTGCCGGATCCTTTCGGAAAACAGCGGCAAAAAGCGCAGGAAAAAATCAATGAAATCAACAGAATAAAAGAAGACTAGAGCGTGTCGTCACGAGATTTTCAGCCAAAGAGTAAGACAACGGATTTGAACGGCGGCGAGAAAGGATGCGGCGTTCTTCGCATAACGGGTTGCGATACCGCGCCATTGTTTCAGATGCAAAAAAGCATTCTCAACCAAATGGCGCAACGTGTAGACACCCTTGTCGTATGATCGCTGTTCCCGGCGGTTTTTGCGCGGAGGAATAACCGGCTCCATGCCTGCTTCCTGCGCCTGTTTGACAATCGCATCGCGGCCGTCGCCATTCTGATCAAACAGGAACTGGTACTTGTCATTGTCGGCGGCGTTTTTGTGATGGAAGCCGCCAGCGTGCTGATACAGCAGAGCTGGTTCAAGATTACGAAAAAAAGATATGGCGAAGGACGGCGTGTTTTCCGCTGTGCGCCGCTTCATCATCATTTCGAATTTATCGCCAGAGACCGCGCGGCGGCGGCCGGACGCTCCGTCGGTGCGGCGGAAAACATGATCACTATCCGCTTTTGGATTCTTTCCATCATCTTTGCCCTGATCGGCGTTGCAACCTTGAAGATCAGGTAGGGTTGAAAGATCACTTTTTAATGGAGAGGACATTTCTGACAATATCCAGCCCTTCATGCGGATCAATGTCCAGTGCATCGCAAATCCGGATATACTCAATCAAATCCAACCGTCGTTCACCCTGTTCGATTTTCCCGACCCACGAGTGAATAACGCCCAACTTCTCGCCCAGCTCACGCATCGTGATGCCTTTTTGTTTCCTTTGCGACCGGAGCCATTTTAGGAGTTGGGAGTATTCCTGTGAGTAAATAGTTTTTTTCATGTCCCGAATTTAGGGCCAGTTCTGTTTTTACCGAAAATAGGTACAAATCCGCTTGCCATTCCTTTTGCCGGTTTGCTAGAACCCGAGGCAATGTTTAAAAGGGGCGTTATGAGAAGAAAAGTATTTATACGTTTTGCGACCGCCGGAGCTTCGTTGCTTTTGCCGGGTACATTGACGGCAGAACATAGCAATGATCTTTGGCTTGGTTCCGGCATGAAGAGTAACGGGATCAGTCTGATAATTTACGCCCCTGAAAGTTTCACCAGCCGGGTGGAGGTTTATTTTTGCTCCAACCTGCGTTCCAATGTTTGGAGTATCGCGGCGCAGAATCTGCGTCCGGTCAGCACCAATCCAGCGACATGGACGGTTCCATCGCCGGGAATCTGCGGCTTCTTTTGTTCTGGCAACATGGACGTTGACTCAGATGGAGATTTATTGCCTGACGCACGCGAGACTATTGTGCATAAGACCCTGCCTGATAACCCTGATACAGACGGCGATGGAATGCCGGACGGTTGGGAACTTCAATACGGTTTTAATCCATTGTTTTATGCAGATGGCGGGTTTGATTTCGATTTAGATGGTTTGCGCAACATTGATGAATATCTACATGGCACTAGACCGGATATTCTGGATACGGACGGGGACGGGATGCCGGATGGCTGGGAGGTTGCCGGTGCACTTAACCCGCTCTCCGATGATTCAACCGGTGATCCGGATGGTGATGGTGTAACGAATCTGGCTGAATGCACGGACGGCACTCATCCGCAGATTGTGAATGTGATACCGCCGGGCGGGGCGCAGGGGCGCGTTATTTACCGGTATGACATCAGCGGACGGTTAACGGATGCACACTTCAACAATCAATCTGCTGTAAAGCTGGGATACGTTTCTGCGGAAAATATAACAGCAAACACAGTTTTTACGGATGGGCAGTAAAATGAAAAAAGTAAAACGGGCACTCTTTGGTCTTTTCTGTATTTTCATGGCGGGATCAGCGGTCGCCGATGAGTTTTTAAAGACACCGCCAGTCTGTCCGCCTTTGTCTTCTGACGGCGGTATTGTTTTTAAAACTGCCGGAGATGTCGGAGCGGGCACAACCGTTTGTACGAACGAAACCCAAGTGACCGAGGAGATCAAGGCGCTGGCCCGTTCGCTGCAGAACGATCCGCTTAAAATATATGAGTTTGTCCGCAATACCATTGATTACCGTCCGACACGCGGCATTCACACCGGCGCGGACGGCTGCCTGACTGCGGGGTACGGCAACGACTGGGATCAATCTGCGCTGCTCAGTTCACTTTTGCGGACAGCCGGATATACAACCCGTTTTGTGCAGGCACCGGTTGCTTATTACAAAAGCGACCTGAGTGCCTGGCTTGGCGCGGACACCGGGAAAATGATCTCTCTGCTCAACTACGGCGGTATAATAGCGGGCGAAATTACCGGCGTTCCGCAGCAGATGTATATTTACCGGGTTTGGGTCGAGGCGCAGATCAGCGGCAACTGGTACACGTTTGACCCGGCATTTAAGGAATATGAATCATTTAACCCGACCAATCCGGCCTCGGCAATGGGCTACAGCCGTTCTGATTTTCTTTCGTCGGTATCCGTCGGCGCAACCGTTTCTGCAGATTATGTGCAGGATATCAACTCAACCAATCTAGTGCAGAAGTTAATGTCTTATACCACCAATCTTACCGCATACATTCGACAGTATTCTCCCAATGCGCGGGTGGAAGAGGTGCTGGGCGGCAGGCGGATCATTGCGACAGCCGTCACAAATCTTTCAACAACATTACCCAAGGCATATTTCGTTTACACAAGTTACAAGGAGAGTTGGGATCATATTGCGCTTTCTGATAATTTTACACTTCACATTATGCATCAGGGGCTGGATATCTCTCTGAAAGGTTATGAAGCTGCGGGAAAGCGTCTTTCAATTTTCTACGATCAAACCAACGGCTATCGCCCGAAACTCTATCTGGACGGGGCCGTAATCGCGACCGGAAACACCACGGTCGCAGGAAGTACGTCCACGGTGACTGTACTGACGGATCATCCGTATTCCACTGCCGGGTTTGCCGACCGGTCGAACAGTCTTTCTGTAGTCAGCGGCGGAAAATATGTTCTGGTGCATGAGGCAGGAAACGCCTCGGCGGAGCAGGTGAGGCGGGTTTCAGAGCAATTGAGAAAAGATATTGAATCCGGGCTGAGCACCAATAGCGAAGCGGTGCTGGGAGGCGGACTGCATCTGGTGGCCTCTTCCTATATGCAGCAGAACCGATTGGTAAGCGACTGGCTGGCGCGCCAAAGCCGTGTGTCGGGCTACACGCATCATTGGGTCGGTCTGGCTGCACAGACCGAAGGATTTTTTGTTGATCTGCCCGGCGGACTGGTAAATGACGTGGCACTGACGACCAATAGCGTGGATGCGGACACCTACTGGCTTGCCAGATTTTTTATGAGCAGCGCACTGGAACACGGAGTCTTTGAACAGAACCAGCGCCGGAGCAGTGTATCTACCGTACGGTTGCTTTACTTGAACAATCAAAACGGAAGCCGCACGTATCTGGCGAACAGTACCAACTGGAATACCGTCAAGTCCGCGCTTACCGGTTATTCCACCACGCAGAAAAACAGCCTGGAAGCATCCATCAATCAAGGATACCAGTTAATTCTGCCTGCCAACGGCTCCATCAGTCTGGAACAATGGACCGGATTCGGTCATTTCCGATATGACCCGGTCTGGGGCGACAGTGCCTATCTGATCAGCGGTGGCTACAACGGCGGACATTCGGCTTCAGATGGAACGCTGGATGCGCCGAAAGAGGAAAGCGGCGGATGGTGGAGCCGCTTTCTGACCTGGCTTGGCATCGGCCCGACAACCAGCGTAGAACCGGTAGACCTTTTTACGGGTGATTATCTTCTGGAGAAAACCGACCTGGCGCTTGGTTCCGGCACCGTGCCTCAGGGGTCGCAGTTTACCCGGTTTTACAACAGCGGGTGGAGCAGTGCGGACAGCGGTCTTGGATATGGCTGGCGGCATGACCTGAATATTCGCGCTCAGGAGTTCAGCGACCCGGAATCGGCTCTGGGTGCGCGAACTCCGTACGATGCGGTTGCACAGGCGGCGGCAAACGTGATCATAACCGACCTGATGAGCGGAAATCCCGACGTGCGCAACTGGCTCGTCTGTTCCATGATCGCCCAGTGGCAGATGAGTCAGCTCACCGCGAATGCGGTTCGTGTCGAGACCGGCAACAGCGAAGCAGCCTTTATCCGCCAGCCGGACGGCACCTACGCCGCTGCACCCAATGTGCGCGCGGAACTTGAGAAGCGGAGCGGTAGCTTTGTTCTCAAAGAACGCTTCGGCACGGAGTACCGGTTCCGTTCCGACGGTTGGATTGACAGAATTACAGATGCCGGCAGCAACGCACAGGTTTTCGTTTACAATGCACAGACTAATTTACAGACCGTCACAGACGCATTCGGGCGTACGTTGACACTCGCGTACACCAATAACCGCATCAGCACGGTTTCCGACTCCACCGGACGGCAGGTGTCTTTCGAATACAGCACCAACGGCAACCTGACGGCTGTTACCGATCCTGAAAATAAGACGTGGACGTACCAGTATGATACCAACCATCAGATAACCGCTGTTATTGATCCGGAAAGCATCACAACTATTCAGAACCGTTATGATCTGCTTGGTTGCGTTACCCAGCAGCTCAGCGCCGCATCCAATGTCTGGAACTTTTATATCGGTGGCGGTCAGGGTACTGAAGAAGACCCGTATGGACAGAAAAACGTTCACTGGTTTGACAAAAACGGTCGCAATCTCGGAACCTGCAATGCCCTTGGATACCGGGCATATAATATGTACGACGGGCAGGGGCATCTCATCACCCGTATTGATGCACGCGGCGTTACGAATATTTTCGTTTACGATGCCGATCACGATCTGCTTTCAAATACGGAGGCATCTGGAACACCTGTGACAAGGACAACATCTTACGGTTATGACAGTCTGCATCGCCTGACGTCCGTCACGAACGCCCTCGGAAATGTCACCCGCTATCAATATGACGCAAAGCACCGGCTTGTTGCTGCCAGCAATGCGGCTTACCGGGCAGGATACACCTACTATGATAACGGCCTGCTCCATGAAAAGACCGACGGGCGCAGTCAAACCGCGACCTGTTTTTATGACACATACGGAAACGTTCAGCGGATTCAATACTCAGGCGAAAGCGTGGTTTCCAACCTTTGGAGCGCGCGTGGCGATCTGCTCAAGACATGGAACGGCAGCACGAACAAAACCGAATATACCTACGATGCAAACCGGCAACTCCTCAGCGCAATCGATCCGCGCAGCAATACCGCCGTTCGTACTTACTACGCCAACGGACTGCTCAAAACCGGATCGGATGCCGGAGGCCGAACCAACCGGTACAGCTACACGCCTGCGTATAAACCTTTCGTAACGGTTGAACCCGATGGAGATACCGTCAGCAATTTTTATGATCAGGCAGACCGGCTGGTCACCGTGGTTACGCCGGAAGAACGTACCACGCATTACGGATTGAATGCCATCGGACAGAGCGCCAATGTGCAGTATCCTGCAACAGCTATAGGCTGTACCTTTGATGCGAACGGAAACATAACTGACCGCAGAAACGCAAAGAATGAAGTCACGCATTACGATTACGATGTGCTGAACCGTCTGACCAATGTTACGCATCAAAGCGTCTGGAAAGCTTCGTTTGCATACGATGCCGTCGGGAATGTGATTTCTCGCAGAGGCGCGGAGGGCGCAGAGGGTTCCTTTGCATATGACCCGATGAACCGGCTGACGAACAGTGTTCTTCAGGTTTCAGGTTTCACGTCTCAAGTTTCTTCTTCCTATGACTTGAACGGCAACCGCACGAACATCGTTTATCCGGGCGGTTTGTCTGTTGGTTATTCATACGATTCAGAAAACCGTCTTTCCGGCGTATTGGTCTCTGCGCCCTCCGCGCCTCCGCGATCGTTTTCTTTCTCCTACGACGGCGCTTCGTGCCTGACTAACCTTGTTTATCCCAACGGTGTCACCGGCTCTTTCGTCCATAACCCCAACGGACAGATCATCGAATACCGGTATCAAACCGGCGCATCCAACTTTCTGCGCCGTGTGATGGAGCGCAACGCCCTTGGGTTCAAAACCGTCGAAGACATCTATGCCGGGCCGGTTCCGGCTTTCACCAACGAGGTTCATGAAACCCGCGCCCACAACGCCGCTGACCAGCTCATTTCGACTTCAGCGCTTTCGACGAATTCAACATATTCTTATGATCCGAACGGCTGTTTGACCAATCTTCAATCGGCAGCCGGAAATCAGCAATTCACCTATGACTTCGACAATCGCCTGACTCAGGTTTCAAGTTTCCAGCTTCAAGTTTCGTACCTCTACGACGCCAGCGGTTCGCGCATTGGCCGCATCGCGAACGGCGCGACGAACTACTTCGTTCTCGACTACCGCGCCCCGCTCAAAATGCCGCTCGCGGAGACGGATGCGCAAGGAAACATTACGCGCTACTACATCTGGAGCACGCAAGGGCTGCTCGCTCATATTGACGTTGTGGCCGGGGTCGTTGACCCCGGTTCCATCCGGTATTACCACGCGGACGAGCAGGGCAGTACCCTTGCGCTGACCGATGAGTCCGGGAACGTCACCGACCAGTACACCTATGCGCCGTACGGCGAAGTCCTCCTGCACAGCGGAACGAACAGCACGCCGTATCAGTGGCTCGGCGCGCTGGCCGTGAGGAACGAAGGCAACAGACTTTACTACATGTTCAACCGGTACTATTCTGCGGACATGAAACGGTTCATCTCAGTTGATCCAAAAGGAATCGAAGGAGGATACAACCTCTACGCGTACGGGAATCTGAATCCCCTTTTCTACGCCGACCCATTTGGGTTGGAAACGATGCTTAGTGGTATTGAAGCGAAAGGAGCGCTTGTCGTTCCCGGAGTAAATAACCCTGCAAACATAATGGGAAAGAGTTATGTGGGGAAATGGGATGGCAGTGGCATGCAAGTATATAATATCGCGGGGACACCCGGTGGTACCCAGTGGGCCGTAGATGCCGGAGTATCAGCGACTTTCGTTTTTGCATACGGACACGGCAGCTGGACCGGCGGTTCCGCTGATCGTTTTATCAGTTATGGTAGCTTTACCGCTAGTTTGTTTAGTAGCGATGATGGTAATTGGCATGGGATTAATATCGGTTATTCCGGTGGATTTCCCTTTGGGATTGGGAAAGAAAGAACAACCAATTATGAGTAGTAGAAATCACATCCAAATTTCGTTTATTAGAGGAGAGCTTCGTATCCCATGTAATGAGAGCGCGCGCGTCGAAACAGAACATCTATTGATCAAGTACATATCGAACAAGGGTGCAAAAGTTAATGGAAACTCAATAGATAGAAATGAGTATAAGGTTTTCTTTCCTTTGGTAAGCTGGAGCCCTTTGTTGTATTCAAAAGATAATTTTATAGGGCTCAACCCTCTTGTTTCTTATGGGAAAGTTATAATTCACGAATCTGATGTGGGCATATCTCTATTATTGAAAAAAACTAGAGTTCATTACGCCAGCATCATTTCTTTATCCATCTTTCTTTTGGCATTTCTTGATGCGAGTGGAGGGCGGGAGGTCGTGGATATTGTTTTTGGAGTTATCTGCTTTTTCGTTATAGAACTATGGGGACACCTCACAAAAGTGTTATTGAGAATCGAGATTGAAAAAGCTCTAGCAACACAAGTGGCGTGCGTGTAGGCCGGGGGACCTCACCATGCGCAACTAATTATTTTGTCATGTAGTTTCCTATGTCAGCAAAGAGGCGATTGACCTGATTCCCGACTACGACCGCAACGGAATCATTGACACCAACGATTTCAACCGGTTGCGTGCCGGTGAACTTTTCCGCTTCTGGGTGAATGACGATGACTTTGCGGGTGGTTTTGCCTTCAGATCGTTTCAAGGCGGTTTCGTCGGCGG
>Ga0172380_10009329_pt1 | contig 10482 bp, 21 predicted proteins | sample Leawe162metaG_FD_119747 | JGI IMG/M metagenome (GOLD analysis project Ga0172380, IMG submission 119747) | Leachate microbial communities from a municipal landfill in Southern Ontario, Canada - Leachate well 162 metaG | ecosystem: Engineered > Solid waste > Landfill > Unclassified | place...
GAGTCAATGTACCAATACTAGCTGCCTCATGTTTAATCTTATCAGGATCATTTCCAGCTTGAGCTGTCTTAGCGGCCCAAGAAATTAAACTAGCTTTATTCCAGCCCAAACTACTTTCTATAATTGTAGTTACTGATGGGACACGAATGTTACCAATCTTATACGTAGTATGTAGTTTATTTTTCATTATATTCCTTTTATTTTCTGATAACTCTATGCGTCAAGTTAGTTTAATAATGCTAACATCCACACCTCTATATACACCTTCGTCTTAAGCCGTTAGTGTCTCCCACCCGTCACGCGTAGAGTTATCATTACTAGTATTATACATCATATTCCAGGTTTGTCAAGGGTCATTCTATAAACTTCATTAGGCTTAGTTTCTATTAGCTTAAGAAGTTGCTCCATGGGCATTTTTGTCCCAAGTAAAGCTACAACCTTCTTTAGATATGTCACACTCTGGCCAGTCATCCAAGATAGTTTATATAACTGGACAGGAGCATCCTGACTCGAACAGGAATAGTCTGTGTTGGAGACAGATATTTTATCCAATTAAATTATACTCCCATAAAGCATTAACCATCATATGCATGAGTTACCGTGCCCATATAGGCAATTTTTTCGGTGGCGGGGGAGGAACTACAGTAGGAGGACCTACATAAGGTACCCGCCTATCTGTACTAAAAATACTCCGCAAGAATAAAAATAGTAAATGTATCAAATTGAACGCCTTTGCCAAGTAGCAAATGGAGCAATCTTATCATGGAGTTTTTCGGTAACAATTACATCCTGCATGTTATACTCCAGAATTTCATCAAGAGCATTAGGATCTCCATACTTAGCTCTGGCCCAAGTCTGATATCCACAGTGAGTCTTAGAATCATCTTGAACTAAAACCTCTACAGCCCTACCCAATCCATTTCTACTTAGGGCAAACTTATTTCTTACAGTGTAATATAGATCAAAATGATAAGGTTGACCATATGGAGGAAAATCTATACCTTGAATCATTGCTCTGGTTCTAATAAAAGGCAAATCAAAACCCGTAGAATAATAACCTACAATGATAGAAAATTCTTTCAACTTTGCTACTAGTTCTGTTACAACTCGTTTATCAGAATCTCCAGTAAAAAGTTCTCGTTGAGTAATTTTCCCTGTAAAGATACTTCCGCCCTTTTCCTTTACTGTCCAGGTTAATAGCGTTCCATAATCTGCATTAAGGTTATCTGTTTCAATATCAAAATAACCAATCTTATACCCAGGATAGGTATACCAGGGATTACCTGTAATCTTAGAATACTTTTGAGCAACCTTATCTTTTACTAAACCATTTAGAAAACATCCTGGATGTGAGTCTATGTCATGCCTATGAATACAAAGTAATTTCTCAAGAATAATATCACTCTTATTCTGCATAAACTTTATTTAACTCCGTAATAAATGCTTCCGCAGCCTCTTTTACATAATCCGAAATTTTATAAGACATAAAATTCTTATACACTTGAATAGGAACTCCAGAAGCAATTCCGATAAGTAGTAGTGCAAAAGGTTGAGGAATCTTTCCTAGAACCTCTTTCACTACTACTACCTCGTCCATCATTGGATCTGCATATAATGCAGCCTGAATAATCTCAATAGCCCTCATTTTAGCTTTTAGTTAATTCAACTTTATAGACTTCGGCTGTATCTGTATTTAAGCAAAATAACTCCCCAGCTTCTTCATAGATTTCATAGGGACATTCCTCGTCTTTTAAACTTGAAAAAACTCTCCTCCCATTAAATTTAACGATATATACTTCTCCACTATCTAAATCAATAGCAGTTAAGCGGCCACGATCTAAATATGCTTCATACTGATTAGATTCCATTACAGTGCTAACTCTCCTGTAGCATCTACAACAAGTTTAATAATATACTGAATTGATCTCCTAATATCCCAAACATCCTCAGCAAGTACACACTTACCAGGATTAATACTCTCTGGTACATCAGGATTCACTGCTGTATTGACACTTAATACAGGAGTTAATACACTTATTAGATTCTCTACTTTTGAAGTAAGTGTAATCACGTCGCTTGCCAATAGTTTCATTTGTTCCATAACCGTCGCACTCTCATCATTCGCCATATTTTCCTCCCGTAATATTCCTAGCATTTGCACTCATAGTCTGATAAAGATTTAATTTCATTTCTTCAATTTTAATAAGCGATCTAGCAATAGTAATCTTATGTTCCAAATCAATCAGTGTAGCTTTGATTTCTCCCAGCAAATTTGTAGTCTCCGTATTATGCCCAATCTTAGCATAAGAATCTTTCACTAAAGAAACTGCTGGAGGTTTACCCCCAATATAGTAAGCCACATTATTAGTACAATCTAAATAAATTTTAGCTACTATTTCTTCTAGTCTATTCTCTAGTTCTTGCTTTTCTGCTGTACAAATAGCTACCTTTTGCCATGCCTCTAAATAAGCATCTAGATCTGGTACGTATTCATCAAACATACTTATCCTTTTATATACCCTGAAATATCCACACCACTATCTTTTAGAGAAAAAATAAAATCATTTGCCTTGGTTAAATCCGTTAAAAGATCTGCATACTTATCCAGTAAAATCTTAAAATTAGCTAAGGTTAATACAATTAATTTACCAGAATCTCCCTTAGCTCCGCGCATCTTTAGAGCTACTAAAGGTATTCTTGTGGGACGATTATTACCGGCTTCTTGAAGTACTTTATCCATCCAGTCCCTTTGAAAAGTTATAGACTTGCTACCTCCATAACCTGCCTTGGCTTCTACAAGAAAATGTAATCCATCAAGATCAAATCTTAGATCCCCAGTTAAAGATGCTATATTAGCAACTGTACCATAAGCCCCAGAATTAGGCATTCGTACACAATTGGAATCAAGCTCTTTGAAGAATTTAACTAATTCTCTTTCCCAATCAAGGCCATAATCTCTATTCTTATTCACCATATTCTACAAACATACTAACAAGATTTTTCCAGGTAGAGAATTCTACATAGAAACCCTCATCCCTAAGTAAGAAAATAATTCGATCTTTACTATAGGGATTCTCAATAAATAGAATATGCTTATAAGTATCTCCAAAAGCAATCAAACCTTTTTTCCATGGATATTTTTGTAGGCGATCTTCTAGATCTTTATCTGATAATTCAGAAGCTACCCAAAGAATTTCATTATCAGAAAAGATCCTTTTATCTAAAATTCCATCTGTATAACCTGCAGTAACAACTTTATCGTTATCTCGATAGATACAAACTGGTATAAAACATTCTCCAACAACTGGTTGTACAATAGTTACTTTCACCTTTGACTCCTTAACAATAAAAATTAGTGACTTCCTCATCAAAAAGCAGATTGAAATCTGCTATAGGACCATTTCTATTCTTAGCTACAATAAGTTCGGCTAAGTTTGTATCTGCAGGATCTTTAGAATAATAATACTCTCTATAAGGAAATATTACAAGATCAGCGCTTTCTTCTAGACCCCCCGCTTGTCTTAGGTCAGATAATCCTGGATGTTTATTTTTTCTACTCTCAACTGCTCGATTTAGTTGTGAGATTAGAATAATGACTATATTAAGTTCTACAGCTAAATTCTTCAATACCTTAGCAATTTTATTTAGATCTTGAGTTTCATTTCCAGAAGTAATCTCCATCTGTTGAACATAGTCAACAGCAAATACCTTAGTTGCATTTACTTTTGTTGATAGGCGAATAAAGTTAGCTAGTTCAGCAATATTCTGGCCTACAGCATACCTAAAACTCAATGGAATTGGCTTAAGTTGCATAGCCAGTTTCTTAAGGGTAGCCTTTTCCTCTTCAGAGATTAAGCCTTTTTGTAAACGATGTGTTGGAATTCCAGACTCCATGGCCATAATTCTACGTACCATTGGAGCATTAGACATTTCAAAGGAATAAATCTCACCCCTAATTCCAGCCTTAGCCATATTAAGCATCCAACGTAACATTAAACTGGTATTATGAGTTACAGTACAATCCTCCAAAAGAAATAGGCCATTCCCGTCTAACTCAAATCCATAGTAATCATCTACTTTGTCTTGTTTTACAGAAATACCCGTTACTTTCCAGTCCCTAATGTCTGTCCATTTCCTACACTTTTTACGTAGGATTTTTGTGGGAATTTCATCTACATTTCCATTAAATAATACTCGCCAAACAGTACAAGAAAACCCTGTAGAAGTTATGATTACTTTTTTCTCATGCACAGCAGTTCTATAACCAAGGGTATCACAAAGAAACTTTATTTGTTCAGCAAGATGTTTATATTTACTGGTTATCTCGATAGTCCCTCCTTGACCTTTTCCATTATTTACAAATCCGTCACTATCTATTAACCCCGCCAATAGTTGTAATCTAATTTCCCTACTATTAGAAATATAACTTTGTGGAATATGTTTATTATTTAGTACCCCCAATTCTCTTAACTCAGCCTGTATAGAATTATCCTTAGCAATCTGTGACCTTCCAGCAGTTATTCTATGTGTTGGGCACTTATCTCCTGTAGAATGACTGTGTAGACTCATACTATGAGTATCTGCATACACCTTGAGATAGTCTATAACTTCCTCATCTTTATTAGTAATACTAGAGGAGGCCGATGACCCATCTCCTAACCATAATCCTAATAGGTATGGATCTACAAGCACTTCTTGGTAGGGAAACTCAACAGCTACTTTATAACCTTTATAATTTGTTTTCCACTTATTTGATTTATTTAAATATTCTTTTACTGATAAATTAACAACGCTGCCTTTTGGATATGTTATACTAGTTCTACTTCTTTTCATGGAAAGAATATGGCTTTCATTTACTCTGTAATCTACTCCGTGAAGTTGCCTAACCCAGTACATCATTTCTTTTCCATGTGTGATAGACAGTACGTTACGCGGAGAGGAGTCGTCCCCCATAAGTTTATCTCCAACCCTAATATCCTCAACAGGCACTATAGAACCATCGTACAACATAACTTTTGTGCCTTTACCTAAGCATTTACCTACGGCAGGTCTAGCAGCAATAATAACTAAATCCCCTAACTCTAAACCCCCAATTAAGGTATCGAAATCCTTAAACCCTGTTAGTAAATAATTACTAGAACTCCCATCAAGGATAGTTATTAATTCTTCTGATATTAGATTATTTAATGAATAATCCTCATCAGTAATATCCACTTCATCAAAGATAGTTTGTCTAACACCATCTACAGCGGCAACTAATTCCGGAATATCATAACTACTAATCTTATCAGCAATTGTAAATAGACTTGTTTGTGAACGTCTGAGTAATGATAATCTATTTAATTTCTTTGCATATTCGGGAATAAATTCTACAGAGTACTCTAAGGAAAAAATCTTAGAGAGTAAATCTGTACCAACATCCCTTAACTTACCGTCTGTATCAAGATAACTAACTAAGAGATTCATGTCCAAAGCTACACCCGTTTCATGAGCTTTGGTAATCTTATCAAAGATAAAGATGTGTTGAATTGTGGAAAACATATCCGCAGAAAACAGGTGCCGCATATCAGGATTTTCTGCTAAGACTTTTAGGGCAACCTGCTCAAGATGATTATCCCGTATTAGATCCATATTTGCGCAGTTCCTCTAATTTCTTATTTGTACTATCTACCAATGAGTTATACTCCGATTCTGGATTCTTATATAAATTATTAGCTACAGAAACTATATATTTAATTGGACTTCCTTCAGTAATGGCTACAGAAAGTCTAATAGCTTCTTCTACAAGTTCTTTAGGATAAAGTTTCAGCAATCTCCGCAGAGTAGTTAACTCTTGCGGAGATGCCTTCTTGCCAAAAACTTTCTCGAATAGTTCTGCCATTAAATAAGTCCTGGCAGACCCCCAGAGAAATCTAGACTACCAGAATCTTCTTCTGAGGATTCATTCTTCCTAGCAGTAAAGATATCCCGAAGTGAAGTTCCCTTTAGCATCTTAGAAATCTCTTCATCAGAAAACTCAGTTAAAGTTAGTTCATATCCAGCATATGTAGAAAGATCTTGTGCTTGAACATCCATTCTAGGAAACACTGTAACTACTTTAGTCTTACCAGCCCCACTAGCTTGGAGTTGGAAAACAATTGTGTGCAAATCAAGCTTTGGGTTTTCTGCCATTAAGGTACCAATTAAACTATTAATTTGACTAAAAAGAGTCACACCACCTTCTAGAATCTTAACTTCATTTAGAGGAGATTTAGGTAGATTACGCAGATCATCCCCATTTACAGGATCACGTTCAGGTGCCCTAGCATTTAGGACAGAGAACTTAGATCCAGATCGTTCATTAACGATATATGGTGTAACATCGAGAATATTTACCTGATATTTCCATGTACCGGGGTAATTCTTATTAAACCAATCCTCATTCAAAATAGTGCTATCAGAATTATGGGGTACTTTTACCCAACGTCCATCACTAGTTTTAATAGTATGTACTCGAAATTGAGTTGCTTTTTCATCAATTAACTGAAATAAGAAAGGTTTACCATCTTGAATTACTGCATATTGTTTCTTTTCAAAAGTTGTTTTCTCTGGAATATCCGCGAACATTTTAATTTCCTCTATTTATTTTTTCTTTAACTAAATTTGTAATTTGGCCAAGTGCATCAAGTGCATTAACTGATCGGTCAATATCACTAGGTACTTGTTCAATGCTATTAGCTAGAAACCTAGCATCATTACTATTAATAGTAATAGCCATTAATCTATCCATATAAAGTATTCTATAAACATCTTCAAGTGCTTCTAAAGGATCTTCCCCTTCGACAGCAATCTTAATATTCTCATATAGATTGTTTGCTTTTGGAAGTTGAAATACTTTTTCTATTCTATACATAGCTTATTCCATAAATTTCTGCATATAATTCTTAAACCAAACTGGATCTTTCTTAGCCATATAAAGTAGCATCATTGAATACAGAAGCATACCCACACCCATACCCCCAACGAATACAAGTAGTCCCATAGTTATCTCCTTTAACTTATCCTTATTATATCACAATTGCAATTCTTGTCAAGAGGCACTTTCTAAACTGGTCAATTACTTAGATTTTGATGAGTATCTGGCTTCATCCCTCTCCATATCCTTAATCAGGCTTCTAGCACACTTCTTGCATATACTATCTACTTCAGATAGACTCTTAACCTTACCTAGTCGCTTTCCACACCAACAACAGACTTTTCTGTAATATTTTTTATCGGACATAACATCTCATCGTATAAATTTTGTATTAAATCTGCATTTCCAATAAGATAATCATAAAGATTGTTTTTACTACTAAACTTTTCTCCATTTGGAAGAGTATAAAAGTGACCTTTTAATTCAATATAACCATTATTAGTTCCAAAGTTAATAAGGTCCAGCTCCCTAGAAAAGCCTTTACCAAGAATTACATCCATAGTAAAAGTAAAGCCTTTGTAAACTGTTAAATTTTTTCCTTTTTCAATTACAAAACTTACCGGATGACTAACTTCATCTGAGTTAAGTGTGGACATTTTAGATTCAGATGAAAGGTCATACATACTAACTCGATATTTAAACCAATGTTTAACTCCTCTACCTCCGGGAGTAGTTGTACCTCCAAACTGACTACTAAGGTTATCTCTTAATTGATTATTAAATATAACTGTAGAACCATATTTCTTTAATGGAATAGCAGTTAGTCTTAAAAATCTATTAAATATCTTTGGAACATCCCCCATAGTAGCTTTAGTGATTCCTTGTTTAACTTCATGCGCTGTTGTAAATCCAGCAATAGAATCTACTGCAACTAAAGAAGTAACCTCATCCGCATTATTCTTTATAATAAATTCATGTACATAATCAAGAACTTCCTCAGAAAGGTTTTCCTGTAAAAATTCTGTTGTTGCTGAATTTCCTCCACAAGCTTCAAAGTAATCCTTAGTAATATTACCTTCTGTATCAATATACAAATATCTTACATCAGGATACTTCTTTTGAACAGTTCCAAAAATTTGCTGTACAAGAGTAGTCTTATAACTAGATTCTCTACCTGAAAACTCTAATAAATAACCTCTAGGTATTCCCTCTAAATAATAATCCAAACTAAGGAAGCCAGTGTAAAAAGAACCATAATCTTTGTATTCATTCAAAAACATTTATACTCCTTAATGTATTCACATTGAGTGTTTATCACCATTCCTAATCTAGAAAATACTTCCTCAAAAAGGACTGGGTTAGAACCTAGATACCAGAAAGTAGAGGCAGTCTTAGACTTGGAATCTTTTGGATATATAATCTTTCCTTCTGAAACCCATTCAGGTTTATAGAAACTTATTCTATCATATGTAATACAGATATCTCCAAGCCATAGTCTATGAAACATGCTATCATACCACACATATCCAGGAACAGCCTTTGTTAAGACAATTATTTGAGAAACATTACCTTCGATATACTCCGTTAAAGCCTTAGTTAGAAATTTACCTTGTAATCCTCCAGTACCATATGGAGGATTAACAAACACATTCCCCCACCAAATATTTTCTAAACCTTGGCTATTAAAATAGTTCTTAGCTGCAACTGTTTTATTAGCTATTTCACTTGATGCCGGATCTAAATCTATTTCCCCTAGAACTTCTTTTACTAAAGAAATAATCTCTAACGGAGTATACCATTCATTTGATTCACTGGAAGTGAGCACTTGCATAGACTGTCTCATTCGACAATTTCCAAATGACTAATAGGAATATCCAGATCTTTAAAAATCAACTCTTGTAATCTTACTCCCCGTTTATTAACAGATTCCACAGTATACACATCCTTAAGTAAATATTTTTCAGCAATTTCAGGAATAAATCTTACCCTAGTATCATAGATAAACATTAACGTGTTTGCATAATTTCAGTAACTTCTTCGAGAGAAAATGGTCTATATTCTCCAAGTAGAACTTTAGCATTATCTACTCCCACATCCAACTTCTTTTCTTTCCTAAAAGAGTCTCCCCTGGAATGAATATGCCCATGTAGGCTCCATGCCCCATAATGTGACTTATTCCAACTCTCCATAGGAAAATGGCATAGTGTAATCGCTGGCTCCATATCTAGAGTTACTAGACTAGGCATAAAATGTACTGCCCCACTTTTTGTAAAGTAATTCTCTGAAGAGAATATTCTTCGTGAGTCATGAAGTTCTTTATACAGCCACTTTCTGTCATGATGAGTCTCATCTGCTAGATACCAAATAGTCCCATTTAGTTCGACAAAAATATCTTGTGGGCTAACCCCAAGACAAAAATCTCCTAGGTAATAAACTGTATCTTGAATACTTACAGTATTATTCCAAGCCCTAATAAGTTCCTCATCCATTTCCAGGACATTACTAAAATTACGTTCAGCATATGTAATGATATTAGCATGATGAAAATGGTGATCACCGGTAAAAAATATAGTCATTAGAAATTTTCCCACTGTCTTTCTAACCACTCTGTTAAATACTCTTGTAAATTCTTAACACTAGATCTATCCAAGTTTATAGTAAGCATTGGTGTAAGACTGTTTTCAATTGTAAAATCAAGAGAACTTCCTAGATCTACAAGTTCCCCATAACACTCTTCGGGAAATTTTGCATCCTTAAAATATAATTTTTTCATTACTTATACCTTACATTGTTTATATTTTTCAATAACTTTAATCCCTTTTGTATACACATCAACAAGACATTGAGGAGTATACTCTAACCAATGCTGTTCAATGTACTCTGGATCAGGCTCATCTTCTCTAAGACTTAATTCCCTAAAGCACCATACCTCACCCATCAATCTAATGTTTTTACAAAATTCTTCACATAAACTAAGTAGTTCATTCATCAGTTAAAGAATCCAGGGATACAATTTCTGGTAAATAGTTTTTTCCGAAACAATATACCTTTCCCAAATAAGTAATAGGACGCTCATAACCATATCTATTACAAATATAACCATGACTCATAAAAGCATAAAAATTAACAATAAAAAGACTTGTTACAAATATAACAAAAATAATTACATAGATTCTAAATAGAGTTATCCAAAATTTAAGTTTCTTCATCACTTTCCTCAATGTAAGTATCTAATACAAGAGCAAATCTTTTATTAATATGATCTACAAAATAACTAATTATAGGTAAGTTTATCATGTTATTATCAGGAGTATATATAAATACTTCTACTTCACCAAAAACATCCTCTACTAAATCAATTACTTTACGTAGTTCTGAAGTCTTCATCTACTTTCCTTTATTTCGTAGCTTCACATAAATAAAACCAGTAAGAAGTCCTAAGCCAAAAATTATAAGTAATGTCATTTTATTTACTCCAACAATCTCCTAAGTTACCTTCTACCTGCATAGGTATAACTCCATTTACTAGTATTGTACCAGCCTTTTCCATTGTGTCAAGTACCAATTTCGACTTTTCTACAGATTGA
>Ga0172380_10009330_pt1 | contig 10482 bp, 13 predicted proteins | sample Leawe162metaG_FD_119747 | JGI IMG/M metagenome (GOLD analysis project Ga0172380, IMG submission 119747) | Leachate microbial communities from a municipal landfill in Southern Ontario, Canada - Leachate well 162 metaG | ecosystem: Engineered > Solid waste > Landfill > Unclassified | place...
CCGGAAATCGCCCAGGGCATTGCGGCCGACATAGTCGGGGATCCACTCGTGGATGGCATCGAGGACAACGCGCGCCTTGTTGATCGCATTGCGCTCGATGTCCGACCACGCCGTGTGGATGAGTTGGCCGGGCACGGTGATCTTGATCCAGGCCGTGCCGCAATGGCGGGGCACGACCACCATGTTGGTCGGCTCCCCAAGGATGCAGAAATCGGCAACCGCCCCGTGCGTGATGGCGTATTTGGTGCCGACGCCGTAGCCCTGATACTGGCGGCCTTGTTGTGCCGATGGCCGGGCTTGCCAATGATCGCAAGAAGTACCCGTCGCAGCTTTCGGGCGGCATGCGCCAGCGCGTGCAGGTCGCCCGGGCCCTCGCGATCGATCCCGACATCCTGCTGATGGACGAGCCCTTCGCCGCGCTCGATGCGCTGACCAAGCGGCACATGCAGAAGGAACTGCTCGTGATCTGGCAGCGCACCGGCAAGACGATTGTCTTCGTCACCCACGACATCGCCGAGTCGATCATGCTTTCGGATCGCATCGTGGTGATGACGCGGGGCGTTGGCGTGCAGCGATCCGCGAGATTCCGGTCGATCTGCCGCGGCCGCGCAATCCGGGTCAACCCGCCTTCGGCAAACTGTTCGATCGGATCGAGGGCCTTCTGAGTCATGCTTCCGGAGCCTGGCGGATGGCGCCAGGAGAGACCGAACCGCCGTCATCTCCGCCTTGTCGAGGCGACGACGCCGACACACCCGCACTCCTGCGCCGGTCAGTTGTTTTCAGGCAGGCCCGCGTCGATCCAATGCATGATCAATTCGATCTGGTCCTGCGGCAGGGGGTAGCTGAGAAACGGCATGCGGGGCAGGCTCTCGCCACGAAGGCGCCGGATCAGTTCACTTCGCTCCGCGTCGCCACGCAACAACACGGCGCCGTTCGTGCTCCCGGCAAGTGCCGCGTCATAGGCGTCGAGGCGCAAACCCAGGGCCGCGCCCTGGGCCGAGTGGCACATGACACAGCGCTCGACAAAAATGCCCCTGACGTCGGACCAGTCCGGCGGATCGCCGTCCCCCCCGCCCGCGGCTTGCGTCGAGAGGACAAGGAGTGGGCAGAGAAGTAGGACGAACATCCGTTTCATGCATGGCACCGGGATCGCACCCAACAGCGATAGCACATTCTTTGCTACCGCGTGAAAGTTGTACGGCCCCCGCGCCCCCGCGACGACTGGCGCTATACTGTTTCCTGCTTCATGCTATGCTGTTTCGGACAATGCAGACATTCCGCCTGCAACGTTAGACTGGGAGGGATAAAATGAAGGGAACTGCTGTTGTTGCACTCGTTGCGTCGCTTGTTCCGATCGCCGTATCGGCGGCCGAGGTCGATCTCGACGAGATGCGAAACGCCGTGATGAAATACAAGGATGTGAACGTCGCGCTGGCGGAGGGGTACATCTCGCCCGACAATCATTGCGTGTCAGCCGCCGGCGAGGGGCTGCCGGCGGAATTGGGCGCCATGGGGATACACTACATCCAGCCCGCGCTGCTTGAGATCACGGCCACCGCGCCGCGGGTCGACGGCAAGGGGACGTATACCGACTGGGCCAAGCCATCGATCCTGATCTACGAGCCTCAGGCCGATGGCTCGCTCGAGCTTGTCGCGGTCGAGAACCTGGTGTTCGAAGCGGCGTGGACGGCGTCGGGGAAAACTGAAGAACTGGTCCTCAACGGCCGCTCATGGGACCAGATGGCCGATGACCCGGCGACCAAGGGGGACGAGGCGCATGGCTTTGCGCCCCATTACGACCAGCACGTCTGGCTGTTCCGCGAAAACCCGATGGGGACCCTGATGCCCTTCAATCCCAACGTGACGTGCGAACACCACATGCAGTAGATTCGGGTCCGGGGCTCGTTGCCGCCGGGATGCGACGGGGCACGGAAGGAGGCTGCCCCCCGCCAGACCGACAGCGTCGACGCAGCCCGGGGCACCTGCTCACCGCGTTTAATGGACCAACGAACTCGTGGCGGAATGCTGCGCCCCAATGCCGAGTGCGAAACTGGCCATTGGCGACGGGCCCGAGTGCATCGCGAATTTGGCGTCGGATTTTGCGGTCTCCACCGGCTTCGCGGCGCCGACGGCGCGAATGGACGCGGCGTGTCCGGGGGTGAGCGGAGGCAGCCCCTGGAGGCACACAAACTATTTAATATCAGTTAGTTAGTGGCGGAGAGAGAGGGATTCGAACCCCCGATAGAGTTGCCCCTATGCCGCATTTCGAGTGCGGTGCTTTCAACCACTCAGCCATCTCTCCGCGAGCCGGTGAGGCCGCGCGCTCGCGGCTGGTCGACAAGGCCGGGCTTATGGCATAGCACGGGGGCCGCTGCAACCCTCGCCAGCACCCGCCCGTCCCGCCGTCCGGCGCCGTCGTTTCAAGGCCATCCCCCATGATCGCTCCCGACACCCTCGCCACCCCCGCCGGCGACCTGGTCATCCAGCCGGTCGAGCACGCTTCGCTGGTACTGACCCTCGGCCGCGACGTCGTCTATTCCGACCCGGTGGGCGGCGCCGCCCGCTACGCCGGCCTGCCGCGCCCGAGCGCGATCCTGCTCACGCACGAGCACAAGGACCATTTCGACCTGGAGACGCTCTTGGCGCTCGTCGGCGACGCAACGCCGCCGATCGCCGCCGCCGCCGGCGTGGCGGCGAAACTGCCCGACGCGCTGCGCCGGGTCACCAGCGTGCTCGGCTACGACGACAGCACCCGGCTCGGCGACGTGCCGGTGACCGCCGTGGTCGCCTGCAACACCTCGCCCGAGCGGCTGCGCTACCATCCGCGCGGCCTCGGCAACGGCTACGTGCTGACCCTGGGTGGCAGGCGCATCTACATCGCCGGCGATACCGAGCCGACGCCCGAAATGGGCGCGCTCGAAAGCATCGACGTCGCCTTCCTGCCCATGAACCTGCCCTATACGATGGACGCCGAGCAGGCGGCGGCGGCGATCCGCGCCTTCCGGCCGGCGATCGTCTATCCCTTCCACTATACGCGTGGGCCCGAGCCGGAAAAACTCGCCGCGCTGCTGGCCGACCTGCCCGCCGTCGAAATCCGGCTGCGGGACTGGTACGCGCCGGGCTGAACGCCGCCGCTTTCGCCTTGACTCCGGCGCCGTTTGCCACGATAACCCGCCGCGACTGCGTGCCGGCCCGCCGGCGCGCGGCTATGGTTTTTTCTGAAACCGCTGCTCGAGGCTGCCCGCCGGGCCCGTTCCGGCCGCATGCACGAAGTCCGCAGGAAAAGGGCCCACCGGCCTGCGGCGCCGCAGAGCGCGACAAACAAGGGATCCGGGTTTCGCACCCGGAAAGAGCATGACGTTTGCAGTGATCAAGACGGGCGGCAAGCAGTACAAGGTGGCCGCCAATGACGTGGTGAAGATCGAAAAGCTCGAGGCCGCGGCCGGCGACGTGGTCACCTTCGACCAGGTGCTGATGGTCGGCAACGGCGACGACGTCACCGTCGGCGCCCCGCTGATCGAGGGCGCCCTCGTCGCCGGCCAGCTCATCGAGACCAAGAAGCAGCGCACCGTCATCATCCTCAAGAAGCAGCGCCGCCAGCACTTCGACCGCCGCAACGGCCACCGCCAGTCGCTCTCGACGGTGCGGATTACCGAGATTCTCGTCGGCGGCGCCAAGCCGACGACCCAGCCGGACGAGCGCGCCCGGGCGCGCGCCGCCGCCAAGGCGGAAGCCGCCGCCGCGCTGGCCGGGGGCAAGGCCCGGCCGGCCGCCTCCGTAGCCGCCGCGCCGAAGGTGGCAAAGCCCGCAGGGCCCAAGGCCAAGGCCGCGCCGAAGACGGCGGCGGAAGAGCCGGCCGCCGCGGCCAAGACGCCGGCAAAGAAGGCCGCCGAGTTCGTCGACGATTTGAAGCTGATCGGCGGCGTCGGCCCGGCGCTCGAGAAGCGGCTCCACGAGGCCGGCATCACCAGCCTCAAGCAGATCGCCGGCTGGAAGAAGGCGGAAGCCGCCGAGTTCGACGAGAAGCTCGATTTCAAGGGCCGCATCGAGCGTGAAGAGTGGGTCGCCCAGGCCAAGGACCTCGTCGCCGGCAAGCCGCCGCGCGCCAAGGTCGACCAGGAGGCCGCAGCCGATGAAAAGGCCGCCGCCAAGACCAGGACCGCAGCCAAGAAGGCCGCCCCGAAGGCCGAGAAAGAGTAAGGAGCAGCAGCGATGGCACACAAGAAAGCAGGCGGCTCGTCCCGCAACGGTCGTGACACAGCAGGCCGCCGTCTCGGCGTCAAGAAGTTCGGCGGCGAAGCCGTGACCGCCGGCAACATCATCATCCGCCAGCGCGGCACCAAATGGCATCCGGGCACCGGCGTCGGCATCGGCACCGACCACACCATCTTCGCCCTTGTCGACGGCACCGTGTCGTTCCGAACCAGGGCCAATACCAGGACCTACGTGTCGGTCAACCCGGCACAAGCAGCAGAATAGCCCGGCACGCGTTCCCCCTGCCGGAGACCAGCTCCCCGGCAAGGCAGGACCACCCGCCGCGCACAGTTTCCGAAAGGGGAGCCGGAATCCGGCTCCCCTTTCGTGTTTTGTCGTGAGGCGGCCAAGAATGCAAATCTTCCCGGGGTTCCGCCGCGCCGGAGGGCGGCTGGCCGTCATTGTCGAAGGGTGCGATCGTGACGATAACGCCTTTGGCGGTCTTGTGGCCGGCGCGGTGATGGCGACGGCGTCCCCCCGGTTCGGGAGAATGGCGTGATGACGAAGCTGACATCCAACTCCGCCCGCCCCGCGGAGGCCCCCGCGGCCGGGGCCGGCGTGCCGGCGAGGCCGCCGCGGCCTCGCGTTGAAACACCCGCCGCCAGCGCCAGGGCGGTGGAGGCGGCGGCCGCCCGCCTCGCTGCCCGGCGCCAGCGCGACGCCCTGCCGGTGAAGATCGAGACCGCCCGGCTGGTGCTGCGCGCCCCCATCCGCGGCGACGTGCCGGACATCGCCCGGCTTGCCGACAACCCAGCCATCCACGCCATGCTGCCGCTTCTGCCCGATCCCTATACCAGGGCCGACGCCATCGCCTTCGTCGAGATTTTTTCCCTGCGCGGCGACGAGCGCCCCTACGCCGTCACCCTGGCCGGCCAGTGCATCGGCATCGTCGGCTTCAGCTATGTCGCGGGCGGCGCGGCGCCGGAACTCGGCTACTGGCTGGGCGAGCCCTATCGGGGCAAGGGCTACATGAGCGAAGCGGTCAAGGCGCTGCTCGAGGCCGCCTTCACCACCGGCACGTACCCGCGCATCCGGGCCCGGGCCCTCGCCGGCAACGCGGCGTCGCTGCGCGTGCTCGACAAGGCGGGCTTCAGGCAGGTGCGCGACGCCACCGGCGCGCGCGGCCCGGGCGCGGACGAGTCGATCCTGGTGCTGCAAGTGGAGCAGCCGCGATGGATGTGAGCCTCACCACGCACCGGCTGACCCTGCGCCAGCCGGCGCTGCACGACGCCGAGCGGATCGCCCTGTTCCTCAACAACTTTGCCGTTTCCGGCAATCTGTCGCGCGTGCCCTATCCCTATCATCTGGCCGACGCCAGGGCGTGGCTCGCCACCTGGCGGCCCGACGAGCCGCCGGGCCGGACGGGCTTTGCCATCGACCTGCCCGGGGAAGGCCTCATCGGCCAGGTCGGCTACCATGCCGGCGGCGACGGCGCGGCGGTGCTCGGCTACTGGCTGGCCCAGCCGTTCTGGAACCGCGGCTTCATGAGCGAGGCCGTGGCGGCGGCGATCGACTGGTACTTCGCGGCGGTCGCGGCGGACCGCATCCGCTCGGGCGTCTTCTACTTCAACAAGGCCTCGCTCCACATCCAGCGCAAGCTCGGCTTCGTCGAGACCGGCGAGTGTCGCCTGCTTTGCCTTGCGCGCGGCGAAGAGGTGCGCCATATCGACACCGAGCTCAAACGCTCCGTGTGGGCGGAAAGACGGGTCGCATGAAGTTTCTCGACCAGGCCAAGGTGTATGTGAAGGCGGGGGACGGCGGCGCCGGCGCCGTCTCGTTCCTGCGCGAGAAGTTCGTCGAGTTCGGCGGGCCGAACGGCGGCAATGGCGGGCGCGGCGGCGACGTCGTGGTCGAATGCGTCGACGGCCTCAACACGCTCATCGACTACCGCTACCAGCAGCACTTCAAGGCCCCGACCGGCACCCACGGCATGGGCAAGGACCGCGCCGGCGCCAATGGCAAGGACGTCGTGCTGCGCGTGCCGGTCGGCACGCAGGTGCTCGAGGACGACAACGAGACGCTGATCGCTGACCTCACCCAGGTCGGCCAGCGCGTGGTGCTGCTCAAGGGCGGCAATGGCGGCTTCGGCAACGCCCACTTCAAGACCTCGTCCAACCAGGCGCCGCGGCATGCCAATCCCGGCCAGCCGGGTGCGGAGAAATGGGTCTGGCTGAGGCTCAAGCTGATCGCCGACGCCGGGCTGGTGGGGCTGCCCAATGCCGGCAAGTCCACCTTCCTCGCCGCCGTCTCCGCCGCCAGGCCCAAGATCGCCGACTACCCCTTCACCACGCTCCACCCCAATCTCGGCGTGGTCAGGATCGGCGAGCGCGATTTCGTCCTCGCCGACATTCCCGGCCTGATCGAGGGCGCCCATGCCGGCGCCGGCATCGGCGACCGCTTCCTCGGCCATGTCGAGCGCTGCGCCGTGCTGGTGCATCTCATCGACGGCACGCAAGCGGACGTCGCGGCCGCCTACGCGACCATCCGCGGCGAATTGGCGGCCTACGACGCGGGTCTCGCCGACAAGCCCGAGATCGTGGCGCTCAACAAGATCGACGCGCTCGGCGACGACGAGATCGCGGCCAAGACCAAGGTCCTGCGGCGGGCCAGCAAGTCCGAGGTGTTCCCCGTCTCCGGCGTCAGCGGCAAGGGCGTGCAGGACGTGCTCTACCGCATCGTCGCCATCCTCGATGCCGACAAGGCCGAACGCCAGGACGCCGTGCGCCGCGCCGCGCAGCCGCACTGGTCGCCGTGAGATGAGCGCCAACGCCCTCGCGCCCTACCGGCGCCTGACCATCAAGATCGGCTCGGCCCTGCTCGTCGACGGCAAGACCGGCCGGCTGCGCTCCGAGTGGCTGGCCTCGCTCGCCGCCGACCTCGCCGCGCTCAAGGCGGCGGGATGCTCGCTCGTCATCGTCTCCTCCGGCGCCGTGGCGCTCGGCCGGCGGCGGCTCGGGCTCGACGCCCGCAGCCTGTCGCTCGAACAGAGCCAGGCAGCGGCCAGCGCCGGCCAGATCGCCCTCAGCCAGGCCTGGGCCGCCAGCCTCGGCGAGCACGGCATCGTCACCGGACAGATCCTGCTCACTCCCAACATCACCGAAGAGCGGCGCTACTTCCTCAACGCCCGCACCACCATCGCGACGCTGCTGGCGCTGGGCGCCGTCCCCATCATCAACGAGAACGACAGCGTCGCCACCGCCGAGATCCGCTACGGCGACAACGACAGGCTCAGCGCCCGCGTCGCCACCATGATCGAGGCCGACTGCCTGGTGCTGCTCTCCGACGTCGACGGCCTCTACACCGCCCCCCCGGGCAAGGACCCCGAGGCGCGGCACCTGCCCCACGTCGCGGCGATCACCGCCGAGATCGAGGCCATGGCCGGCGGCGCCGCCAGCCATCTCAGCCGCGGCGGCATGACCACCAAGCTCGAGGCGGGCAAGATCGCAACGCAGGCCGGCACCGCCATGATCATCGCCAGGGGCACCGAGAGCCACCCGCTCAAGGCGCTCGGCGACGGCGCCCGCCACACCCTGTTCGAGCCCGCCCACAGCCGTGCGCATGCGCGCAAGCGCTGGATCATGGGCACGCTCGAGGTGGCGGGCAATCTGAGCGTCGATGCCGGCGCCGCCCGCGCCCTGCGCGACGGCAAGAGCCTGTTGCCCATCGGGGTGACGCGGGTGACGGGCGACTTCGCCCGCGGCGACGCCGTGGCCATCCTTGGCCCCGACGGGCGCGAGATCGCCCGCGGCCTGGTCGGGCTGGGGCGCGAGGATGCCGACCTGGTCAAGGGCAAGAACTCGGCCCGGGTGGCCGAAATTCTCGGCGCCGGCAGCCGCGCCGAACTCGTCCATCGTGATAACATGGTGGTTCTGATGGGCATGGAGGCCAAAGTCGGATGAGCGCGCTCGCAGCACCCCCGGACGACGTCGCCGCCATGATGGCGGAGATCGGTCGCAAGGCCCGTGCCGCGGCAGCGCTGCTGGCGACGGCTGCGGCCAGCCGGAAGCAGGCGGCGCTGGACGAAGCGGCCGCGGCCATCGACCGCCGCCGCACCGAAATCCTCGCGGCCAACGCGGCCGATCTCGCGGCCGGCCGCAGCCGCGGCCTGAGCGCGGCCTTCCTCGACCGGCTCGAACTCACCGACGCGCGCCTCGACGGCATCACCGAGGCGCTGCGCACCATCGCCGCGCTTCCCGATCCGGTCGGCACCGTCATGGCCGAGTGGACCCGGCCCAATGGCCTCGTCATCTCCCGCGTGCGCACGCCGCTCGGGGTGATCGGGGTGATCTTCGAGAGCCGGCCCAACGTCACCGCCGACGCCGGGGCGCTGTGCCTCAAATCCGGCAACGCCGTGATCCTGCGCGGCGGCTCCGACAGCACGCGCTCCTCGGCGGCGATCCATGCCTGCCTCGTCGACGGCCTGCGCGCGGCTGGCCTGCCCGCCGACGCCATCCAGCTCGTGCCCACCACCGATCGCGCCGCCGTCGGCGAGATGCTGCGCGGCCTCGGCGGCAGCATCGACGTCATCGTGCCGCGCGGCGGCAAAGCCCTCGTCGCCCGCGTGCAGGAGGAGGCGCGGGTGCCGGTCTTCGCCCATCTCGAGGGCATCTGCCACACCTATATCGACAAGGCCGCCCGCCTCGACATGGCGATTTCGGTGACGCTCAACGCCAAGATGCGGCGCCCCGGCGTGTGCGGCGCGACCGAGACGCTGCTGGTGCACGCGGACGTGGTCGGCACGCATCTGCGCCCGGTCATCGACGCGCTCGTCGCCAAGGGCTGCGAGATCCGCGGCGACGAGACGGTTGTGCATCTGATTGCCGGCGCCGTCCCCGCCGGCGAGGACGACTGGCACGCCGAATACGGGGCCCCCATCATCGCGGTCAGGGTCGTTGCCGGCGTGGACGAGGCCATCGCCCATATCGCACGGTATTCGAGCCACCACACCGAGGCCATCATCAGCGAGGATGCCGCCGCGGTGGCGCGCTTCTTCAACGAGGTCGACTCCGCCATCGTCATGCACAACGCCTCCACCCAGTTCGCCGACGGCGGCGAGTTCGGCTTCGGCGGCGAGATCGGCATCGCCACCGGCAGGTTCCACGCGCGCGGCCCGGTCGGAGTGGAACAGTTGTGCTCGTTCAAGTACCTCGTGCGTGGCAGCGGGCAGACGCGCCCGTGACGTCGGCGCCGCCATCCTCGCCGTCCCCCTCGCCGGGCATAACCGATCTGCCGGGCGCCGCGCCCGGCATGCGCATCGGCCTGTTCGGGGGCAGCTTCAACCCCGCCCACGAAGGGCATCTGCTGGTCGCCCGCCAGTGCCTCACGCGGCTGGCGCTCGACGCGGTCTGGCTGCTCGTCTCGCCGGGCAATCCGCTCAAGGACCACGCCGAACTGGCCCCGCTCGACCAGCGCGTGGCCGCCACCCGCCGGCTGATGGACGATCCCCGCATCGAGGTCACCGGGTTCGAGGCGGCGCACGGCTTCCACTACACCTACGACACCCTGAGTTTCCTGCGCCAGGCCTTCCCCGCCACCCGCTTCGTGTGGATCATGGGGGCCGACAACCTCGTGCGTTTCCACGAATGGGAGCGCTGGCGCGACATCGCCGAGCTGATGCCCATGGCCGTCTATGTCCGGCCCGGTTCGGCGCTGCGCGCGATCTCCTCCACGGCAGCGACGGCGCTGCGCCGCTACCGCATCCCCGAGGCCGCGGCCGAGACCATCGCGGGCCGCGAGCCGCCGGCCTGGGTGTACCTGCACGGCATGACGTCGAAGCAGTCCTCGTCCGCCGTCCGGGCCCGCCGCCGCGCGGCAAGTCCGTCGGCGTGACGGCGCGTCTTGCACAATCGGCAAGGAAGCACATATTATCGCAGTGTGGCCATGGGCCACGTCAACGGGATGACCATCGCACCATTGCGGCTCACTCGACCCGAAACCCAAGGAATGACAAGACACGCATGACCCGTGCTTTCCAAGCGTGGGCAGGGGCCATCTGCTGATGGCCACTTCCCGCAAGCAGCAACCAGCCGCCACCCCGGCGGCAACGCCCGACCCCCAGATGATCGACGTCGTGCTGCAAAGCCTCGAAGACGCCAAGGCCGAGCAGACCGTCGCCATCGACATCACCGGCAAGTCCTCGCTCTCGGATCACATGGTGGTGACCTCGGGGCGCTCGCACCGCCACGTCGGCGCCGTCGCCGACCAGGTGGCCAAGGCCCTGCGCGAGCA
>Ga0172380_10009331_pt1 | contig 10481 bp, 16 predicted proteins | sample Leawe162metaG_FD_119747 | JGI IMG/M metagenome (GOLD analysis project Ga0172380, IMG submission 119747) | Leachate microbial communities from a municipal landfill in Southern Ontario, Canada - Leachate well 162 metaG | ecosystem: Engineered > Solid waste > Landfill > Unclassified | place...
ATCGACGGGATCATTGCGTGGCTAAATGAGGTTTGTTTCGCAGGGCATTCGTGCGCCGACCTTACGCTTGCCGAATGTATGCCCGCTGGCGCGCTTGTTGAAAATCAGGGAGGGGGTGGGGTAATTGCAGACGCATCCACGCCTTCTGCAACAGCGAGCACCTAGATCTGATGGATACAAGCGCAGAAGCCTCTGCACGAATAGCGCTATCGCTGGCGGCCGCATACCAGCGAGCAGGGCGCACCCTTGATGCGGCTGCGCAAAGGGAAATCGTGAGTGAGCTTTCTAGTCGCATGGATCGCAGCGCCGCTTTGCGTAGGCGTGACGATGCGTTACGGCGCGCATTCAATCTATTGGTGAGGTTGTTTGGTGAGGATGCTTCAGTGCGCATGCTGTCAGAGTCGCTGCAAAAGTTTGAAACTTCAGTTTGGCCAAACTGGCGCTGGTGTGCTCAACCGCCAGATGATGCCTCACCCCTTAGGCGCGAGTTATTCGATGCGTGCCAAGCGGCCAGCGCAGCACCAATCCCTAGCGGAGTGCTTAACCTTCCAGGCAAAAGGCAGCTCTACAGAGTAGTGACGTCGGCGTGTATGAATGTCACTTTGCCCGCCAGACAATGATCACACCACCCAACATCTATGGAGAATGATTATGTATAAATTTGTAAACCTCGGTGACTTTGCACAGCAAGTGCGGACATCCAAATTCGACACCCAAAGCAAGCGCAGCGTTTCGGTATTCGCAAGCTCAAACATCGCAGGTGACGGCGGCTACTCCGTACCAACGGAATTCCTTGATCAGATTTTTATGCGCTACTATAACGCTCTGCTTCCCTATTGCCAAGTTATCCCCGCAAGCTCTGGCAATATTTCCATCCCAACCGACGAAACAACCCCGTGGGCATCAAGCGGAATTATCGCCGAGTGGGATGATGAAGGCGGCGTGGCGGATCAGAAAAAACCAATCCTCTCACTTAGTGAACACACCCTAAGGAAGCTGCGCGTACTGATTCCCGCAACGGAGGAGCTTGTCTCTGACTCACGCGCGTTTGACGCATGGATACCAAAGGCAATGAATCGCGCGGTTACGTGGAAGATTAACGATGCCATTATCAACGGCATTGGTGCGGCGCGCCCCTTGGGGATCATGAATTCAGGCGCTCGCATTGAGGTAGCCAAAGTGACAAGCCAACAAGCTGGCACTATACAAGAGGGGAATATTCTCGCCATGTTGGAGCGCAGCCTCGATCCGCTTGCGTCAGTGTGGGTGATAAACCCGGGATGTTATGGACAAGTATCCAACCTTACATCTTTCGACTCTGGCATGGGCCGCTTGGCAGGTTTGCCAGTTATCGCTACGGACGCTTGTTCCCAGTTAGGCCAAGCCGGTGACATCATATTGGCAGATCTGAGCGGGTACCGTGTTGTATCAAAAGGCGCAGCGTTCGCCAATTCCGCGCACTTGTGGTTCGACCAAGACATGCACGCGTTTAAGCTGACGGTTCGAATTGATGGGCAGCCAATATTGCGCGCTCCAACCACACCTCCGAATAGCGGCACTACTCGCAGCCATTTCGTTTCCCTTGCCGAGCGTGTGTGACGATATGAAAAAATTGGACGATGAAATACTCGAACTTCTGCGCGAGAGAAATCTTGATGAAAAGCTGCTGGAGTCTCGGCAGCTTGACCGCGAAATTGAGAGAAACAATCTGATTCAAAAACTCGCCCAGCAATCTAAGGATGATGAAGAAAAAAGCAGGCGACTAGCCGCGCGTCGCATGAACCTTGAAGCTAAGTTGCGCACGGCCAGAGCAGAGGCAGAAGCAGCCAGTATTGGTCTGGATGAAATTGCAACAGACCAGGCGACTGTTGGCGTAAGCGCACAGAAACTTCGCGGCAAATTACGCTCGCTGGCGGACCCTAGAATTGAGCAAGCCCTATGCACTTTGAGACGGCTTGTTGATCGTGCTAGAGCTGGCTACAAAGGGCGAACCCGGCTTGTGCGCAAGGGCATCATGGGCGGCACTGTCGAAAAAGAAACCAACAATTCAATTGAGGTTGCAGATGCGGTTGGGCAAATAGAGACGGCAATGCGTAGCTTGGAAGATCTAAAGGAACAAAGCCGTCCTGCTGACTTGCAAAATCAAATAGAAAAGAATGTTGCACCCTGCTTAAACACAGTGAGGGCAATTGTCGGACTGTAAGTTGCTGGTCATCCTTTACGCTGAGAGAGCAAGCCCATAAGCGTTGGGGACCCCTTGGTATGGGCTTGTATGGAGCGGGTACTGGTTGCCCGTGATGCGCCTTCCAGGGCTGTGCGATCCATCACAGTGATACGGCGAAAAACGAAACGGCCCACTGCAAAGTGGGCCGTTTTTTATTCTTGAAGTGTATCCAAATGTGTACCCATTTTGCCGTGTATCCGAGCGTATGCACTGTGCCTATTGGGTTTCAATGTGTCTGTATTGCTGTTGCCCATGCAAACGAATAGAACGCCTATATTTTTTGTATTTTTCATTGGAATAAATTAAGTGAACGGTCTTTACCTTGCGATTTTAGCTATATTAATACATCAATGAATCATATGGTTACGTTTATATTTAATTATTTGGCAGTATATTTACCCTGCCCATCGTAGTAATTGACTATAACACTAGGTTATAGTCTAATTGGCACATCTCTTTTTTCACTTAGAAGGTAATTAACATGCAAATCCCAAATCGTGATGGTGACGGCTACCTCGTCGACATGAGTGATTGGACACCCGAAATCGGGCGTGCGATGGCTGAAGCAGATGGCTACGAATTGAATGACAAGAAGTGGGAGCACATCACCAAAGCCCGCGAGTTCTTCGAGGAATTCGGCTCTGTGCCGCCCATCCGCAAATTCGCCAAGCACATCGAAGAAGATCAAAAAGAGTTATTCGATCTGTGGATGACAGGCCCGATGAAGCCCATCACCAAGTACGGCGGCATGCCCAAACCGACTGGTTGCGTTTAAGCCTGCTGCACGAATATCAGAACCAAACCCCGGTAACAGACCAAGGAACATCATGAAAGTGACACCCGATAACGTTAGGGAATTCATCTTGCTCGGGCTTGAGTGCGAACACATCCACGTGGAGGGCGATGGTCGCCATTTCGACGCGGTGATCGTCAGTCAAGCCTTCGAAGGCAAGAGCCTATTGCAGCAACACAAGCTGGTGTATCAGGTACTCGGCGACAAGATGGAGAAGATCCACGCCTTGTCGATGAAGACACTCACACCGACACAATGGGCTGCATCAGCCTGAACAATTTGAATTTGGAGAAGACCAACATGGATCAGAACGCATTAGACAACATCAAACAAACCGTCACTTCTAACCCTGTCGTGCTTTATATGAAGGGCACTCCGCAATTTCCGCAATGCGGATTTTCTGGACGTGCTGCGCAAGTATTGAAGGCGTGCGGTGTAGAAAATTATGTCGCGGTGAATGTGTTCTCAGACCAAGAAGTCTATGACAACCTGCCCTTCTACGCAGACTTCCCCACCTTTCCACAGTTATACGTTGGAGGAGAGTTGATCGGCGGCTCTGACATCATGCTGGCCATGTATGAGCAAGGTGAATTACAGAAGCTGATTGCCAAAGCAGTCAGCCACTAGCCAAACCTTGCTCAAGCCCTCTTGAGCAAGGACCGCTTGCAGAAAAAGGTTCTGCGGATGCCCAAGGTAATCTCAGGGCAACTCATACCCAAAGCCGCGCATGATCGTAATGGCTTTAGGCACTTTCAGGAAAGCAAGGAAAGCATTCGACGCCACCTGATCTTTTGCGCCGGACAATAGCACCGCGCTCTGACGGATAGGCTTATGCATCTCGGACGGCACTAACCACCACGAACCCTCGATCACTTTCCCATCGCGCATGACCTGAGATAAAGCGATGAAAGCGATCTCGGCATTCTCAGTTGCGGCGAATTGGTAGGTCTGGGTGATGTTCTCACCCTTGACCAATTTTCCCTGCATCGCATTCCACATGACCAATCTCTCCAAAGTCTCTTTCGCCGCCACTCCATAGGGCGCAAGCCTAGGATCGGCAATAGCCAGCTTGGTGAAGTTGCCCTTGTTCAGCACTGCGCCTTTGTCATCCACAAAGCCGGACTGCGCACTCCACAACACCAACCTGCCTGTGGCATAGACGAAACGCGATCCGCCGACCGCGAATCCTTCTTGCACCAAACGCTTAGGAATCGCCTCATCCGCAGCAAGAAGCACGTCGAACGGTGCGCCACCTTTGATCTGAGAATAAAGCTTGCCGCTGGAGCCGAGGCTTACCTTCAGCGTGTGCCCGCTCTCCTTGTGAAACAGCGCCGCGATACGTTCCATGGGCGCGGCAAAATTCGATGCCACGGCTACAGCCACTTCGCCCGCACCTGCTGAAGTACACCACATCAACAATAAGAGGAAACGCATTCCGGACAACACATTCATTTTCGTATTCCTCACAGGATGTATTGATATTTCATGTGACTCAATATCTATCAATCTTAAAATCTAAGTTCTGGCGCACAACACACACCCTTTACTTTCTAATTGCATGAGCCGGACGGAACACCTTGCACTGTTTGGCATCGGATTCCAGATACGCCCCCTCGATGAGGTCTATGCAATAAGGCACGGCAGGGAACACCGCATTCAGACAGTCATCGATGGCCGAGGGCTTACCTGGCAGATTGATGATGAGGCTCTTGCCGCGTATGCCCGCTGTCTGGCGCGACAGGATCGCCGTCGGCACGAACTTGAGTGATGCGGCACGCATCAATTCACCGAATCCCGGCATCATCTTCTCGCACACCGCTTCGGTCGCCTCCGGCGTCACGTCGCGCAAGGCAGGGCCGGTGCCACCCGTGGTGACAACCAGTGAACATCCCTCGACATCGCACAACTCAATGAGCGTCTTTTCGATCAAGGCCTGCTCATCGGGAATCACGCGTGTCACCGCTTCCCACGGGCTGCTCAACACCCGCGTGAACCAGTCGCACATCGCGGGGCCTCCCTTGTCTTCATATTCGCCGCGACTGGCGCGGTCTGAGATGGTCACAAAACCGACACGTGCGCTGATCATCACTACTCCTTGAAATCCGCCAAGTCTTGGAATGCAGAGCCATCCAGCAGTTGCACCCTCACCTGTTCACCCGCCATCAATCCCTGGCTAGCCGAAGGCACGACCAACAATCCGTCCGCCTTGGCCATCGACGGTAATATCCCGCTGCCCTGTGCACCGGTCGAAGTCGCCGCATAACCGCCATCTTCACTGCGCAGCGTCACGCGCACGAATTCGGTACGCGAGTGTTTGTGTTTAATATCATGCGCCAATCGCGCCGCCACTGTGCGCCGATGCAAACGGGGGTAGCCCATCATGCGGCGCAACGCAGGTAATACGAACTGCTCGAAACAGACCATGCTGGAAACCGGATTGCCCGGCAAGCCGAAAACAAAAGCCTTATCAGTCGAACCGAACGCCATCGGGTGCCCCGGCTTCATGGACACGCGCCAGAATTTCATCTGTACGCCCAATGCTTCCAATGTCGGACGCACATAATCATGTACCCCGACCGATGTCCCACCGGAGACCAACAGTGCATCGTACTGCAAACCCGTTTGCAGGTGACGGCGCAACTCATCGGGATCGTCGCGCGCGATGCCTAGCAACACGGGCTGAATTCCCAGCGCCTGCACCTGCGCCATCAGGGCATAGCTGTTGGCATCCGGTATCTTGTTCGCATCGAAGGCATCGTTCAGTCCTTCCAACTCATCGCCCGTGGAAAGGATGGCCACGCGCGGCTGCCGATACACCTTGATGTTGGCAGCTTTCACCATCGCCAACATGCCGACCACCCCCGGCACGATCTCGGTTCCGGCAGCCAGCACCACCTCACCGTCGCGCATGCTCTCGCCGCGATATCGAATATCGTTTCCAATCTTCACGCTGCAATTGATCTGCACACGGCCATCAGACACGGCTTGCGTATCTTCGACACGCAGTACCGCATCCGCACCTTGCGGCAGTGGCGCACCTGTCATGATGCGTGCGCACTGCCCCGCTTGCACTATCTTGCTGGGCATGTCCCCCGCCTTGATGTCTTCTATCACTTCCAAGATCACCGGTGTATTCGCCACATCCGCACTGCGCAGCGCATAACCATCCATCGCCGACACATCGTAGGGAGGCTGGTCGCGATTGGCGCGGATATCCTGCGCCAACACTCGTCCCAGCGACTGCACTAACGCCACACTCTCCACACCCATCGTTCCAACCGCATCGATGATGATCTGCTGCGCTGCGCTTACTTTCAAATGCTTTTCCATCACTTCATTCCCTGTTGATTCATTACCGATGTTGCCTCTTCCGGCGTATCCAGATCGACGAAGCTGCGCGACTGCGAACCCGCGATCAGCAACTCATCCTCGCTGACATAACGCACCTGTAACTTGTCCAGCAACTCACGCAGGCTATGCTTGCCATCACCATTCAAACATTCGAGCACCGAGCCCGCACAACTCGCCGCATAGAACGCGGCCAACGGCTGCGGATAACCCTGCACCATCGGCACGACTGCCTGATGACCGCCTCTGAATCGCGCCAATCGCTCGATTACTGCCGGCTCGATGAAAGGCATGTCACACGCCAGCACGAACACCCAAGGCGTCTTCGCGCTCTGCAACCCGGCGGCCAATCCGGCCAATGGCCCGCGATGCGCTGGATCGTCACTGACTTGCAGTAACGAGATCTCAGCACGCGGTTGACGCACGCTGATGATGACCTCGCGGAACAGCGGCTGCACGATAATGATGACGTGTTGCAGCAGACTGCGCGCACCCAACAGCAGACTCGCCTTGTCCTGCCCCATGCGGCGAGAATCGCCACCCGTCAGGATGACTGCTGTGCAATCCGCAATCATCGCAAACCACCGCACAGTCCCCTCTCCCGCTGGGAGAGGGTTAGGGTGAGGGAGTCGCTCATGAATTCTGCCCTCACCCCTACCCTCTCCCGATGGGAGAGGGAGTTTGTTGCAGGATGAAGCGAGCGATACCTGAATAATCGTCCAGCGCGAAATGCGGCAGTTGCGGATAGACCTCATGCATATCGGTGACGATAGCGATCAGTCCGTCTTCCATAGTGCATCGCGCAGGCTTATCGAATTCACGGCGCAGCACTTCGATCTTCGCACCCGGCGCATGCGAGAAACCTTCAGCCAGCACCACATCCGCCTCGCCTAGGAAGCGCCGTGCCAGTTGTTCCGGCTCACGCTCCAGCGTCGCATCCGCCACCAGTTGCAACGTATCACGCGTCAGCAACATGCTCAACGCCGCACCCGCCTCTTTATGCCGATAGCTATCCTTGCCCGGTGTATCGAGTTCCACTTTGTGATGAGCATGCTTGATGGTGGCGACGCGCAGCCCCTGCTGTGACAACTCGCGAATGAGTTCGACCATCAGGGTGGTCTTGCCGCAACCTGAGTGGCCGACGATGGAGATGAGTTTTATTGGTTCGATTCTCGCGAGCAGCACACTAGCTAGTTCCTTTGCGGCAATAACAATAGACGAACTGCTGAACAGACCCGGCTGGTGTGTGATGGGCTTCTTTTTCATGCTCGACTAACAGGAAGGCTTCGCCGAATTCTGCATGCAGGGATTCCGGTTTGTATCGCACCACCGGCAGGCCGCTACATTTTTCAGGGCCATCCTCGCCGAAGGTGGCGATGATCACATGCCCGCCCGGCCGCACGGAACGCATGACACGTTCTACATAAGCATTGCGGTCCGCCGAGTCGGTCAAGAAATGGAACACAGCCCGGTCATGCCAGATGTCGAAACGGTGGGTAGGGAACTCCGCACGTGTGATGTCGCCTTCCATCCAATGCACCGCATCGGCATGTTCCCCCAAACGCTGCTTGGCTACCGAGAGCGCCGCCGCGGACAGGTCGAGCACGGTCAGGTCGGTATAACCTTCCGCTGCCAGTTCATCCACCAGTATCGACGCGCCCCCACCGACATCGATAATGGCAGCATCTTTGTCCAAGCCTGTTTTATGGATCAATCTCAGAGACTGATCGGCATGTTCCTGAAACCAACTGACCGAATCAGAAGGCTTTGTGGTGTAGACCTGCTCCCAATGCTGTTTACGATCCATGACTCAATCTCCCTAGCCAACAAAACCACTATGGATGCGGCGTTACCCAAGCATCTCCCTGCGGCGTGATCTCTTTTTTCCAAATTGGCACGCGTTGTTTCAGTTCGTCAATCATCCAGCGGCAGGCATCGAATGCAGCGGCACGATGTTCTGCACCCGCCACGATGAGGACGATGTTATCTCCCGCTTTGACCGTGGCGACGCGATGTACGATGCGCGCATCCAGCAGTCCGAATCTGGCGATGGCTTCCTCGCGCAGCGTGCGCATCTCGGTCAGCGCCATGCTGCCGTAAGCTTCGAAGCTGATCTCGCTCACGTTGTGCCCTTCGGAGAAATCGCGCGCGCAGCCGAGGAAGGTGGCGATACCGCCGATGCGTTGCGAACTGGCTTTCAGCGCTGCGTTCTCTGCGTCCAGAGAGAAATCTTCTATTTGAATACGCACAGGTTCACTCATCTTAACCACCACTGAATTTAGCCATGAGCGCGATCTCGTCGTTATCGTTGAGCGGCGTCTGCTTATCGCGCACTTGAATCTGATTGACGGCAATGAAGCTGACGATACTGAGCGCGCCGGGATGCTGCATGCCAACCTTGTGAATGATGTCGTGCAGAGTCATCCCCGCTGTGTAGTCGAACTGCATCTCGTGTGTCTGCACACGAGATGCCACCGGCCCGAAGAACAGCACGCGTATCATTTTGCTTCACCACGTTTCCACACACCGCTCTTGCCACCACGTTTCTCTTCCAACTGCACATGCTCGATGCGCATACCTCGGTCAATCGCTTTGCACATGTCGTATATGGTGAGCAGGGCCACGTTGGCCGCACACAAGGCTTCCATCTCGATACCGGTCTGTCCTACACAAGTGGCGGTTACCACAGCTTTGATGCCCACACAGCCCTGTGCATCTGGCTCGATGATCTCGCTAAACACCACGTCAACTCCGCTCAACGCAATGGAGTGGCACATGGGGATGATGTCGGGGGTGTGCTTTGCGGCCATCACTGCCCCCACATCGGCCACAGTCAGCACATCGCCTTTGGCGATGCGGCCTGAGCGGATGCGCTCCAAGGTGGCCATCTGCATACGCAAGATGCCGCTGGCGATGGCGACACGCTGCGTCTCGGGTTTGTCCGACACGTCCACCATACGGGCACGTCCGGATTCGGAAAAATGGGTTAACTCATCAGACATATCGTATCAACCTCCGGTCTTGGACATCACGCGGATGATCTTACCCGGTTGCTCACGAAATTCATGGCGCTCAGGTTTCATTTCGATGGCACTACGAATTGCCGCATCCAACCCGTCATCACTGATACCGTCGCGCAACAGTGGTCGCAAAGAAAATTGATTCTCTTGCCCCAGACAAAGATAGAGTGTGCCATCAACCGACAGGCGCACACGATTACAGGTCTCGCAAAAATGTTGCGACATCGGCGTGATGAAACCGATGCTACCCTTCCCATCGGGCGTAACCAAATAACGCGCTGGACCACCGCCGCGCACAAGACCGTCCACCAGGCCAAAACGTGCTTGCAGGCGCTGACGGATAGGTTGCAGATCGACATAGCCTGAATTGCGGCCCGTCTCTCCCATCGGCATGGTCTCGATTAGACGCAATACGAAGCCATGATTGAAACAGTATTCCGCCATCGCCTCTATCTCGTCTTCGTTCACGCCCGCCATCACCACCATGTTGATCTTGATCGGCTCGAAACCGCATTGCTTTGCGACCAGCAAACCATCCAGTATCTGCGCCAGCGCATCGCGCCGGGTGATGCTATGCAATCGCTCTGCGCATAAAGAATCGAGACTAACATTGAGTCGTGTGATACCCGCCGCTTTGAGTTCTGTCGCATGGCGCGCCAACTGTGTGCCGTTGGTACTGAGTGACATATCCGTCACGCCCGGTAGTCGCGCAAGTCGCGTAGCCAGACCGCTCAAGTCACGGCGCAATAAAGGCTCGCCCCCAGTGATGCGGAAGCGTGAGGTCCCCATGCGTGCAAAGGCCGCGACAACACGCTCGATTTCGGCGAACGTCAACCAGTCCTGAGGCTCTTCGTAATCGCTGAATCCCTGCGGCATGCAATAACTGCAACGCATGTCGCAACGATCCGTGACCGACAACCTGAGATAGTCGATGCGGCGACCGAAGCGATCCTGCAAGGGCGAGAGCTGCGTCATCGGACTAAGTGTTTTGCACGACGATCTTGGGGAAAGCCGCACTGTGATCCTGAGCCATATCAGCGATCTTCACCGCCACGCGGCGGGCGATCTGCTTATAGACTTTGCTGAGGTTGCTATC
>Ga0172380_10009332_pt1 | contig 10480 bp, 10 predicted proteins | sample Leawe162metaG_FD_119747 | JGI IMG/M metagenome (GOLD analysis project Ga0172380, IMG submission 119747) | Leachate microbial communities from a municipal landfill in Southern Ontario, Canada - Leachate well 162 metaG | ecosystem: Engineered > Solid waste > Landfill > Unclassified | place...
AACCGCTTTTTCATCATATAAAATAGTGTCTTTGATGCCTTTCTTGAGAGTATAGACCTTAACCCTTTTGTCTATGAGTTGCATCGTGTCCATATCACCAGAAGCAATTACCATTTCTAAATTTTTATCATTTTTAGTTTTCTCAACGATAGTGCCGAGCATATCGTCAGCTTCAAAACCTTCTTTGGAATAAATGGGAATACTCAGCGCATCGCATACCTGTTTTGATTTCTCAAGTTGCAAGGCCAAATTGTCATCAGTTTTGGCCCTACCCGCTTTGTAGCCTTCATAAACTTCATGACGGTATGTCGGTTTAGGTAAATCATAACAAGCCACAATGTAATCAGGTTTCAGGTCAGTCGCGATTTTCAAAATCATTAAAACTAGCCCATACAAGGCCCCTGTTGGCTCTCCCTTACTCGTAGCAAAATCTGGGAGCGCGTGATACGCCCGATGAATGATAGCGTGCGCATCCAAGAGTACAAGTTTATTATTCTGTGATTTTGATTTTTCTTTCATTTTCATTAATATGTTCAAAAATTATTTTGCTATGTTCTGGCATGATACCGACAATTCTTTCGGGCCACTCTATGCAAATTAAATTTTTGGGATCAGAAATTATTTCCTGCCAGCCAAGGTTTAGCATTTCTGTTTCACTTTCTATTCTGTATGAGTCGATGTGGATTAATTTATTGAAAATCGAAGATTGAAGATTGAAAGATTTCATTATTACAAAAGTGGGGCTTTGGATAGTTTCTGTGATGCCGAGACTAAGAGCTAAATATTTCATAAAAGTAGTTTTGCCACTTCCCAATTCTCCATACAAACCGACAACTGTCGCCCCGTTTTCTTTTGATTCTAATTTAGAAGCGAAATTAGTCGCAATTTGAGCTGTTTCTTCAAGGCTTTTAGATATAAATTCCATATGTCTGATTTTAGCATAAAGATAAAAGAAAATGCCCGGCAGCGTGAGAGCCGTCGGGCATTTGATTTGTGGAGGTGTATACCTCCTATCGATTTCGGCTTGACCGTGGCGAAGCCGCTGGCCGTGGTGTCGCCTTAGGCCTGGGCTTTGCCTTTGGCCGGGCTTCAGAAACTCGTCTAGCCGGTGCCGCTTGGTGAACAACCACTGTTCGTGAGGTGCGGGGGTAACTGTTGTTCCAGCTCCCTCTTTGACCCCATCTGTCGACGATGATAGGCTGATCCCTATTACCCATCTCGTTGAAGCCTTTTCTGACTCCGTTGGTTACCACTTTGGTAACCTTTTCGCACCTTTTTGCTGCTTCGTCGACAACCATCCCGGTCGCCGTTAATTCCTTTGTGCACTCGACGAAGCCTGACATCAGCGAACCAGTTGCGGGCTGAATACTTTCCGCAAGCGCGACTGAACCGGCTTGACTTTGACACGAAGCGGGTATGGCCAGGCTAAGAAGCCCGAACAAAACCGCAAAAATAAGAGCAGAAACACTAATCTTCATGGAACTCACCTCCTTCCTATATTATAGCAAATTACAATGCTCTTGTCAAGCATGTTTTTTCCCATAATTCTTAACTCATAATTCATACTTCATGTTATTATTTATTCATGTCCATCAAATTTAACGAAGATAAGCAGCGCCAAAAGCTTGGCGAGCTCAGGGAGCAAGAAGAGGAAAGTTTGGCACAAGCAATGTCCCAAAAATACCAGCTTCCTTATATTGATTTGGGGGTAAGCCCCGTAAATATTGACGCCCTTCGAGTAATTAAGGAGTCAGAGGCCAGAGAAGCCGAAGTGGCACCTTTCAATATCACAAGCAAAAAAGTTTCTTTAGCTATAATTTCTCCCAACAATTCCAAAACTGTCGCTTTGGTTGAAAATTTGAAAGATCGAGGCTATCTCCCCTCTCTTTTTATGGTGTCCCACCAAAGTTTAGAAAAAGTTTGGAGTCGATACAAAGACCTTTCATATTCTATGGAAACTAAAGGTGGTGCGCTGGACATCGCAAGTGATGAAATTCAAGATTTAGCCAAATCAGTTAAGAACGCGGAAGATATAAAAAAATCAATTGAATCAATAATCGCTCAGAAAAAAAATTATCGCATTTCAAGAATACTTGAAATTATTTTAGCTGGTGCAATTTCTATAAACGCTTCCGACATCCATCTTGAACCTGAAGAAAAATCGGTGAGACTAAGGTACCGACTAGATGGCGTGTTAAATGATATTTTGACGATTGAAACATCAGTTTTTAATTTGCTCGTCTCTCGTATTAAACTCATTTCAAATCTAAAACTTAATACCAAAGAAAAAGCTCAGGACGGAAGGTTTAGTATAAAGCTCGGCGATGTAGAAATAGAAATCAGAACTTCGCTATTGCCTGGTGGATATGGTGAGTCGGTAGTTATGAGAGTTTTAAACCCCAATGCTATTTCTGTGCCCCTTGAGGATCTCGGTATCAACAGTCATTTGCTTGAAATAATTATGCGAGAGCTCAAAAAACCAAACGGCATGATACTAAACACTGGCCCAACCGGTTCGGGCAAAACCACCACTCTCTATGCTTTCCTCAAAAAAATTCACAACCCGGAAATTAAAATAATTACTATTGAAAACCCGATTGAGTATCACCTTAAGGGCATCGTTCAAACTCAAGTGGAGGAGGAAAGGGGTTATACATTTTTAGAAGGTTTACGAAGCGCATTGCGACAAGATCCGGATGTGATAATGGTGGGTGAAATTAGAGATGAAGAAACTGCTGAGATTGCGGTGAATTCAGCTTTAACTGGGCACTTAGTTTTTTCAACCTTACACACCAACAATGCTGCCGGCACCTTCCCCAGACTTATTGAGCTCGGAGTAAATCCGAAAGTAATTACTTCGGCTATCAATATCGCTATGGCCCAAAGACTTATAAGGAAACTCTGCCCTGCTTGTAAAAAGAAAGCGGTACTCAGAGAAAAGGAAAATAGATTAATTAAAATAAATACCGAAAGTATTAAAAATAAAGATTATTTAAAGGGTTTGGATATGGGGAATGTCTATGAGGCAGTTGGTTGTGCCGAGTGCAATTTCACAGGATTTAAAGGGCGCACTGGTATTTATGAAGCAATCCTTACAGACGAGTCTATAGAAAATGTGGTCATTAAAAATCCGAGTGAAAGAGAAATAGACAAAGCCTCAGAAAATCAAAATATATTAAATATGAAGCAAGACGGTGTAATCAAAGTTTTGCAAGGTCTCACCTCTCTAGATGAACTTTCAAGAGTTATTGATTTGGAAGAGTAAGCGGAGTTATGCACAAAAAAAATTGAATAGGATCAAGTTTTGTGAATAATGAGAACCAGAGGAACAAAGATTAGGGATATAAATCTCTAAGCGACACTTTCAATATTTAAATCGAAAGCAAAACATTATTCTGAGGAAAGAGCTAGTGTTCCCTCCCGAAAGATGGTACCGGCACTTCCTTGATTTAATGTCTAACCCCGCAAAGCAAGACGTCGCTTAGAGATTTATCTCCCCAATTGATAATATTTCAAACTCTATTAGAGTATATCATATTGGATAAAATATGTCAAGGAATAATAAAAAACCAGAAGATAGTAAGGATCTTGAATTTTTAGATCAAACCTTGAGACCCTCAAAGTGGGACGAGTATATTGGCCAGGAAAATATAAAGAAAAATCTCCATATTCTCCTAAATGCCGCTAAAGAACGCGAGCATCCACCAGAACACTTACTTTTTTACGGCCCCCCTGGGCTAGGTAAAACCACACTGGCCCATCTTATAGCAAAAGAAACTAGCAGTCAAATGCGTTCCACCTCAGGTCCAGCGATTGAAAAAGTGGGTGACCTTGCTTCAATCTTAACCAACCTTTCGCCGGGCGATATTCTTTTTATTGATGAGATACATCGCCTTAATAAAACTATTGAAGAGGTCCTTTACCCTGCGATGGAGTCACGCTCTTTAGATATTATTATCGGCAAAGGACCAAGCGCAAGGACTATTCAACTTGACCTACCACCCTTCACATTAATTGGCGCCACTACCCGAGTCGCGATGATATCATCACCTCTTCGTAGTCGTTTCTCTGGTGGAGTTTTTAAATTGGAATTCTATAATACAAACGAAATAATGAGTATCATCAAGCGCTCGGCCGATATCCTAGGCATTTCCCTTGAAAAAAGCGCCGCTCAAACCATAGCTGAGAGAAGTCGGTTTACTCCGCGTACCGCAAATTATTTATTGAAAAGAGCTCGTGATTTTGCTCAGATAAATAAAAAAGATATCGATCAAGATGTAGTAAATGAGTCGTTTAAACTTTTAGGTATTGATAATGTCGGCCTAAACGCTTCTGATAAGACACTACTTGAAACTATTGCCAAGAAGTTTGGTGGTGGGCCGGTTGGCCTCAATACTTTAGCCGCTTCCCTTTCGGAGGAGGAAGCGACCATTGAAGAATTTAATGAGCCGTATCTTTTGCAGATGGGGTTTATAGAACGCACTCCTCGTGGTAGAGTACTCACTAAACTCGCCTACGAGCATTTGGGTTTAGATATACCAAAGGAAAGACAGGAAAAATTATTATAAAAATATAAAATTATGTCCGGACACAATAAATGGTCAAAAATAAAAAATAAAAAGGCGGTCACTGATGGCCAAAAAAGTAAAATATTTGGTAAGTTGGTGCGTTTTATTGCCGTGGAATCAAAAAAAGCTAAAGGAGATGTAAATTCTCCTGGCCTCAGAGCAGCAATTGAAAAAGCCAAAGAAGCCAATGTACCAAGCGACAACATTGATAGAGCAATCAAAAAAGGAATCGGTGGAGAAGGTGGTGAAATGGAACAAATTACTTATGAGGCTTATGGCCCGGGTGGTTGTGCTTTGATGATTGAGGCTCTGACAGAAAATCGAAACAAAGCGGCTGCCGAAATAAAACACATTCTTTCAAAAAACGGTTTTGAACTTGCTGTCCCTGGATCGGCCGCTTGGGCTTTTGAAAAAAATCCCCCTCAGAATGGTGGAGGTTGGAACCCAAAAAACACTGCCCAAATCTCAGATGAAGATGGGCAAAAACTGGACGTATTAATAGAAGAACTTGAAGAAAATGATGAAGTCCAAGAAGTTTTCACCAATGCAGAATAATATTATATTAGGAATTGATCCAGGATATGGAAGAATTGGTATTGCTGTTATTGAAAAAACAAATAGAGGAGAAAATTTGATTCATTCAGAATGTTTTGAAACTGATGCCAAACTTGAACATTCAAAAAGACTTTTGGCTTTAGGAGAAAAAATAAAAGCCACAATCAAAAAATATTCGCCTGACAAAATCGCTATTGAAACATTGCTCTGGAGCAAAAACAAAAAAACCGCTTTGCAGGTGGCTGAGGCTCGGGGAGTGATACTCCTTGAAGCTGAAAGAAGTGGAGTTTTAATAAAAGAATACAACCCAAACCAAATTAAATTAGCAGTTACAGGTTATGGCAAAAGTGATAAAAAACAAGTTATTAATATGGTAGAAAAATTAATAAAACTGAAGCCTGGTAAACGACATGATGATGAATATGATGCTATCGCCACCGCTCTCACTTGTTCTGCAATTTCACTATCCACAGAAAAGCTTGTTTAAAGATGTTGCAAAAATTTTTAGGTATGATAAAAATTACTCATCTGATTAATAATCAGGAATTAAAAATAATTTTTAAAATATGGCCGATGAATTTGATAATGTGTTAGGTGATGAAGAAACAGAAACTCCAATTGTTCCATTGGACATTCCAGAGGAAGTTGAAGAAGGTTTAGATGGAGACGAGGTTGATGATGACGAAGATGATGTGGCAAAAGCAGGAGATGATGATGACGAAGATGATGAAGTAATGTAATTAAACAAAAAACTCCTTAGGGAGTTTTTTGTTTAATTTGATTTTAAAATAACAAAAGTTTTTTTGCCTATTTTGATTTTTCTCTCACCTTCCCCTACTGTCTCGTTGGGGTCATTTATTTTTTTATCTGGATAGTCAGAAACTGCTCCCGCTTCAACCAGACGTCTGAATTCAGATTTTGATTCAACAACTTTTTTTTCTACCAAAATATCCATTATTTTTTCTTCTTTTGATGCACTCACCACTTGAGAATCCTCTGGAAACTCCCCTTTACTAAAAGTGTTCATAAACGTCTCCGCGGCTTTTTGAGCCGCTTCTTCCCCGTGACAAATTTTAACTATTTCCTTTGCAAGAGTGATTTTATATTCTTTTGGATTTGAGACTCCTTTTTCAAACTCTTCTTTTATTGATTTATACTCATCAAAAGAAACATCTGTGATAAGCTCAAATCCGCTAATAATTAAATCATCACTCCAACTCATAACTCTACCGAACATATCTTCTGGGGTTTGATTTAAAGCAACCATATTTCCCTCGGTTTTTCCCATCTTGGAACCATTAGAATCGACTAAAAGTTTAGTAGTAATAACAAACTTTTCTTTATTTTTTAAAATTTTTATTAAATCTCTGCCTGTGAGCATATTAAACATTTGATCGTTTCCCCCTATTTCCCCATCAACATCCATCATTACAGAATCATACCCTTGCATTAGTGGATACATAAATTCGTGGATATAAATAGGTTTGCCCTCTTCATTTCTTCGTTGAAACATTTCTCTCTTCATCATTTGTTCGACAGTTACTAGTGAGGCAAGCTCAAGAACATCTCCAAACTTCATTTTTCCGAGCCATTCAGAATTAAATTTAAAAAACGCTTTGTTTGGACCGGAAAAAGAAATGAATTTTGAGGCCTGTGTTTTATAATCTTTTAAATTGTTTAACACCTCTTTGTGAGTTAATTTTTTTCTAACAGCAGTTTTATCGGTTGGGTCGCCAATCATGGCTGTAAAATCACCCATCAAAAGTATTATCTGGTGACCGAGTTTTTGAAACTGACTGAGTTTTTTTAGTTGAATGGCGTGTCCTAGGTGCAATGTGGTGCCGGTCGGATCAATACCTAAATATATAGATAGCTTTACCCCACTCTTAAGTCTCGTTTTAACAAAATCACTGTTTGGAAAAGTGTTTTCCACTCCCCGAGTTAGGAGCTCATTTATTTTATCTTCATCAGTTATTATTTTTGGTTTATTAGTGCCAAACATATAAAAATGCTACCATAATTTCGAATTTTGGCATAATATATAGATATGTTAAAAAAGAACTTATTAATGCTTTTTATATCAGTCTTTTTGGTTATAGGCGCCATAATACTCTTTTGGGTTAGTTCTTTTAAGGTACCTACCACGGAATCAATCAGGGAAAGGCGGGTAAGCGAATCAACCAAAATCTACGACCGAACTGGGGAAATCTTGCTCTATGACACCGGGGGCGATGTGAGGAGGAGCATTGTCCCTATTGAACAAATATCTAGGCACATAAAAAACGCTACTATCGCCATTGAAGATAAGGAATTTTATACTCATATAGGGGTTAAGCCCACAGCTTTTATTAGAGCCACTTTGGTAAATATTTTATCATTAGACTTTTCTCAGGGAGGCTCGACCATTACTCAGCAAGTTGTAAAAAATTCATTACTAACTTCAGAAAAACTTATTTCTAGAAAACTTAAGGAATGGGTTATAGCGGTCAAATTGGAACAAGTGATGCCTAAGGATGAAATACTTTCAATGTATCTAAACGAAATACCTTATGGAGGAGTGATTTATGGAGTTGAGGAAGCAAGTCAGGCATTTTTTGGTAAATCCTCTTCTGATGTATCCCTGGCTGAAGCGGCCTATTTAGCAGCATTGCCTAAAGCGCCTACTTTCTATTCTCCGTATGGTAAAAACAAAGAACGACTGGAGGAAAGGAAAAATCTTGTCCTTAGGGAAATGCTTAGGAGTGAGTTTATAACTCAAGAAGAATACGATTCGGCTATTTTAGAAAAAGTAAACTTTATCGCAAAGGGCGACTCTAGTATCAAAGCCCCCCATTTTGTTTTTTATGTAATTGATTATATTAAAAATAAATATGGAGAAGAAGCTATCAACAGTGGGGGCTTACGAGTAATCACCACCCTAGACTACGATCTGCAATCAATCGGTGAAAAAATCGCTCTCGATTATGCTCTAGCAAATAAGAAAAACTTTAATGCTGAAAATACTGCACTAGTCGCAATAGATCCAAGAAGTGGGGATATACTCACCATGGTTGGTTCAAGAGACTACTTTGACGAAGAGATTGACGGTGCTTTTAATGTGACTTTGGCCAAAAGGCAGCCAGGTTCCACCATCAAACCCTTTGTTTATGCAAAAGCATTTACCAAAGGCTACACACCGGAAACAGTGCTTTTTGATTTAAAAACTCAGTTTTCTACCAATTGTGCACCAAACAATTTAACAATGGAAAATGGTTGCTACTCCCCCGAAAATTATGACGGTATCTTTAGGGGCCCAATCACACTCCGAAGTGCTTTGGCTCAATCTATAAACGTGCCGTCGGTCAAAGTTTTATATTTGGCTGGATTAAGTGACTCAATAAGGTTAGCAAGAGATATGGGTCTTGAATCATTAAGCAACAAAGGTGATTATGGGCTAACCTTAGTTTTGGGAGGTGGCGAGGTCACACCCCTTGAAATAACTGGGGCTTATGGAGTTTTTGCTAACAATGGAGTCAAAACAAATATTAGTTCGGTTATAGAAATAAAAAATAAAAACGGAGATGTCTTAGAAAAAAAAGAGGTTAAAAATACTCAAGTGCTGGACAAAGAAATTGCTTTAAAAATTACAAGCATTCTTTCTGATAACGATGCAAGAGCTCCATCATATGGACAAACATCTGCTCTCCATTTTCCCAGTAGAGATGTGGCTGTCAAAACCGGTACGACCAACAATTATAAAGATGCTTGGATAGTTGGGTATACCCCAAGTATTGCTGTAGGTGCTTGGGCGGGCAACAACGACAACACTCCGATGGAAAAGAAGGTTGCGGGTTTTATTGTGGCACCACTGTGGCGAGCTTTTATGGATCAGGCTTTAGCTAAATTACCTGATGAACAATTTGAGGAACCTTTAATTGAAGACAAAACTCAAATAAAACCAGTTTTACAAGGTATCTGGCAAGGAGGGAGTTTTGAAAACAACAACACCTCTGTGATTGGTGGTGTTCACTCTATTTTAAATTGGGTTAACAAAGATGACCCACGAGGAGAATACCCTTCTAATCCCGCAGGAGACGCTCAATTTGAGCGCTGGGAGTATGGTGTACGTATTTGGGCCCAAGACCACAACTTATGGCAAGATCTGCCTTATAGAATAAATTGACCTCACCCCCTACCCCCTCTCCTTAATTAAGGAGAGGGGCCGATATACTATATATAATACTAAAATCTAGGTGGGGTGAGGTTATATAATTTTTAGAAATATTTTTGAGGTTTTTAACAAGTCTTCTATTTCAGACTTGTGCATAAAAATTTCATTTCTAAAAACTGGATTGCAATTTACTTTCAAAGTTTCGCCTTTTATTTCTAAAATCTCTTTCGTTAATTCTAAGCCAGTTTTTTGTTTTATAGCATCCAAAATTAATAGTAATTTGGTGTTATTATCTTTTTCAAGATTTAAAAATTTCTGTAAAAACCCTGCAATACTGTTCATTTTTATTACCTATTCATAGGCATCACAATATAAAGAAAACTTTTGTCGGTTGCGCCACTTATAGCAAGTGGTTTGCCAGCGCCACCAAAGTCCAAAACCAATGAATCGGATGAAATAGATTGCATACAATCATTTATATACTTACTGTTGAAGTTTAATTCCACATTCTCACCTGATGTGTTAGCACTTATATATTCTTGAGATTCTCCAACATCATTATTTTTTGACTCAATGTTTAAGGTTTTATTTTTAACATCAACTTTTAACTTTATTTTATTAAGAGCATCTGAAAAAATATTTGAAGTTTTGATTGAATTTATTAAATCATTTTTAAGTACTGTAGCGGCAGTATTGTATGTTTTAGGAATAATTTGCTTATAATCAGGGAAAGATCCATCAATTAATCGCGAAACTAAATACATATCGTCTACCTTAAAAGCCATCTGATTTTTATCAAAAATCACTTCGATCTCATCTTTATAATCTTCAAACAGTTTAATTATTTCTATAACGTTTTTATAAGGAATAAGAGTTTGAGGAAAATCATCAGGTACCTTAGTGTTTATTTTCTTCTCAGCCAAACGGAATGAATCAGTAGAAACAAAGACCAAGAAGTTGTCATTTTTATAAATATACACACTTGATAGTTCGGGTTTAATATTTGAATTTGAGGCGCTATACCACACTGATTTAAATCCTAAAATTAAATCATTTGATTTTATTTTTATTGATTTTAAATTTTCTAATCTTGGAATGGTTGGGAAATCCTCGTGTGGCAAACATTTAATAACAACTGAATTTTTGTTTGCGGTTATTTTTAAATTATTATCTTTTGTCTCTATAATTAAATTATCGTCTTTAATTG
>Ga0172380_10009333_pt1 | contig 10479 bp, 10 predicted proteins | sample Leawe162metaG_FD_119747 | JGI IMG/M metagenome (GOLD analysis project Ga0172380, IMG submission 119747) | Leachate microbial communities from a municipal landfill in Southern Ontario, Canada - Leachate well 162 metaG | ecosystem: Engineered > Solid waste > Landfill > Unclassified | place...
CGCGAGCGCATCAACGTCAAGCGCTGGGAGGCGCTAGGCGACGGCCTGCTCGATGCCGCCGTGGCGGCACTGCTCGAATCGCGGCGGCCGAAGGGCGAGCGGAGCAGCGGCTGGATGGAGCGGCAGCGCGGCAAGATCACCCTGGCACTGGCGGCCATGTCCGCCGATCTGGGCGAGCAGCCCTGGTGCCATGGCGGCAGCTTCTCTCTGGCCGACATCGCTGTCGGTTGCGCGCTGGGCTATCTGGATTTCCGTTTTGCCGACATCCACTGGCGCGAAACGCACGCCAACCTGGCGCTGCTCTTCGACAAGCTATCGCAGCGGCCTTCCTTCGTCGAGACTGTGCCTAAGGATTAGAGCCCACCCCCCGACCCCCGCCCCGAGGGCGGGGGTGACGCTGGTTCGCCGCATTGCGGCTCCGCGTCTTACGCTGCGCCGGGCTCGGGGCGGCCCATCGCCCGGCGCTCCCCTCTGACGTTATCGCTGTCCGCCGCTTCGCGGCCTCTACTGGATTATTCCGCCGCCCAGGCAAACGAGGCTCTCGTAGATCACCACCGACTGTCCCGGGGTCACCGCCCATTGCGGCTGGGCGAAGATCGCCTCGCAAGCGTCGGCGCTGATGCTGTCCACTTCGCAGGGCGCGTCCGGCTGACGGTAACGGGTCTTGGCGCAATAGACCCAGTGCGTGTGCGGCGGCGCGTTGATCCACGAGAGGTCGGAGGCAGTGACCCGGTCGCGCAGCAGCGCCGGATGCTCGTGCCCCTGGACCACGTAGAGGATATTCCTGCCCATGTCCTTGGCGGCGACATACCAGGCCTCATGGTCGCCCGCCGCATCTGCGTTGCCCTTGACCCCGCCGATGCGCAGCCCCTTGCGCTGGCCCAGGGTGTGGTAGATCAGTCCGTCGTGGCGGCCGATGACACGGTCGCTGTCGAGGACCCGGATTTCGCCCGGGGTCGTCGGCAGGTAGCGCGAGAGGAAGGCGCGAAAAGGTCGCTCGCCAACGAAGCAGATGCCGGTCGAATCCTTCTTGGCGAAATTGGGCAGCCCCGCCGCCTCGGCCAACCGCCGCACTTCGCGCTTGTACAGGTGGCCGACGGGAAACAGCGTGGGCGCCAACTGCGCCTGGCTCAAGCGATAAAGAAAGTAGCTCTGGTCCTTGTTGCCGTCTTCCGCTTTCAGGAGCTGGACCTTGCCGCCCACTTCGCGTAGCTGAGCGTAGTGACCGGTGGCGATGCGGCGGGCACCGAGGGCCAGCGCGTGCTCGAGGAAGGCCTTGAACTTGATCTCGGCGTTGCACAGCACGTCGGGATTGGGGGTCCGCCCGGCCTGATACTCGCGCAGGAATTCGGCGAAGACGCGCTCCTTGTATTGCGCGGAAAAATTCACCACCTCGAGTTCGATGCCGATCACGTCGCATACTGCCGCGACGTCGATCAGATCCTGGCGCGTCGAACAGTACTCGTCATCGTCGCCGTCTTCCCAGTTCTTCATGAACAGGCCGATCACCTTCCAGCCCTGCTGCTTGAGCAGCAGCGCCGCCACAGAGGAGTCGACGCCGCCGGACATGCCGACTACCACCGTGGCCCCGCCGCCGGGCCGCCCCAAGGCGGGGCCAGCGTAAGCCATGGAGTCCCGCAGGGACGAACCACCGTCACCCCCTTCCTTGGGAAGGGGGCTGGGGGGAAGGCTCGTTTCCTTTTTCACGAATAGTGGCGCAGCGCTGCGAGCGGCAGACGCTGGCCGGCGAGATAGTCGGCGATGCATTGCTCCACCAGGGGACTGCGATGCGAGGCTCGTCGGGCCTGGACCTCCTCCGGGGTCAGCCAGAGGGCGCGCAGTATGCCCTGATCGAGGATACGCTCTGCCTCGTGCCGGCCAAGCTCGCCGCAAAAGGCGAAGCGCAGGTAGGTGAACCCGGCCTGCGCGGCGGGCCAGAGGTAGATCCCGACGAGTTGCCGCGGCAGGAAGTGCCAGGCGGACTCTTCCAGGGTTTCACGGGTGCAGGCTGCGACGAGCGACTCTCCGTGCTCGAGGTGACCGGCGGGTTGGTTCAAGCAGATGCCAGCGGGCGTTTCTTCCTCGACCAGCAGGAAACGCCCATAGCGTTCGATCACCGCTGCGACGGTGACGTTGGGTTTCCACTGAGCATGCATAGGGTTCACTCAGCCTATTTTACCCACCTGCCTCAGGCCGGCGGCAAATCGGCTAAAATCTCCGCTTTGGGTAAACGCTGGAGATTCGCATCATGTCCATGGCAGACCGAGACGGCTTCATCTGGCAAGACGGCAAACTCGTGCCTTGGCGTGAGGCCACCACCCACGTGCTCACCCATTCGCTGCACTACGGCCTGGCGGTTTTCGAGGGCGTCCGCGCCTATCACACGCAGAACGGCACGGCGATCTTCCGCGTCAAGGAACACACCGACCGCCTGTTCAACTCGGCGCACATCTATCGCATGGCCATACCCTACGACAAGGCGGCGCTGATAGCGGCGCAGCGCGAGGTGGTGCGCGCCAACAAGCTCGACTCCTGCTACATAAGGCCGATCGCCTTCTACGGCTCGGAGAAGATGGGGGTCAGCCCGCGCGGCGTCAAGGTACACGTGGCCATCGCCGCCTGGCCCTGGGGCGCCTACCTGGGCGAAGAGGGCATGGAGAAGGGTATTCGCGTCAAGACCTCGAGCTACTCCCGGCACCACGTCAACGTCAACATGGCGCGCGCCAAGTTCTCCGGCACCTATGCCAATTCCATCTTGGCCAACATGGAAGCGACCGAGGATGGCTACGACGAGGCCTTGCTGCTCGACGTCGATGGCTTCGTCGCCGAGGGCCCGGGCGAGAACCTGTTCATCGTCAAGGACGGGGTCATCTACGAGCCGGAGATCGCCTCCGCCCTGGTCGGCATCACCCGCGCCACGATCCTGACCCTGGCCAAGGATCTCGGACTCACGGTAGCGTCCAAGCGCCTGACGCGCGACGACGTCTACATCGCTGATGAAGCATTCTTCACCGGCACCGCCGCCGAGGTGACGCCGATCCGCGAGCTGGACAACCGGCAGATCGGCGCCGGCGCTCGCGGGCCGATTACCGGAAAACTGCAGAGCCTGTTCTTCGATGTGGTGAACGGCCGCGTTCCGGCGCACGCCGACTGGCTGACGCCGGTAGCCTGATTTGTCTCCGAAGGAACGATCATGAGCACAGCCAACGATAGCGCCCGCGACGTCGCGGTCAGCGCCGCCGATCTTCCCCTGCACTGCCCGCCGCCCAGCGCGCCGCTGTGGTCGCGCCATCCGCGCGTCTTTCTCGACGTTACGAAGAGCGGCTCGGCGCGTTGCCCCTATTGCGGCGCCAACTACCGCTTCACCGGCGCCAAGCCGAAGGGGCATCACTGAAGATCCTCGTCGTCGCCCCCGCCTGGATCGGCGACACGATACTCGCCCAGCCTCTGCTCACACGCCTCTGCCAGAAGCATGGGCACTTGGAACTCGACGTGCTGGCGCCCGCCTGGAGCGCTCCCCTATTGCGGCGCATGGCCGAGGTGAGGAGGGTCATAGCGAACCCCCTGACCCACGGCGAGTTCAATCTCGGGGCGCGGCTGCGATTGGCGCGAAGCCTGCGGCGCGAGAGCTACGACGAGGCCATCGTCCTGCCCAATTCCTGGAAATCGGCGCTGATTCCCTTCCTGGCCGGGATCCCCAAACGCGTGGGCTTCGTCGGCGAGGCGCGCTATCTCCTGTTGAACAGCCTGCACCGCTACGACAAGCAGACCTTGCCGCAACTGGCGCTGCGCTACGCCAAGCTGGCCGAGGATCCTTCGACGCCGCCGGCGCAGCCGCTTGCCCGGCCGCAGCTGATATCGACAGCGCAGCAGCAGGCGGCGGCGCGTGAAGCCCTGGGCTTGCCGGCTCAGTCGGCGCCTGTGGTGTTCTGCCCCGGCGCCGAATACGGGCCGGCCAAGCGCTGGCCTGCCCGGCATTTCGCGGCTCTGGCCAACAAGCTCGGCGATGCGGCGCAGCCGGTCTGGCTGATCGGTTCGGACAAGGACAGGGCGCTGGGCGAAGAGATCACCCAGGCGGCGCACGGCGCGGCCTTGAATCTCTGCGGCCGCACGACCCTCACGCAGGCCATCGATCTCCTCGCCGGCGCCCGCCTGGTCGTCGCCAACGACTCCGGGCTGATGCACGTCGCCGCGGCACTCGCCCGGCCGCTGCTGGCGCTCTATGGATCGTCGAGCCCGGAATTCACGCCACCGCTGTCAGCCCATGCGAAAATCATCGCCACCGACATCGCTTGCAGTCCCTGCTTCCAGCGCGTCTGCCCCCTCGGGCACTTCAAGTGCCTGGAGGACTTGACGCCGGAGCGGGTGCTGCAGCATCTTGACCATCATGCCGACCCATAAGCCTCTGTACACCACGCCGCAAGATGCCGAAGCGGCTTTCTACGACGCCCTCGAACGCGCCGATCTCGAGGCGATGATGGGGGTATGGGCGGAAGACGAGGAAATCGTCTGCGTCCTGCCGGGTGGTCCCCGCCTCGCCGGCTACAGCGCCGTGCGCGAAGGCTGGCGCCGGGTCTTCTCCTCCGGCAGGCGCCTCTCCGTGGCACTGACCCATCAGATCTATCTGCAGAGCATGTTGCTGTCGGTGCACAGCCTGCAGGAACACCTGAGCCTGCTCTCCGGCGAAGGCGAGAGTGCCCCGGTCGTCGTCACCAACGTCTATGTGCGCGGCGCTCTGGGCTGGCGGCTGCTCGCCCACCACGCCTCCGCGGCGCCGCCCGAGATGCCCGGCGAAGCCACCAAGACCCTGCATTGAAGCTCGGCGCCGGCCGCCTTGCTGCGGCGAACACGTGATGCATCACCACGCCAGTTGGGACAGACTTGTAGGATAATCGACTATATGAATCCCCCAGCGCCCGAAATTTTCAAGGCCTACGACATCCGCGGCATCGTCGGCAAGACCTTGACCGCGGATGCTGTTCGCTTGATCGGCCAGGCCCTCGGGACGGAGGCCGCGGCGCGCCGCCAGACCACCGTCGCCGTCGGCCGCGACGGCCGGCTCTCCGGCCCCGAGTTGTCGGCGGCCTTAGCCTTCGGTCTCAACGCTGCCGGAATAGACGTGGTGGATATCGGCCGGGTGCCGACACCGCTGGCCTATTTCGCTGCCTTTGAACTGGGTTGCGGCTCTGCGGTCGCGGTCACCGGCAGCCACAACCCACCCGACTACAATGGCCTGAAGATGGTGCTCGGCGGCGAGACCCTCTACGGCGAAATGATCCAGGGACTGCGTCGCCGCATAGAGTCTGGCCGCCTGCGCCAAGGGCTGGGCCGGCTCAGCCGCGCCGACGTGCGCGAGGCCTACCTCGCGCGCATCGTCTCCGACGTCAGGCTGTCGCGGCCGATGAAGATCGTCATCGACTGCGGCAACGGCGTGGCCGGCGAACTGGCGCCCGAATTGTTTCGCCGCATGGGCTGCGAAGTGATCGAGCTCTACTGCGACGTCGATGGCAGTTTCCCCAATCACCATCCCGATCCGTCCAAGCCGGAGAACCTGCAGGACCTGATCCGGACTCTGCGGGAAACCGACGCCGAGCTGGGTCTGGCCTTCGACGGCGACGGCGACCGCCTCGGCGTCGTCACCAAGGACGGCGAGATCATCTATCCGGACCGCCAGTTGATGCTCTTCGCCGCCGATGTGCTCAGCCGCAACCCCGGTGCCTCCATCATCTACGACGTGAAGTGCACGCGCAATCTGGCGCGCGCCATCTGCTACCAGGGCGGCCTGCCGCTGATGTGGAAGACCGGCCACGCGCTGATCAAGGCCAAGCTCAAGGAGAGCGGCGCGCCGCTCGCCGGGGAGATGAGCGGCCACATGTTCTTCAAGGAACGCTGGTACGGCTTCGACGATGGACTCTACGCCGGCGCCCGCCTGCTGGAGATCGTCTCGCGCTGGCGGCACTCCGCGAACTCGCCCAACTGGCCGCTCAAGCATCTGCCCAACTCGTTTTGCACGCCCGAACTCAACGTCAAGATGCGCGAGGGCGAACCGCAGGCCCTGGTCGAAAAGCTTAAGGCCGACGCCACCTGGTTGTTCCCGGGCGTGGCCGAACTGATCACCCTGGACGGCGTACGTGCCGAGTTCGACGATGGCTTCGGCCTGGCGCGCGCCTCCAATACGACACCCGTGGTGGTGCTGCGCTTCGAGGGCGACTCTGCCTCGGCGCTGGCGCGCATCCAGGCGCTGTTCAAGCGGGCGCTCGAGACGAGTTGGCCGGGATTGGCCGTGGGTTATTGAAGATGCGCAATTCGAGCCGGGAAATCTTCATCGCTCGCCAGCCGATACTCGACCGCGCACAGAAACTGGTCGCTTACGAGCTGTTGTTTCGCAGCGGCCACAGGAACGCCGCCGACGTAGACGACCATCGCGAAGCCACCGCCAGCGTCATCACCCGCGCCTTCGTCGATCTGGGCATAGAAGCGGCGCTCGGCCCTTACAAAGGCTACATCAATTGCGACGAGAGCCTGCTGCTCTCCGACATGCTCGAGGTCCTGCCCCCCGACAAGATCGTGCTCGAGGTGCTCGAGACCGTGGCGGTCACGCCCGCCATCGTCGCCCGCTGCCTCGAGTTGAAGTCGCTCGGCTACGTCCTGGCCCTCGACGACTTCGTGGCCGACCACGAGCGGCTGCGCCCGCTGCTCGCCATCGTCGACATCGTCAAGGTCGATACCATGCTGCTCAACGCCGAGGAGTTGCTGGAGGCGACGCGGCTGCTGAAGAAGTGGCCGGTGCGCTTGCTCGCCGAGCGGGTGGACAGCCAGGAGACGGCGGCACAGTGCCACGCCGACGGCTACGCTCTGTTTCAGGGCTATTACTTTGCCCATCCCGCCATCATCGCCGGCAAGAAGCTCGGTCACTCGCAACTGGCGCTGTTGAACCTGCTCGACATGGTGGTCAAGGATGCGGAAACCGAAGAGCTCGAAGCGGTGTTCAAGCAGGAACCCGGGCTCGCGGTCAATCTGCTGCGCCTCACCAATTCCCTGGGCAGCGGCGTGCGCACGCGCATCACCTCGCTGCGCCACGCCATCTCGGTTCTCGGCCGGCGTCAGTTGCACCGTTGGTTGCAGTTGTTGATGTACACGGCGCCCGCGGCCAGCGCGGCGGCCGGACCGTTGATGCAACTGGCGGCGACGCGCGGTCGCCTGATGGAACTGCTGGCAGCCAGGGTGATGCCGGGAGATCGCGGCGGCGAGGACCACGCATTCATGTGCGGCATTCTGTCGCTGATGCCGGCGCTGATGGGCGTGGCCATGGAAGACATCTTGAGCACGGTCAGTGTCGGTCAGGAGTTGACCGCGGCGCTGCAAATGGGCGCTGGCACGCTGGGCACCATGATGGCCCTGACCGTGGCGCTCGAAGGCAACGATGGTGAGGCCTGCCACAATTTCACCGCCAAGCTCTCCGGTCTCGACGCCGACATCGTCAATGCCTGCCACACCCAGGCCCTGGTCTGGGCCAACAACATCGAGCGGGAAACCTGAAAGACTTCTTAGCGCCACATCGCGCGCATTTGCGCCGCCAGATCCACCGCCGTCTTCCTCGGCTGCGCACTGCCCGGCGTCTGCGCTTCCGGGGCTGGCCACGACAGTTGTTCAAAGTGGCCCAGCAGGGCGTTGGGGATGAAGCGGGTACGGCTCGCATAGATGTGCCGGTCGCCCGACGCCGACTGCTGGGAAACATAGAAGCGCTGCGGCACCATGAGATCGAGCTGATCTTTGGCCCGGGTCATCGCGACATAGAGGAGCCGCCGCTCTTCTTCGATTTCCGCCGTACTGCCGGTCGCCATGTCGGAAGGGACGCAGCCATCGACCGAGTTCAACAGCGTCACCGCGGTCCATTCCTGCCCCTTGGCCGAGTGTATCGTGGACAGGATCAGATAGTCCTCGTCCAGGAGCGGCACGCCCGCTTCGTCGCTCGTCGCATCCGGCGGGTCGAGGGTGAATTCGGTGAGGAACCGGTCGCGGTTTGGATAGGTCGCGGCGATCCGCGCCAGTTGTTCGATGTCGGCCTGCCGGATCGACGCGTCTTCATAGAGCCGGTCCATCTGCGCTGCGTACCAGCGGCAAGCCTGCTCTATGGCCGCCGGCCACGGAGCATCCGCTCCTCCCATCAGCTCGACGAGCGCCGCAAACTCGGTCCAGGCTGTTCGCACCCCTTCCGGCACAGGCTGCTCCAAGAGCAGCGTACATCCGGGATTCGCCGCCGCGACGTTCTCGAGCACCCGCCCCGCCGTTTTGGGTCCGACGCCGGCAAGAAGCTGGATGGCCCGGAATCCGGAAACCCTGTCCTTCAGGTTCTGCGCCCAGCGCAGGACGGCGAGCAGGTCCTTGACATGGGCCGCCTCGAGAAACTTGAGCCCACCGAACTTCACGAAGGGAATGTTGCGCCGGGTGAGTTCCAGTTCCAGCCGCACGCTGTGATGCGACGCCCGGAAGAGCACCGCCTGCGCTTTGAGCTTCACCCCCTCTTCGCGCCGCGCGAGCACCTGCTCCACGACGTAGTTCGCCTGGTCGGCGTCGTCCCGCACCGAGACGAGCCTGGGCTTCTGCGAGGAGGCGCGCTCGGACCACAGATCCTTGGTGAAGCGTTCGGCGGCAAGCGCGATCACCGCGTTGGCGGCTGTCAATATCGGCTGCGTCGAGCGGTAGTTGCGATCCAGCGTCACCTGTTGCGCCGGGGGATCGAAGTGTGCCGGAAAATCGAGGATGTTGCGTACCGTCGCGCCGCGAAACGCATAGATGGCCTGCGCGTCGTCGCCGACGACGGTGAGGCCGCGCCCGTCCGGCTTGACGGCGAGCAAGATAGACGCCTGCAGGCGGTTGGTGTCCTGATACTCGTCGACCAGCACATGACTGAATCGCTCGCCCAGTTCGCGAGCCAGTCCGGGTTCCGCCACCATCTGCGCCCAGTAGAGCAGGAGATCGTCGTAGTCGAGCACCTGCTGGTCCTGTTTGGTTTCCACGTAGCCGAGAAAGAGCCGCTTCAGATCCTCTTCCCATTGCACGCACCACGGATAGGCGGTGCCGAGCACCTCGCCCAGCGCCGCCTGGGTATTCACTACCGCGGAATAGATCGCGAGGCAGGTCGACTTCATCGGAAAGCGATTTGCCTTGGCGGAGAATCCCAGCTTGTGGCGCACAAGGTTCATGAGGTCGGCGGAATCTTCCCGGTCATGGATGCTGAAGCCCGGAGCCAATCCGATCCGCCCCGCATACTCGCGCAGCAACCGCGCTCCGACGCTGTGGAAGGTGCCGGACCAGGCGAGCGCCGCCTGCCCAAGGCGCCTGTGGGCAGCCGAGCGCTGCGCAATGATGCGATCGACCCTCCGCGTCATCTCGCTGGACGCACGCCGCGAGAAGGTGAGCAGCAGTATCCTGCCGGGATCGGCACCCTGCGCGATGAGATGCGCGACGCGGTGGGCGAGCGCATTGGTCTTGCCCGAACCGGCGCCGGCGATTACCAGCAGGGGACGATCCTGATCAGCGTCAGCAACGCACCCGGAACCGAACTCGACGGCTTCGCGCTGCGCCTCGTTCAATCGCGCATCATAGCGATTCACGCGAGCTGCCTAGTGTTGATAGCGTCGGACCAGGCCGATCATGACGCCGAATATCTCCAGCTCACCCTTGGGGCGGATCACCGGATAGGCAGGATTGTGCGGCTTGAGGATGAAGCGGCCCCGTTCCATGCCGAGTTCCTTGAGGGTGAATTCGTTGTCCACGATGGCGATGACGAAATCGCCTTTCGCTGCCGGGCGGCCGCGCTCGATCACGGCGACGTCGCCATCGTGGATGCCCGCATCCATCATCGAGTCGCCCTTGACCGGGACCATGATGGTTCGGGACGGCTGGCGGATGAGGTAGTCGTCGACCAGGAAAGGTTCAACCGTGCCGTTGTCGATCATGTCCGGCGCACCCGCGCGTACGGCGATGCTGGCCAGGGGGCGCTCGAAGAAGGGTCTCGAGGGTATCCAGGCATCGTCATCGGGGGTACGCTCGATGAGGCCGGCACCCTCCAGCCGGTGCAGGAGCTTTCTGGCGGCCGTCTTGGAGGCAAAGCCCATCAATTCGCAAACGCGCTGTTGCGACGGGATGCGCTTGGCGTCCTGGTAGTAGTCGCGCAATCGGCCGAGGTAGTCGGCGTCGCGGTCGGTGCTGTCGCGATGCTTGTCGGAGGTGGCCATGGAAGCCTCGCAGTGGAAAGTGTCCTATCGAACACCATTGTGGTGTCCAATGGGACACTTGTCAAGCGGATGCTTCGGTCAGGTAGATACTCTCGGATTAAGAGGCTATCCTGATTTCGTGATTGATATCTAGTAGTCAGTCATGCTGCCGTTGATGGGTAAAGCCGATGAAGCTTGCTGCGAGCATCACGAATCGTAAAGCGCCAGTTGATGGGCCGGTGCTTGGCGTTGCGTTCAG
>Ga0172380_10009334_pt1 | contig 10479 bp, 12 predicted proteins | sample Leawe162metaG_FD_119747 | JGI IMG/M metagenome (GOLD analysis project Ga0172380, IMG submission 119747) | Leachate microbial communities from a municipal landfill in Southern Ontario, Canada - Leachate well 162 metaG | ecosystem: Engineered > Solid waste > Landfill > Unclassified | place...
ACTTTCTGCTGCGGGCCAAGCGGGACAAGACCGCCGCGACCAGGTTCTTCGAGAAGGCAATGCGCGCGAATGGAGATCCGGAGAAGGTCACGATTGACAAAAGCGGATCCAACAAAGCCGCAATGGACGAGATCAACAAAGATCGGGAAGTTCCAATCCTGGTCCGTCATAACAAGTATCTGAACAACATCATTGAGCAAGACCACCGAGCCGTGAAACGAATTACGACGCCCATGATGGGTTACAAGTCCTTCTTCGCCGCGCGGAAAATTGTGGCCAGTATTGAGTTGATGCACATGATTCACAAGGATCAAATGGTCGTAGCAATAGGAGTGAGCCTTTCTTTCGCGGACCAATTTTATGCACTCGCAGCCTAATTTCGCCCAGGGATAGTCCGTGCTTCACTAATAAACACCATTGTTATTATCGGAGTTCAATGTGACACAACCCAGCCACGTCATCGTCTTCCTCATAGCCACCCTCCGGTGAAAACGGCTCGCCGCAAACCGCTGACGATGTATGGGCAATTTTGCATCAAGTGCCACAACAAGCCGCTACGATAGTTCTCGACCATCAGCATGATCGGCCCCTGATTTAGTCCGTAATGCCAGGGTGCAATCCAGCCGAAACGAGTGTTGGAGTAGTCCGGATAGGTAGCATTGAACGTCGCTTTGAAGCCGTAGGGATTGGCCGCTTTCAGCTCAAGCTCGTGTATGAAATATTCGATTGCCGGCAATACGATATCGGGCGCAAACGGCAAGAAGGCCACGACAGCCCAAGGTGAAAGAGTGCCATCATCCGGCCCGTACGGCACTCCCCGCGCTACGTAATCGAAGAACTGCCGCTCAATGCCATCGAGTCTGCGAGTATCGGGACCGGGGCCATCACTCGCCGTGATCCCCCAACAGCACCGGCCGTAGCCCTTGAACTTGAGCGGATTGTCAATCGCATACTGTTGCTGCACGTAGGTGGCACGGCGGCTGACCTGATGATCGGTGCTGGGCATAAACAGGCTCTGGTCACGCTCAACGAACGCAAGTCCCGGTACTCCTTGATCGCCCATGTTCCTTCCAAGACTGCACAGGTCGTATCCGACACCATGATTTCCATGCTGGAGCCTTTTGTCGGCTGTGTTCATACGCTGACCACCGACAACGGCAAGGAGTTCGCCCAGCATGAGCGAATCGCCAAGGAACTCGATGCTGACTTCTTCTTTGCTCATCCTTATGCTTTCTGGGAGCGCGGCGCCAGCGAGAATATGAACGGTCTCATCCGTCAGTTCTTTCCGAAAAAAATGCGCTTCAAATCCATCACTACCAAGGAGATCGTCTTAGCCATGAACCGCCTCAATCACAGACCCAGAAAATGTCTCGGTTTCAAAACACCTCATGAGGTCTTCATGAAGTTGCTACACTCGCGTCAAAACACTGTTGCACTTCGGACTTGGATCCGCCATCTATGAAAGCAGTCGTTTGAAGTGGAAACGCTGATTCTCCTTCCAGCAGATAGGCACAGATCAAGCCACAGTTCCGACTGCAAACCGGGTCGTTCTACTGGAATTTGACGATTGACTACGACTACCAAACCCGGAGATACTCTCAAATGGGTGATTGAATTTCCTATCCTTCGGCAATGCCGTCGGTGTCTATAACATGGCGGCCGCATCGCTGGAGGCGCGCGGCTAGTCACGGCGCGCAGGTTTCGCGATCTCAAGGTGGTGTCCGAGGATCAGGAAATGCGCGAGCAGAAGCAGAGCGAGTCGGTGCCGCGCGCATTGCAGGGACCGGAGGAAAAATAAGATGCTGTTTCGAGCTAATAAGCTAATCCGTGATTAATCTCCTCCCGTTTCGCACACTTCGTGGCCGGCTCACACTGCTGGCCTGCCTTGCGACGCTGCCAGCTTTTCTTTTCGTGGTTTACGTGGCATCTGAAGAAAGAAGTGCAGCTTTGCATAGAGCCGAGACAGAATCGATCTACGTTGCCAATCTTGCTTCGCACGAGCATGCATTGCAAGTCCTTGGCGCCCAGCGCCTGCTTGACCGGCTTGCGTCCTCTTCCGACAAAGACAGATTGGAGGACCTGCCTAAGCTGCTGCCGGCGATTCTCTCCGGATTTCCGCAGTTCGCCAATCTTGGCGTGCTCGGACTCGACGGGAAGATTTTGTACAGCGTGGTCACTCCTCCGCGAGAAGTCAACATGGCCAGGATTCCCGTCTTTCAGCGGGCGCTCGAATCGCAAGAAGTTGCCGTCGGTACCTATCTCGTGGGCCTGATCGTCGAACGGCCGATTCTGATCATGGCAAAAGCGTTACGCGGCGCGCGCGGCCAGCCGTCTCTCGTGTTATTCGTTGCCCTCGATCTTGCCTGGTTTGACCGGCTGACAAAACAGGTGGATCTACCGCCCGGCAGCGCACTGCTAATCGTCGACCGCGATGGCACTATTTTGGCAAGCTCCCTCGGTCAGGAACTGGAACCTGGGACGAACAAGCAACTCAAGGGATTCCAGCAACTGATCCGGCACCCGCATACAGTGACTCGATGTGTCGCGCCCGATGGTATTCCGCGGCTTGCTGTCGCCACTTCCCTGGAAGGAATAAAGGACGTCTGGGTTGTTGCCGGACCTCCGGAGGCCAGTGTCCATGCCCTGGCCAATCACGTTTTTTATCGTGATCTTGCGGTGCTATCGTTACTTGCGATATTCGCCATCGTTTCCTCGCTGGTGGCCACCGATCTTTCGGTTCTGCGCGACATCCGCATGCTCGCCTCGGCCACCCGCCGTTTTGGCAAGGGCGAGCTTAACGCCCGCGCACCTGTTCCACTCCCGCATGGAGAAATCCGCGACCTGACGACGGCCTTCAATTCCATGGCCGACATGCTGGAATTGCGCGACAGACAAGCGGCTCGGGCGCAGCAGCGATTGCGTGCCTTGTCGCACCGGTTGCAGACAGCGCGCGAGGAAGAGGCAGCACGCATCGCGCAAGAGCTTCATGATGAACTTGGACAGGAACTGAGCGTGCTTCGACTGGAACTGGAGCGCCTGCATCGCAAGGTCGCGAGCGGTGTTGATCTGACCATGCCCGAGGATACTCTGGCCATGATTGAAGAATTCGGCGAACGCATCGATGCGGCAGTGCGCTCGGTGCGCCGCATCTCTTCCGAATTGCGCCCCGGCGTGCTGGATCGTTTGGGGCTGGTGGCGGGACTCGAATGGCTGCTGAGCGAGTTCGAGCGTCGCTCTGGAATTCATACCTCGCTCGTAGCCGAAGGCGTAGAGGAAAAGGTCGATGCAGACATCTCCACAGCCCTGTTTCGCATTACCCAGGAGGCGCTGACCAACGTCGCGCGCCATTCAGGCGCGACATCCATTGCGACCCGGCTGGTGGGCACCGAACATGACTTCGTGCTCTGGGTCAAGGACAATGGTCGCGGCTTCGATCCCGATATCGAACCCCATACCCCGTCCCTTGGGCTGCTTGGCATGCGAGAACGGGCAAGCCGCCTCGGTGGTACCGTCAAGATCACCAGTGCTTCCGGAAAGGGGACGGAACTGCAAGTTACCATTCCCCGCAATGCGCTACGAGCATGAGGAAAAAGGTGAGCAAATGAAGATCCTGTTGATCGATGATCATGCGATTTTGAGAGCGGGTCTGAAAAGGATACTCATGGAAGACATCGGCGCACAAGTCGGTGAGGCGGCCGATGCCGAAGAGGCCATGCGGCAATTGCAGCATGAGACCTGGGATGTGGTTCTGCTCGACATTTCGCTGCCCGGGCGTAGCGGACTCGATATTCTCCCCGAGATCCGCTCCACCTACCCCCTCGTCAGGGTCATCGTACTCAGCAGCTTCGATGACCAGCAATTTGCGGTTCGGGCGTTGCGCGATGGCGCCGTCGCGTTTCTGACCAAGGAGCGCGCGCCTCGAGAGTTGCTGGATGCAATCAAGACGGTGATGAGTGGACGGCGTTTTATCACGGCAGACCTCGCCGACAGGCTGGCATCGCTCATCGCCTGCGATGGTCCAAAGGTCCCGCATGAAACACTGTCTAGCCGCGAGTTCGAAGTTTTTCGCCTGATCGCCACGGCCAAGACGCCCACGGAAATATCTGCGTTGCTTAACATCAGCACCAAGACCGTGAGCACCTATCGCGCGCGCATTCTGGAAAAGATGAACATGTCTTCCAACGCCGAGTTGATGCAATACGCCATTCGCCACGCACTGGTGAACTGATTCCCCCTTGTCAGCCATTTCCCTACAGGCGGTAGGGATCCGTTGTCAGGCGCGTCAGCCGCCGCCCGATATCTACTTATTCCCGGTTGCCGCATAGTGGTCTTCAGTTGATCAAACTCAAGATCCAGGGACTAGCGGCGATGTCAATTGTCGGGAAAATACGGCCAGAAAGTGAACCGGACGGGGTAAAGGCCGCCGCCGGAGCGACGACGGCCCTTACGCCATTTCATAAAGTTCTTGCCAGTCTGTCGCCCGCCTATTTCGCCATGGTGATGGCGACCGGCATTCTCTCGCTCGCCTGCCGACTGGAAAAGATTCCGGCGCTGCCGGAGATATTGCTTGCGATCAACCTGGCCGCTTATGTGATCCTGTGGGTGTTGACGATCTTGCGCGTTCGCTATCACTCGCAGCGCTTCCTCGACGACTTTGGCAGCCATCCACGCGGCCCCGGTTTTTTTACCACCGTCGCAGCGACCTCCGTGCTGGGGACGCAGATCGCGGTGCAGTTGCACATGGCGGCCGTCGCCCAACTGCTGTGGTGGTTCGCCTTCGCCCTGTGGCTGGTGCTGACCTACGCCATATTTACCGCGCTGACGGTGCGCAGAAACAAGCCGGCCTTCGAAGAAGGCATCAATGGCGGCTGGCTGACGGCGGTGGTCGCCACCCAATCGCTGGTCGTGTTCGCCTGCATGATCTTGTTGGAGCAGGGTAACCAGCCAGCAAACGCCGAAGCCGCCATGCTCGGCCTGACCCTGCTCTGGCTGGCCGGGGGAATGCTTTACATCTGGATGATCTCGCTCATTTTCTACCGCTATACCTTCTTCCGCTTTCACCCGCAGGATCTGACGCCGCCGTATTGGATCAACATGGGTGCGATGGCGATTTCCACCCTTGCCGGAGCGCTGCTGATCAGTGTCGCAGATCGATCGCCGTTGCTGGTTTCGCTGCTGCCCTTTCTCAAGGGCATGACCCTACTTTTCTGGGCTACCGCCACCTGGTGGATTCCGATGCTGGTCATCCTCGGGGTGTGGCGTTACATCTATCACAAGGTGCCATTGACCTACGATCCCCTGTATTGGGGCGCGGTCTTCCCGCTGGCGATGTACGCAGTTGCCAGCCATCGGCTTGCGGACGCCTTTGGCCTGCCTTTCCTGCTCATCATCCCGCGCCTGTTCGTCGGTTTGGCGTTGACGACCTGGCTGCTCACCTTTCTTGGCCTGCTATTGGCAGTTGCGACAGGCCTGAAACCCGCGGGCCGCAAACGTGCGGATCCCGCGATCCATTGCGTAACCGTCAAGTCGCAAATCACTTAAGGAGATACGTCATGAACTCCATTCAATTATCCCGATTGAGCCGGGACCCCGGCGCTCCAATTTCTCTTGACTCAAGCGATGCGGAGCAGGAAGTATCGCGAGGAGGTGTGGAACGGAGCCGCAAGACGATACTTGGTGGCTGGATTATTTCAATGATTGGCATCGTCTTCTTCTGTCTCGTAATGTCAAACGGCAATCAGCAACCTGATCTGTACAGCATACTCGTCACGCTTGCCGTCATCTCCGTCGGCGTGGGCGTGTGGTTTGTCGGTTGCGTCAGGTTCATGCATGAGGCTGCCAGTTCCACCACCACTGAAACCGTTAATTGGTAACGACTGGGGTACGATTGCGGCGTACCTGCGTTCGGCAATGACTAAATTGATTGAAGGGGCAGTAGGCCGATGAACCACCATTTTGAACCGATCGCCATTTCGGCGGGGGACAATCTGCTCGCCGGGAACCCGGCTGCACTCTCGGCTGCTTTCGCTGAATTTACGACCATTGATTCAGTATCTCCCGCCCAGATAGGCAGAGAAATTGCCGAGGACGCCGTCAAGAAAGACAAGATTTCTGTTTATCACTTGTTGATCCGTGGCTTCCTGTGCACCCCCTTCCTGGCGTATGCGACGGCACTTTCAGCCTTGCTGGTTACGCAAGGATGGCCCACCGCAGCCGCTGGTTTGATATTTCCCGTCGGCTATATCATGCTGGCGACCCTGGGTCTCGAAATGGCTACCGGCAGTTTTTCTGTCATGCCTATCGGGATGTATGCAGGACGAATCAAGCCCTGGCGCGTGTTCCGCAACTGGACGTGGACTCTGCTGGGCAATCTGGCGGGCGGAATTTTCTTTGCCTGGCTATTATGGTTCTCCCTCACCAAGGGCGGGATGACTGCCCCCTCGGGCGTACTGATTACGCTGGCCCACCTCGCCGAAAAGAAGGCAACCTATGTTGAATTCGGCTATCTCGGCTGGCTGGCCGCCGTCGGGATGGGGATTTTGTGCAACTGGCTGGTCAGTCTGGCCCCAATCATGGCCAAAGCCTCTCGCAGCGTATCGGGGAAGGTGATGCTGATATGGTTGCCGCTTGCGACTTTTTTCGCCCTCGGATTCGAGCATACCGTTGTCAATATGTTTGTTTTCCCCGTAGGCATACTGTCCGGAGCGAATGTTTCCATTCATGACTGGTGGATATGGAATCAAATTCCGGTGACCATTGGGAATATCATTGGTGCATTGGTTTTTAACGCCACCTTGTGGTATTGCACTCACAGGGAAGCGTGAAGAAACATAAAATCGAAGTCTCTCTTTAAATGTCAAACGCCGCTCTCATCTGCTTGAGACCTTCTTGTTGGATCGACCACTGGCGACCGCCGAGCAGGCCGCCGTCTAGTGCTGCATTGCCGAAGTTTAGGCGAAGATATCATCGGCGCAGAGCGAATGGCTGCTTGCCTTTTTCCAGGGTGCGCCGCGAACGGTGGCTTTCATTTTGCGCCAGCGGCAGGTATGGGTCGATGACTTGCCGGTGGGATTTTTTGGACGCTGACGCTCAGAGCAACTGGGCTGATTTTTTGGTACGGCGTCATTTGAGCGGCCGGTGTACATCCAGCTCCGGTCATAGCCACGAGAAAGCTGGGCGTCCGCTGATTGCTGGGACGGGACAGGACCAACGGCGGCTTTCTGGAAGCCCAATTGTGCTGAAGTGACTACGGCTGACCATTGAGCCAGCCGTCCTCCATTTCTTGGCTAGATGTCGGTTTGCTCCGAAATCTCAAGGGCATCGTCGACTTCAATGCCGAGATAGCGGACAGTCGACTCCAGTTTACTGTGACCAAGTAGCAGTTGAACCGCACGCAGATTTTTGGTTCGCCGATAGATCAAGGTCGCCTTGGTGCGCCTCATTGTATGCGTACCGTAGGCAGTGGAATCGAGGCCGATGGAACTAACCCAGTGGTGTACGATTCGAGCGTACTGCCGGGTGGACACGTGCGGTGAATTTTCCAGCCGGCTGGGAAACAGGTAGTTCTCCGATTTCAGGTTGGCTTTGGCGATCCACGCAGTCACAGCAGTGCGGGTCGGCTCGGTCAATTCGAATTGCACCGGGCGCTGCGTTTTCCGCTGCACGACCATTGCCCTCGCCATGACCTGACTACCGTGGGCGATATCTCGCACCCGAAGGTTCACCAGATCGCAGCCGCGCAGCTTGCTGTCGATGGCGAGGTTGAACATAGCCAGCTCGCGAACCTGCTTGTCGAGTTGGAGATGTATCCGGATGGCCCAGATGTCCTTCTGCTTTAGGGGAGGCTTCTGGCCAATCAACTTGCCTTTGTTCCACGGCTCATGGTGTCGAACGTTTTCCATTTCAAACTCCTTTTCGGTTAATGGGAGTTCGATTGTGCGACGATGCCGGCGAGATACAAGTGCCTCCCACCCGCATGAGGATCGAGATGTGGAGCGAGATGGCGCGACCGCGAGTTGGTCAGGGAACTATCGGTACCGAACTACAGCCGCGGGCATCTCATCTCTCCCAGCGCGACCACGTCGATTTTTCGCTGCAACTTTCTCGATGGGGACCAAAGCCCTCCCTGTGCAACGAAGCGAGTGGCGGCATCGACAACCTTATGTGGAATCTCGGGTGCGGCGCTTGGAAGTGCCATCCCCAACTCCGCACGAGCATGTTGGTGGCGAAAGAACGCCGGAGCATCAAAGTATCCCTGGTCGTCGAAACTTAGAAATCCGAAGTTGATCCAGACGACGGCAACCGGCTGCCGATCCTGAAGACGTACCGCGACATCGGTCATGCGCACTCGATTTCCCGCGAAACGCATCAAACGGTAGCTCCTCGGGTCAGTGAGGATCTGCGCAAATTTTGTGTTTGGCAGTCGATACAGGCCATCGTCCTGGTCGAGCAAGAACATTCGAAATGACAATCCCATTGGCTGACCGTCCGTTCGGAACCTATCGGGTCGGGGTTACTCCGGGCAATGCGATGGTGTGTGGTATCCCGTGGTCGCCCTGATTTGATTAAGCCGCAATCCGGTGTTCCGTGGCACCAGTGCGCGCCTCTGCAATGATCTCTGCCACCTGCGCCTCGTCCATGCCCCGTTGGCGGAGAATGTCGGCAAGCTTCTCCCATTGCGATCCATGAAGTTCGGTCAGGCTTTCGCGCATTCCCTTCCCGATATAGAAGCGAATCAATGGCTGATAGCCATTCATGCCAAGCATCGGTGCAATCCGTTTTAGGTCATCGATGACGTCCTCTGGCAGGCGCATGGAGATTGTCGTCATCGGGCGATCGGGATTCTTGCGGGCTTCAATATAGGCGGGCTTCATAGCGTTTTCTTTCATCAGTTGTTGCCTGGCGGGCGGAGATGAACAACACGTCACTCTCGGAATATTCGATCTGAACCACAAAAAGCGTTGCCGCTTCGCGCGTCTTGCCAATCAATGCTTGCCGTCCATCGACGTGTCCATCGCCGGCTGACGTGTATAGCGCATCAGGATCAAGGAAAGCGTCGGCCGCTTCTTCCAATGAAATTCCGTCATGGTTTCGTTCATTGAGCTTGAGTTTCTTGTCGTGCCAAGAGAAACGCATGCCCATGAGTTCAATGTAAACGTCCATGCTCCGATTATAGACAACGTATATACGTTGTCAATATGTCGCGGCTATATCAAGCCATGGCCGGTGGTGTTGCATTTATGGATGATCTACGCGGCGTTTTTGCAGTTGGGGCCGAGCCAAGCGAAATCGGCTACAGTCTAGGGTGGTTAGACGAACTAGTGGTGTCGTTCGCCGCCTTCGGGTCACTTCCAATAGCGTTTTGTTCAATGGTATTGGACTCGACAACGCGGTGCAGGAGGCAATACGCCACGCGCCACTGGCGTTGGTTGCACAGCAATGACACAGTTTTATCGTTGAGTCGAGTGATTCGGCCGCTCCGCTGTTGCTGATTGCGATCAAGAAATCCAACCACCTCACCCACTGCTAATTCATTGCGGCCCAACCCTTGTTTCGGCTGCTCGCGAATTTGAACATCTGTGCCATCCAGATTGATGGCGGCATATTCAATCAACCAGCGCCGTCCGTCGTCCTGATCCAGGATGACCGCCTGTTTCCGGCGCATCTCAAGGACTTGACCTCGACGCAGCTTATTGGAGTGTGCGTCGAAATACTCAATGGTCTGGCCTACCTGCAAGCGCGATTGAACCGCCTGCACCCAGCGCGGTTCGTCGAGCACACGATCTATCGCCGCGCGCATCCGGTAAAGCTCGAAGGCAGAGGCGCCATTCAATGCTTTGAGAACCTCGGAGAAGTTCATGACGACGTGTCCTTCTTGACCAGCTGCTTCAAAAATGCCGCCTCGCTTTTCGTGATGCGAGGGACTTTCTGGGAACCCATGGAATCAACCAAGTTCACAAAGTCATCAAGGGAGAGGGCATCAGTAAGTTGCTTGTCGCCACCTTCAGACCGCTCGCCAAGTTTGCATCGGCCAGAACTCATGAGGATCATCGTATAGCGACCCCCACACCGCATATTTAGCCGGGCCACCGCAGCTGTTGCACGAGTCGAACGCATGCCGCCATTTTACATTGCTACTCTTCTCGCGGCGGGATTGCGCAGCGTCCGGCTTACTGCCGCGAATTTGAATGTGTTAATGGCTCTAGCCATAGGCCGGGCACGGGCACAAATTCTTCGAAGGGCAGCTCGCTCCACCGGTTGCTGTCGACCACAACACTTCAGGAAAATAAATCAACGATTGAGGCTGGAACGGCTGGTCGAAGAAACCTGAATGCCGGCACCCGGCTCATTGCAGCCGGTTGATCAACGCCAATGCAGTTGTTCGCTGAGGACCCACTCCGTATATTTTTGGTTGCTCCATTGCGGTCGTTCACGAACTGCAGTTACCAGCAAACTCCGGTCAGTGGCCAAGCTTGCTCG
>Ga0172380_10009336_pt1 | contig 10479 bp, 8 predicted proteins | sample Leawe162metaG_FD_119747 | JGI IMG/M metagenome (GOLD analysis project Ga0172380, IMG submission 119747) | Leachate microbial communities from a municipal landfill in Southern Ontario, Canada - Leachate well 162 metaG | ecosystem: Engineered > Solid waste > Landfill > Unclassified | place...
AATACAAAAAATTTTGATATTTAGGCTTATCTGTATCCAAATAACCCTCATGATATAAAAATCCATTAAATGTCTGAAACGATGCAACGTTATCTAATAAATAAGGTCTATCCATCACAAATAGCTTACTTTGCACTATCCCAAGCTTCTCATCTTTCAGAAAATCTTCAACTAGAGGTTCAATAAAACCGGGTGTTACTTTTGTATCATTATTAAGAAGCAAAATATAATCTCCAGATGCATACTTAAGTCCCAAATTATTGCCTCCGGTATATCCTGTATTGCTTCCGCTTTGAATCAGGCTAATTTTTGGAAATTTTTTTGCAATCTCCTGCTCGGATCCATCTTCTGAATTATTGTCTATTAGGATAACTTCATAATTAGAATATGTAACCTTCTTAAGAGATTCCAAACAGTCAATTGTGAGCTGTTTCTGCTTATAGTTAACAATAATTATTGATACCTTCGGCGTTTTCATATTATTTAAACGAAATTTTTGTAGATATTAAACCGAATAATACTGCAACTATTTCAAGAAGCTTTAAGGCAAACATGCTTATTGATAGGAAAGGATTTTCTAAAAGTCTTCGCCATTGCCGGAAAAAAGCGGGTCTAAATATCAAGTTAGCTTGTTTAAAAGCATGTCCAGGATTCGTACTTACAAATACTTGTGCTGTTTTACCATAAAAAAACTTTTTTCTTAAATCTTTACTCAGTGTTAATCTGCCTTCGTTGTGATATATGGGTTCTTTAATTCGAGATAGTCTAAAACCAGCAGCCCTTACCCTCAAATCCAAATCCTTATCCTCTGAAAAAACCATATCTACATTATGTCCTTTGACTTTATTATACACGCTTGTCTTAAAAAACCTTGCTGACTCTACAGTATCATCGCCCATATAAAAACTTCTTTCAAAAATTCTTACCTTGGCCCAAAATCCCTCCCCAAAAGAAATTTCTGGAATTATTATGGCATCACAATTTTTAATTTCATCCAAGCAACCCCTCAACACTTTTGGCGATAAAACCATATCTACATCCAAATGGAGTTGATACTCTCCTTTTGCATATTCAGAACCAGACTTCCTGCCTTGTGCGATACTGTAATTCTTTTGCATATATTTTATTTTAAGTTTCTCAGAGTATTTTCTAACTACACCTTTCGTGCCATCTTCTGTTTTTAAATCATCATTAACAATAATCTCAAAGTTCTTATAAGTTTGGCTTGTAAGGGAATCTAAAAAAGCATTTAGATAGATCGCACTGTTAATAGTAGGTACAATTATAGAAATCATATTCTCAATGCATTATTTCTTTGGATATTTTGTTGCAACAAGCACAAGAGACGTGTAGACAATTACTCCAATTCCAAAATCGCTATTCCATCCACCTGCCATAAATATTAAAAAGAATAAAAAAAGGAAAAATATTGAAAAAATAAGTAATTTATGTAAAGAGGGACGGAAAATAAGTAACGCAATAAACCAAACAATTGCAATTCTATTTTCAATATTTACTATAAGAATATTAACATATGGAATATTTATAAAAGCATCTCGCATAATTAAAGAAAGAATTAATAAAAAAATAATTTTTTCGCGGGACGAATATGACCTTATCAATAAATTTTTAATTTTTTTCATATTTTCTACAAATAAAATAAACAATTGTAAGAATACTAAAGGCTATAATACTTACCGCAACCGCCTTATATAATCTATCTTGTAAGCTGTATTCTAATAAGAATATTCGTTCATCAGTCAAAGCTTCTTCTTCTATAATCCACATATTTGCGAGAGAGTTTGACTGCAAATGCATTGCTGTATTTGAATTTTTCTTAATTGGAAAGATTAAATCAGTAAGAATATGGGAATCTTGTTTCTCATACTCTCTCACTACCCCGTCTAAATAAACCCTAGATTTCCCCTTAAAGTATTTTGCAGCGCTTTTACTATCAATTTCTCTAATTTTCCAATTTTCATCAAAACGATTATTGAATTGCAAATTAATAGGTGAAGACCCTTTAGTTCTGACTAGGTAAGCTGTCTGGTTTAGGGAAACAAAATCCAATTTCGTTTGGTCTTGAGCAGAAACAAACTCATTTGAAAGCATAAAAACATTTGGCTGAGAAAAACGTGTTTTAAAGTTGATATTTTTTATAGAAGGAAATTTAATATTTGGATTATATGAATCAATACAAATAGTTAAAACTGCCTCTTCAACATATTTACTTGGTATATAATCTGCCGTCATTTCTAAAACATTACCTAGCTCTCCTGAAATAGCGGAAATGTACTGAATAGCTTTTTTATTTTTAAATTGACTATTGCTTTCATATATAATTGCCGAAATAGAATCTTTTAGAGACTGGTCATAATTGAAAGAAATTTTTTGAGAAATACCTGGATCTGGATTTTCTATTGGAATATTTTTACATTCAGACCTTCCAGGTTTTATAGTAAATAATAAGCTTTCTAGCGTTTTTGTGGTCACATAATTCCTGCTCGATCCATATAGATTTACTTTATATATACCCTTATCTAGGGTAAGCGGTTTGGTGAAAAAAATATTATCTTTATTGGTGCCCAACGTGAGAGGTATTTGCTTTCCATTTTCTTCAGTTATAGTTATTGAACCTGCAAATGGCTCTACGACGCGATCTGCTACAAATATTTCATACTCCCCCTTCATTAGAAGAGTAAACGTGTATACCATAGGTATTGTGTCTGAAAGTTCTTCTCTTGGGAATAGGTTTTGCTTAGTTATGTAACGTTTAATAAATACAATAAAAGATTGAAATATCTTTTTTTCCTCTTCTTTTACCTTATTATTTTCCCACTCCTGACTCTTTTGAGCAAAATACCTTATATATTCATAAATTTTAATCGAGCTTTCTTTTTTTACTCCTGGATCCTTGATAGACGAATGCAAATTTCCTATTTTATCAAAGTCTAGTTTCAGATCTAATAATATATCTTTTATTACATCGTCATTATTATCGTTTATCGTAGAATCAATAGCCGCAACTTTTTTTGCCATGTTTCCTAAGAAGAAATCTATTTTTTGAGTGGATTCATTAATTCTCTGAAGTTTTAGTTCGTCTATGTATTTAACAATTGGATACAGTCGAGACCCAGGCATAATTCTCGGAGCTCGTGTTGGAATCTGATAGGAAGGACTTATTGTACAATTCTCACAATAACCTTCTAAAATATATTTTGAATATGGAATCCCTTTAACTAAATTTTCATTTATTTTATTATTTTCATCTAAAATAAAAGCGCTTCTTGCGCTTATGGAAGCTATATCAATAATTGTTCCCAAATTTTTTGTAGTGCTATTTACATATAGTATTTCGTCTGGCAAGTAGATTAAAGGCAAAATATTATTGTCTGTTACAGAATATATTTCCCAATTTCCGAAAACTTCTTTAAGGGGAAAGTTTTGTCTAATTGAATTAATTAATGGCTTTGTTGAATAGGCAACATTCTGAGATGGATTCATATCGTCCATAAGAAGGATTTCTTCCGCTCCTAAAAATGGCAGTATGTTTGACGATCCAGTCTTTCTTAATTGGTCATAAGTACTATTAACCATGTCACTTTCCCCCTTATTTAAATATGCGTCATTTAAAATAACCGATTCCCTTGTTAACATTTCTGGAACAGAGGAAAGGCTAAAATACCCCCAATCATAAGCCACATAACTCGTATAACTATTTACCTCTGGAATTGATAATGTTCTTGTTGAAAAATTATTATCTTCTAGATAATCCTTCATTTGGAAAACATAAGGTGGTACTTTTACCATCGTTGAATAATTTTTAGACCAATCAAAAAATATGCCAGTAAAGAAAGGGTAATTATAAAAAGATAATCCAATAATAAAAATTAAAAATGAAACAAGAGATATTTTAAAACGTTCAGTCGTGTAACGATTTATAAAAAAATCTACAATTTGTTTTAATCCTAAAGCAACCAAACAAGCATAGGAGAACCATAATGCCATGCCAAATTTATATATGGGTGTTCTAAAAATTGAAAAACCCGGCAAATTCTGCAATAACCAATCATATATTTTCCCAAAAGGAGGATGACTTCCGGCTGAAAATGGAATCGCTAGTACAATAATTACCAAAAAACTATACTTAAACAATCTCCTCTCTCTACTCTCGCCTCTATATGGAAAAACTCCAATAAGCATTATGATTGCAGTAACTATACTGATAAAAACCAGAAATGGATTATTCAACATGCTATTTGAATAAGGATGATCAGGATTTTCATACCACTCAGGTAAACCTTGCAAGCGAAGAAGATTAATATAACTTGCATTTTTGCTTATTTCCCAACTCCATTTAGCTGCACCGTTTTCTCCACCAGATGCAACAACCCTATTAGTATAATTTTGCGTAAAAGATTCAACATATGGGAAAATCCAATATGCATTAATAATTATCATGAATGCCCCTGACAGCATAAAAAACATTAAGGTGCGTTTAAATAATCCCCAAAAAGACTCTTGTCTCATATAAAATATACCAATTAAACATCCAACTAAAGCTACAGCTAGCCCACCGTATAAAGGGATTCCAGCACCGCCATTTAGAAAAAATAGAGTAAAGCTAAATAAAATTGAATTTTGTAGAATAGATTTTTTCCTGTATAAAACGTTTATGATGAAAAGAATAAGGAGCGGAAGCGCTGCGACAATTGAAAATTTTGTTCTTTCAGCGATTGTCCACGCCTGAAGCAAATAATGATTCATCATGTAAAAACTGCTTCCTGAAAGCCTCAGAATGGAGTCCTCTTTCTTTGGATATAAAGATTTTAAAAAAGCGTACATTGTTATACCTGGTAAGGTAAACCAAAATATAAACGTAAGCTTTTGGGTATTTACTAGGGATAACCCTAAGAAAGAAAAAAGACCTTCTATGCCATGAATAAAAACTCCATTTATTGAATCTGTCTGGTTTGCGCCAAATGGCGCAGCCCTACTCGACCAAGTAAATAATCTATCTATAAAATAATCTAGAGGAGCAAGTGGAAATCCCATATCATGGCCAAATCCAACATATCCATCTTTATACCAAAGCAGTGGGATAAGACCAAGAAAAAAAATAAAACCCAACTCCAATAAAAACAAATGTTTTTTTATAAAGTTTTTCATCTTAAATCTATCTTAAGTTTCTCTCTTACCTCGACCGAGACATTTTTAACAGTGTGTTTCTGTAAGTCCCAATAATAAGCGTGAACACTAGTCAAGTCAATATCTGGATTCATTTTTAATCCATTTAAAAGTTTCTGATATGTCATAAAATAACCATATTTACCCTTATCAAAACTTTTTATTCCTTCATACCCATTCCAAAAATCATTATCAGTTAAAGCTTCCCTGGGTATTTTTCCAGAATCATACAACCAAACAGCCAGAGTCTGTCCAAAGCCTGATTGAAATTCATAAAACCCATTATTGTCAGTATAAAAATAAAAGACATTGTCCTTTTTTAATTGAGGCTTAACTTCTGAGACCGTGTTTAAAATTCCATTTCTATACGTTCCTGTAACAATGCTTTGTGAGATCGACTTATGTAAGCCCGATATATTATAAAAGATTATTGGCATACAAACCAAAAAGATTAATGCATTTGTCCATCTTCCAAGCTTGGTACATAACGCAAAAAGCACCGAACCCAACAATAGACTAGACCAAAGTGCCGGAAAGAAATAATACCTAGGTTCCAAAATCGCCGCATCATTTTTATAAATTATAAATGGTAAAAATGATGTAAAGAATGATATTAATGAAAAGAGAATAAGTTTCCTTTGCTCAATTTTAACGATTAAGGTTATAACAAAAATTATTAGTAAAAAATAAAAAGACACTAGCAAGGAAAATGCGTCCGCTATAATACTCTCTACTACAAAACCATTTATTTGGCTAGAATAGTGAACACTATTGGCCATATAGAATAATTCATATATCTTTTCATTATTAAAATATATATGAAAAATACTTCTAGCTGGCAATAAAAAAATATTATAAATAATACTGTCGACGGCAAGTGGTGGCACAATCAGAACCTTTGAAAGAGTATGTGTATTAAAAACAAATACACGGGGTAGTATAATGGCAAATAATAATGGTGCCAATAAAAATCCCATGGTGGATATTTTTTTACGTAAGTTAAATTTATGGGAGTGAAAAAACCAAATTAACACAAAAAACGGAATAGGATAAAATAAACTGGTTTCTTTAAACAATAACGAACTAAAAATAGACAGGACAGAAAATATCAGCCATCTTATTCTTTGAGTATCTAGATATACGAGAAGCATATAAAGACTACTTAGGAAGAATAGCATGGAAAATTGCGAAGGAATCATAGCCCCAATCCAAGTTATGGCTTGAGAAGATAAATTATTAGTAACCCAAAAGATAGAGGTTATCAACGCTACTACATTTGATTTAGAAATTTTATAAGTAACTCGCCATATTAACAAAGCATTAATTATCACTAATAACAATGCCAGCATGCCGTGCATGCTTGCATTCAATCCAAGGACATTAAACACAAAATAAATAGTGGTCATGCTTAATGGTAAAAATCTTATCAGTTTATCTGGAGTAAAAAGTGTAAAAATTAAATCGAATAAACCACCCGGGTAATTATAACTGAAGGCTCTACCTAGCCCTAACCACTCATCTTGCTGAAAGAAAATATCCCATATCCCCCAAAACGAAATGATTGAAACTATAATAATTAAAGATACAGATATAATATTTTTGTAGATATATTTTTTCATAAATCGACTATAATAATAATAACATAGTTATATACAGTATCAACGTAAATTATGCATATTGCCAAAAGAAAAGTTAACAAATATTTTGATGATAATCCTTCAATAACTCATAAATTTAACTACTTTATCTCTAAAGAGTATATCAAAAACAAAGTTATTCTTGATATTGGCTGCTGGACAGGACTTTTCGAAAACCTTTCATATAATAATGCAAAAAAAATTTATGGAATAGATCCCGGATATGATGCTATCGAATATGCCAAAAAAAAATTTCCAAAAGCAGACTTTAAAGTTGGAAACGCACTTAATTTACCTTATAAGAAAAATAAATTCGATTGTGTTTTATTTTTAGAAGTTATAGAACACTTACCTAAAGATACAGAAATAAAAGCACTCAAAGAAATAAAGAAAGTTTTGAAACCTAATGGATACTTAATCCTTTCAACTCCAAGTAACAATATATTCTCCATTATCTTAGATCCGGCTTACTTTTTAATTGGGCATAGACATTATTCTATAAATAAACTTGAAAACTTACTTTCAGGAGCTGGTTTTTCAATTGAAAAAATTTATATTACTGGTAGGTTTGCAAAACTTGTTAGTTCAAATATTGAACTTTTATTTAAACATTTATTTGGCAAGAAATTTATATATCCAACTTGGTTCAATCAACTAATTGAAAATGAATACCACAAGGGAGGATTTGCCAAAATACATCTGGTCGCTAAAGTAAATAAAACAACTTAACTAAATTTATTTATGAACCCGTCAATCTTCGAATCACATATTAAATCAACATTATCTTTAATTTTATCTAATGACCAATCCCACCACTTTATCTTTAACAATTTATTAATTTGATCGTCAGTAAATCTTTTTTTAATTTCTTTTGCTGGATTCCCCACAACTATTGAATAAGGCTCTACGTCCTTAGCAACAAGAGCACCAGCACCTATCACTGCTCCATGGCCTACTTTCACTCCTGCTAAAATTGTAGCTCCATAACCAATCCATACATCACTTCCTACCTCTATGCTCCCCTTTCTTATTGAAGCCCCTTGGATATTTTTAGTTTTAGACCAACTACTGAAAAGTATTGAGAAAGGATACGAAGAAACCCAATCTGTATGATGGTTAGCAGATATAATACAAGTGACTTTTTCTGCTATTGAACAAAATCTACCAATACTTACAGTCTCATCACCAGAATAATAAATAACTTTAGGCTTACCATACGTATACCTATCAATAAAAAGAACTTTCTTCGTCTTTACTTTATAGACATGCATCGCAAAGTTTATATAATAATTAACATCTTTTCTTATTTTAAGTTGCATATCATTTTTTAATAATAACCTCTAAATTAGCCGCCAATGAAGGAATTTTAGATATAAAATAGTCAAAAAACCTAACTATTTTAGGAAAATAATGTATTGGTAAACCAATCTTTTTTACTACTTTCATCCCATGTAGCTGCGTAATATCAGTAAGTGCACCCGCTGTAAATACGCGTATATGCTGCATCGGCTCTCTCATTGGTGTTAAACTTCTAGTAAAAGAGAGTCCTACTGTTTTATCAACAGTACTTGTTTCATAAAAGAAAGGCTGAACACCAAAAAGAAATATAATCCTGTTAAACCAAGCAGCTAAATTTGGAGTTGTTAATAGCAATACTCCACTTTTTTTAAGTACTCTTTTATTCTCTAATAAATAAATATCCGGATTTAAAAGGTGTTCAATAACTTGGTTTGAAACAATTAAGTCAAAAAAATCATCATCAAATGGTAAATTTTTTTGTAGATCAGCTTTTATAACAGTTAATCCTTTTGTCTTAGCATCCTTTAAAGAATTGTCATCTAAGTCAATTGAGATGATCTCTGCGTCAGGAAAATACTCTTTTAAAACTACAGAAAAAAGCCCATCACCACAACCAGAATCCAAAATCTTTATTTTACCTTTAGGCAATAACTCAAAGCATTTATCTATAACATTTCGCAAGAAACTCCTTTGAACTTCAAGTGAAGATGCTAATCTATGTGATGTTGTATATTCCATAATTTTATATTTTTAAAACAGATCCCATCATTTTCTTGAATATTTCTCTTCCTTCACTACTTGTTAAAAATCCATAAATTATAGTGTCAGTAACTATGATAGTTACAACTGGTTCAAGCAAACCAGCTATATCATTATGTTTTATCGATCTGATAATTCCCCTTATTAAAGCTGGGAAAAAAAGATTAGCATAAATAACTAAACAAATAATCTTTAAGACATCCATAGGATTTTCTGCAGAAAACCATTTGTAATACCTAGTATCAATATCAGGCAAATAGTTTCTCTGAATATTCCTCAACCTTTTTCTAATAAGCTCTGAAAAACTAGTCGCATGGTGATGGTAATAACCAGCTTGCGGAACATAAGCAAATTGATCAAATCCAGACCTTACAAGAATTACCAAGTTATCTAAATCCATAAACTTTATGGCATTTAATATTGGAGTTTTTTTTAAATAAGAGACTCTAAAAAGACACCTACCGGCCGGGGGAATCTTACCCTCTTTATAAACACATAAATAATAACTATCTCTTTTTTCCGTAATAACTTCTTCAATAGTTGGAGAAAATAGCTCATACACCACGTCTCTTTGCAAAGGATCGAACGTTAAGTACCTTGTAATAGCGCCATCTTTTTTATGAATATACATTCTAGTAAAGGATCCTACGATATTTTTATCATCTAAAAATGGGTGGAGCATCATTTTAAGGTATTGATCATTGCGAAATTCAATATCAGCATCAATATACATAAAGTATTCACCGGTACTTTTTTTAAAAGCCAACATCTTACTACGTTGGGCGTCTTTAATTTTATTCATAATAATTTTAACTGGGAATTTTTTAGCAATCTCTAGAGTTTTATCAGTTGAATAATTATCAACTACAAATACTTCAAGTAGTTTTTTTGGATAATCCTGGCTGAAAATAGAATCCAGCACAATCCCAATATTTCTCTCTTCGTTAAAAGTAGGAACTACCATACTGATTTTTGGAAACTTTGAAATATTTTTCATATTTTTATCTTTTTAAATCTGACGTTAATAGTCCCTTTAGAAAGTTTGTTCCGTAAGACAAATGCACTAATATAATACCTATTCCTACTAATATTCTGTATTCCAAAGAGGCCTTTTCCCTAACAGAAAAAGCTCCGATAGCAACAGCACAAGATATAAGAAATAAGAAGAATAACATGCGTCCAGGAGACGTAAGACCAAAAATCAAAGTTATAATGAAGCCTATCGTAAGTATTGTCGGAAAAAAATAAACTGGTCGCCTTGATGTCTCAGGAAACTTTTTAACAAAATACCCCCTATGTACGCCCACATTCCCAATCTGCTTTATTAATCCAAAAAATAACTTTCTTCTGTGGTGGTACACAACAACTGCCGGATCATAAAAAATCTTACCAAGTTTTATCAATTTTAAACACAGAAAGGTATCTTCACCACCATAAAAAAAACTGTCATACCCACCTACCTTTTTCATAGCATCTGTTCTGACTAGTAAATTATATGCAGGATAATCATTCACATAGCGAGACGGCATCGGCTTAAACCTATAAAGGGTAGCGCTGCTACAAAAATATGATTCATATACAGAACCTGATAACTGCT
>Ga0172380_10009337_pt1 | contig 10479 bp, 23 predicted proteins | sample Leawe162metaG_FD_119747 | JGI IMG/M metagenome (GOLD analysis project Ga0172380, IMG submission 119747) | Leachate microbial communities from a municipal landfill in Southern Ontario, Canada - Leachate well 162 metaG | ecosystem: Engineered > Solid waste > Landfill > Unclassified | place...
GAGATTTTGGTGATATTCTTTTATTTTTACCATTTATCTTTATCTGTCCTTTTCGGATGGTGCCTCTTGTCCATAAGCCATTAATCCATATACCTTGGTACCAATTGCCAGTTATCCAGGTTCCATCTATCCATATGTTTCCATACCATTGTCCCTCTACCCATAGTCCTTTGGTCCATACTTTTGTTGGGATATCATAAGTAGTGTTGAATGATTTATGGTTTCCGACATTAGCGTGGGCGAGGCCTGGTTCATCAAGGTATACGGATAAGAAGTATAATTGATTAGGTGTAAGTGGCATAGTTGAGAGAGATGGTTTTGTTGGGTTTGTAGTGAGATTTTGGTGAAGTATTGATAGTCTTCCAAGTTCCGTTATGATTTACTGCGTCTCCTGATTTCCAAGTTCCATTTAGCCAGATGCAGCCAGTCAATCCTCCTTCATACCACCAGCCGTTTATCCATGTTCCTTTAAGCCAGACACCACCATACCAGATTACTACATACCAGATTAGTCCGTCTGGGCTATGTGAGTAATCTTTAGGGACTATTGCGTCTATGCAATATTTGGTATTAATAATTTTGGTATTTTGCATAATTTAGAGCTACCGTTTTGTTTGGTTTATAGTGAGATTTTGGTGAAGTATTGATAGTTTCCATAAGTTTTCTATTATAGTTTGTGATAATTCCTGATTTCCAGCTTCCGTTTAGCCATACACCTCCATACCATCTGCCTTCATGCCAATATCCGCTTGGTGTAATCATGCTATCTTCCCATGCTCTTATGTGCCAGATTCCATAATACCATATGCCATCGTACCAGATTCCATTTAACCAATTTCCGTCACACCATAGCCCTTTATACCAATGACCGGAGTGCCAAATTCGGTCTTGTTTGTTATATACGGAATCTTTTGAAATTATGGCGTTTATGCAAAGTTCGGTATTAATAATTGTTTTATGTGTAAATGGCATAATTTAGAGCTATGGTTGATTTTGGTTTTGATTTTGCCTTTGGTGAGATTAGTTCTTCATAAAAATCTTGTTTAGTATTGTTGTATATTTCTCCATTTTTCCAGGTACCATTGATCCATGTTGCTAAAAACCAAACGCCACCATACCAATAACCATTAAACCAGACGCCTCTTTCCCATAATCCTGCTTGGTGTGTTCCTGTTAGCCAGAATCCGTTATTCCAATGTCCATCATACCAATCTCCGCTATGCCAAGTGCCATTTAACCAGATGCCACTTCTCCATGTTCCTTGTTTCCAGTGGCCGCTCACAAATTCTCCACAATACCAAGTTCCGCCTATAAATTCTGTTTTGCGAGAGACAACGGCATTGATCCATGGCTCTTGAATTAGGTCGCAATTGTTATTATGTGTATTTTGCATAGTTGAGGGAAAGTGTTGATTTGGGTTTACGATAGCTTTTCGGGGATATTAGTAGATATGTTCCAATATCTCTATAATGACCGTTTACCCAAGTTCCGTTAAGCCATACTCCATGATACCAAGTTCCATGGTGCCAAGTCCCCGAAAACCAAATAATTGATCTTACTGATATATGGCCATATGTTTTAAAACTATAATTCTCATATATTGTGTCTTCAGATATGCAGGCATCAGTCCAGCATCCATTATCGGCAATAAATTTGTCTTTAGGTATATTTTGCATAGTTTAGAGAAAGTGTTTTATATGGTTTGTAATAAGATTTTGGTGAGATACGATCATATCCCCATAGGCGGTTTATTCTTCCATCGATCCAATTACCATTTAGCCAGGTACCATTGTCCCATGAGCCGCCCTCCCATATACCATCATACCATACGCCATTGCCCCATTGTACCGTGTCAGCTTTCCCTGTGAGCCAGATGCCGTTTTGCCAGCTTGCATCGCTTAGAGAGCCGTTGTAGAGCGTTCCCTTCTCCCATATGAGGTAGAAATTTTGGATAAAGAAATAGGCATCAAGGGAGACGGTTGCATGTAAATAACTGTTCTTAACTATTTTTGTCTTCATTGGTGGTATTTAGTTTTAGACAGTGCTAAGGAATTTTTTGGTTTATGAAAGGCTTTGGGAGAAATCTTACTATGTTGGTAAGATTTCTCGCCAAAGTTCCAGATTGTTCCTTCTTTCCAGAGTCCGGTTATCCATTGTCCATAATACCAATTACCATTACACCAGATTCCATTTAGCCAGTTTCCGCTTTCGTGGCATCCCGTTGACCAGGTGCCATTGAGCCAGGTTCCTGTGTACCAGTGTCCTTTAGTCCAGAGTCCAGTTATCCATAAGCCATTATACCAGTTACCGTTTAGCCAATAGCCTGTTTGCCATGTACCGTTACGCCAAGTGCCGGAGTACCAAATACCGTTGAATGGTTTTTTGCGTTCCCATTCTCCGTCTTCCCATTCTATCCATTGTTGATTAGAAGTATTTTGCATAATTTAGGCTTAGGGTTGATTTAGGTTTGAGTGTTGCTTTTGGGGAGACAAGGGTAAATTTTGTTAAGCTGTTGTATTTATTCACTATGGTTCCTTCTTTCCAGTTTCCATTTAACCATTCGCCGCCAACCCATATACCTTGGTAAAATTGTCCTTCTGGGCCATACATACCGAGTTCCAATTCTCTTATATGCCAAGTCCCGGATATCCAAGTGCCGCTCAACCAAATCCCATTTAGCCATTCGCCCCTTCCTTTCCATACTCCATCATACCAAGTACCAGACTGCCATATCCTAAAGAAGTCATTATAGGTGTGTCCTTTGGAGACTGTAGCGGTGATATGGGCGTTGTTAATTGTTTTGGTAGGTGGCATAATTGAGAGAGAGTGTTTTATTTGGTTTTCTTTTTGATTTGGGTGAAACTTTCGTAGGTATGAGTTGTGGGAATAAGCCTTTTGCTTTTGGGTCTTTTTTGATAAAGCCATCATTCCATGTTCCATTGACCCATGTTCCTTTGTACCATGAGCCGCCGTACCAGTAGCCATTGAGCCATGTGCCGTCATGCCATGCGCCTTTATACCAATATCCTTCAATGAAAAGTCCATACCACCAGTCTTTGTATTTGCCATCAGATCTATAGTCGCATTTGGTGATGGTGGCATTGAAGAAATTTGGCTCATGGACGATTAATATATCATGTATATTTTGCATAATTGAGGGCTATAGTTGATTTGGGTTTAAAGTATGATTTAGGTGAAACTATGCTATAATTAGATGTTGTTTTATTTAGCATGTTTCCTTTAATCCAAGTTCCGTTTAGCCAGACTCCCCCGTAATAGTCATAATTATAGGCATTGTATATTCCATTATCTCGTTCTCTTGTTTGCCAGAATCCTTCCTCCCATATTCCATCGTACCAGTATCCACCTTGAAAATGGCCGTGCATCCATTGTCGTTCAACCTTATATTTATGAAATGTTAAGGCAAGGCTATAGATGGAATTTATGGATACTGTTACCGCTTTCCAGAAATGTGTGTTAATTATTTTTGTATGTGGCATAGTTTAGGGCCATGGTTAATTTTGGTTTAAAATATGCTTTAGGTGAAAATTGCTTATACTCGGACTCTTTGAAAAAATTAGAGAAATCTTTTTTAATGAGACATCTTATCCAGCCTCGTTTCCAATTGCCATTTAGCCAGGTACCATGGTAGCTCCAACTACCATCAAGCCAAATTCCGTCTCGCCATAAACCAGAAGTAAAATTGCCAAGATACCATGTTCCCGTTTGCCAGTCACCACCGCACCAACATCCGTCTGGCCATGTTCCGCTTATCCAAGTTCCTTCATACCACCATATAACCCCCTCTTTAATTTCATATCTGGTATTTTCGGATATGATTGCGTTTTTAAAGTATTTGTCGTTTAAGTATATCATTGGTATGTTGCGTAGTTAAGACTTAGTGTTTTGATTGGCTTAAAAAATGATTTGGGAGATATTTCGCTTTTCGCATAATAATTTATTGTATAGTTTTTGGTCAATATGGTACCGCTTATCCATTCCCCATCTATCCAGTTACCGGCCATCCACATGCCCTTTATCCATTTCCCATATAACCAAATACCATCGTACCAAATGCCAGACGACCAAAAAGTTTCCGTTGATGTACCCTCGTATAAGGAATCTCCAGAAACTCTCGCATTTAACCATTGATTGTTGGAAAATGTATATATCACATATTTTAACCTGGAACTCGTTCAATGTTAAGTCCACGGTCTTCCTGTTTTAGTAGGAATTGTTTGGCGGATTGATAGTCCCAAAAATACCAATCAACATAGTCATCGTTGTTTGTATACTCTGGCGTTTCGTGTAAATAAGTCATTCCGAGTTTTTCATAGAAGCCGTTGGCGGTTGAGATGCTTGGCACATAGACATCATAGGTATTTCCTTTGAGTCGGAGCATTTCGGTAATTAGGATAGTGCCGAAGCCTTTTTCATTGGAGAAGATAGCAATGAGTTCACAGATATTGTGTTCCCAGTATTGTTTGAACACGATACAGCCGACATATGTGGCGGGCATGTCGGCTTCTTGTTTTAGGGCGAAAATGACAACAACCCTTGAATCCGACTGTTTCTTCTCTAAGCCATAGTTGACCATATCTTCCATGGCGAGGTTGACTGCAGATTTCAGCTTAAGGGTTTCTTTGGCTGATTTATAGGAATGTTTTTCAAAGATAATTTTCATGTTGGTTTCTTCTTTATTAGAATGGGAAGATATAGTCGATAATAGATTGTACCAGCGATGGTCTATTATCAATGGGAATGTGTCGGTTTGGATTAAGTTTGTTTAGTAAGGCCGTATAGTCTTTTGAAAACATATAAAGATCTTCTTCGGACTTGAAACTTAGGACATAGCCAATCACCGTTGTAGAGGATGAAGTGTCGACACGCCGAATTACACAGAGTTCGTTTTCAATGTAAGCGAAAATAATCTTTTCAAGTTCGTCTTCATTTTTGTAAGAAATATTAAATTGTCTGGTATTAAAAGATGGAAAGTCTTCTTCTCCATTGATATACACGCCTTGGGTGACGATATAACCGTTTTTCCAAAAAGTGCAGGGTCCGTGAAGTTTTCCGCCCTTGAAATTTATCTCTTCGGTTTTTTCACCAGAAGGCTGTTCCCATTTTTCAGTGAGGCCATCACGAATACCATCAAGATAAACCCTCGAACTAATTTTCCTGCCAATAGTATCTAATTCAATAACTGTCAATGGTGTGGTCTTGACGCATGGATTTTCAAAGAGATATTCCCACATTTCTTGAACTGAGCTAAATTCTGTTTTCATTTTGGTTTAAGTCCAAGAGAGGTTTTTGTAGAATTTTGTGTCAGTCGGCTTTTGGCGGTTTTTCCGAAGATTTTCATAATAGATCAATTTCCCATTATGCCACTCTTCTCTCCACCAGATATAACCTTGTTTATCGTGCATGGTAAAGGTTCCATGTGGCTTTCCGTTGGCGAAATGACCTTTTTCGGCGATTTGACGGTTTGAGAAGAATCGTTCAAACTTACCATGAGGTTTACCATTAAAGCAGTGATTAACAGAAATGAAATTGCCAGAGACACAAGTAACCGTCATTGGAAAGCTGTTGGCACTTGGGTTCTCCCTCAGATAGTCCCACATTTCGGCTAAAGATGGAAAATCGGTTTTCACTTCTTATCTCCAATCTTATCTTTATTGACAAACATGGCTCGGTTGACAGGGCCATTATCAGGGACAAAAATGCGGCTATCTACCATTTCCATAAAAGTCATGCCCTTGAATCCTTTTGGAAATGGTTTGGCCATATTAAACATTGTGGCCCTTGTCTGCCTGCGCGAATTTGTATAGGGAATCTTTTCATCCCCCAATTCCATATTTTTGGTATTGATGGGAATTTTCGGACTTACTCGCATGGTCTTTTCCATATCCTTGACGAAAGTTTCACTACAGTATTTGCAAATTGGCATAGCAGAATCGGTTTCAACATCAATTCCACAATGTAGGCAGGTAGTTTTCACTTTAGAACTCTCCATTTTCAAGTTCTTCCATAGTCTTACCGCATTTATAGTTTTGAATAGTTTCCTCAACTGGTAGGCCGTTTTCAACCAATGTCAGAACCTTATCCAGCACCGCCTGAATTCTGCCAGATTGGTCCAGTTCCGTGAAAATGGTATAATCGCCAATGACAGTTTTGGACTCCGGCGAACAATACTCAAAGCCACCGTAATAATGGAAGTTATTGTGCTTGTGTTTATAGGCAACAATTTCACCATCGCTGTAGAATTGCCCACAGCGCATATCCAGCCCAACATCGCAGGCGTTGTACTTGGGCATGTCTTCAATCAGTTTGGTCAATTCGTCCTGTACTTCAAGAAATCGGTCAAGGAAACTCATGGGATTTTCTTTCACAGCTTTGGGTTTGGGTGTGCTTACAGTTGTACTATCGTTGTCAGATAGCGTTTTTCCAAGCAACCATGTATCATTTTGCCCGAGATTTTGGGCCAGTATAGTTGGTGGGAACCTGAACGGGGCATTGTTCAATCAAATCAGTCAATTTTTCCCACAACTTATCTTCTTTATTGCTCAATTCATAGCCCAAGTGTTCAGCTTCATGGATTCGGCTACACAGGACCAGTGCAGATTCCAAGCTAAAGACGGCAGTTTCTCGTTTTAACTGCTTAAGGAACCTATCACGCTGATTTATGTATTTGGCTTTCATTCGAAGGTGATATATTTGATGGTTTGTGGCAGCTTATCATGAATCCCTCGGATATAGCGACAGATCTCAGAGCCAATGAGGTTTCCTGCGATACGGCCCATGACAAACCCCAAAAAGAACTGAATATGGATGACCTTGACATCCTTAAATTCGCCATTGGGACCATTGAAGGATTCCATCAAAAACTGATTGAAGAGAATTTGGTGGGCTTCTGGCAGGGCGCCGAAGATTTCCTTGGCTTCAATGTGGTTATACTGCGTTAGCTTGATTTGCTTCTGGCTCATAATTTGTCTCCGGTTTTGGCGTTGATTGGGAAATTGAGCGTGGCAATTGGGAGGAATCGAACTCTCCGACCCTTCTGGTCAACTTAACGACCACGATGTTTTACCATATTTAAACTACAACTGCCACACTCATACTATCGTTACCAAATCCGGCTTTTCCAACCTTGTACTGGCCTTTTTAAGCCAGTTTTAAGGCCATCAATTCTCGACCCTACTCTGAGTGTGGGGTAAGTACTGATGGCCTTATAATGGGCATTGTAGAGCCTTATAGGGGCTAATGGGCGTATATTCAGCCATTACCAACCTTTGTTATAGATTTTGTAGACAATCATGCCAAGTGCCTTTCATCTTTTGGGAATGCAGTATCATAGCGTTTCGTAGACATTGCCGCTCTCACAATTTCTCGGTTGACAGAATCTTTTTCAGATTGTTCAATAGCCCCAAACAGGTCAATTTTGATTTCAATGTTTTTGCCAAAGCGATAGGCAGCATAAACGGTTTCATAGACATAATAGACTGGCGCGAAACAGTTATCTCGATTAATTTGGCCAAGTTTCTCAACATTGCTGGGGATATTGTACAAATCGCATCCGTAATTATGACACGGAATTACAGAATTGTCAGAGCGATTGCCAAACGGAGAAAACATTTTATGATATTGCCCGCCTACAAAAAAATTAATGCCGGAGGTGTCCAATGGCGGGCTAATCAACTTATCAACCCCTATGTCATAACTGATAAGGTATTGCTTAAAAGTCATTGAAAGGGCATAAAGCAAGTCAGTCGGTAATTCCATATAGTTATCGGTTAAAAACTCAAGTACGGATTCAGGTTTCCGCAAATGATAAAGATAGTTTGCCAAAGTGATAAAACTACGATAAGTATTAGCCTTTCTCTTGTTTTCAAAACCTTTACTTTCGGCATCCAGCAGCATGAAAAAGTCAGTCTCCGGCATTTGGCCAAGGATCATAAATTCGTCAATATCCATGGCCACCGTCTGGCGCTGGCGTGAATATCCAGTAGTCTTTGATATTAGATGCTTGGCAGCCTCATCGTTGTTAAATGCAATATCAAGATCGCTACCGAGTTTGCTCATTCTCCAGACAATCATGGCGTATTTACCTTTAGCTTAGGAAGTGGGCGTCTTGGCCTATACTGTCGAGGCTAAGTCGGCTTTTTCCAAGCCCTACAAGTTCTCAGTTGGCAGCTTTCCCGAAAATAAATTTATATCGTTTTTCGGAAATAAGACTCTTAAATTGACTCTTAATAATACCCTTTCTGTGAATTTTAGGTATTAATGAAAACAGGGCATCTTTAAGAATAGGGTCGCCATCGGCTTTTGACCAAGCATCAACCATACGATATGAAAGCTCGTATTGTTTGCCGGTTCTCACCCTATCTACACCAACTTGTTTTTCCAGAGTTTCCAAAGTTTTTCTTTCATAAGCCAAATCAACGCCGAATTCATTATCGTAATCAACAATATAACCATAAAACTTTGGGTGATGTAGCATATCATTCACCGGCCTATTTGGGCTCCAGCGAGTGTAGCTTTCATCAACACTAATAAACCGTTCTATATCAACCCCACGGTTAAGAAGATATCCGTTTAGGGTTACGAACAAAGCAGAAATCATATCTTGCCCTAAATCCATAGGGTTTTCCACCAAGAACTCTTTCACAGCTTTAATATCTTGCTTCATCAAAGAATTTACCAGAGCAATCAGTTTTTTGTGTTTATGGTTATATTCTTTACAAAATGCGTTAATCAATTTAAACAAATCTTCGTCTGGCATTTGCGCTGCCATGATAAATTGTTCGGCATTTAGGGCGGCAATTTTTTCCGCCATCATATAGTTTGTTGGTAAAACCGTCAGTAAGGTTTTCGCCGTCTCTTCGTCTTCAAAAGCTACGCCGGTGAAAACTCTTGAGCAGTTTTCCGTTTTATAAATTTTGTATACTAACATAATCCTATTCCTTTAGTTGAAAAATTCGGGTTTATTGATGCGAAAATAGACTAAATCGCCCATACGGTTAATAGTCAAACTCACGGCATTTCTATCAAGATTCCAGACATGCTTCATCATGGTGGCAACATCAGAAACGCTTAACTTGGTATCATCGGCAATATCATCCCAACTGACATAACCGGTTAAGCTGTCCTTTAGTTTTAACCATGCCGAATAGACCTTGGCTTTGTCGGCTTTGGTTAATTCAGAAGGGATCAATTGCTTCCATCTGACTGCCGTGCAAAACTTACGCCTACGGGAAAGAGGATTGTTTTCCTGTAGGCTTTTGTAGGTGGTTTTTAGGGCATTGGCGGTCACTTGTAGACGCTCATGGCAATCATGTTGTTTTCCTTTTAAAACCGATCAAATAGAACTGAGGAAATCGTTTCTTTTTCCAGAAATTCAATGGCTTCTTTGTTCCACTTCAGCAATTCATCTGCGATATTTTGAGAAATGTTGTAATGAACTATGTAGATACGAATGGCTGATTGAAAAAAGCAGTCGGAAAATACCAACTTACTCTTATCTAACCTATGATTTATTTTAAAAAACTCATTGACGCACAATCCGAGTTCAACAGTGGCGTCTGCTGATAGGTCGTAAGACATATCAGATAACAAGGCATATTTAAGGAAATGGGTTCTGACATTCATTGGCATTTACCCTTTCTTAAAAACAGATGTGATTCGGAGATACCATTTCTTGAAAAATCCAGGGCGAGAGTCAATTTCTTTGATGCCAGTATTGAGACGATTTAGTTCACATTTAAGTTCCGAAGAAAAAGCATTCAAGTTTTCCGACTTATCGAACCCAACCATGTAGTAAACCATATCATTTTCAAGTATGGACACGATATGTGGCGCTACCATATTTTTCATTTTTAAACCTTTATGCTTTTTAATCAAACGGCAGACCACTTTGTCATGTTTGGCCTTTGATGTAAAATGATAAAAAGCATTGGGTGTGACTATCATTGAATTTCCTTTTAAGCCTTAGTTTCCTTGGCATATTCCAAAATGCTCTTGCAGGCATCCCGGTGGATTGCCATTTGATCAAGAAGGACTTCAAAAGTTTCAATAATAGCACAAGGTAGTTCTTGGTCTTTGCTTTCATCAAAATCATGGATAATCCGTTTATTGCTGAACATTTCCCAGGTGTTGAAGAGGCCACGAATCAGGTCAAAGTGAAAATTGAAAGAAAGCCGAATAGCCTTGGTGGTCTTAATATCGGTCATTTCGTTGTCATATTCTCGGGCCTGAGCCATATTGCTCTTGAAGTTTTGAAAGAAATGGTTGTGGAAATTAACCGCTTCACTGGTTGGGTGGTTGCTCATTTTCAATCCTTCTTGTTTTCGGCTGACATCAAGATTTTCATACACTCTTCGCGGTGCTTTTCAAGACGGGCAAATAGTTCATCCACGGTACAAATGATTTCAGGAGGGATCTGTTCAAACTTAGGGAAATGGCTGGCAATCTTTTCCCAGGCGA
>Ga0172380_10009338_pt1 | contig 10478 bp, 11 predicted proteins | sample Leawe162metaG_FD_119747 | JGI IMG/M metagenome (GOLD analysis project Ga0172380, IMG submission 119747) | Leachate microbial communities from a municipal landfill in Southern Ontario, Canada - Leachate well 162 metaG | ecosystem: Engineered > Solid waste > Landfill > Unclassified | place...
TCGGCTTTGAGTCGTGCAGTTCCCATAACGAGACTGTAACTCATTCAGTCACATCGGTCCATGGGTATCGGCGTCATGGGTATTCGCGGTATGGGGGACGGGTTTACCGAATATTTACTTTCCAGTCCACGAAAAGCACGGAAATATCCAACACTGCATCCTTTGCGGTGAATCGGTTTTTTCCGTGCCGGGAACTGGAGAATCCTGCTAATCCGATTTGTTCTTGAGTCCGTCCAGAATCAATAGCGTCGCCCCCGCAGTGATGGCCGAATCGGCGACGTTGAAGGCGGGCCAGTGGTGATTGTTTACATAAAAGTCGAGAAAATCCACCACCTGCCCGATAGCCAGCCTATCCCACAGATTGCCCAACGCGCCGCCCAGGATCAGGCTCAAGGCGACGCAGAACAGGGTTTGTTGGGGGTGTTTGCGCAGCAGGTGGATAATGACCACCGAGGCGATGCCCGCGATGGCTGTGAAAAATACGCGCTGCCAGCCGCCGGCGTCGGCGAGGAAGCTGAACGCCGCGCCGGAATTGTAGGCCAGGGTGAGGTTGAAATATGCCATCACCGGCAGCACTTCGCCCTGGACGAAGGCATGGACCACCCACTGCTTGGCGATCTGGTCGAGCGCGACGACGACGGCGCTGATCGCCAACCACCTCCACCAGTTACGCATAGCGCCGCGCCTCGCCCGCCCCGAACAGGTTGCTTGTGCAGCGCCCGCACAGCGCTGGATGCGCGTTGTCCGCGCCGACCTCCTCGCGGTAGTGCCAGCAGCGCTCGCATTTGGCATGGGCGCTGGGGCTAGTGATGATGCCGACCCCCACCTCGCCGACCGTTGCATGAGCATGGTCTCCCAGGTGCAGGCGCGCTTGCGAGGTAATGAAGACGAAGCGCAGATCGTCGCCGAAGGAGGCCAGCAGGTCGTAAATTTCGCCGATTGCATACAAATCCACCTCGGCGGCGAGCGATGAGCCGATTGCGCCATCCACGCGCACTTCCTCCAACTGCTTTTGCACATCGGCGCGCAGGCGGCGCAATTGCGTCCAACGCGCGGCGATTACCGTTTCTTCCAGTTGGGGCGGCAATACGTCTTCCCATGTGTGCAGCAGCAGGCTATCGTCGGCATTTCCGGTTAACGCCTCCCACGCCTCGTCGGCGGTAAACGACAGGATAGGCGCCATCAGCAGCAACAAGGCATGGGTGACGTGATGCAGCGCGTTCTGCGCCGAGCGGCGCGCAACCGAGTCTTTCCCGGCGGTGTAGAGGCGATCCTTGAGGATGTCGAGATAGAACGACCCCATGTCTTCCGAACAAAAGCCGGCGAGTTTCTGCGCGACCAGATGGAATTCATATTTGGCGTAATGGTCGGTCAACTCAGTGTGCAGGTTGCGCGTCAGCGCCAGCGCGTAGCGGTCGATTTCCAGCCAGTCCGTCACCGGTAGCGCATGATGGGCGGGGTCGTAATCGGCCAGATTGGCGAGCAGGAAGCGCAGGGTGTTGCGGATGCGCCGATAACCGTCGGTGACGCGTTTCAGGATTTCGTCGGAAATCGTCAGTTCGCCGGAATAATCGGTGGAAGCCACCCACAGGCGCAGAATGTCGGCGCCCAGCGTATCCACGATCTTTTGCGGAGCAATCACATTGCCCTTGGACTTGCTCATCTTATGGCCGTTGCTGTCCACCACGAAACCATGCGTCAACAGCGCCTTGTAGGGCGCAACGCCGTCGGTGGCGCAACCGGTCAACAGGCTGGACTGGAACCAGCCGCGATGCTGATCGGAGCCTTCCAGGTAAAGATCGGCGGGATGCGCCAGATAGTCGCGCCGTTTCAGCACGCAGGCATGGGTGGCGCCGGAATCGAACCACACGTCCAGAGTGTCGCCGGTTTTTTGGTAAATTTCCGCATCGTCGCCCAAGAGTTCCTTGGCGTCCAGGCTGAACCAGGCCTCTATGCCTTGCTGCTCGACGCGTAGCGCGACCTGTTCCAGCAATTCCTGGGTGCGTGGATGCAATGCGCCGCTTTCCTTGTGGACGAACAGCGGCATCGGCGCCCCCCAGTTGCGTTGGCGCGACACGCACCAATCGGGACGATTCCCTATCATCGCCTCCAGCCGGGCGCGCCCCCAAGCGGGGAAGAACTCGGTGGTCGCCACCGCCTGCATGGCGCGTTCGCGCAAAGTCTGCCCGCTGTCCTCTGTCCCCTGTCCTCTGGAATCCATCCCGATAAACCACTGGTGCGTCGCGCGGAAAATCACCGGCGTCTTGTGCCGCCAGCAATGCGGGTAACTGTGCTTGAGCTTTTCTTCGAGCAACAACGCGCCGCTTTGCGCCATGATCTCGACCACCGTCTTATTGGCCGCCCAGATCGATTGGCCGCCGACCAGCGCCACCTTATCGTAAAACCTGCCGTCCGCGCCTACCGGACAATCCACCAACAGCTTGTATTTGCCGCCGACCGCGTAATCTTCCAGGCCGTGCGCCGGCGCGGTATGCACGAGTCCGGTGCCGGCGTCCAGCGTCACATGGTCGCCGCAGATCACCGGCACATAGCGATCATAGAACGGATGATGCAGCATCACCCCTTCCAGTTCCGCGCCCTTGCAGCTTCCCACCACCTCCACTGCGTCGAAACCGTAGCGGGTGATGCAGGCCTCCGCCAAATCGCGCGCCAGGATCAGGAACCCCTTTTCGCACAGGATAATATCGTAAACGAAATCCGGGTGTACGCACACCGCTTGGTTGGCCGGCAAGGTCCACGGCGTGGTGGTCCAGATCACCGCAAAAATATCGGCGGCTTGAAGATTTAAGATGGAAGACAAACATTGCGGCAGGTTTTTCTGTCCTCTGTCTTCTGTCTTCTGTACTCTGAAAGCCACATCGATAGCCATAGATGCCTTGTCCTCGTATTCCACCTCGGCCTCCGCCAGCGCGGAACCGCAATCCACGCACCAATGCACCGGCTTTTGCCCCTGAAACAGATAACCGTTGGCATGTATCCGCCCGAGGGTGCGCATGATGTCCGCCTCGAACTTGAAATCCATGGTAAGATAAGGATTATCCCATTCGCCCAACACGCCGAGACGGATGAAATCGGCCTTTTGCCGCGCAATCTGCGCCTGGGCATAGTCGCGGCACAGCTCGCGAAACTTGGCCGGAGCCTGTGTTTTGCCGTGCGCCTTCTCCACCTGCAACTCAATCGGCAAGCCGTGACAATCCCAGCCCGGCACATAGGGCGCGTCATATCCGGCCAGAGTTTTGGCTTTAACGATAATGTCCTTGAGCACCTTGTTGACCGCGTGGCCGATGTGGATGTCGCCATTGGCATAAGGCGGGCCGTCGTGCAGAATAAACTTGGGACGCCCCGCACAAGCCTCGCGGATGCGCCGGTACAACTGTTTTTCCTGCTGGTTCTTCAGCCAGCCCGGCTCGCGCCTGGCGAGATCGCCGCGCATCGGGAAAGGGGTGTCGGGAAGATTAAGGGTGTCTTTATAGTCGGCCATGGATGTCATTATTCAGGTTGGGCGCAAGGCTGGAAATTATAGGCTAGACCTTGCTGTGATTGACAAAAATTCGGAAAGCATGATTTTAACCTAGAAAGCTCAGTTGAACGGGCTGGCGTGTGCGGTTTTCGGATATTCCAGCCTCCAACCCGTTCAACTGGGCTTATAGGATAATGTTGTCGATATTTGCGCGCCGCTGTACTAGGATAACGGCTACCGGTTTTTTGATCCGTGATAAAGGATAGTATGTTACAAATTGAATTCAATCTGACCCGCGAATTCGTCGAGCTGGACGATCTCCTTAAGTTGACCGGCGTTTGCGATAGCGGCGGCGCGGCCAAAGCCATGGTGGCCGGCGGAAAAGTGCTGGTGGACGGCCAGATGGAACTGCGCAAGACCTGCAAAATCCGCACCGGCCAAGTAGTCCGCGCGGGCGAAATGCAAATCAGCGTCAAGTAGCGGCGCTTGATTGACCAGGGTAAATTTGTTCTCCACTCAGGAAAAAACTATTCACCGCAGAGATGCTTCAGGCGCAGAGAAATCAATGAAAATGGTGAAACCATTAAATTCTACAACCTATTGCTTTTCCTCAGCGTCTCTGCGTCTCTGCGGTGATATGGTTTTTTCCGTGCTGAGAACAAATTTACCCTGCCCGATTGACAGTACACTCGCGTAAAGATTTCACAATGGCGGCCAGACTATTTTCCTTGCACAACGTGCCCGACGACGAGGCGGAAGAAGTTCGGGAATTGCTGACCAGCCATGCGCTGGACTTCTACGAGTCCCCCGAAGGCAATTGGGGCATATCGATGCCGGCCATCTGGCTTTATGACGAGGAACAACTGCCGCAAGCCCGTGCGCTCATCGCGGAATACCAGAAAAAACGCCTGATCAGAGTCAGGGAAGAATACGCCCTGCTGCAAAAAAACGCGATGAACCGGACAATGCTTGATGTCATCAAGGAAAATCCGCTACGCTTCGCGATTTATGTGGCGTTCATCGCCATGGTGCTCTATTTCTCAACCCAACCGTTCCTGGAGATTGGGAAATAAGGCGATTTTCGGAAATTACCCTATTATTACAGCATCCCGAGCATCGCTAAGTAACATTTTTTCGATATAATCCGCGATGGACACAGCATTTATTTTGAAATGGATTTAAACAATCATGAACATTCAGCCATTATTGGTCGAACGCTTGAAAAAAAGAATCGGAGCCTCATCGCGTTCCGCCGCAGATAAAACCGCCGTACTGGAACAGCGCGTTTCAGTTCTTGAATCTCTCGTTTCCAAACAATTAGCGCCGCTCTCAAAAGCGCGGGGCGGGGGGAGTTCCGCCGCAGGGGGCTATCAGCCCGCGATTGTCGGCGTCGGCGTGCGTGCCGGACCTTTTTACAAGATGGCGCTCAGAACACGACTTTACGACATCAAGAAGGGGGAAGTCTTGAAGGCGCCTGCGGACAATCAAGCCCGCAAGGAATTGGCCGAGAGAAAAAGAATCTATCTCAGGGAAACTGTTTCACCCGAAGAAATGCGGGCGGAGTTAAGCGAGCTTTGTAAATAAATGCGGATTTCTGATGCCAAATCAAGTTCGTTTCATAAAAAGCGATGTGAAGGAATGCTTCATGGCACTTCTTTCTTCAGGGAGTATTTCGAAGTCTGACGTGCTGCCACTTTTTGATGCCGCAATGGCTCGTTTCGAATTAATCAATTTCATTTCGCGGAGGGTGCTTGTCGACAAGCCGCACCCTCGCTTTGGAAATGTGAAGGCGATAGAAACCCTGCATTTCAACCATACAGCATATGCCATCGAGGCCTATGTACTGGGCGAAGATTATTTGCCGTTAATCCATCTCCCCCAACAAGCCTCATTTGAATTTATCTTCGATAAAATTTCGGAATATAAAAGTCCGTGTAGGGCGCACTAACCAGTGCGCCGTATGGTGAATGGCGTATCCGGCATTGCCGCTCCCTCACCACCCGGTGCAATGCGCTTCGCAATATTGCACCCTACTTGACTGGCAAGCGGTCAACTGAGCTTTCCAGGACGATGTTTTTTGGAATCAGTCGGCGGATGCGCTATCGCTTATCCACCGCTACCCGCCAGCAAGCGCTCCCACGCCTCTTTCCGCGGATCGGCGCACAGCTTTTGCAACAGCACAAAAGCCGCATCGGCGTTGGCCGCAGCCGCTTTGCTCAGTGGTTCGCCCAGGTCGAAAAATTCGCCGCGCACCGCCAGCAGGTAGCTGGGCGGCGGTGGGTTGGCGTTGATTTTTTGGTAGACGTGCAGCACGGCTGCCGGGCTCATTTCGTGGGAGGAATAGCTTTTGTCCTGCTGCGGCAACAGGGGGGAAAACACATAAGGGGCTGCGCCGGACACGCTCGCGTCGATAAACAGCGCCAGCTTGCGGCCATTGAGGTCGAGGGCGTGTTCGACTTGCAACTGGAAATCGGTGAGCAGTTCGACCCCGGCGGGTTGCAGCGCTTCCAGCCGGGAAAGCAGTTCCGGGGCAATAGCGTCGTCGCCCCGGCTGGGGTTGCCGTAGCCGAAAATTAGAATAGGTTGAGTCATAGTGGAAATGTAGTTTGTAGGTTTGAGTTAGCGTAATCAGCGGCTCTATGCCGCAATTCGCACCGAAAAAACGCATGGCTCACCGAATTGCCGGTTCGTGGGCTATCATCCTAGAAACCTCCGTTGACCGCTTGCCAAGATGTGTAACATAGTGGTTCTAAACAACTTTGTCATATATTTTGCGTTCATCCGTTTGGTGAGAACGCTACGGGCTGGATTGCACGGTTTTCCGGGCGCATGGCGGCGTTGCAACTCCTTGAGAAGGCAATGGAACGACCATTGCGCGTCGTTGCGCCTTGCCCTGCACCCGGAAAACCGCACACTCCAGCCCGTTCAACGGAGGTTTCTAGGATCATCCTAAGCCGGACGAGTCGTAAGCCGGCAATGGTAGGGTGGATAAGCGAAGCGCATCCACCGAACGGCGCCCCGGAATGTTCAGGTGGATGCGCTTCGCTTATCCACCCTACCCATCTGTCTCGACAATACGGGCAACGGCATGACCGCCCAACTGTTCCTGGAGATTGGGAAATTAAGATGATTTCCGGAAACCACCTTAATGCAGCATCCCGAGCAGCGCCGCCCGAACCACCGCCGCCGTCTTGTTGACGGCATTCAGTTTGACTGTGGCATTGCCAAGATGGAAGTTGACCGTGCGCACCGAAATATCAAGGATGTCCGATATTTCGCTGGAAGTCTTGCCATCCGCTGTCCACCTCAGAACATCAATCTCCCGTGTGCTTAACGGAACCTCGGTCTCAGGCATCGTTTTGGCGCATAAGATGCGCGACATCTCCAAATGTGCAACTTGAGTGAACCACGCCATCTTGCTGCCCTTGTCCTGAAGTTCCGCCTCTGAAAGCGGTTCGCCCGAGCGCGCCAGCGTCAGCATCCCACCTATAGCGTTTTCATCCCGGCAAGGTTGCGCCAAACCGACATTCAGCCCGAACGAACGGGCGTCTTCCCAAAATTCACGGGACGAGAGAAACAAATCATCGGACCAAATAACCGGCAATAACGAACGCAAACCGTGCCGCACTGTCGGGTCGACAGCGAGATAGTTTTGTACTTGATAGCGTGTTTGCCATGCGACAGGATAATTGTTGAATATCTTTACCCCAGGGCGGGTTAAAGGAAATGGGATATGTAAAACATAGGCGCAATAATCGAAACCGAAATCGCGCGCCAACGTAACCATCATTTCGAATAGCTTGTGCTCGCACTTAACGCCATGCAGCGCATTAAGTTGATCTTCCTGCCAGGTTTTCACGGTAACGCCCCTCTCCAAACACCTCAATCTGTTTCGGCAACATGGATCGTCAAAATAAGGCGCAGTCCGCAAAGGCGGCACATCCGACCTGACGGCTAGGCTGCCGGAGATCGCGATTGATGCGCTTGCCCGGCAGGAAAAATCCAAGCAGGCATCATCATCCGATATATTTGAAAAATGTCAACCTGTAAAAGTTTACAGGTTACATCGTTCGAATATTAACATTAAACTGCTCAGATATTGTGATGTTTTATTCGGGAGCGGTGGGAGCTTTCGGGCTTTACGGATGGACATCTGATCTTTGCGTGCTGGATTGATATTGGCGGTAGCGGTTAACTGACGTCGGGCAATAACAAAGATAGAAATAAAACGGGGCAGCGCCGTTCCGCTGCATATGAAAAATGAACCGAAATGAGAAAATTATCTGTAGCGCTATTGGGACTGTTTTCAACATTATCTTTTGCTGATGTTACCACCGTTCTTGACGAAGATGGCGTACCCTCTAGCCTCTCGCAGATTGGAAAAATACCGACATACAATTATTCAATTCCTGCGAGCAAGATGTTTGAATTGCTAAATAAAGATATTGAAGAGAAAAGAGTCCATTTGTCTTCTACGCATGGTTCCTATTTGGATAAATTCATTGAAAGTACGGAGAATATTCAGAATGGGATACAAAGTTCCAAAAATGCATTTGCGGCCAATGCGGGTGGGAAAATCTGCATAACAGTAATCAACGTCAGAGTACCTGCCAGTGCTGTTGTTTCACCTGTGACTACTCAAGGCACAAGTACCTATTCATCCAGAAATTGCGCTTATCCAGATAATGTCAATTTTGGATACAGTCAGTATCTGAGAAGTACTATATCAAGTACAGCAATTGGTGTTGCTGGGGGGTTGGCCACTCTTTATGCTGGAAACGGCGTAAAGAACGTTTACAACCCATCCGATAATCGTCAAACATATGGTTCACGGGGTGCGGCTTTCGCCCCGTCGAGTTACGGCATGGCTCAGGAGAAGTGGGGCGTGACTTTCTTTAACACTTGGGGGTTACCTGCCACTGCTCAGGAAATAGTTCTGGTTGTGGCTGATTGGCAACTCTGATCTAAATTGACACGTCCCATTTCCCTTGGTTACGTTACATTCAAGGGAAATGGCAAAACAGGATTTGATGCCAGCAAAGCTAATTGACTAATGTAGTCGTTCGCGTCATGCACGAGTAACTTTACCTTGAAAGGAAAACCATCATGAAAAAACTTCTCTCGATATTTTTCTTATTCTTATTTCATTCAGCCTGTTTTGCCACAGATGCAACCTACGATGTTAATAAAAAAGAACTGACTTTACCCTACGTGATTGTTGGCGATACTGCATATACCTTCTTGACGGTGCAAGTAGATGATGTTAAGGTTGTGGACATCGGTGCCAGCAACAAAGTCGGCGGTGCTGGAGCGCCACCTAAGGATTGTCCCGATACGTTGCCCAAGGCAAAATATGACAAAATTGCTCTCGGCATGACGCTTGAACAGGTTAATCAAACTCTGGGCTGCCAATACTCTGCCCATTTTTTTCCTGGATCACCTGATGCAGGAAACAACTATGGAAATTTTATGGTTTACAGTTGGTGGGTTGGCGGGAATTCTTTACGTAGTATCTTCGTTGCTTTTGATCCACGTGGCAAGAGTGTCACTTCAACCGGCTCTCTTGTCGCAACCCCAAATGAACCATATTTTAAATGGACACTCCTTGATATGACTTTTACCCAATAAGCCAGCGGTACAAAATGGTACGTTGAGGAATTACTGGAGCCCGGTAGGGTAGGCACGCTGTGCGGCCATTGGAACCCCAATCCGGTGGGAAATATCCGCCTTTGACCGCGTGCACAAAAAACGCGCCCACCCTTGTTGATTGTGTCGTATCGTACCTATATTTTGCGAGCCTCATCGATAAACTGAATATTCCTTGTATATATCGGTATTTCTTTGCGGCTCGCTCATTTATCGTTAATATTCTTCGCTTGTCCATACATGCGACGTGTGATTTTGGCGAGTATTTTGAGGGCTACTTGAAATGAGAAAAAATTGGAAATTTCCTTGTGTGGTTATCGCTGCTTTCCTCGCAACCGCTTGCTTTGATAGCTTGGCGGATACGCCAACTTACAACGATAGCTCCCGAACTCTGGATTTGCCTGTCCTTAACATCGGCGGCACTTACTATTATGGCATCCAGGTCAAGCTCGACAATTTTCTTTTGGTTCGGGGCGCCACAGGTTCCGGCGCCTGCGATCCTGGAATCCGCATGGACCTGGCTTCTCAGCCGGATTTTAGCTGCTTCCCAGACCAGACTTCCTTTGACGATGCACTTACAGGCACCTGGATTAGTGGGAGTGACTACACTGGGAAAATTACGTTGACATTTCCACCGTCAAATGGGGGGTACGGGTCGGGCGTGTTTTCGACCTATACAACGCCGAAAACCGCTACCTACTTAGGGGCTACATACCATAATTGCAATTTTACATCCAGCCCCTCCGGTTCCAGCCCGGAAGTTGGCTTTCGTCCTTTCAGTCTAGAGTCTATTAATTGCGATGAAGGCAGTGTTCCCATGATGCCCGGTCTATTGCCTGATACTACTCTAACCATAGCAGATCAACTGTTGGTTAATGCATATGGTGGAAGCAATCGAATAGACCGTCTGGTAGTCAGCAATATTCGTGCAGGGGGGTTCAATAGCGTCGTTCTTACTAAGGCTGGGAAGTAAGGAAAATCAATTAGGGAGTGCCAACATAAAAATCGCGCCGCCCTTTGCCAGGGTGCTCAAGTTATCCATGCATCATTGATGTTTAAACCATTGCTTTATTGCCTTTCCCATGACTTGCTCCGCCCGGTAGGGTGGGCACGCTTTTGTGCCCACGCGGTGCGGCCATTGGAACCCCAACCCGGCGGGAAATGCCCGCCTTTGACCGCGTGAGCACAAAAAACGTGCCCACCCAGGCTTCCTGGACGGGTGGCGATTGTGGTGAGTCTGGTCAGCTAAATTGATGGACTGATAATCATGTTCGGTGATGGCAAATATTCAAAACAAGCCCAGTCTGCATGGTTGTAAGCGCGAAAGTGCCGCACTTACAACCATGCACCA
>Ga0172380_10009339_pt1 | contig 10478 bp, 10 predicted proteins | sample Leawe162metaG_FD_119747 | JGI IMG/M metagenome (GOLD analysis project Ga0172380, IMG submission 119747) | Leachate microbial communities from a municipal landfill in Southern Ontario, Canada - Leachate well 162 metaG | ecosystem: Engineered > Solid waste > Landfill > Unclassified | place...
AACACGTGGGCAATACATTTACCTCGCCAAATCCGGTAGGATTTACCCCGTCTTCCCACGATGGCACCATTCGCACGTCAAGGGTTAATTCTGGTTCCTTCTGGAGGACTGCCCGGAGGTCGAGGTCTTGGTAGTGTGTTTTCCGGGAATAATAGATCGGCATTACCGGAATAGTTTCCCGCCAAGATGGGTTATGCTGGTATTTATTTAGCAGGTTCATGGTGAGGTTCATCCTTAAAATAATCGTGGGAGTTAACCCACTGCAATTTTGCATTAAGTAGTTCAAGTGCCGCATGCCGGAACTCGCCCATGGCCATTTGGTGGTCGTGGTCAAAAAATTGTGTAATAACCCACTGCAACGCATCCCGCCACCCTTCCAATTTTGCTTTGTTGTTATTTTCTGGCATTTTAATCACTGTAATGGTGTTCTTCGCTTGGTATTTTTTTTGCATCTAATTCCTTGAATTGGGCAAGTCGCTTCAAGCGGTCGGCTTCCATTTTCGCAAATTTTTGTTGTTCCGCCTTAATTGCCCACGCTTGCTTGGTTTCTACACATATTACCTTATTTTCTGGCAATCCCTCAATAACCGTGGCAAGCCCGTACAATTTCGAGTCCATTTCCCACTTCCGGAAAATGTTAATTGCAGGGCGTGCAACCATGATTGCCTCAATTTCGTGGAAATATTCCACGAATTTACTATTACTATATTCCTGCTGAATCCGGTCCTTTGTTCCTGCCGACAATTGCATGTTGTACGCGTGCTTGTAATAGAATGGTGCCGTATTTCCGAGCATTTTGAGCATTGTATCGCGAAGCAAGTCGCCACCATTTATATTGCCGTGCCCAGTCTTAACAAAGAATTTTTGCGGGATTTGAAACACGTAATTGAGGTAATCAAATGCCGAATATGGCATGAGAATGTCTTTCCAATTCGCGTATAATTCCGAGTAATGGGTTCGAGGCGCGCCAGTATATTGCAAGAAGCGCCCCCAGTTAATCCTGTGCCCGCGATATGTAGAGTAATCCAATAATTCCCCACCAAAGGCTCCGGTCACGAGGCAAGCTTTTCCTTCAGGATAATAATCTTGGTGCATGATAATTTCAGGACCACAAAACGCATTGACATTATGAGATATTGGTGAAATATCATAATAATCTGGTTGGTCTAGTGCATTTTCTTTCCTGACATGGCAATACTGTAATGGAAAATCCATGTCCTTAATTGCAGCCCGGAACTGGTCTTGCTCGGGTTCGTGGTTAATTAAAATAAATTCTCCGAGGTCTTTTCCCTCCCGGAGTAATTGCCTGAGAACAAACATTAAAATCCGCGAGTCCCGACCACCAGAAATGAATACCACGTGTGGAATTTTCGTGTCCCAGAGATTTTCAAGTGTTATCTTGAAAATACGTAACAAGTCCTCGCAAATCCCTTCAATAGTGTCTTTTACTATTACTGGGCGAGACACGTTCTTGCCCGGAATCATTGCGGGGACAACCGCAACCTCGTTAAATCCAGAAGGTTCCTGCTTGTCAAATGTCCACGAATCTTCCCGGCGGAGCACCTCGCGGAGCGATAAGTCCGTAAACCCTGTTTTGCGGGACATGTATGCCTGCACTGGCGTGTAACAATTATGCCACGTTGATTTTTGTTGCCAATCTTCGAGTAATGTCACAGCGAATCAACTTCTTCCTGAATGCGTGGAATTTTTTCCGTTTTTTTAAATAATTTCGCGATTTCTGGTTGCCCACGTTCCATGTAATATGCGTGGTAATATTCATTTGTAGTAATTCCATGCACGGACAAACACCCGGAGATTCCGGCAGACCGGCAGAGGCACTTGTCTGCTGGGCATGGGACTGGTTCATCTCCAAAAACTGTTTCCACGAATTCTGGTTTTATTGTTTCAAATTGCCCTAGTATCCAGTCCGGTTGAGCTTGGCAAATGCGGAGTTGCCCGGTAGCCAGAATGTCCAAGTGGTAAGTAGGTTTGTAGCACGGCATTCGCTTTAGTTCAAATGCTGCAGTATTGTATTTTACTTGTTCCTGATTTGGCACGTCGTGAAATGTTTGTGGTTTGTAAAGGCAGGCTTCGAAGATTTTTGCCCGCACTGATTGGAGGAGTTGCCGGTCTTCCGGGGTATAATCCCGCGGGTAAGTTTTTCCTTGATAAAAATGATATAACTCCGTTATTACAGGTTGAAAATTGTGGAGAGAATACAAGTAATGATAATCCTCGACAATTTGACCGTCCCGAATCGCTTTTGGAGTCATTGGAGTAACAACTTGCACGACATTACACCCTAATTGCACCACGCGAGGAAAATGCTCGAATAAATACCGAGAGCGAAGGTTATAACAATCCTCGCTTGACCGGTCGAGCATTGTCCCTACGTGGTAGGATGTTACCAGTTTCACGCGGTTGTGTATTTCTGCTTTCGAGTATGCAGATAACACGTCTTCAAACTTCTTGCTTCCATTCAAATTCGTTTGTATGGTAACATTATTGCCCCATTCTAATAATTTAGACAATAATGGGGCAAAATGGGGTGATTCCGTGGGTTCTCCCGTGCCGGGAATGGAGGTTTGCATGGGAAACTTGTGCTTGAATAAACTATAGAGTTTGTCTAGAAACGCTTGCGTTCCCATTTTATCAATAAAATTGTCCCGCTGGGATTCTGGTTTAAACATGTTACTCACGCAATACGGGCACCGCAGGGAACACCGCATGGTAATGGAAATCGAGAGCAGGGGATTTTCCTTAAAATATTTTATTCGAGAAGTATTAGGTACGGCGTCTTTAAATAATTCCTGTAAGGAATTAACCCACTTCACGTTTTACACCCGCCACAATTAAGTTTTTTCCGTGTTGGATAACACGCATCATAGAAATTCTTGTAAATGTCTTTCAACCGGAACAAGTCCCCAAAAGATTCCTGCCCTTCAGGGTGGGCAGTTACATGGGCAATTTCAGCTGCTAAAAACGCATTCCGTTCCATGCCCCGCCGGTTGATGCCTAAGAATTTCGCAGGTGTCCCACCCACCATTACAAACGGCGGGATGTCCTTTACTACTACAGATCCCATGCCTACCATTGCATACGCGCCAATTGTAGAATGCTGGTGGATGGTTGCTTGCATCCCAACATACGCTCCATCGTGGACTTTCGCGAATCCACCAATACACGCAGTAGGGGACACGGTCACGTTATTGCCAATTTCAGCATCATGCCCCACGTGAGAATGCACCATGAGGAATACGTTATTGCCAATCATAGTTGCTTTCTGGGATGATGCATGAATGGTCACATACTCGCGTATTATTACATTATTTCCAATTTTGATTTTTCCGGTGTGCGTCCGCGGGTCTTGTTCCGTGGCATACATTTCTGCGGACCCGCCAATTTCGGCGGCATGAATGAAGCAATTTTTCCCAATCTCAATGTCCCCGTGCAAATGGGCACCGTTTCCGATAATTGACCCATTGCCCACGATTACCCCACCAGTAACGGTAACGCGGTCGCCAATAATGACATTTTCGCCAATTTTCACGGACCCGTCTAATTTAGACCACTCTCCAATGTAGGATTTCCGGTTTACCTCGCAGTGCTCGCCAATAACCGCCGATGGGCGGATTCTGGCAGATGTGTCAACGTTTGGCATTTATAACGAATCTCCCTTTTCTATTCTTTCTAAATACCTTATTTTTACATCAGCTTTTTTAACCAAGTCTTGGTTCATGGGCACGATGTATTTTGCCAGCGATTGTGGGACATAATCGGAGTCCCAGAACAAGAAGCACGCTTCCTCCAACTTCTTACTATACATGGCATTCACGAGGGCAAATGGAATAAATTCCACGAGTGCGTCCCGAATTACTTCAAAGTCCACGTATTGCATTTTTTGTATTTTTACCATTCTCATTCCTTGTCACCCTCGTGGCTTGCAGTTTCCGTGCCTTTCTTTTCAACAAATGCTTTTACCTCGGACGTGAAGTAATCATTCATTTGCTTGACCCACGAGTAATACGCGGGAGAGATGTTCCCCTTGATAAGTTCTAAGTTCGGGAGGAGGCAGTGCCCGCCAATTGCGCCCGGTACCATAACCGGACGCGGGACAAATTTCATACAAATTGCCCGGCCGTCAACCACTTCAAATTTCCTGCCAGTGTCCCCGGTTTCTTGGAACCGGTTGTACACCTCATTAAAATTTAAATTTTTCTGAGCGCAATACATGGCAACTTGGTTAGCAAATGTAATTTGGGTTAAATACCACGTCGTGTCAAATAGTTTCCCGGCGGCAGCATTGTCCGCTGAAGACAGTAATTGCCATTTTATGCCCAGTTTCGTGTAATAATCCCTGCAAAAATTCGCAGCTTCCGTAATGCGGGACGGGTCTGCCGGGCCCACGAATTTCACGTATTTTTTGAGCCCATCAACCATGTTCGGGTGCCGCCCGCGGACAGGCGAGTGGAGGAGTAATTGCTTGTGCCCCTCGTCGGTTAGAGCGCCTTGTATGGATCCAGCAAATCCCACGTTTATGGTAGCGTCAATGACAATTACGCCATCATCACGAACATAGTCAGTAATGTCGTAAATTTCCTGCAATTTATTTATGGAATAACACACGTGGACGACGTCGTATCCCGGCCAAATATTTTTCAGTTTTGCAGTTTTCGGCGGGAAAATATTCTTTGGCGGGTCATAAAATCGCACGCGCATGCCCGCTTGTTGAGCAACTTCGCCAATCGCGGTCCCGATTTCTCCCTTGCCGCAGACTAACACGTTTTTGATCTCATCCATTTAGATTCGCTTCCGTTTTCGCGTGTAATTGTTTTACCGAGATTTCTGAATAGCTTTCATGCGATCTAGAGCCCAGTCGAACATCTTGTACATTGTATTGCCGCTCAGCGGCGATTTTTTAATTAGCTTGCTCCGCATGCCCGGCATGTCGTCAAACCGGTTCACGGCTTCCGCGAGCCCGTCCAACCACGATTCTGCAATTATCTCTGGAGGAGCATTGTCGGTAACCTTTTCCCGCCGCAATTCGCCGTCCGGCAATGCAGCTTTCGGCCGCTGGTCTTTGGGCATGGAATTGCCCTGCAACTGGTGGGGATTTGCCTGCTCCTTGGACGGAAGTGCTGGTTTTGCCTTCCCGCCAGCAGATCCCGGCACGTCTTCTTCCAAGTCCTTGCCGCCAAGTTCTGCCTGCAATTCAAACCGGATTTGTTCCAAGACCATGTCCTGCAATCCATTCCACAATTTTGCGGGCAAGTTCGCGATCTCCTTCTTGGTAAATCCAAAGAAAATTTCCTTCCACCGGGCCTCGTCAATGTCCTTGTACTCGTCTTCAAACTGCGGGAACTTGCCGAGGGCTCGAATGGCGTTATTGCTCATGCCAATGCCTTGGGCCTCGCCCATTACCGTAAGTACTTTAGTGCGGTAATCAATTTCCTCGGCTTGGGACATGATGTGCCGGAGGCCCCAGTCAAACTCGTGGGTCAGGTCTCCAATGAATGCAACGAACCACGGGTCAAGCAATAATGCTTCCCGCAAGAACTCCTCCATTAACCCGTGATGCCGGTCTAGGACGTTGTAATACTCAGCTTGCGGGACATCCCCGCCATAAACTCCCAGATTTTCGCCCATGAGAATCGTGCGGGGAAACTGGGATGCCATGCAAATGTTATTGTAGTAAAAGTCCGCAACGGTCATCAGGTTGCCCATGTCGGCGGTAGCGGATAGGAGTTCAAGCGTGACTTCAGCAGGCTTGATAATCCATTCTTGCTGCGTCACGTTCCCAATCATATTCCGCGTTTTGGTAATGTCCTCCTTGGACTTAATGCCGGGAACGGAGACCACGGGTTTTCCCGGGCCAATCCGGTTCATGAGGTCGGCTCCAGATTTGGCAATCAACACCAAAATAGTAATGTCCGAAAAGACAGGTTTTAACCGCGATTGCCCCTTGTACTGGTCATAATCAATGTGATTCGCCCGCACGCGGACGCAGTGGGACGGGTGGACCTTATACGTGACAATGTTATTGCCAATCCCGCGGAATGAAACGAGGTAAATGTGTGGAGCACCATACTGCTCAACGTAATCGATTTGGTAATCAGCTTTGGAAATAGCTTCATACCGGATGACCGGCAATGCCGTATTTGCCGGTTTCAGGAGATATTCTAAGTCCGACAAGTTTTCTCCCCGCCGGTGGACGAAAATAAGCGACTCGCCTAATTCCCCGTCGTACCCGTCTGCCTTGAATCCCGCCTCGTAAAATTTTACCTCCCGCAGGTGCCTGTGGAGTTCCGCGTTTTTTGCTTCTGCCTCAACGTTATTTAGCGATTGCCCGTCTTTGGTATAATACCGCAACTTAAAGAGGTTATTCCACGCATCGCGGGACAGGCCCCACGTCAACCGCCACCCCACGGCGGTTTTCCGGGCCATGATAATTTGCTCTACTTCCGTGGGATCACTCATGAAATAATAAGTTGGTCCCGACGTGTATTGGGCAAAATTACTCACGCCAAGCATTGGGGACGCATCTTTCATTGGCGCTTCCTGCATGTCCCTCGTGGTAAATGGCTGGTCCAAAAAAGCTGCCCGGGAAATGGACTGGAAATTTGCCCGGGCAGCATTCCGCAACTCAATTTGCTGCGGAGTGTATGTTTGGTTGGGAATGTCTGGGGAAGGAGGGGTGCTTGGAGCGGGAGAAGTAGGGGGAGAAGGAGTTGACATTAATTTATATATAACGCTTAATGCATTTATAAAGATTTTTAAGATATTTTCATTTCATTGCATCATTGCTTATAGCTATCAATGCAACCATATATATCAAGTGCAAAAACGGTAATATAAACTCCTATTTCATTGCATCATTGCTTATAGCTATCAATGCAACGACGGGGTGGATTTTGAGCTCGACCGCTTCACAGTAACATTTCATTGCATCATTGCTTATAGCTATCAATGCAACCCCATGTTGGCTCAAATATAGTTAAAAATACAATAAGACTAAATCCAAGCTCACGGGCTTCAGCAACCATATAGGTCACGCGGGGGAAAACCCGCTTACCAATGACCACTCAGGGAGTGGACAAAGGGACATAATTATTTCAATACAAGATTGAAATAACTATGAAAATATTGTTTTACCGTAATTTAAATGTTTTGTATTTTATCGCAAACCATTTTTACGTGAATTGTTTAAAAAGGTGCTCGCCAGTATTTTTCAATAAAAATATTGTTATTTTGAGAACCAACCTTCTTTATAAAAAACGAAAAAAACAATCAATTATATTTGCGATGAAAAAAAGGATTTAAATAGAAATAAATTTTGCATTCAGTAATTTTTGTTGCCGCAAAACAGGAATGAAGTCGTCCCCTATTTCTTTGCGGAGAATATTCAATGCGCCATTAACGTCAGCATGTATAATTCCTCCAGACCATTGAAAAGATCCTCGATGTAGTCGTTTTTTATTATTTTTGTCTTTTTTGATGGGAGTTGCTGGCAAATATTCGCAATCTAATGCAGACAGGTAAGACGTGTTTGATTCCTCCCGCTCAATTACATTAATTCCTAAAGATTCCGCTTTGTAGGTAATTTTATGGATTAATTTATCGAACGGAATTTGCCCGAACATCCGGCGGTTTTTATGGTAATAGAATCCGGTTGTTCCTTTTTTGCTTTTATTTCGCTGTTTCATGTTTTGCTTCCAACCTTTATTATGTCCAATTACAATATTTCCGATTTTATTTATAATACAATAGTCAATAATCCAGCTTGAGGCATTATGTAAAAACGTTTCAATAAATTTCGTCCTGTCTATTGATAGCTGGTGCATTTGCTTTGTCCAATATACTGGTGTGTTTGTTTTCTTAGATAAAATTCGCTGGAACTTTCCGATTTGAAATATTGTATATTCATTTTTATTCCGGATGGGTATCGCAGAAATTAAAAACGGGTCCCATGTATCATTGCGGGCACCAGCCATGAGCACTTTTCCTCCTAAATCCAAACTGAGATATTTTGTTTCGTCTATATTAGGTTGTATAATCCGTTTCTCATAACATATAGAAATTTTGTACAGGTCTCCTAACACCGGTTTTATTTTAATAGTCTGGAACCGGCGATCTAGGAACATGTCATTGTAAATTGGGATGCAAATCTCCGGCGAAATATATGCAGGATGTGTTTTTTTGTACGCAACACTCGACCCAATTTTTAAAACGAGTTTTTGCCCCACGTGGGTAATGTTTGCATTTTTCTTATCAACCTCAATTGTCATATAGTCATTTTTGCCAACCATTTTAGGGAATCGCGGTATCCCAGTAAAACCGGCAGGATTCTTGTTGTACCGCTTTAATGCCTTAAAATAAGACTGGATGTTCACAGAGATTCGCTGGCGGACATAATCCCCGACCCTAGTACCCAGCGGGTTATTCTGGTATTCCCATGTTGGTTTCGTGATGTAATACAAGTCACCAGAAGACAGAATTTTCCAATAGAGAATTTTCTCCCGAACTTGTTCCGGAAGGTCTTTGTGCTCCCGCAAGTACTTCCATTGCTTCACGCGCAAGTACCCCTGCGACCAAATTAAGTGGGCATACTTGCGAATTAGAAAACACGTGTCTTCATCTAATACCATGTCATCCCAGTCAGAAAAAGGTTTTACAAAGAGTCCTGCTATCTTCTGCCCTTCATTCGCGAGCCACCACTGGCAATAATTGCCCCTTTGAAGAAGCGTTTCAATATAAAGAACCCGCCTTGCTAATTTCGTGGCGATCTCAACCGACTCGTTGAAACGCGAATCCCGCCAGTAGAACGAATACGTCCAAATCATTTTTTTTCTCATAAAAAAACCTAAATTTATTATTTTTGCTTGTACTGGGCAGTTGCCGCCGCAATGCCCTGCGAAATCGCCACGCGGGCAAGCCGCTGCTGTTCCTGCTTGCTCACATCCGCAAAGAAGTGGCCGAGGCACACGGGACCAATGCCCGCCTCAATGCTCCCCTCATTTGTCAGGGTCCGGCCGCAATTGCAGCAGACGCCGTAAAGGGCACCATATTCGGCGGCTTGCTCGAGGGTCATTTTGTGCTCTGGTTGGAGCTTGCTAATAATTCCGGTCACTTTCTTGAACCTGGCCTCGCGCCCGGCATAGTCACTCCGCACGAGTTGCTTCGTGTATTGCATCCCGCTCGCGTGGACGGCATGCTGCACTTTGTACACACTTCCCTCAAAGAGGTAAATGCCGTCAGATATTTCCACGGGTGGTTGTTTCTGGACTAGAACCGGATTCTCCGGGCATGCCACATGCCGGACCTTGCGGGTCTCGTTGTCCCAGAAAATTTCATCGTCAATATTTACGGCACCATGGCACTTGATGCAGGTGCCGGGATATTTTGCATTGAGACTGAATTCTGCCATTATTTTTCACGAATTGTTGTTGTTATACAACAATAAGAAAAAAGGATATATATAGTTTTGGTAAAGCGAGAATTATTCGTTTATAGAGAATTCCCCCAAGCGATTGCCGCGAAGTACAAACATGTCAACTTCAACTACTTCGGCTACATCTTCTAAAAAACGATGACCGTCATTAGTAACGAGCAACCGCGCATTTTTCCGGACTGGTGAATTTTTTGGCAGTGAATCTACTATTTCCTTCAAAATTGCGGCATTAATGTAATACGTTTCATTGAGCAACCTCGCCCGCGATTTGATCCACTCTGCCGGAGCAATTTCCAGCAATTCGCCAATTGCCCGCATTTGGATATTTTTTGCCGCTTCCGGGCATAATTCAAGCAAACATGCTAATACCTGCTTTTGCATGAGGGAGTTGAACCCGAAGGGCATGGAAAGTGGGTCGTCTGGGTATTTTGCAGAATACATGTTTTCAATGCCTACCTCTGCAATGCCTTGGACATACGACCGGAGGGCTACAAAGGTCTCCGCCGGGTCTAGTTGAAGTTCCGCGTATTCCGTGGTCTTGGCAAATTCCCGCTGGTCTGCAGGGAGGTCGTCGGTCGTGGCAGTCGCCACGGCAACGTGCGTGCAATCCACGGTTTTTTCTTGGTAATACTTATCTGGGCATTTAATACATTTCTGCCGGGAAGGCGAGCAATTTGGCACGATCTTGTTGCAAGCAAGTTTCCTGAATACAATGCGAGCACGTTGAGTTAAGTTTTCTGAAGTAAATCCCCGGTCAATATTCACGCGAGCGCCAATTTCCACGCCCGCGGCATGTAATGCCGGGTCTCGTGTTAATGGGAAAAAGTCCTCCCACCGCCACGATTCCACTTTGTTCACGCTCAATGGAAATTTACATGGTAAAAAGTGGTCGATTTTCGCGGTTTCGGGATCCCAGTACCAAACCTTCATGTAATACCGCCGCTGCCGCCGGTCCCGGAAGGGCATTTCAACGTCCGCGATGGCGGCAGCAAGAGCGTGGTACCTGAATTGCTGGCATAATACATTGCCA
>Ga0172380_10009340_pt1 | contig 10477 bp, 8 predicted proteins | sample Leawe162metaG_FD_119747 | JGI IMG/M metagenome (GOLD analysis project Ga0172380, IMG submission 119747) | Leachate microbial communities from a municipal landfill in Southern Ontario, Canada - Leachate well 162 metaG | ecosystem: Engineered > Solid waste > Landfill > Unclassified | place...
GCGTGCAGGAACTGAAAGAAAAAGATCAACTGTCCCTCGCGAGTCACCGGGACCTCCGTGTCCCATTCCGCGTAAAATCGCCCGCCCGGCGTGTCCAGCGGCCACGACTTTGCACCGCCATCATCCACTTTTTGACTCTCACCCGCAGGGTGAACAGATATGACCTCCGAAAGCTTATCCATTCGGCTGACTTTACGTCAGTTACGCCATCCGGGCGATCTTTTCATTTTCCTTTGTAGGTTAATGCGTTGGCTGGAAACTGAGTAACCGCACGGGGTTCGGGAAGCCACCGAAGACTTATTTGGATGTCGCCGATCACCTTCCCGCGGAAGCCGCGGAGGCTCTGCTCGAACTTGCCACCGGCGGCAAACCCCGCGTGCCGCAGCCTGTGACGGCGGTCGCGAACCCTTTCGATCATCTGGTCGCCGCCAACTGTCGCTCGCCGGCGTCGGCGCAAACTGATCCCTGACAATTTCCGATTCGACTCCGCCGGGGAGATCGGGCAGGTTCATTGGGAATGATTGTTTCCGTCCCGCTTCAACGCTCGCCGTATGACGTGCATGTCGGACCCGGCCTTCTGGATCAGACGGGGAGTCTGGTGGCGGGTGTGGTCAAAGCCGGGAAATGCGCATTGATTTCGGATGCCCATGTTGCGCCTCTTTATGCGGGGCGCGTTGCGCAGTCCCTGCAGGCTGCGGGATTTGAAGTCACAACGCTGGTTTCCCCGGCCGGCGAGAGATCCAAGAGCATGGGGGAGGCGGCTTCCTTGTGTGAGCAGATGGTCGCAGCGGGGCTGGACCGGAGTTCCGCTGTCCTTGCGCTGGGAGGCGGGGTGGTGGGCGACCTGGCCGGTTTTGTCGCGGCCATTTACTATCGCGGGATCCCCTGCATCCAGATCCCCACGACCATCGTCTCGCAGGTGGACAGCTCGGTGGGCGGGAAGACCGGCGTCAATGCCGCGGGCGGGAAAAATTTGATCGGGGCCTTCCATCAGCCGCGACTTGTGATCGCCGATCCCGACACGCTCGGCTCCCTGCCGGGGCGGGAGTTCAACGAGGGATTCGCCGAAGTCATCAAACATGCGGCGATCCGCGACTTCGCCATGCTGGATGCGCTGGACGATCTTCCCGCCCTGATCGCGCGGAACGTGGCGATCAAGGCCGCGATTGTGTCGGAGGATGAATATGAGACAAAAGGGATTCGAGCGCTCTTGAACTTCGGGCACACGATCGGCCACGGGATCGAGAATGCGGCGGGATACGGGCATTACCTTCATGGGGAGGCGATCTCGCTCGGGCTCGTGGCCGCCTGCCGGCTTTCGGTGGAAAAGGCCGGGCTCGATCCGGATGTCCGTGACCGCATCTTGTCCGCTTTGGCCCGTTACCGGCTCCCCATGACCCTGCCTGCGGGCATCACAACCACGGACATCCTGTCCGCGATGCGGAAGGACAAGAAATTCCGCGCCGGCTCGATCCGCTTCGTCCTCTTGAAGCGGCCCGGCGAGGCGTCCGTCTCGGGCGATGTGACCGAGGCGGACATCGTGCGCCAGGTCGAGGCGTTGAGGGGTTGAGCGGATTGCGCTTGACCGTCGCGGACTGGGCGGGAAGCCTCGCCCCCGTGCCACAGAGGGAGACAAAAAAGTCCGCCGCGGATTTCCGCCCGTGGAATGAAATGTTCGGAGAGGACAGGGCGCCGCGCGAGATGTATCGCCCGCTGTTCGACCGGATCGACAGCATGCCGGTTGCAACGACGCGGGCGCTTGACGAGCAGCTCGAGGCCACGATGCGCGAAATGGGCGTGACCTTCGATAGCGCGCGGGATCGTCCGTGGGGAAGGCGCCCGTGGTTCTGCGACCTCCTCCCGCAGATTTTCACGCCGCAGGAATGGGAGCCGCTGGTTGCCGGAATCAAACAGCGGCTCCGCGCCTTCGAGCTGTTTTTGCAGGATGTCTATTCGAAGAAACGGATTCTCCGCGCGGGAGACATGCCGATCCAGCCGGTGCTGGGGAGTTCGTTCTTCCGCCATGCGGCGACCAATCTTCCCCCGCCCGGCGGAGCTTACCTCCACCTCAGCGGCATCAGCATCTGCCGGCTGCCGGGAGGGGAATTCGGCGTCAAGCACCACTACTTCAGCAACGCGTCCGGCATGTCCTACATGATCCAGAACCGCCGGGCGCTCGCGCGGGTGATCCCGCAATCGTTCCAGGAGACCTCGATCCACTCGATCGCCGATGCCCCGACGGATATTTTGGAAATGCTGCGTTCCCTGTCCGATGTGGCGGAGCCGACCGTGGTGCTGCTTTCGCCCGGTCCCGGAAGCGCGGTGTATTCCGAGCACAGCTTTCTGGCCAGGAGAATGGGTATTCCGCTCGTGCAGGGGGGGGACCTGCTGGTGCTCAACGATGCGGTTTACCTGAAAACCGTTTCCGGCCTGGAGAAGATCGAAATCATCTACAGCCGCATCTCGGACCAATGGCTGGACCCGATGGCCTTCCGCCGGGATTCGCTGCTGGGAGTGCCGGGTCTCGTGCATTGCATCCGCAAGGGCACCGTCGCGGTCGTCAACGGGATCGGGTCCCAACTCGTCGATGACCGCAGCCTCCTCCCGCTCGCGGGAAATATCATCCGGCATTATCTCGGCGAGCGCCCGCTCCTGAAAAGCCTGCCGACCTACTGGCTCGGGGACATCGACCAGCGCGAAATGGCGCTTGCCGATCTCGCGGACTACACCATCCGCCCGCTTTACGGGGAAAGGATCGTGATGGGCGGAGACGGTCTCAGGCCGTCCCCGGAGAAGATCGGGGAAGTCCGCGCGGAGATCCTCGAAAACGCCTCCCATTTCGTGGCGCAGCCCCAGGCGTGCGATGCGGAAACCGTGTGTTTTCAGGACGGCAAACGGGCAACCCGCCGACAGGACCACATTCTTTTCGCTCTGAGGCTGGGAAACGGGGACTACGAGGTCTTTCCCGGCGCGTTGACCCGGGTCTCCACGCGCGAAACTCCCTACACTTCCTCCGAACTCGGCGGAGGAAGCAAAGACACCTGGGTTCAGGTGGGCTTCGAGGTGGAACCCCGGGAGGCGGAACCGCCCAGATCCCCGGAGACCGCCCCGCCGGCCCAGTATGTGACCAGCCGCGTGGCCGAGGCCTTCTATTGGATCGGCAGATACATGGAACGCGCCTACAGCCTCGCCGGCATGGTCGGGGTGATCGAATCCCTCGAGCTCGAGGAACTCAACCCCACCGAGCGCACCCACTACCGCCCGGTTTGGAACCGGATTCTCCCCATGCTCGAGGGCACCGGTTCCGCGACCCGCAGGACCATCTCCAATGCCTCCGGGCGCTACCGTCTCACGCTCGACATCGAGGAGCCGGGCTCGGTGGTCAGCGCGATCCTGCGGGCTGCGAGAAATGCCGAGAGCGTTCTCGAGACGTTGAGCCTGGAGGCCTGGGGAGTCCTGAGCCTCCTGCGGGACAAGTTTCAGAAAACCCGCTTCCGGCCGAACGCCCCGGCCGATGCCCTGACCTCCTCGAGCCGGAAACTCTGCGATTTTGCGCGCGCGCTGATCCCCCAGTTTTTTGGAACGGCCGAATGCACGATGCTGGCGGATGGCGGGTGGAAATTCTGCGAGATCGGGCAGTTCATCGAACGCGCGGCCATCACGGCGAATGCGATCAACTCGATCTCCGGCCCCCTTTTACAACCGCTGGATCCGGGCAAGAGCGAGCATGCGACGGAGATCCGCCTCTCCGCCTTTCTCCGGCTCCTGAACAGCAGGGACGTCTACCGCAGAGTCTATCAAATGCGCATCGAGCCCGCGCCATTGCTCGACCTTCTTTGGAAAAACCCGGTCGCTCCCCGCTCGGTCTCGCGTTGCCTGCGGGGATGCGCGGCGCGGATCGCCGGGAGCGAGGACATCCGTTCCCCGGCCACCGGGCGATCCGTGGCCGCCATCGAATCCCTGATCTGCGCGATCCAATCGACCGACTGGGACCACCTGCTCCGAAACCCCGCCGGGGACCGGGGCAAACTTCCGCTCCAAACGCACACCGCGGAATTGCTGGCCCGGGTGAAGGGAATTCATGACTTGATTTCCGACGGATTCCTGAACCACCAGATCCATATGCGGGATGAAACCCCGCCGCTCTTCCCGAACGCCTGAGCATGCTCTTCGACGTCATCCATCTCACCGATTACCGTTACAGCGCCCCCGTCAGCGAGGCGTATGTCGAAGCGCGCCTGACGCCGCCCCACCGGACGGAGCAGGAAATCCTCTCCCACAGCATCGCGTTTTCCCCGGAAGCCGGAACCTCGGATTACGTGGATTATTTTGGAAACACCGTGACGTTCTATTCGATGACCCTGCGCCATGAACGGCTGGCCGTGACAAACCGGATGACCATCCGCACCCGTCCGCCGCGCCGGCCGGAGGAAGCCCTGGCGTTGCCGGTCGCGGAAGCACGCCAAATCCTTTCCTCCTCTCTCACGGATATTTTCGATTACCTTCAACCCACGCAGGCGGTTCCCACCGGCGGCGCCTCGATGGACTGGGCGAAGAAATTCCTGCGCGGGGGGGTTCCGATGGGAGAGGCCGTCTCCGCCCTGAACCGCGCGATCCACGAGCGGTTCAAATACAAGCCGGGAGCCACGGAAGTGGAGACTCCCCTGGCCACCGTCTGGAAGAAGCGGGAGGGAGTCTGCCAGGATTTCGCGCACATCATGCTCAGTGTCCTGCGGACGGCGGGACTTCCCGCGCGCTATGTCTGTGGATACATCGAGACCGGCAGCCCGGTGGCCCGTGAAGCAGGCGGGACCAGGCTGGTGGGCTCGATCGCCACGCATGCATGGGTGGAAGTCATGCTTCCCGGCCTGCGCTGGGTGGCGATCGATCCCACAAACAACCAGTGGTGCGGCGAGCGCCACATCGCAATGGGTTTGGGACGGGATTTTGGGGACGCCGCCCCGGTGCGCGGGACCTTCAAGGGATCCGGCACCCAAAGCATGAAAGTGAGGGTGACGATGAAACGGCTTCCGGAAAAACCATGAGACTCTCCATCCGATACGAAGCCGTTTATTCTTACGAGCACCCGGCCTCGCTTTCTCCCCACCTGGCCAGGATTTTTCCGAGGACCGACCTTTTCGTGAAGGTCGAAAACACCGAATTCGCCACCCACGGATCGGGTGATGTGCAATGGCGCCGGGACCTCTTCGACAACCTCGTCGCCTGTTGTTTTTTTCCGGGAACCGTGGAAGAACTGCCGTTCCGCCTGGATCTGGATCTGGAGGTCCAGGAGCGCAATCCGTTCCATTTCCTGCTCGATTCGCGCGGACTTCAGATCCCGTGCGATTATTCCGGCCACGAGCGAAAAATCCTCGCGGCATTTCTGGAGCCCGGCCCTTCGTTCCCGCTCCCTCCCCCGCTCGCCCCGGATGCCTCCCGTCCGACGGTCGAAACGCTCGTCACCCTCACCCGCTGGATCCATGAGAATCTGGAGTATGAGCGGCGCGATGAAGGGGACCCGTTCGCTCCGGCGGAAACCCTCCGGCGGGGGAAAGGCTCCTGCCGGGACTTCGGTCCGTTCTTTGCGGAGGTCTTGCGCCGGAATGGAGTCGCCGCCCGGCTGGCGAGCGGTTTCGTTTGGGAGGGAGACAAGGCCGAGGAGGAACGCCGCGCGGAGAGCGCCCTTCACGCCTGGGTGGAAGCCTTTCTTCCCGGAGCCGGCTGGATCGGATTGGACCCGACCAACGGCGTTTTTTGCGACCATCATTTTGTGACAACGGCGGTCGGGCTCACCCACGGGGATATTTCTCCGGTCGCCGGAACCTATTACGGAAACAAACCCATCGCGAGCACGCTGGCGGCCAGGCTCGAAGTTCGAAAAGCATGACTCCCTGGATGCTCAAGGTCTCGCGGCGTTGCGGGGACATCCTGGCCAGACACGACATCGAGATGACCCTCGGCGGTGAGCCGACATTCGTTCCCGTGAAGCCTCATGGTGCCGAGTGGAACTATTCGGCGGTCGGCCCCACAAAATTCCGGTATGCGCGGAAGCTGGCAGGCATTCTCCTTCGTGACCACCTGAAGGGTGGCGTGGACTTTTTCTCTCCCGGCAAATCGTATCCGGGCGAACTCAATCCCCGTTGGGCGATCCGGATTCTTGCCAACCGCGATGGCCCGCCGATCTTCCGTCCCAGGTCGAAAGCGGCCCCCACGACCTCTTCGCTGGCCGATTTCCGGAAACTTGTCGCCGCCGGGCTGGGAGCGGATGCCCAGTGGAAGCTCCTTCCCGATCCGCACGACCGCGCCTCCCAAACGTGGGCTCTCCTCGTTGACGGGAAAGACGGCACCTGGAAAACCTTCGCGTGGCCACCGGAAAAACTCGAACTCACTTCCGCGCAGGGACCCGCCGGGCTCAGGCTCCCGCTTCATGTCCTGCCGCCGAAAATCCCCCGGCGCGCGCTCACCTTGGAATGGAAAAGGGGCCGGCTTTTCATCTTCATGCCGCCCGTTCTCCAATCCTCGTTCGTGGCATTGCTGGCGGTCATTGAAAACGCTCTCAGGACCGCGGGGATCGGACGGGTGGAGATGCAGGGCTACACCCCTGCCGATGAATCCCTCTCATGGACCCAACTCGGCCTCACCGCAGATCCCGGCGTTTTGGAAATCAACCTCCCCGCCTGCGCGAACTGGGAGGAATACGATTTCTGGATACGCGCTGTCACGCGCGCGGCCGGTGAGTGCGGCCTGCGGTCATGGAAAAAACGGCCCGGCTCGCACCCGGAGGGAACCGGCGGAGGCAACCACCTGCTCTGGGGAGGACCGACGCTGGACCGGAATCCGTTTTTTTCGCGTCCCGGATGGTTGACCTCGGCCCTCCGCTACTGGCACCACCACCCGTCCCTCGCCTACCTCTTCACCGGTTGTTACGTCGGGGCCTCGTCCCAGGCTCCGCGCGCGGATGAATCGGCCCGCGACCGGTATGATCTGGAAATGGCGCTGTCCTTTTTGGAGGCCCTTCCCGGTGATGATCACAGGCACCTGATTTCCGAAACCCTCCGCCACCTCCAGACCGATGTGACCGGGAATTCCCACCGCAGCGAAATCAGTCTCGACAAGTTCTGGAATGTCGGATGGCCGGCGGGGACGCTCGGGTTGATCGAGTTCCGCGCGATTGAGTCCCTGCCGAAGGCCGGTTGGATGAGCGCGGTCGCGTTGCTTTGGAGCGCCGTGGCCGCATGGTTGGTGGAACATCCGCAGCGCGGAAAGTTCCGCGATTTCTCGGAGACTCTGCACGACCGATTTTTTCTGCCGACCATCCTTTGGCACGATCTGCTGCGCATCCTGTCCGACCTCAAATCCGGCGGGTTTCCGATTGAAGAAGATCCATTCCGGAAAATCTGGGAGTGGAAATTTCCCGTGCTCCTGGATCTGCGGGAAGAAGGGTTCGCCATTCGCAAGGCCCACGAAAGCTGGCCGCTCCTCTGCGAAACCCCGGTGGACGGCGGCACCACGAGCCGGTTTGTGGACACCTCGATGGAACGGCTGGAACTCGTCGCCAACCGGGATTTTTTCCAATCCCACCAAATCCGCATCAACAACCGTCCCTTGGAATTGAAAAAAGTTTCCGACGGGCTGTTCCTGGCGGGGTTGCGCTACCGCCGCACCAATCTCCACCCCTCGCTGCATCCGGGACTCCCCCCGCAGGTTCCCCTGGTTCTCGATCTCATCTCCCAGGGACAATCGCGCCGCTACATCCTGCGCGCAAAGGACTGCGTGTTCCGAAAGCTGGAGGAAGTCTCGCCCGGCGATCCGGGAAAACCCTGCAAGTCGGGGCAGCGCGGCGACCTCACTTACGATTTGAGAATTCCCTGAGAGCGTGACTTCCTTCGCCAAGGAGTCTTTGATGTCGCCTTCAACAGTCCCGCAGCCGCCCACTGCGGGTCTTAAATCCACGGGCACGACAATCACCCCTGAAGAGAAAGAAACATGCCCAAGGTTACACTGACAAACATTTACAAAATCTACCCCGGCGACAAAGGCCAAGACGTCACCGCCGTCCGGGATTTCAACATCGACATCACCGACCGCGAGTTCGTCGTGTTCGTCGGTCCTTCCGGATGCGGGAAATCCACCACCCTCCGCATGGTCGCCGGCCTCGAGGAAATCTCCCGGGGAGATATTTTTATCGGCGAGAAGCGGGTCAACGATGTCCCGCCCAAGGACCGGGACATCGCCATGGTTTTTCAGAACTACGCGCTCTATCCGCACATGAGCGCCTATGAGAACATGGCGTTCGGGCTGAAACTGCGGAAATTTCCCAAGGCGGAAATCCAGAAGCGCGTGAACGAGGCCGCGGCGATCCTCGGCCTCGAGCAGCTTCTGGACCGCAAACCGAAGGCGCTTTCCGGAGGCCAGCGCCAGCGGGTCGCCGTGGGACGCGCGATCGTGCGGCAGCCCAAGGTATTTCTCTTCGACGAGCCGTTGTCGAATCTCGACGCCAAGATGCGCGTCCAGATGCGCGCCGAGATCATCAAGCTGCACCAGAGGCTCCAGGCCACGATGATCTATGTCACCCACGACCAGGTGGAGGCGATGACGATGGGCACGCGCATCGTCGTGATGGATGCCGTGATGAATCCGGAAACCGGCCTCAAGGAAGGGATCATCCAGCAGATCGATGCCCCGCTCAAACTTTACAACGAGCCGGCAAACATCTTCGTCGCCGGATTCCTCGGGAGCCCGCCGATGAATTTCCTCAAGGGAACCCTGCGCAAGGATGGAGACCAGGTGGTTTTCAAGGAAATCCATGGCGGGGCGGTGGAACTCAAACTGGGTGCCCGACCGGCGGCCCAGGCTTATGCCGGCAAGGAGGTCACGCTCGGAATCCGCCCGGAAAACTGCGGCCTGGTGCCGCAGGGGAAATCCCCCTCGGAAAATTCCTTCCAGGCCCTCGTCGACATCGTCGAGCCCATGGGGGCCGAGACCTATTTTTATCTCCAGACCGGCGCGCACACGGTGATCAGCCGCAGCCATGCCTTGGTGGACCAGCGGGAAGCCGGACACCGCCTGCGCTTTGAGATGCAGGCCGAACGGGCCCATCTGTTCGATCCCGGGACCGGTCTCAGGATCCATTGAGGGCCGCGGGCGGATGAAAAGCCTGTCCAAACAAATCCCGGCCACGATCCGGACCAGGTCGGATTTCGAGCGCGAGGAGAGCGCCCGGCTTTCGCCGTTTGGCGTGCCACCCGGAGGCACGGCAGGCCGGGCGCGCCGCGAGCCGGGACACGCGTTCCGCTCGGAGATCCAAAGGGACCGCGCGCGGATCATCCATTGCTCGGCCTTTCGAAGGCTCGATGGAAAGACCCAGGTGTTCCTGAACGGAAGCGGCGACCATTACCGCACCCGGCTGACGCACACGATCGAGGTGGCCTCGATCAGCCGCACCATCGCCCGCGCCCTGCGTCTCAACGAGGATTGGCGGAGGCGATCGCCCTGGCCCATGACCTCGGGCATCCGCCCTGCGGGCACACCGGCGAGAAGGAGTTGGACCGCCTCTTGAAAGACCACGGCGGATTCGACCACAATGTCCAGAGCCTTCGCATCGTCGAGGTGATCGAGAAAAAATACCCGATGCATCCCGGGCTCAACCTGACCTGGGATGTCCGCGAAGGGATTCAAAAACACGCCGACGGATACGTTCATCCGGCCAATGGGAACCGTCATCCCTCCCCATCGCTGGAAGCCCCAGGTCGCCGACCTGGCGGACGAGATCACTTATTCGAGCCACGATCTGGACGACGGGCTCGACGCCGGACTCCTGCAACCGGCGGCTTTGGAGTCCGTCCCCCTCTGGATGAGGGCCGTCGGCCGCGCCCGCGGGGAGTATTCGAAAATCGATCCGGGCAGGCACCGCGGATTCGTGATCCGTTGCCTTGTCAACGAGCTTGTGGAAGACCTCGTCGGCCAGACCGCTTCCCACCTGGCACGGAGCAAGGTGGCCTCCCTGGAAGATGTCCGGAACCATCCCGTGCGCCTCGCCGCCTTCAGCCCCGCGATCCGCAGGGAACTCACGGCCCTGCGGAAATTCCTCTTCAGGAACCTTTACCACCATCCGGAAGTGGCGGGCGCGAACCGCCTGGCCGCGCGGATGATCTCCGAACTCTTCCGGGCGCTGGTCGCGGACCCTTCGAAACTCGGACGCAAAGCCAGATCGCGGATTCGGAGAGACGGGCTGGAACGCAGCATCTGCGATTACATCTCGGGCATGACGGACCGCTACCTCGCCTCGCAGCACCGCGAAAAGGGCGCATCTCCAAAAGGTGCAAGCGCACAGGTTTGACCGGGGGGCATGGGCCAGGGCGTTGCGTGTGAGCGCCAGATCGAGAGCGGCCCGTGGTCTTCGGTGCCGGTCTTCTTGCCAGGCGGAGGCGTCGCGTTTGTGATGGTTGCGATTCTCGATGCTCCGGTGTTCGCGAGC
>Ga0172380_10009341_pt1 | contig 10476 bp, 11 predicted proteins | sample Leawe162metaG_FD_119747 | JGI IMG/M metagenome (GOLD analysis project Ga0172380, IMG submission 119747) | Leachate microbial communities from a municipal landfill in Southern Ontario, Canada - Leachate well 162 metaG | ecosystem: Engineered > Solid waste > Landfill > Unclassified | place...
GATGAAGCTATAAAAAATGAGCGTAAATATTGATTAATAAATACTTAATTAAGAAACGTTTGTCAATGTACTCTAATTACAGACTCTAAGGTCAGAAGGAAAATTTCTTTTTTCCGATCACTTCCGATTGCTATTACTGTAGAATTTCGTATCTTTAGTATTCCACTTTCCAGTTTAGCGACAGCTTCCCGAATGGGTTCGGGAGGAGATCGCCTTTTACATTAACAAAAACGAACGTTTTGGTCATTCATGTCACGAAACTCGGATGTTGCCTTGAAGAATAACAACGGCTCGACTCTGCCGTCGGCTCAGAAGGGTATATGTCAAACAGACCTCGGTCTGAACTTGATCTCGTGCGATCAAGTGATCGCTGACATTTTTGGTCTTGATCCCGCAGGTATGGACAAAACCAACCTTCGCGATTTTTTTAATGAGAAAGCCTTGCAATGCTTTCATTTAGCATTACGAGGGGAAATAGCCCAAACTACGACCCTGGTGAAGGATAAAGACTCGAAGCCGAATCGTTTTATCCGAATTCAATGCGGCCCTGTTCGAAGCTTGAAAAAGGAGATCACCGGTCTTTTTGGCATAATCGAAGCCTTCGAAGGCGCAAATCCGCTGTTAAATTCCAACATCACCGAGAGTTTGGATTCGGCTGCTTGCTGGAGTGAAGATAAAATAGTACTGCTGACTGCGGACGGTAAAATTGAGTCTCTCTTCGGTCGGTGGTTCGAGAAGTATCAGATTAATCCCAGGGACATTATTGGTAAAACTCACCGGGAAGTATTCGGCGATCTTCCGGGCAAACTCCATGAAGAAGCGCTAAAAAAAGCTGCCGCTGGAAAGTTCTCAAACTACAGATGGGACTGTACTTATGGTAATGAGATTTCTACCATCAAGGAATCAATCAGTCCCATTAAAGATCAGAATAACAATATCATCGGATTTCTTGGAATAGGCAGTGACGTCACCGATCTTAAAAAGATTGAGACTACCCTTAACCAAAAAGCTAACCAGCTCGAAGCTCTTTATAACGCTGGCCGCAAGCTTGGCAGAACTTTAAATCTCGAACAAAATCACGAAGCCCTTCACCAAAGCCTCCGCGACAATATCCCTTGCGACGGCTTTTTCATTTCGACTTACAATCCCGCCCAAAATATGATTCGCTGTCAATCTGCATGGGCAGACGGCGTAAAAATTGACACCAGCACCTTTCCAGAATTGCCTCTTGAAAAAGAGGGTCATGGAACGCAATCTCTCGCGATTCGTTTGGGCGAATCGATCATTCTGAATGACTATGAGGCATCGCTACGGTCTGCTGAAACAGTACATCACGTCAACCCTGAAGGCTCGATCCGGGAGGAGATACCGGCGGATGAAGAACGTGCCCGATCGGCAATGATCATCCCGCTGAAGCTTGAAAGTGAAGTTATCGGCGTCCTGCAAATATTCAGTTACCAGCTTAACGCATTTACCGAAGAGCATTTGAAACTCGCCGAGGCGATGGCTTTTCATGGTGCAGCCGCCCAGAATAACTCGTTGCTTTACAAAATGGCCGAGGATGAAGTCATCCAACGATCCCGGTCAGAACAGTTGCGTAATGCGCTCTATCGAATATCTCAAACCGCTCATGCGACTGACAGTCTGGACGATCTTTTAGACACGATTTATTCCATCATTGCCGAAGTCCTGCCCGCCTCGAGTTTCTATTTCGCTTTTCTTGACAGAGACAATTCACTCCTCAGTTTTCCCTATTTCCACGACGACTATGATACCCGACCTTTCGACCGAAAAGTTGGCAAAGGATTAACCGAGTATGTTCTTCGTAGTGGCAAAACCTACCTCTGGAGATCCACTCAGGCTGACCCAACCGAAAAAGGCGAAATTGAAGTATTAGGTCGCGACGCAGCCGTATGGCTCGGCGTGCCGCTTATGGATAAAGACCATGCCATAGGTGTGATGGCAGTTCAGCACTACACCAACGAAAATGCCTATGGTGACCGCGAACGTGAGATTCTCGACTTTGTTGCAACTGAGGTCTCCCGCGCCATCATCGCCATGCAAGCCGTTAAGTCAATCAGAGAGTCTGAGGACAAATACCGCTCTTTGATCGAAAATACAAGAGAAGGTATTTTTCTCTGGTCAGGTGACCGACTGGAGTTGGTCAACCAGCAATTCTGTGAGCTTTTCGGATACAGTTCCGAACAATTACTATCAAGTGGTTTCGACTCAAGTCTTCTAATTGCCGAAACCGACCGCGAGCGAGCGGTGCAGATGGCAATCTCGTTCCAACGAGGTGAATCGACGCAGTATCAGCTCGAGTTCATGATGCTCGCGGCTAATAATCGTGAATTCGAAGCGGAAATCAGTACGAATGTCCTTACCTACAAGGGTAAGTTCGCGGTTCAGGGCGTCATTCGTGACATCTCACAGCGCAGACTGATCGAAGCTCAACTTCTGCAGACAGCCAAACTTGAAGCGATTGGAAGGCTTGCCGGTGGTGTTGCACACGACTTCAACAACTTACTCACTGCTCTTTCAGGCACCGCGGAGTTGATGCTATTGCGCATTACACCGGACAATCCAAACTTCAACGATCTGGAACAGATACTGACTATAGCCCGTCGGGGCTCTAATTTGACGCAGCAGCTTCTTGCTTTTGCCCGGTCGCAACCACAACAGCCGAAAGTCTTTCAACTTAATTCGATGGTTGAAGGTACTCAACAGATGCTTCGTCGGCTGATCGGTGATGCGATAAAGTTAACATTGCACATCGACCCCGCACTGCCCACGGTCAAAGCAGATCATGCGCAGCTGGAGATGGCTTTGATGAACCTGATCGTTAACTCCCGGGATGCTATGACCAGTGGTGGTGAGATTTCGATCACGACAAGGGTCGAGAAAGTCGGAGAAGAAGACAGGGAACTCTATTCTGGCGCAGACGCCGTTGACTATGTAGCTCTTGTGGTTTCCGATCAGGGTACCGGCATGCCTAAAGAAGTCCTTGACCGTGCTACCGACCCGTTCTTCACGACAAAACCGATTGGCAAGGGAACAGGCTTGGGCTTGAGCACCGTCCATGGGATTGTTAGACAGAATGGCGGCATACTCAATATCTCCAGCGAAGTAGGAGTCGGAACAACCGTTAAAATTCTTCTGCCAATCTCTGGAGAGCTTGTAGTCCCCGACCTCTCAACAAGCTCCTTTGGTGAGTCGGTCGAAGGACGGGAAACGATTCTGGTCTGCGACGATGAAGATTCCGTACGTCAGGTGGCCGTCAGGCTGTTACGAACCAAAGGTTATGAGGTTCTCGAAGCAACTGAGGGACAACACGCTCTTGAAGTCGCGGATGCTTACCTCGGAAAAATTGACCTCCTCCTCACCGATATGGCAATGCCTGTGATGGGTGGTCCGGAATTGGCGCATCACCTGACGGAGAGGCGCCCGGGGTTGAAGGTAGTTATGATGTCAGGATATTCTCCGATGGCTTTTCCATCGGATTACGATTTTAGTGAACCGAAGGATTTTATACAGAAACCGTTCAGGGCGCATCAACTGACTGCCAAAGTACGGGAAATCCTTAATCGCCAGGATACTGCGGAGCCAAACTCATAATGAGCGACGAAAAAAATCTCGGTATGGTCGTATGGCAGGATTTAACGGTAAAAGACGTTGAGACCGTGCGTGACTTCTACAGTAAAGTTGTCGGCTGGCAGTTTAACAACCACGATATGGGCGGGTACCACGATCACGACGTACTCGACTCCGAAGGAAATATCGTCGCCGGAATCTGCCATGCCAGAGGCTCCAACGCATCTGTGCCTCCCCAGTGGCTGCTTTACGTTACTGTCGCGAGCGTCGAAAAGGCTGCTGATGCATGTCTGAGTAACGGTGGTGAGATCCTCGATGGACCCCGCTTGATGGGTAAACAACCATTTTGCATCATCAAAGATCCAGCCGGCGCAGTTTTGGCTCTCATCGAAGCTTGATCTCCTGCCAATTCGCCTGTGGCAACACGGCATGAATTCGTTAAACAAAGCCGTCTTTCTTCATCGATCGACGGCTTTTGAATTTTATCCAGAGTAGATGCAACCAGATCCTCTGTCGAAGCGTCATATTATCAGAAAGCATCGCCGGCGATGTGACCAAAGCTTCCCTTAGGGTTGGAAGCAAAATAATGGAGTACTGTGAACTTCGAAGAAGCGCTCAAGGCGCACTGGGACGACTTTGTCCGCTACTCCCGGGCTCTTGCCGGGTCACGGGAATCGGGTGATGACCTGTTGCAGGAGTCGCTCGTCCGGGCTTGGCGGGGTTACGAGAAACTGGAGAGTCGCGATTCGTTCAAGCAGTGGGTGTTACGAATTATTCTAAACACACACAAATCTCAATGCAGGCTCGGCTGGGTTAAGCGATTGGTTGGCCTCGAAGCGGCTGAATCAATCCCCGCCCCGGATTATCTGCCCTACGAAGAGAAAGAGCTTGTTCGAATTGCCATGCGAAAGTTGCCGGTGGAGCAAAGAGAAGCGCTGATTTTGTTCGAGGTACTCGGAATGTCGGTAATGGAAATTGCCGAGTTAAAGAAAGTCACATTGTCTGCGGTTAAAAGCCGACTGGCGCGAGGCAGGGAACGATTGCAGCGACAATACGCGGAACTCGATGGTCAGGTTCATTTCGAAAGACAGAATCCATCCAGTTCAGTTGGATTGGAGAACGCTACCGTTGAACTGGGAGTTGCTACGATTGATTCGCGGTCGGAGAATGCCGGAATTTCGAGGAGATCCCGATGAAGGAAATAAACGAGGCGATTGAAAAGGGATTCAAAGCTTTGTCGAATGAGGAGATTGAAACCGGGCACTACCTACGCACAGTTGCTGCGGCGCGGACAGAAATAGCGAGAAAAAATCCTGTGAACAAGTTAGTTAGAAGCAGCGCTTTGATTGGTGGGCTGATGGTTGCCGCAGTGGTTGCGATGGTCTTAATCCCGGCGACATACGATCTACAAGTTGGGAGTATGGTCAAGGCCGAGTTTGTGCTTCCAGAAGGTTTATCGCCGCGGGAGGTTGCCGAAGCGACTTCTGAACTGTCCGCCGGCAAAAAAATGTTAATGGTTGATAACGGGAAGGCATACCTCACGTTTGCGTCCCGGGAGAAGGAATCGGCCGGTTTGGCGCAAAAGCTTCAATCGATCTTGCATGCCAAATACCCGAACCTGACTGAACTGTCGGTTTCAGCCGAGCCGATCATTGAAAAGCATGGCGGAAATGCTTTGGCGGCGGTTACCGGTGGTCGGATCGAGATTGGTTGTGAAGGTTTGTCGGATGCTGAGATCGAAAGCGCTATCACCTCGGCATTGTCAGCCCAAGGATTGAACGTCACCGAGGTGAAGGTCTCAACCACCTCACCTGCTGAAGGCATGATCGAGCGACGCGTCGAAATTAAGGCAGAGCACAACGGGAACGGCGATTACAATTGGGAAGGTTCGCTTCCGGAGCTTGAGCTTCACGATGGCGGTGTCGGCGGTAAGGAAGGCCATCAGGAGCGGGTGATCGTTCGCGAGACGAAGTAAGGCGGGACAAATATGCTACCCTTGGAGGGCGGGATTAATCCCGCCCTCCCGATATCGGTGGCTTCCCGATTAATCGGGCTTGGTTTTTCGTTCCGTCAGGTCTTGAACGAAGTGGAGACCTGACGGGAATGTCATCGAATCAGTACAACCTTGCGCTGAGTTGTCAACTTTCCGTTCGAGAGCCGTAAAACATACTCCCCTGATGGAAGGTCAGGCAATGAGAACGACTCCTGCCGTTCACCCGGTTGTGTGACGACGATACTTCGAGAGGAAATACTCCTACCATCAAGCCCTATCAGTTCCAGTATGAACTCTCCCGGTCTATGTGCGATGAACTCGACCGACAATGAGCTGTTAAATGGGTTGGGAAAGGTAGCGACAAGGTTGAATTCTTCTGGCACTCCTCCACCTTCCGCTGCCACGCCTCCGCCACCGTAATAATTACTGATGTGAGAAGGCGTCGTTGTGACTCTCAGCCATAGGTGTAAGTCATCACCGAAATACTCTATCGTATCTCCTCGGACGTCCACTGCGGCGCTTATAGGACCACTGCCCTCTTGGGGCGTTTCAACAAATATTAAGGCGAGTGCTGTGTCCAAATCGTCAGGTGAGTTTATCCAGTAAAACGTCTTGTAGTTGTTCTCTCCATCTGGAAAGGCTCCCAACATGGATACGTTTGAGACAGCTCCATTCTCCTCACCGTTAAAATAATCGACCGGCATAAACATCTCAAAACGCATCGCCCGAAACACATCCGCACCGCGCGTAACCCTGCCTGCCTCCGGGAGTAACCCCAACCATTGACCGTTCGTGTCGGAGATAAGCGGGACAAAAATGGAGACAAAATCATCCTTAATCGCGCTTACGAAACGTCGAGCATAATCCGACTCAAGAAATTCTGCGCTGTACTCGACCTCACCGCCACCCTCAAGCTCAAAAGCGGCGAAGGTGCTCTTCCAATCCTTGCCGTTAAAATTCGGGATGTCAGATATGAACGCTGCAACCACCTCAGACAGAAAGTGTGGTTTGCAAGTCAATCGCATATTAAAATACGAAACCGTTCTTGCCTCCTGACTCAGAAGGTCAATCCACGCCAGTTTACGAGCCATCTCGGCAGTTGCCATCCAAGCTTGGTACGCTTCCCAGTTTTCGAATCGGTTCGCAATCCGTTGGTGAAGAAACCTAACTTGCCCTAAGATCTCCGCTCGCTGTTCCGGTGCATCATTTCCTGCTTGCAGCCAATCCGCATCGATCGCGGGTGAGAGGTCAATATCTCCCCACATGACAAATCGATGCCCGGAATCGTCTCCTTCTTCATCGAAGTCCTTTACCGCCTTGGCCACGGTCCTGAGAGAGCGTCGATAGCCTTCCAAATCACGGTGTAATGTTGAATCGGTTGTGATCCAATTAGATGCGATATCGTTTCCGAGCACGACACTTAGATCAATTGATCTCCATGGATAGTCAGGCAGCAATTGCTGCTGACAGCGGGTCATCAGTTCATAAGTAAAGTTATAAAGAGTGCGGCTGTAACCGAATCGTCCCATCGGTTCATTAAGGTCGGTATCGAAGTCGAGATCATCCGGAGCGCGCCATTCTCCGCCTGTCGCCCATTCTGAAACTGGGTCAATCACAACAGTAGGCGCGATACATGTCCAGCGACCTACGCGGCATTTCACCAATGACGAATCAAGCTCTGCCCAATCGAACTCTCCTGCTGCCGGTTCACACTCCGACCAGCGAACTGTAATCAGTAGTTCCTCGGGGTAAAGTCTTTCCAGCAGTGAATCGACGCCATCCTCGGGGTAATCACGCATTCCCCAAAACGCATAGAGGTTAGAGATGAGCAACAGAGACGCAATCAGGCTTAAAACAGGAATCCTACCCGAAGTTGTAACCATTTTGACCTCCGTCGTGCCGCGGCTTAGTTAGAGTCGTGATCTATATTCAGTAATTTTATTCAATAGGGTATGTTCATCGCCCGTTTCTTGGAGGGCGATCATTCCTGACCGCCCTAATCTGACGCTGGGCAAGGGCGGATAGAAATCCCGCCCTCCGTGACTTGGCTTGTGATGCACTGACCTTTAGCCGATGACGTTTGTTTGAAGGTCAAGCACCCTCGAATTCGTCAATTTCCTCATCACTGACTTCCACTTCCTTCGAAAAGAACTCGATTGTGGTCTTGCCCACATTACTGGTATCATAAAAGGCATAAGCGGCAATTGCGACTGCGCCAAGTATCGGAATAGTCCGAGCCAATCCCCTCCCAATTACCCGTTGAGTTACTCGAATTCCGAGGGCACGAAGAAGTTTTTGCAATCCCTTTAAGGCAACTCGTTTAACGATTAGCCTGCTTCCTACTCTTGTCACAATATCGCGTAAAAGATGTCCGGTTGCGTGTCGAAATAGGCAGTAGAGCATTTGTTCGCTACCGAGGATCTTCGATTTTCCATAACAAGAAGCTATGTCCGACACCATTTGAGCCTGAAGCCGCCACACACCAACCAAAGCTGGTAAAAGGGTTAGCCAGCTTAAAGGTCCCGGCGGCAATGCTGAAGTGAAGTCAAGTGCGGCAGTCTCCAAACAGTATTTTCGAACGATCATGGTGGAACGAGTACGAGGATCGCTCGAAACCGGCTCATTCGTTACTGGAACACTGGAAACCAACTCCATCAGCGCCAAGCCAGTCCGTTCGGCTGTCAGATTCTCATCCATGAGTCAATTCACGATCCCTTTGAAATGTTGGTAGTCGGGCAGGTGTGGCTTTATGTTAACCTGACCAACAGAGGTTGCTGTGAGTGTAACGCGCTAACCTGCAGGATCGAGAACCCGATGACGTTGCCTTGTAGGTCAACTTTCTCCATCACGGAATCGCTGGCAGTCTCGCGGAAGTAGCCTTCCTTCTTCTCGAATAGAACTTCGAGGAAGTCGCCTTCGGGATCAAACCAGACGGTTATATCTCGGGCCATAATGTATCTCCCTTTTTTATGGAATCTGTAAAATAGGCTGTCAACACAAATGCGTCATTAGCAAGAGTCTTCACCACAACGCAGAAGTATTTCCCGCCGACAGGTGTTACGGAATAGTATCGGTAAAACAGATCAACGCTTATATCGCTTAACGAGGCAACCACTCTTTCAGGAGCCTCAAGCGTCTTCGCAATCTGCTCTAACTGTCCGACCATTTCCGGATGTGACGTCTCAAGATGGAAGCGTCTTTCGTCGGTCAGGCGGACATCATTTCCGAATAGGTCTTTAAACCAGATCATAATGATTTTGTTAGGTTAGACTGACAGACAACGGCTGTTGCGCCTGTAACGCGCTGACCTTCAGGATCGAGAACCCGATGATGTTGCTCTGAAGGTCAACCATACGGCTTCTTTGGTTCTCGAGGATGATATCCTGCCCAAATTTTGGGCGTAACACAAAATAATTCAACATCATCAAAGGCTTCTGTTTCAGTATAGTCCATAAGCCAAATTTCCTCGAATTCCGAATGATACATATCAGGCAGATGTCTTGATGAAAGAAATGGAAATATTTCTTGTATCGAGATATTCGGGAGTTCTATCACTAAGATCGTGGAATCGGAATATTTCCAATCTGGTCGTCTTCTTTTAAAATCCTTTTTATAGAATTCACACTCTAACATTTCTATTGCTATTCTCGGATCGACTGATTGACCTCTTGTTGCAATATTAAAATGGGCGAGTCGCGGATACTGAGTCACACGGACAAGCTCCAATCCAAACTTGCGTCTATCGGACCTAGATAAGATAAAATCGGGACTTTCGCACTTTTCTATAAAATCAATTCTTTCACCGGTTGCCCGTAAATAGGCGGTTAGAAAATTGTCCAGCATAGCCGATTCACGTTGCTGTTTTATAATTTCGGCTTCACCTTTTTCTCTACGCATTTTCAGAAATAGATCTTCGGATTCTTCTAAAATACTCTTAGAATCATCAGATCGTTCGGGCAAGGCATTTGCGGTATTTCGTTTGTTGAGCGTTATTACAAACCTAAGTTATTAAGATAAATCATTAGTAATACGGTTCCTGATGCCATCGATTGCAGATGAGAGGAAATCGAATTTTTTCTTATGACTTCCTTCCATGTTATGTGCTTCATTTTCGATTTCATTCAATCTATCAATTATATTATTTAATTTTTTTTCATGATCATGTTTTTTTGAAGTTATGATCCAAGCACAAATCGCAATACCCTGTGCATACCATAATGTAATCCAAATGTAATAAACAGCAGGGTATTTGGAATACACCAACCCAACGGCAAATATCGAAAGTTGTGCCCAAAATACAAGCCCTGAATACAGGTCCAAACGAATACCATGGAATGCTAACTCATCCTCAAATCTATCTCGTTTACCGTTTAGCCAAAAAAAGTAGATTATTGGTCCGATATAGGAGAACGATTCAAAAGCAATGAGAAATATGGTGAATAAGGTGACAGTTCCGTTCATGTGTGACTCCCTATCTAACCTTAATCGTTGTTTTTCTAGTATTTATCAACTCCTTCTTGTACTCCCGCACCAGCACCTCGACGATCTCCTTCAAGATCGGCTCGATGTCGGCGCGGGTGCCAATGTCGGAATCAGGCTTCATACTAACGGCTCGATTCGATTTGGTTCCTTCCCCATCTGTACGTGCTCCCAAGCGGTATTCAATTCCTTTCGATAAGTCGCCATCCATTCGACGACTAACCCATGAACTCTTGGTCGCAAATTGCCGCTTAAAAGTCCAAAATGACCGATGTGCAACGAGGCTTCTGTGTCGTTGTATTTTGCACTGATCTGCGGGATTTCACTTTTGGACGATGGCATTGAGACAATAATGCCAAGAAATCTAGTGAGTTCGTGTTCCATGTTCGATTATTTCTTGTTAACCAGCAAGA
>Ga0172380_10009342_pt1 | contig 10474 bp, 8 predicted proteins | sample Leawe162metaG_FD_119747 | JGI IMG/M metagenome (GOLD analysis project Ga0172380, IMG submission 119747) | Leachate microbial communities from a municipal landfill in Southern Ontario, Canada - Leachate well 162 metaG | ecosystem: Engineered > Solid waste > Landfill > Unclassified | place...
CGAAACAGATGTTCCTTCAGCCGCATCCGGCGAATCAATTTTTCCAAGTTCTACTGATGTTGTGTCGCTCATAGTGTTTCCATTTTACCGCCGAACGAGCTCAACAAGCAAGGCAACGCCCCAACCGCTCGCACCCGCGCGACGCGCTGGCTGCAACTTCGATGAATTCGAAACTCCCGCGATATCAATATGTGCCCATGATGTCGTTGGCGCAAACTGTTGCAAAAACGCAGCCGCTGTATTCGCGCTTCCCCAACGATCGGTGATGTTTTTCAGATCTGCAACATCAGATTTGATTTGCGAGGTGAAATCGTCGCCGAGCGGCATGCGCCACACATGCTCTTCTATTTTTTTCGACGCCGCCTCGATGCGGCCTACAAGTTTTTCATCAGTACTCCAAAATCCAGCACGTGTTTCACCGATTGCAACCACACACGCACCGGTCAGCGTTGCCAAATCAACAACCGCTTTTGGTTTAAATCGTGCCGCGAACGACAACGCATCCGCCAAAATCAGACGACCTTCCGCATCCGTGTCGAGCACTTCAACAGTTTTGCCATTGTGCATTTTCAAAATATCGCTCGGCACAATCGCGCTTCCCGATGGCAAATTTTCCGCAGCTGGAACGAGCCCAACAACATTCACGGGCAATTTCAATTTCGCAATTGCAAGCAGCGCACCAATAACCGTCGCGCCACCCATCATATCGAATTTCATTTCATCCATTTTCGACGACGGCTTAATCGAAATTCCACCCGCATCAAACGTAATTCCCTTTCCAACAAAAACCGTCGGCGCATCGGTCGCCTTACCGCCTTTGTATTCCATGATGATGAATGTTGGCGGTCGAACCGAGCCCGCGCTAACGCCGAGCAAGCCTCCCATTTTTTCTGCCTCAATTTCTTTTTTGCTTAAAACTTTAACCGACAATTTTGCAACACCTTTTGCAAGTCGAATTGCCTCGCTTGCGAGCTGCTCTGGATGCATATTCGCCGGCGTGTGATTGCCGAGTGTGCGCATTTCCTGAACCGCCTCGTCGATTATGGACCCCGCAGTAATTCCCGCCTCTAAAGATTTAATCGAAACCTTCGGCACGCCTAAAAATACTATCGATTCGATTTTCGTCACATGGCGTTCAGCGTCTGTCAGATATTCTGTAAAATGATATGTCACGAGCCCAATCATGCGCGCGCACAACTCTCCAAGCTCGCGCGTATCCACGAGTTTCAAAATTTCCGCGCTGAGCTGCACCGCAACTCGTGCACGCTTTTTGTCTTGTGCATGTTTAATTGCATTTGCAACTGCCATCGCAACGCTCGCCGCCGTCGCTTTTTTCGCCTCGCCGAGCCCAACAAAAATCGCATGGTGCATACCGGCCGTATGCGGAAGCAGTGAATACAGCAATTCGCCCTTATCACCTTTAAAATGCTCTTCAGAAATCAAGTCGGCAAACGCGCGCTTTTTCTCGTTTTTAAAAAGTGGAACAATCAGTGTATCTTTGCCGAATTCAGCCGTTGCTTTTACAGAGTATTTCATAGTAGAGGTAGCTTACCGAATTCGAGGATTGAATGCAATATAGCCCGCCTCTCGCCATATGGCGACTCTACCACGCGCAATGCTTCCTTCGGGTAAACCAGTCAAGCCGAAACCTGTGGTTGTACTAACCCCGAAAAATTAAAAGTAAAAATACAATATAAATTCAAAGCACAAAATCAAATTTCGACCACCACCTCAAGACGGAACCCACTGCTCGAATACGGATAGGCCTCATCGTTCCCGTCAAGCCCCAACCGGCCATTGCCCGAATTGAAATAGCAGCTCGGGACAACGTCGCCAGAGATCGGCAAACCAATAAAACGGGTCCAAGTCTGATAATCAAGCGGTTGAATATTTTGTACACCTTCTCTATTTTGCGCTCGTGTTGCCCATGATTGCAGCGCAAGATATCCAGAAATATTTGCTACCTGTAATTCTGGACGCTCCCGCTTCATACGCTCAAATTCTGCAATTTGATTAAGTCGAGTTTTAGAAACCGTGTTTTGTGGTGGAGCTTGCGTTGGTTTTGCAAGTAATATGTATGGGTTATTTGGAATATCCTGGAATAGTGCAGTGTGCTTTTCTCGTACGAGCTGTTCTACCCAATCCCATTGATACGGAGCATTTACTGTTTTTCGCTGACCATTTTCAATCCACAATGGTTTTAATTGTTGAATGGCTTTAGCAAGTGTTTGACGCTGCACTTCACGGCCTGGCATTAGCATTGCAATCGAACCTTCCCGAAGTTCTCGCTCGATAATCGCGCGTTTTTCTGAAGAGAGATTGCGGATTCTTGGTTCTAGGTTTTGAAATTCCACGGTCCATTCAGGCAAATTTTGCTCAATATATAACTGTAATGCAGATTGAAGAAATTCCGAAGGTTGTTCAAGTGGATTAAAACCAAGACGGACTGTTTCTACAGGTTGTCCTTCAGTGATTCGACTAGTTATGCCTTGAGAAGCAATACCACCTTGCAATTCCTGCACGAGACCCGAAGCTGGTTGCACCGCTATACTGCCATCGGCGCGTCGTACAGGATTAATTGGAACTCCTTGAGCTTTCTCTTCCGAAACAATTTGCTCTGAACCAATAAAGCTCTGAACCTCAAGACCTGCATCCTTAAATTTTAGAAACTCTTCCTCAAAACAACTTACAGACAAAACAATCATGTCATACATCGCACGCTGATTTTCTGTTAATGGTGTATTCGGTGGTTTCTCATCACCAAGTTCGTATCGATAAAGTCTTGGTTTTTGATATTTTGCACCTAGTGGCGAAATTGTTTTTAACAAATTTGATAATCGAATCTCAAGTTTACAAAGCCGGTGCCCCGAATGTTCGTTATATGCACAGCCGAATAATGAATATTCATGGAGCAATTGCTGCAATTCTGTGTATTGATGTTCCAAAACCAACTGTGCCCGCGTACGCCATTCCGAAAAACGCTGGGTATATTCATATGCCGAGTTTCCGAGTTTTATAGCAGGATCTTTATTACTTTCTTTTTCAGAAAAATCTTTAAAATATAATTCGAATTCATCGGGCATAAAACTGTGGATATTTATGTGGAATATTATAGCATTTACAACCATTGACAACAAAAATTAATTCGCTATAATCACCTTAATATTCCTAACTTTTTTATATGACCAAGGAGGATTTGGCTCAAATTAAAAAAATTGTCGAAACCGTTGTAACCCCACGATTTGACAAAATCGACCTAAAACTCGAGGAACATGATGTTATGCTCGAGGCAATTATTTTTGTTTCTGATAAACACACCAAACAAATAGAAACATTGCAAAAAGACATGACCATTGTTAAAAAAGACGTTAATATTCTTAAGGAGGATGTATCAATACTGAAAAAAGACGTCACAGTCCTTAAAAAGGATGTTACCGAATTAAAAACCGACGTGGCAATTCTAAAGAAAGATGTCGGCGAACTCAAAACTGATGTCAAAATTATCAAAACCGATGTTCAGGCTTTAAAATTTGGCCAACAATCAGGCGAATTGCGTTTCATAAAATTAGAGAAAAAAGTTTTTGCTGTATAAGACGTAGATCGCTTGTTAGACATAAAAGCAGCCCCACATGAGAACTGCTTTTATAGTTTCGAACAAAATTTACGCCTCGATTTTGAACACCAACTTATTTTCCCCAACCGAAATTTCAGTTCCCTGGGCTCCATCCACAAACTCAAAGCGCGAAACCGTTAATCGCAGAAGCTCCTCAGCATTGCGTGTAATAACACCCTGCAAATCCGCTGGCGCACTCGCGCGCACAACCGCCGGCTGCCCAGGATTCAACTTCGCTTCCTTACGCGCCGCGTTGATGTGGCGAACGAGTTCGCGCACCATTCCCTTTTCGAGCAGCTCCGGCGTCATTGTTGTGTCAAGAGCAAGCGCATCGCCAACTTCAACTACCTCAACATTAATTTCATCCTGCAAAATTTCGAATAGTGGTGCGAGACCCGCAGCCTCCTGCGGCACCGTTAATTTTCCAAGCGCCTGACGAATCGGAATTCCCGTCTTCGCGCGCTGCTCAAGCGCCTGCGTTACAAGTGTACGCATGAGATCCATTTGCGCCAAGATATTTTCATCAACAGCACCCGTCGTTGGCCAATCCTGCAAATGCACCGACTCGCCCGCACCCGCAACTTCGCGATACAAACCATCTGCAATCATCGGCGTAAACGGCGCAAACAATTTTGCAATCGTCACGAGTGTGTGACGGAGCATCGCAGCTGCATTCGCGGAATCTGCATTCGCCGCTTTGAAACGCCCGCGTGACCGTCGGACATACCAGGTCGACAAATCCGTCACAAACGCCGCAAGCTCACGCGTCGCATTGGTAAGCTCATATGCATCGAGCTGCTCGGTCACATAATTCACCGTCTTCTGCAAACGCGCCGCAAGCCATGCATCCAGCGGATGATCGGTATTAATTTCATGACCAACCGTACCTGGATACAATTTATAGAATTCCAAAACGTTCCACATGATGAGGAATACCTTCTTCACCACTTCATCAACTGATTTTTTATCAAACAATTTTGGATCGCCTGGCTGTGATGTTGCGAACATAAAGAAGCGCGCTGGATCCGCACCATACTCGTTGAAAATTTCCCACGGATCGATAATATTTCCCTTTGACTTCGACATCTTCACACCCTTGCCATCCAAAATGTGCGAGATACAAACTACATTTTTAAACGGTGCATCGAGTTCGAGAAGTGTTGCAACCGCCATCAAAGTATAGAACCAGCCGCGTGTCTGATCGATCGCCTCGGCAATATAATCCGCTGGGAAATGCGCCTCGAAATTTGCGCGCGCTTCGCCTTCCTCGCCCCATTTATAACCCCACTGCGCAACAAACATCGCGCCCGAATCAAACCACACATCCGCAACTTCCTTCACGCGCGTCTTGCGCCCGCCGCACTCACACGCATACGAAATGTCATCAACAAACGGACGATGCAAATCATCCGGAGCTGCCATTCCCTTTGCAGAAATTTCCGCCGCGCTTCCGAGCACATCAAATTTTTCACACGAATCACACTTCCAAATCGGAAGCGGCGTGCCCCAATATCGCTCGCGCGAAATCGCCCAATCCTTCACGTTCTTGAGCCACTCGCCAAAACGCCCCTGCTGAATATGCTCTGGCACCCAATGAATTTCGTTATTGCGCTTCTGCATTTCCGCGCTGAGGCCCGACATGCGAATGAACCACGAATCTTTCGCGTAGTACAAAAGCGGTGTCGAACAGCGCCAGCAGAATGGATATTCGTGCTCGTATTTTTCGCTGCGAAGCAAAAGCCCGCGTTCCTGCAAATCTGCAATCACCTCTTTTTCAACCGTGTCCGATTTTACAAACTTGCCCGTCCACTTCGTGATGAACGGCAAAAATTTTCCATCTTCACCAACGGTGTGCACTTTTGGCAATCCAACTTTTTCACCCAAATCATAATCGTCGACACCATACATCACCGCAGTATGCACGATACCCGATCCATCGGTCGTTGTTACAAAATCCGCCGCGTAAACTTTAAACGCGTTCGCGCGATCTTCCGCCGAAATTTCGTTGCGAAGATAATCGAAAAGCGGCACATATTCTTTGCCAACCAAATCAGCGCCCTTCATTTTTGCAACAACCTCAGCGCCCTCGCCCAAAACTTTTTCCACGAGCGCCTCTGCCAAAATATAAAATTCCTCACCAACTTTTACGCGAACATAATCAACGCCAACTCCAACCGCAAGCGCAACATTTCCTGGAAGCGTCCATGGCGTTGTTGTCCAACCCAAGAAAAATGTCGCCGCCTCGCCCACAACTGCAAATTTAACAAACACTGACTCATCCGTCACCGTTTTATACCCCTGCGCAACCTCATGACTCGAAAGTGCGGTTCCGCAACGAGGACAGTGTGGCACAACTTTGTGACCCTGATAGAGCAACCCGCGCGCATTCACCTGCTTCAAAACCGACCAGAGCGATTCGATGTATTCGTTTTTGTAGGTCACGTACGCGTTGTCGATATCAACCCAATATCCCATGCGGCGCGTCGCTTTGACCCACTCATCCAAATACGCCCACACGCTTTCCTTACATTTTTTGTTGAACTCAATAATCGACGCGTGCACGTCGCCCTCAACCAAATTTTCGATTTGTGGTTTGCCCGAAATGCCGAGCGTTTTTTCAACCTGGAGCTCAACCGGCAATCCATGCGTGTCCCAACCGCCCTTGCGATCAACACGGCGGCCGCGCATGGTTTGGTAGCGTGGAATTGCGTCCTTAAAGGCGCGCGAAATCACGTGGTGAATTCCTGGCTTGCCATTTGCTGTTGGCGGCCCTTCAAAAAAGACGAATGGTTTGCCATTTTTTGTCTTCTCAAGCGTTTTTTCAAAAAGTTTTTCCTCGTCCCAGCGGGCGAGCATTGCGACTTCTAAATCCGGGAATTTTGGAGCTGCCATAGCATTTCGATTAGTTATGCAACTTTACATAAAACTGCTCAAAATGTCTAGTAAAATAAATACCCCCGGAAAATCGTATTTGCAGCTGCGCCCGACATAAGTGGGCATGCGTGCGACGATTTTCCGGGGGTAGGTTGCGAGAGCATTTTCACCGCCGACCAGTTTGGTCAGACGTGCCGGTTTTCGGCCTTCGGAAGCTCCTCCATACGAGGTTACTCACCAAAGCCTCCTTGCGATCGGAGGGTGTGCGCGATGTTCTCCTTTTCCGCAGTTCTTGGCGGAAGCAAGTGTTCTGATGGCTGTTAATAGCTGCTGCCGAGCAAGAGCGCCACGCTCCGCTAGCACTTAACGCAATATAGCCTGCCAGAACTAAACAGAATAACACAAAATACGAAGCTTGTCAAGCCTCGCCCCAATAAAATGCTAAAAAATGGCTTAATTTTGATAAAAACGAATGTTCCCCGAAAATAAAAGTGCCCGCCCAAACCAGTGCACGAATGCAAAGGTTTGGGCGGGTGGGTTTGCACAGCCTGGCTAGAAGCTGCTAGATAGGGATTTGTGGCGGCCGTAATCAGACGGTTTGGTGGGCCGCGGTTTGGGGGCGACGCCAGAGCGTCGATTCATCAGAGCAACCGACTCCTTGGTCACGTTCGAGGACGACTCGGTCTTCTGGGAGATCGGAACAGAATTGCCGTTCGCGCTCATCTCAGAATTGCATTTGTCTGGAGCAAAACGCCCATTGACACTATAGCCCGCAAGACTCATCGTTTCTCCTAACAGCCTCAAATTCCCGCTCCCTGCGGAATATTATCAGCTGACAAAAATCAGGAAACTACTATAGCAGTTCTGGTCGTTTTGTCAAGCACATATAAAATGCACCACCGCATATGTGCTATAATGAGCCATATTTCACGAACTATGTTATACCTTGGAGCAGATCATGCAGGTTTTGAACTGAAAGAAGCGGTCGCAGAGTATCTTCGCTATATAAACACCCCCTTTGAAGATTTGAGCTCAAAAACAATGGTTCCGGACGACGACTACCCAGAAATCGCCCACGCGGTTGCAAAAAAAGTCGCCGAAGATCCAGAAAAATCACGCGGAATTTTGTTTTGCGGAAGCGGCATCGGCGTGTGTATCGCAGCGAACCGCCATCCACAAATTCGCGCGGGTATCGGCTACAACTTAACCGCAGCTGAGGCTATGCGCAAAGACGATGACGCAAATATTCTCTGTATCGCCGGCCGCGTTCTCCAGCCAGACTTTGCAAAATCAATTGTCAAAAAATTTCTCGCAACAAAATTCTCGGGCGACGAGCGCTATATCCGCCGCATCGCTGAAATCGAAAAATATGATTGAACTCCTGCCCGCACTCTTAACGCAGACTCGCGAAGAATTTGAAACCCGCGTCCGTGCCGTTGAAAATCTCGCGCCGATGGCACAAATCGACATTCTTGATGACACCTGGCTACCAGGAAAAACATGGGCCGATCCGGGCGACATCAGCGCAACCGTATCGCCGCTTTTGTTCGAACTCCATTTGATGGTCGCGCATCCTGTTGAACATCTTGAGGCGTGGTCAGAGTTGCCATCGCTCAAACGCGTGGTTTTTCATCTCGAAACCGCACTCCAGCCAAAGCAAGTCGTTGAAGCAATTCGTTTTTACGGATGGGATGTTGTCGTTGCAATCAATCCTGAAACGCCAGCCGCCGATGTACTCGAGATTCTCCCCTACGTCGACGAAGTTATGTGTTTGACCGTAAAGCCAGGCGCAAGCGGTCGCCCATTTGAACACGGCGTTCTTAAAAAAATTGCCGAACTTGCGGCAAACAATCATCACGCAATCATTGGTGTTGATGGCGCAATCACCGCAGAAACACTTCCGCTCTGCATCGCAGCAGGTGCAACGCGCATTCGCGTGAATTCCGCGCTCTTTGGTGGCGAAAAAAGTGTTGCTGAGGCGTGGGCCGAACTCGAAAAAATTGCGCAGGAATCCGAATCGCGCTAAACTTCAAAAACTATGTTTGATCTCATCATTATTGGCGGTTCAATCGCCGGCACAACTGCAGCTGTCTACGCAGCGCGACGCAAACTCAATTTTAAAATGGTTACGGGCGACATCGGCGGCGAAGTTGCACTTTCTGGAACCGTCGAAAACTGGCCAACCGTTAACGAAACCACCGGTTTTGAACTCGCACAAAAACTTGGCGAGCAATTGAAATTCAACAACGTTCCAGTTGACGAAGGTTTTTTGGTGAGCGAAATAATTCCAAACGGAAAAACCTGGATTATTAAGGCAGCGTCGCTGAGCGGCGAAGAGCGAACATACGAAACCATCGCAATCATCATTGCATCCGGCGTCAAACCGAAACATCTCGGCGTTCCCGGCGAAGACGCGCTTCTCCATCGCGGCGTCACCTACTGCACCGTATGCGACGGCCCGCTCTACAAAAACAAAATCACAACAACAATCGGTGGCGGAAATAGCGCGCTTGAATCCGCACTCATGATGGCAACAATCGCATCAAAAGTTTACGTCGTCAATAAAAATGACAAGTTCAAAGGCGAACAAGTTTTAATCGACAAACTCACCAAAACACCAAACGTTGAAATTATCTACAACGCAAAAACACAAAGCATCGAGGGAGAAAAATCAGCATCGAGCGTTACGTGCACGCTTTCAGACGGCTCAACACGTGTAATTGAAACGCAAGGTGTGATGATTCATATCGGCAACAAACCAAACTCGATTTTTGCGCCCGTTGAAAAAGATGCGTTCGGTCAAATTTTGGTTGACGCGCTCTGCAAAACAAATCTTCCGGGAATTTACGCAGCCGGCGACGTTACCAATACGCCATACAAACAAATTGTTGTCGCAGCTGGAATGGGATGCACGTCAGCGCTCGCTGCAATCGAATACATTAACCGGTTTGAAATCGGCGCATAACGTTAGCGTGTAATTTATTTGAATAGCATGCTATAATTTTGTAGCTATGCTCATTCGCGAATCAAAAATTCGCCAACTTGAATCAATCGCAAATACTATTCGTGAGGATATTATTTCGATGCTCCTCGAAGCTGGTTCCGGTCACAGCGCGGGACCGCTCGGAATGGCTGATATTTTTACAGCCCTCTATTTTCATGTTGCAAAAATTAGCCCGAAAAAACCACGCGACGAAAAACGCGATCGGATTCTTTTGTCTAATGGCCACATCTGCCCGGTGTGGTATGCAACGCTTGCGCGCGCGGGATTTTTTCCGGTTGCCGAACTTAAAACACTTCGAAAATTAAATTCGCGATTGCAAGGTCACCCCCATCGTGGCTCGCTCCCCGGCATTGAAAATACTGGCGGTCCGCTCGGTCAGGGTTTGTCGCAAGCCGTTGGTGTTGCGCTCGCGCTCAAACTCGACAAATCGCGGTCGCGTGCTTTTTGTTTAATGTCCGACGGCGAACAAGAGGAGGGGCAAACATGGGAAGCTGCGATGTCTGCGGGAAAATATCGACTCAATAATTTAGTCGCGATAATGGATCGCAACAATATTCAAATTGACGGCGAGACCGAATTCGTTATGCCGCTCGAGCCCCTCGCCGATAAATATCGTGCGTTTAATTGGCACGTAATCGAAGTTGACGGACATAATATGCGCGATATTATCGATGCCTGCGACCAGGCACGTTCGATTATCGAAAAACCAACGCTCATTTTAGCGCACACAACTCCGGGAAAAGGTGTTGATTTTATGGAAAATGATTTCGAGTGGCACGGCAAAACACCAACTAGAGAACAGGCACGCGATGCGCTCAAACAATTGCGCACACTCGGCGGCCGTATCACCAGCGAACATGAATAAATTTTTAAACCCCAAACTTTTTTCACCCGACGTCGAACGTGTGCCAACCCGCGATGGGTATGGCGTTGGCGTCATTGAGGCAGGACGGCAAAATTCGTCCGTCGTTGTTTTGTGTTGC
>Ga0172380_10009343_pt1 | contig 10471 bp, 9 predicted proteins | sample Leawe162metaG_FD_119747 | JGI IMG/M metagenome (GOLD analysis project Ga0172380, IMG submission 119747) | Leachate microbial communities from a municipal landfill in Southern Ontario, Canada - Leachate well 162 metaG | ecosystem: Engineered > Solid waste > Landfill > Unclassified | place...
ATGTTTACCGGGCCTCAGGCGCCGGCGGCCAGCACGTGAACAAGACCGAATCCGCCGTGCGCATCACGCATATGCCGACAGGATTTGTGGTCGCGTGCCAGGATGAGCGGTCCCAACAGAAGAACAAAGCGAAGGCCATGCGTATTTTGCGGGCGAAGATATTCGATTTCCGCCAGGCGCAAAAAGACGCCGAGGTCGCCAAGGAACGTAAGGAGCAGATCGGTTCCGGCGACCGCTCGGGGAAGATCAGGACTTATAATTATCCGGACAATCGGATCACCGATCACCGGATCGGACTTACGCTGCACAGCCTGAACCAGGTCCTGGACGGCAAATTGGACCCGGTGGTTCAGGGGCTTGCCGAAGATGAGAAGGTCCGTTGGCTGACGACGCTATGAGCTGTTCGAAGAAAATAAAGAACGGCGAGCTTCTCGAACTGATCGCCTGGGGCCGCGCGGAGCTTTTAAGGGCCGGCATTGAAGAGGCGCAGGAAGAATGCGAGAGGATGCTGATCAAGCTTCTGGGGTGCCCGCGTTCCGCGATCTATTTAGACGAACATTCGACCGACGTCGAGCGTTTTCGGGAACGTTTTTTGACATGGATCGAGAAAAGAGTCCGAAGGATCCCGCTCGCTTATCTTTTGAACGAGGCGGATTTTTGGCATGAAACTCTGTTCGTGGATGAGCGTTGCCTTATCCCCAGGCCCGAGACGGAGGTCCTGGTTGAGGTGGTGATACGGGAAATGAAAAAAGCCCCTCACCCTAGCCCTCTCCCGAAGGGAGAGGGGGAAAACGGGATTCCTCTCCTTGGGGAGAGGTTAGGTGAGGGGGAAAATGGTTTTTCATTTCTGGATATCGGAACAGGCTCCGGCGCTATTGCGATCGCGCTGCTTCGGGCCTGCAAGAAGGCTCAAGGCACGCTTCTCGATGTGTCAGCGGCCGCGCTTGACGTGGCGAGGATCAACCTCGAGAAGTATGGGTTTTGTCTACCCGTCATTGCGAGCGAAGCGAAGCAATCTTCTTTTAAAGACGGGATTGCCACGGTCCCTCCTTCGGAGGTCCCTCGCAATGACGTCGAATTAAAGGTTCGGGCAAGGTTGGTTCAGGGGGACTTGTTCGGGCCGTTCTTAAAAGATGAAAAGTGGGACTTAATCATCTCCAACCCGCCATATTTATCGGAAACGGATTGGATCGGCGTCCAGGAAGAGCTGAAATTCGAGCCAAGAGGCGCTTTGGACGGCGGAAAAGACGGTTTGGAGTTTTACAGAAAGATCGTAGCCGGGGCGCAGGCGCGTTTAGCCCCCGGAGGGCTGCTTGCCCTGGAAGTCGGGCAGGGGCAGGCCGGGATGGTTTCAAAGTGGCTTCAGGAAGCGGGTTATGATAATATCCACCGTTTCAATGACCTTTTGGGTATAGAAAGAGTTCTTATAGCTAAGAATAAATAAGGATGGCGGATGGCGGATGGAGTAAAGCGAAAAACAAAAAGTTTGACGCCCTCCTCCATCCTCCCTCCTCCATCCGGGAAATTTAATGGATAAAATAATCATTCAAGGCGGTAACCGGCTCCGGGGCGAAGTGGATGTTTCCGGGTCGAAGAATGCGGTGCTGCCGATCATGGCTGCGGCGCTTCTTTCCGAGGAAGAGTCCGTCATTACGAACGTCCCTTCGCTATGGGACGTGCATACGATGGTCAAACTTCTCCGGTCGCTTGGGGCCAAGGCGATCCTTGAGGATGGATGTCTCAAGGTCAAGCCGGGTAACCATCTGAAACCGCTTGCGCCTTACAAACTTGTAAAGACCATGCGCGCCTCGGTATGCGTGCTCGGGCCGCTTCTCGCGCGGCTCGGCGAAGCGGAAGTGTCGCTTCCCGGCGGGTGCGCCATCGGGCCGCGGCCGATCGACCTGCATCTCAAAGGTCTTGAAGCGCTTAACGCCGAGATCAGTATTCAGCATGGTTATGTGAAGGTGAAGGCGCGGAAGAACTTCCGCGGCGCCGAGATCTATCTTGGCGGAGGGTATGGATCGTCGGTGTTGGCGACAGACAATGTGATGATGGCGGCGACGCTCGCGCGCGGGAGGACCGTGATCGAGAACGCGGCCTGCGAACCCGAGGTCGTGGATCTCGCGAGGTTCCTGAAAAAAATGGGCGCGAAGATCACAGGCGAAGGTTCGCCGCGTCTGGAGATCGAGGGCGTCAGGAAACTCCACGGGGCCGAACATCAGGTGATCCCGGACCGGATCGAAGCGGGAACGTTTCTGTACGCGGCCGCGATCACGGGCGGGGATATTCTGGTCCGCAGGATGGAGCCGGGCCATTTGAACGCTGTGATCGATAAGCTTCATCAGGCGGGGATCCGGATCGACAAGTTCAAGAATTCGGTGCGCGTGAGAAAGAACGGGCGCTTGAAGCCTGTGGATATCACGACACTACCGTATCCGGCGTTTCCGACGGACCTTCAGGCCCAGGTGATGGCGCTTGCGACGGTCACGCCGGGGATCAGCGTGATCACGGAAAAGATCTACCCGAACCGTTTTATGCATGTCCCGGAGCTCGGACGTATGGGTTCCAAAGTGTTTTTGGAAGGACCGAGCGCCATTGTGCATGGCGTCAAAAAGTTGAGCGGAGCGCCGGTCATGGCCTCCGATCTTAGGGCCAGCGCGGCGCTTGTGCTTGCGGGCCTGGTCGCGCAAGGCGAAACCGAGGTTCAGCGCGTGTATCATCTGGACCGGGGTTATGAGAACCTCGAACAAAAACTCACGTCTCTCGGCGCGGTGATCCGCAGAGAGAAGGAATAAAGATCTCAAATTTCAAATCTGAAATTTAAGGCTTTTAGTTTTTAAATGAATACAAAGGAGGCCATGTGGCAGTCAAAATTAGAATGAAGCGTTTCGGCAGCAAGAACCGTCCTCAGTGGCGCATCGTGGTCAGCGACGCGAAGTCGCCGCGCGACGGAAGGTTCATCGAGGAGATCGGCTATTACGACGCTCTTCCCAAAGAAGATATCTTCGTCGTGAAGCAGGATCGTCTTGATTACTGGGTGAAGCAGGGCGCTCAAATGAGCGTGGCCCTGAAGAGCCTTGTGCGCCGCGAAAAGAAAAAGACGACGAAAAAAAGCGCCTAAGACCTTTGGGTCAGGAAGGCGTTTCATGCTGACGATCGATGTCGTAACGCTCTTTCCGCGCTTTTTCAAAAGCCCGCTCGACGAATCGCTTTTGGAAAAAGCTCAGGCGAAAGGGCTCGTGAAGGTTCAGGCGCATGATCTGCGCGACTTTGCGCATGACCGTCACAAAACGGCGGACGATAAGCCGTTCGGCGGCGGGGCGGGGATGGTGATGAAGCCGGAGCCGCTCTTTGAATGCGTTGAAGCGATCGGCGAAAAGGCCTGGGTGGTGCTGCTCGACCCTCAGGGCGAGCCGATGAGCCAGACGTTGGCCGGAAAGCTTGCGAAAAAGACACACCTGGTCCTGATCGCCGGGCATTACGAGGGCGTGGACCAGCGGGTGAGAGACCATTTGGTCGATCAGGAAATCTCAGTCGGTGATTTTATTACCATGGGCGGGGAAGCCCCGGCCCTTTGTTTGATCGAAGCGGTCGTTAGGCTTCTGCCGGGCGTTCTGGGGAACGCGGAGTCGATCAAGCACGAGAGTTTTCAGACCGGCATGCTGGAACATCCCCAGTACACAAGGCCGCGGGAATACCGGGGATGGAAGGTGCCTGACGTTCTCGTGTCGGGGCATCACAAAGAGCTGGAAGCCTGGAGGAAAAAGACCTCTGAGCAGGTCACGAGAAATAAACGGCCGGATCTTTTAAAATAATTTACACAAACGGGAGACTAACATGAGCAAAATGGATATCGTAGAAAAAGAAGCTGCATCCAAAAAAGCGCCGGCATTCCGCGTGGGCGACACCCTGAAGGTGCATGTCCGCGTGAAAGAAGGCGACAAGACCCGCACCCAGCTTTTCGAAGGGGTCTGCATCCGCAAAAAGGGCAAAGGCGTTCGCGCCAGCTTTACGGTCCTGAAGGAAAGCTATGGAGACAAGGTCGAGAAGATCTTCCCCCTTCATTCGCCGAACGTCGAAAAAGTCACCGTCAGCACCAAGGGCAAAGTCCGTCGCGCGAAACTTTATTACCTGAGAAACAAGTAAGCCCGCTGCGAATTTGCCGCGATGGAGACCTCTCCCAGGGTGTCCCGCCAGACGCTTCTTCTCGAGAAGCTTATGGCCTTTGACCGGCAGGAAGCCCCCGCTTTGGGGAAAGGGTGGATGGCCGGCGTGGATGAAGCCGGGCGCGGACCTTTGGCCGGGCCCGTGGTCGCCGCGGCTGTGATCCTGGTCCATCCGGAAGCTCTTGCAGGGATCAACGACTCCAAAAAGGTAAGCGCCGCGCGGCGCGAAGAACTTTATGTCCGGATCGCCCGCGCCGGTATCGTCGGCATCGGTTTTGCGGATGAAAAGCAGATCGACGAGCTCAATATCTACGAAGCCACGCGCCTTGCCATGAAAAAGGCGGTGCTAAACCTTCCGCATACCCCCTCCAGCATTCTAATCGATGGCCCCATGCGTCTGGACCTTGCGATCGAACAAAAAGGGATCATTCAAGGCGATGGAAAATCCGCGAGCATTGCCGCGGCCTCGATTGTAGCCAAGGTGTTCCGCGATCACTGGATGCGAAAACTGCACGAGCTTTATCCCGCCTATGGATTCCACAATCACAAAGGCTACGGGACGGCCGAACACATGCAAGCCCTTCGCGAAAAAGGCCCGTCCGTCGTTCACCGGTACAGCTTTGCGCCTGTCCGTGAAGCCGAAGAGGCTATTCGCTGCGGGGCCGTTTCGTGAAGTTGACGCCCAACCCGGCGCCTTTCCGGTTTTCCCTGGGGGAACGGGGCGAACTCGCGGCCTGCGGATTCCTAATAAAAAAAGGATATGCGATCCTCGAAAAAAATTATAAATGCAGGATCGGAGAGATCGATTTGATCGCCCGGAGAAAGGGGCGCCTGGCCTTTGTGGAGGTCAAGACACGGACGAGCGGTCAGCGGGGAGCGCCGCAGGAGGCCGTGGATCTCAAAAAGCAGGAAAAGATCTTCCGGCTTGCGGAGTGGTATTTAAAAGAGAAGAGGCTCGGGGAAATCCCGGTCGCTTTCGATGTGGTCGCGGTCCTTTGGCAGGAAGACCGGACGCCTGAAATACGCCTGATCATGGATGCTTTTGAAAAATCAGACAAAGACTGTTGATTCTCTGAAGTAAAGAGTTCAAAATAGCGGCCGTTAATCCTCTTTGAGTAATAAAAAACACAAAACACGAATTTGGAAATCATGAAGTCAAAAGCCGGAAAAATAGCGGGTCTCCTTTGTCTCGGGTTGTTTGTTTTCGCCTTTATCGCCTATGGCGAGGCGAAAAAAGCCGATCTCTACGCTCCTGTTTACACAAAACCTCTTGCGCCTGAGCCCCTCAAAGGGGCCTTTTCCAGGATCCTCGAGTTTCCCTTTAAGCTGGCCAAATGGCCCATGGAGCAGGGGATCATTTTTACGGAAAACCACCGGCTTGATAAAAAAACCATATGGCTTTATGAAGAGTCCCTTAGGCAGGGGATCAAGCCCCAGGCCGGGTTCGCGGATGTAAGCGCGATCCCTTATTTCGGCGCCGAATTCAATCTTTTGACGTTGGCCCGTCAAAAAGAAAAGTATCCCGATTTTTTTGCGACGGCCACGGTCCTTTATTGTCCGAGCGTTTTTTTTCAGGTCGGTTCCGAGATCGGGGCGCAGAAGATCGCCGGGACCGGATTCCATGCCAAAGGTATTTTTAACTATGATCGCGAGCAGAAAGAACCTTTTTATGGCGTCGGGCCGGACACGAGCCGGGGCGACAGCACCTCGTACCGGATTGAAACGACGAAGGTGGGCGCCGCAGCCGGGTATGAATTTTCTCCGACGATCGATCTCACCTCAGGTTTTGATTACAGGAAAGTGGATATTTTAAACCGGACGCATGACGGCAAAGGGGAGATCCCCACCATTTTTGCCGGACAGAACATCCCCGGAGTGAACGGCGATGATCTTCTGGACTATGCTCTTACCCTCGGGCGCGACACACGCGATAGCAAAGACGAAGCCACAAAGGGAAGTTATCAGAAATTACTTTTTCAGTTCACCGACGGAGCGAGAAACTCCTCCGCCCGTTATTTCAAATACCAGTTGGATATGGCCAAATATTTCCGTCTGGCATCCCCGCGACGCATCCTGGTCGCGCGCCTTTTTGCCGAACACAACGACGAAGTCGACCACGGGACCATCCCTTTTTATGACATGGCTAAATTGGGCGGGGCCGGGACCAACGCGCGGGATAGCGAGGCCCTGCGGTCGTTCGTTTATAACCGCTTCTACGGAGAAAGCTCCCTGCTCCTCAATCTGGAGTACCGTTTCACGGTGCTGGAATACAAGGATTTCAAGCTGAAGGCCGCTCTTTTTAATGACCTGGGGCAGGTCTTCGGGGAGATCCACGAATTCCAGATCAAGGATTTCCGGGAATCCTACGGCGCCGGTCTTTATTTCAGCTATGCCAAAAATACGATCCTGAATTTCTCCGTGGCCCACGGCAACGAAGGGACGCAGGTCTATCTTAAAAACAAGCTCGCTTTTTGATCCGGGTGAAAAAATGAAACAAAAAACAGGCCTTCAAAAGATCGGGTCCGGCGCGATGCTCGCGTTCTTCGCGGGATGGGCCCTGCTCAGCGCCGGAGCGGTCGTTCATGCCGGGGAAAGCGTCAAACTCAAACAGAACGACGCCACGTTCTACAGCGATTTCTTTGATCAGAATGTCTACAACGAAGGCGTCAACCTTCTGGATATGGGCCGCTGGGGGAGAAAGTTTTCCGGAAAAGCGCTTCCGTCTAAAAATGTGAATGTTTTTGATGAAGTTCCCGATTCTTCGTTCTTTACCAACCGGCAGGGACGCGAGCGTCTTTCGTCGGAAGCCCTTGAAAAAGGCTATCAGGAGACTTCAGGCCCCGATCAGAGCCGGCCTTTGCAGGTGATGGCGGCCGAACAGCGCGGGATCTATCCCCGGTTCTGGGTTCAAGATGCAAAGGGAGAGGCCTATCTTTTGGAGTTTGACCCGGTCGGGAAATTCGAACTGGTGACGGCCGCGCAGGTCATTGCCAGCCGTTTTTATCATGCCCTGGGGTATTCCGTGCCGCAGATGACAGTCGTTTTTATCAAACACGGGCAATTCCGGGCGGACCCGGCCGCGACGACCTGGGAAGATACGGGTTTTAAAAAGGCGCTCAGCCAGGAAAGACTCGAAGAATATTTAATGGTCCTCCCGCAAAACACGGAAGGTTCCTACCGGGCTTCCGCCTGCAAGGTCCCGAAAGGCGATTTTTATGGGAGTTTTAGCTTTGAATCCCGCCGGAAAGAAGATCCCGCGGACCTTGTGAATCATCGCGACCTGCGCGAGATCCGGGCGTTGGGACTTTTTGCTTCGTGGCTTAATCATTATGATCTCCGGGAAAGCGATACGCTGGACCTTTGGGTGTCGGGTGCCGGGGGCGCAGGTTTGAAACACTACCTGGGAGGATTTGACGGCGCCCTGGGCGCGACCCGGGAAGGCCCGAAGGCGCCCATGCTGGGCTATGAGTATATGGTGGACTATGGCGAAACCTTCAAAACCCTTCTGGCGCTTGGGTTTCGCGAAAAACCCTGGCAGAAGAAATGGCGCGAAGCCGGCGAAAGGGTCCAGGGGTCTCCCGCGGTGGGCTATTTTACGAACGCTCTTTTTGACCCGTCCCAGTATAAAACGCTATTTCCCTATGAAGCCTTCCGTCTTGTGACCCGCGCCGATGGATTCTGGGCCGCAAAACTTCTGAAGAGTTTTTCGGATGACGATATCCGGGCCATGGTCAAGGCAGGGAAATACACCGACGCGAAAGACGCCGAAACGATCGCGAAGATTTTGATCGAGCGACGCGACATGATCGCCCGCTTCTGGATCCTGCGCGCGAGTCCGTTGGACAACTTTTCATTCTCCGACGCAAAATTATCGTTCCAGGACCTTGCGGTCGAATATGGTTTTGCCCCCCGGGAGGGAACGACTTACCGCGTGGAAGTGTCAGCCCCCGGAAGCGACCAAAAAACTGTGTCCGAAGTAAAAGAACCCGTGGTGAATGTAGCCCCGATCCCGACGGGTGGTGAGACTAGGATCTCGATCCGCGTTGTGCGCGCCGCCTCCAAAGAAGTAAGCCCCGCTGTGACAGTCCTTTTGAATGCCGCCGGTATTCAGGGGATCCAACGCGAAGATTGATTCCGCGTTTTCCGTTTCTTTTCTCTCATCTTTTTTAAAAAAGCGGGAAGGGTGTGTCGACTTCCGGCAGCGAACCTGTCTCGTGTTAGGGCGTGAGGGCGCGCTGCGGACACCGGTGAGCGCTACGCAGAGGGGGGAGGCTGAACCAACGGGAGCGTGAATGAAAAGGTGCTCCCTTTCTTATACTCCGATTCAATATCGATCCTGCCGTGATGTTGTTCCACGATCCGCTTTGAGATCGCGAGCCCGAGTCCTGCGCCGCCCGGGGCGATAAGTTTCGCGGATTCCAACTGACCGAATTTCCTGAAAAGCTTCGAGACATCCTTTTGCTGGACGCCGATCCCCGTGTCCTTGACCGAAACCTTGACCCCCTGGGGGGTGACGGAAGAGGCGATCGTGATCTCGCCCTGGAGCGTGAATTTAATAGCATTCTGGAGAAAATTCGTAAGGACCTGAACGATCTTGTCGTGGTCGCACTCCGCTTCCGGGAGGTTTTTCTGGAGCGTCAGTTTCAAAGCGAGATTTTTGTTTTCCGCCAGGGGTTTCATGGCCGTTTCCGCTTCTTCGATGATCTTATTCAGATTTTCTTTTTCCATGTGGAACTCGATCACGCCGGCTTCCAGCTTGTGGAAGGCGAGCACGTCATTGACGAGTCGCACCAGACGGTCGACGCAGCGCTTGGAGATATTGAGCACCTCTTTTTGTTCGGCTGTTATTTCCCCGGTAAGGCCCTCGAGAACGATGCTCAAGCCTTCCTTGACGGAATGGATCGGCGTGCGGAGCTCATGGGAGACCATCTGGATGAGTTCGGCCTTGGTCTCAAGGGATTCCTGATATTTTCGCTCCGTGACGTCCTTTGAAAAACAGTAGAAACCGTTAAAGGCCTTGTCTTTGTCAAAAGACCGGACGAGTACGACGTACTGATGAAAAATAGAGCCGTCTTTGCGGATCGCTTTGAGTTCCACCTCGGACCTGCCCGTTTTTTTCATTTTCTCAAAAGCCGCTGCGGCCTTGTCGGCATCCTCGGGACAGATCATGGGCATGCGGTTGAGGCCGACCATTTCTTCCGGGGTGTAGCCCATCATCGACGCGCAGGCCTTGTTGACGCTCAGAAAATTTTTCTGGGGATCCAGACGGGCAATGCCGTCGAGCGCGTGTTCCATCGCCATCGAAAGGTCCCGCAGTTGCTGCTCCGAATGGATCTTCTCCGTGATGTCCTCCGAGATGCCGAGAAGGTAAGCCGGCTTGCCGGAGGCGTCCAGGACGGGGATCTTTTTAGTGTGTAGGATGCGAAGGCCTTTTTTTCGGGTATGGATAGGTTCCTCGGAAAGTTCCAATAGGGTTTGCCCGCGAAGCGTCGCCCGGTCCTTCTCGATAAAAAAATCGGCTTCGCTCTTTGGAAAGAAAGAATAATCGTTTTTCCCGAGAAGCTCCTCGCGTTGGTAGCCGATCAGCTCTTCGCCGGCGCGGTTGAAGCGTACGAACCGCAGCTCTTCCGCGTCTTTGATAAAGATCATGTTCGGGATATTTTCGATAATAGAATCCAAAAAAGAATTTGTCTGGCGGAGCTCTTTTTCGATCCGGAGGCGTTCGTCGATCTGCGCGCGCAACTCTTCATTGGAGAGCCCCAGTTCGCGGGTTTTCCGTTCAAGTTCCACGGTCCGTTCAGAAACCTTAAGCTCCAGGGCTTCGTTCATGGTTCGCAGTTGGCGGAGATAAGAGCCAAGACGCTTAAGGGTCGGGAGGAACACCAGGGCTCCGATCAGGGCGAGGCAGAGCCCATTAAGAATAAAAAGGGCCAGGCCGAGATTTTTCAGTATTTTGATTTCGAAGACGTCGCCTTCCTGGAATTTTTTGATCGTCGTCCGGAGGGATCCAAGGAGGCGCGCGCTTTTGGCCTGGAAAACCAGAAGCTGAAGGTTGTCAGGGCGGACGCGGACGGGAGAGCCCAGGAGGAATTTTTTTAAAGCCGAAAAATATTCATCCAATTCCTGGTTTAAAGGGGTGGAAGAGGAGAAATAAAGAGAGCGGAGCTCGCGGAACAGATATTTCGGGAGAGGTATTTTTTCTGAAATAAGATCTGTGGAGGCGGTGTTGAAGACAAGCAGGGATTTGAGGTCATCGTGGATGTTTTCCCGGAGGGTTTTTCGCTCGAGGATATCGCTCGACTGAG
>Ga0172380_10009344_pt1 | contig 10470 bp, 10 predicted proteins | sample Leawe162metaG_FD_119747 | JGI IMG/M metagenome (GOLD analysis project Ga0172380, IMG submission 119747) | Leachate microbial communities from a municipal landfill in Southern Ontario, Canada - Leachate well 162 metaG | ecosystem: Engineered > Solid waste > Landfill > Unclassified | place...
CGACGCTTTGTCGTCGCCATCATTTTGGGACAAGTGGGAAACGACAAGCGTTTCCCGCCCAATATTCCGGCCGGAAGGAATCCGTCCTGCCCCTATCATGAATTTCCCGATCGGCCTCTTGACATCGGCAGAAACCAAGTTTAGGCTTAAACCCTATGCTTAGCAATGCCCACATGAAATCCCAGCGCACCTTCGTGTGCGGATTTTGTGCATGGCGGCACAGCATTGCCGGGTTGTCTGCCAACCTTTCCCGTATTTTCTCTTCTTAAGCGGCTACTCGCGGCGATCAGATGCCGCAGGTAGCCGCGTTTTTCAGTCTCCGAAAGAGACGAGCTGTTTGCCTCCTCTGGGCTCCTCCAGTTTGGGCATCATTTTGGAGCGCCCCGTTCTTGTGTCAGATTCGCACCGGGCGCGTTCGCGATCCCGCATCCCAGAAACTTCCCCACCATCAACCTCCCAGCGACAACCATCACCAGACCACAACCCGATAACGCATTATGCAAACTCCAAATATTCAAATTACCCAGTCAGATTACAACAAACTTCAGGACCTGCTCAAAACCATGCCAACCGTTCGGCCCGAGGATAAAGCCTGCCGAGAAGCACTTTCGCGGGAGATCATGAGGGCAAAGATCAAGCCTTCGGAGGAGATTCCTGACGACGTCATCACGCTGAACAGCCGCGCGCGATTGATCGACCTGAAAACGAAAGAGGTTCTGGATCTTACGATTGTTCTCCCTGAGGATGTCGATGTCCAAGAGGGGCGCATCTCCATTTTGGCTCCGCTTGGCACCGCCATGCTTGGGTTTCGCCAGGGTGACATTTTCGAATGGAATGTGCCGGGAGGGCAGAGCCGATTTCAGGTGGAGACCGTCCTTTTTCAGCCGGAAGCGACGGATCGCATTCCGGGGAATGTCCCTTGACATGGATTTGACGGTCTCCCCCATTGGCACGGTCATCGGCGACATGGATTTGTCCGGAGGCAAGGGTATTTCCCAAGAGGGGAATAGCTTCGCCCCACTAATTGACCGGACCGATCTCAGGGGAATCTGCTATGCCAACCGACCAGCGGAGGAACCTCCTGCCGGCCATGGCTGCGGACTCAGGCGCGACCACACGAAGGGAAGGATGCAGGCGGCCGAGCTTTCGACGGATTGTCCGGCCCAAACAGTCCGCGTGACGGGCCGGCAAGTCCCCCAGTGTTTGGACATCGGCCTTCCGGGAGACATCTCGAGAGGAGCATTTTGGATGGCGCTCGCGGCTCCGCAGGTGGGATCGCGAATGATTTTACGCCACATCGATCTGAACCCAGCCCGCTTGAGTTTTGTTGATACGTTGCTTCGCATGGGGGTGGCGATTCGTGAGGAGGTGATTTTCTGCGACGGAAAAGATTGGTTCGGAAATTTGGACATCCGGGGGCGTTCGCTTCGTCCGATTCAGATCGCGCCGAAGGACATCCCCTTGCTGATTGATGAGATCCCACTCCTCGCGGTGCTCGCAGGAAAAGCCAAAGGGGTCTCATCCATCCGTGGTGCATCTGCTTTGCGAACCAAAAAAAACGATGGCATCGCCGCCATCGTTACGAACTTGAAAAAGATGGATGTCCGGGTCGAGGAGTTTTCCGATGGCCTGGCGATCTGTGGCACCGGGCATTTGCGCGGAGCTGAACTGGATTCCTTTGGGGATCATCGCATCGCCATGGCCTTCGCGATTGCCGGTCTCCTGGCCGAAGAAAATATGACGGTCATTCGCAATGCGGAATGCCTTGTGATGTCCTATCCGGACTTCCAGCCAGGGCTCCTCAAACTGATGGATCGGTCATCCTGTGTGCTGGGGGCATAATGGAAACTCTTTGGAGTCAGTGAAGCATCGCCCTGAGTGGCTTGGCCGCATGGCCTGGTTCATCAGATGTTGGGCAGCAAATCGAAATATTCGTCGTCTTCATTCTTTCCGCCTTCGCCCTCGCCCACGGTTTTCTCCGACTCGACAAACTCGATCCGCTCGATCCACTTGACCATTTTGTAACCCAACTGGTTTTCCACACGCAGCCGCAGTGGCGCGCCGTAGACGTCCGAGAGTGGCTTTCCGTTCATGTGCGAGGCGAGCAGGCATTGCGGCTTGAGTGCGTTTTCGATGCTCTGGGTGTCGTAATACGCGCCCCCATACAGAGCTTCGCCGAACGAATAAAACACCACGGTTCGGGCTTCAGGTTTCGGACGCACCAGGTCAATGATGGCCTTCATCGGAACGCCGCCCCACTGCGCGATCCCGCTCCAGCCCTGAATGCAGTGGTGCATGGTGATTTGCTCTTTTTCTCCAAGTTTGGCGATGTCCTCCAGTGAAAGCTCCACCGGCTTCTCGACCAGTCCGCCGATCTTGAGCCGGTAATCCCGGAAGCCATTGATGGCTAGTTCGCGCCACTCTTCACTCGTCGGCACCTTGCCGTTCGGCCAAAAATGGGGGGAGATATCGTCCTCTGTGTAGTGCTGCTGCGGGACCAGCCGGTTTAGCGTGAGCAGCTGCATCGGATAGGTGACCAGCTTGAGCGCGTGCTGGACCTTGCGTGGGTGATGCCAGGAAAGGTAATGCACCACCCACCAGGATAAGACGACCGCTGCGATGGCGATTAGTCCCAGGATGATGCCCCGTGGATGGAGGTCGTCGGTGCCCCACACGATATGATTCATGTTGCGGGCAAAGCCGGTGATGACGACCAGAGCGACATGCACGACGATAAACCCCACAAAGCCGAGCATGTTGAGGAAGTGGAGGGAGCGCGCGGTCTGGCGTCCTCCAAAAAGGCGGGCATACCACGGAAACCGGTTGACGATGGCGGGAGACATGGCCAGGCCGGTGAAAAAGGCCAGAGGACCAAACCCGAACACCACGACAAAATAGGCGATTTGTTGCAGCGCATTGTAGGCATAAAATCCGTTCGGTTCCGGTGGCAGATGGAACGTGGAGTAATGCACCCAATTCGCCCAGGCCTGCCCGAATACGTCCCACGAGTCCGGCACCAGCCGCTGGTACTGTCCGCTGACGAAAAGCATGATAAAGAAGAAAATGCCCGTGAGAATAAACCCGTGGACATTGATGAAGTGCCAGACGCGCGCAATGCCAATTGTGTGGCGATAGCCGGGCGTGCTCACCAGCGGCGTCAGGTAGCGGGCGTCGTCCTTTGCTGTCCAAAGCCGATCCTGTGGCACCTGGATCGGAGTGAAGCGGATCCACTCGCTGCCGGGGGTGCAGTGATCGTTGAAATAGAGCCGGGGATGATCCATGAGAATGGAAAGCCCGCTTCGGATCAGCAGCATCACAAAGAAAAAATTTAAAAAATGCGCCATCCGCAGCCAGAGCGGAAATCCGTGCGGATTTGAAGGCGAGCTGACGGCGGACAGGGGCGCGATGGGGGGCAACCCGAACACCGCGAATTGGATCCAAGCCGCGACAATGGCGGAGAAGATCAGCACGCCCGCAATGACAAGAATGGACGGGCGCACCCAGATGCGGAATCTTCGATCAGGCGGATAGTGGACGGCCCGGTGTGCGGAATCAAATGGGATCATCGGGGTGGTTGTGGTTCGAGCAAATCGGCAAACTCGGGATGTCGTTGGATGAAGCTGGCCACATAGGAACAGCGGGGGACAACCCGCCAGCGGCTTTTTCTCGCCTCGTGAAGCGCGCCCCGAACCAGGTGGGCCGCGACTCCTTTTCCGCGCAGGCAATCCGGGACGTAAGTGTGCTCGATGGTGATGAGATCGCCGGCGAGCGTGTAGTTGAGGAAGGCCGAAATACCGTCGGCAGACCGAATTTCAAAGCGCCGGGAATCTGCTTTGTGGAGCACAATCGGTGGCGTGGCCGCATGGGGTTCCACGGGGAGGTCCGGTGGCGAGACGGGCCGGCGGCGGTTCCAGTCGTCCTGCACCCGCGCCCGGATCTGCTGCTCGGAATTCAAAAGCAGAATTTCAGCAGCGAACGCGCTGGCCTCGTTGCAATGGATGGAGCGGATGGCGTGTTTAATCTCCAGCAACCGGCCCGGGCTGACACTGAAACGCCGGAACCCCAGGCCTAGCAGCAGCGCGGTGAACATCGGGTCGCTGGCGATTTCTCCGCAGAGAGAAATGGGTTTGCCTTTGCGCCGGGCCGTGGTCGCCAATGTCGCGAGCGTCTGCAGAACGGCCGGATGCAGCGGATCGTAGGCGGAATTCCCTTCGCCACTAATGCGGTCAGCAGCCAGCACATACTGCACCAGATCGTTGGTGCCGAGGCTAAAGAAGTCCACTGCGTCGGCCAGTTGGGCGATGAGGATCGCAGCGGACGGGGTTTCGATCATCGCGCCGACTGCAAGGTCGGGATGGAATGGCTCTCCTGCGGAAGCGAGTTCCTGTTTGACATTTTCGATGGCCGCCTTGGCTGCGTGCAATTCGTCCAGGCCTCGAATCATGGGCAGAAGAATGGAAACCGGATGCGTCGCGCTGAGTCGCAGAATCGCCCGCAACTGGGTGCGCAGGATCTCTGGATGCGCAAGCAGCAGGCCGATGCCTCGGCATCCCAGGGCGGGATTGGCTTCGCGTGGCAATGGAAAATAGGAGAGCGGCTTGTCGCTGCCCGTGTCCAGAACGCGGATCACTGTCTCGCCGGGCTTGAGAAGCTCAGCCGTCGCACGGTAAAAACGGTATTGTTCCTCCTCCGAAGGGAAATGATCCTCCGCGAGGAAGACGAATTCCGTGCGATACAGCCCGGCCCCGTCGGCTTGGACGCGCACGGCCGCCACGGCATCAGCCATTTGACCGATGTTGGCCGAGAGCTTTATTTCGACGCCATCCGTGGTCCTCGCCGGAAGGTCTACCAGATCCATCAACGCATGCTGGTGAGCCTGCAAGGTCGCGTCCATTTGATCGTAGGCGTGGAGGATTTCCGGTTTCGGATTGATGAACACCCGGCCCGCCAGGGCATCCACGATCACCAGATCCCCCGCCGTGATCTTCTGGACGGCCTGCGGCACCTTCACGAGCATGGGGATGCCGAGGGCGCGGGCGAGGATCGTGGCATGGGCCGTCAGGCCGCCGCGCTCCACGATCAGCCCGCGGACGCCCCGACCTTCCAACTGCGCCACCGCCGAAGAAAACAGTTCGCCCGTGACCAGCACGCACCCTTCGGGATCAGCCGGAAAGTCCGAGCGCGGCTGGCGCGCCAAATGGTCAAGGAGGCGCTGCCCGATTTCTCGCAGATCGACGGCCCGCTCGCGGAACTGGGCATCTTCGAGCTGATCAAACACGGCGGCCAGCCGCTGGATGGCATCTTCGAGGGCCGCTTCCACATTGATCCGCTTGGCCATGCAAACATTACGGACGGCCTGGCGCAGTTCCTCGTCGCGCAACAGATGGATTTGCGCCTCAAAAATCGCCGCTTCGGTATTTCCCAAGGCCCGATGGACCCCTGACTGGACGCCCTGCAATGTCTGTTCGACGGCGCTGACCGCCACATCGAATCGCTCGAGTTCGGACTCCATCTCGGCCTCATCGATTTGTCGGCGCGGAACGACCATCTGTTTGGCGCAATCGCACAGGAGGGCCCGCCCGCGGGCCAGCCCGGAAGATGCCGGTTCGCCGAGGATCATCGACGTGGTGGATGGGATGGTATGCGAACTGTTCATCAGGTGTGGATGGGACGTGTCGAGAGTCCGTGGTGCGCGAGATCTCCGTTCATGTCGTCGGCTTCGGTCGCGCGGCTTTCGGGGATGGAGGCTTCGTCTCCAGGAGATACTCGCTCAGCACCACGGCCTGATTGTGCGCCTCGTCGTGCGCGGAATACACCAGTGTCACCGTGCCGCGCTCTAACGCATCACGCAGGGGTCGCAACGTCGTGCGCTGCGCTTTCAATTCGGCCCGGTAGCGGCGGCGGAATTCCGTCCATCGCGCCGGGTCATGTCCGAACCAGTGACGCAAAGCGTCGCTCGGGGCAGCATCTTTGAGCCAGGCCGTGAGGGCCAGCGATTCCTTCTTAAGCCCACGCGGCCACAGCCGGTCCACCAGGTATCGTTCCCCATCTTTGGCGTCGGCGGAAACGTAGGCGCGTTTGATTTTGAGGTTTTTCGTCTTTTGTGGGGTCACGGCAGGTGCGTTTTGAGTTACCAGTCTTGAAATTCCGGCAGGTAGCAGACGGGGCTGGATGGTTCACGGGATGGTTCGGCATCCGCCTCGCTGGTGCTGGCCGCAGCGGTTTTCAGACGGTCAAATCCAGCGGCAAGAGGATCGTCGATGGGCGCGACGCCAGAGGCGTCGGCACAGGGGTCAACCAACGGCCGCTGCGAATCGCGTTTCATGCCACACCTTTGTCGGCCAGCGCGCGCGGGAACAATATGTTGTTCTCCTTGTGGACGTGCTGATGCGTGTTTTTTTCCAATTTCGCCAGCCCGTCATAAAGGGCGCGGAATGTGTTGCACGCCCAGTCCGGCGGCGAGTAGCTGTCCGTCAGATCTTTGAAGCGAGCCAACGCTGCCCCCGCGCTGTCGTGTTCGGATTCCAGCTTGGCGAGGGAGGTCCGGAGAGGAATGGCTCCCGGGGCTGAATCTCCGTTGGCAGCATCCAATTGTCGAATCGCCGGGAAAATCGTTTCCTCCTCTTCTTGGGTGTGTGCGGTCATGGCCGCGCTGAACCCTTCGAACACCCGCCGCACTTCGATCAATCGGGGCTCGTGCTCGCCATGGACTGCCGCGACCTTGCGGGTCATGAAATCCAGACGAGGCAGCTCCTCCCGCAGGTAGCCATGGTGGACCTCTTCAATATGGTCGCAGAGTTCGGAGAGGGGCAGGGAATCGGGATCGACCGCCCCGGTGTCCGGCGCTTCGTCGAGCGCCGAGAGCATGGCGATCACCGTCGCGGGATCGAGATTTTTGGTGCGGCACACTTCCTCGAGCGGCCGTTTGCCTCCGCAACAATAATCGATGCCGAGATTTTCAAAAATCCGCGAGCGCGCCGGCTTCGCACGAACGAGGTCGGCCACAGTGGTTTCAGGTGTGATGGTTTTCATTTTTTTATTGCTCAGACTTTAGCTGAGATAAACATGTAATTCAAATACATTTTTGTCTTGAATCAGCGCGAAATCATCAGAAGTTTGCAACCATGCGAGTGAGCTCATATTCTGATTACTCCTTCCGGGTGCTCATGCAGGCCGCTTTGCGGCATCCGGAACGGGTTACGGTTGACGAAGTAGCCGGGGGATTCGGTATTTCGCGCCATCATCTGGTCAAAATCGTTCACGACCTCGGCCGAAGCGGCTATCTGAAAACCCAGCGAGGCATCGGCGGGGGCTTCCTTCTGGCCATGCCTCCGGAAAAGATTTGCCTGGGTGACATTGTCCGCCTCGGCGAGGAAACCGATAAGGTCATCGAGTGCAAGGACCGGCGAGGACAGCCATGCCGTATTGCGCCTGCGTGCCGGTTGAAAGGGGTGTTTGATGAGGCTACGGCCGCCTTCTTTGCGGTGTTGGATAATTACTCGCTGGCGGATCTGCTGCAACATCCAGCGAGGATGCGGGAGGAGTTGGGAATCACGAATCCACGAAACGAAATTCGACAGTAGATCTGCTGAGTTTTTCCTGGCCCCTGCTGGATGGGGGCGTCTTCGGGCGGGCCGCTGAATGCCGCGAACCTGGCACCCCATCACGGCGGAAAGCAAAAATGGGGCGATCAAAACGGTTTCGCCAGCACTAGCCAGAGAACCCCCAGCAGGAGGAATGCCGGCACGCAGCTGAACCACCGCAAGACCGCGACCGATGGAAGGGATCCCCCGGCGGCCATCCGCTTCAGCCAGCGGCCGGCCAGGGTGAAGTGCCCCAGAAGCAACGCCACCAGCACCAGCTTCGCATGCAGCCACGGTCCGGTCATGCCGAAATACAGCCACAAGACCAAGCCGAGGGCGAACGCCAGGCCGAACAGGTGATGCCCCAGCCGGTAGAGCTTAAGTCCCAGCGGGATCAAGCGCTGACGGACCGCCGGCTCCTCTCCGACACCGGCCAGAGCGAGAAGGAGCGGCGGCAGGCAGAATACGACCGCCATCCAAGCGATCACGAAAAAGAGGTGAAAGATCTTTGTCCAAAGGTAGATGTTCATAAATCGTGAGGGGGGAGCAATGCCTGCCGGAAATCTTCCAGCAAATCTTCACGGTCCTCGATGCCGGCGGAAACCCGGATCAGCCCGTCAGAAATACCCATGGCGGCGCGCTCTGCGGGAGCGAGATTCCGGTGCGAGGTGCGGGCGGGGACGCAGACGAGGGTTTCGACCCCGCCCAGGCTCAGCGCTGGCAGTGCCAGGCGAAAACGCGCCAGCAAAGTATCCACAGCGCCCGGCTGGCGCAGCTCGAAGGAAAGCATTCCCCCGAATCCGCGCATCTGCCGGGCGGCCACCGCATGGTCGGGGTGAGCGGGCAGGCCGGGGTAGTGGACGCGCGCGACAGCGGGATGCGCGGCGAGAAACTCCGCGAGGGCCATGCCATTGGAGTTGTGCCGGTCCATGCGCACGGCAAGCGTTTTCATCCCGCGCTCGAGCTGATAGCACGCGCTGGAATCCAGCATTCCGCCGAAGCTGATGGCGCTTTCGCGCACGCGCCGGATGACCGCCTCCGAGGAGACGATCACGCCAGCATTCACGTCGCTGTGGCCGTTCAGATATTTGGTCGCACTGTGAACCACAACATCCAGACCGAGAGCGAGCGGGCTCTGGTTGATCGGAGTGGCGAACGTGTTGTCGATGACGGTGAGCCGCCCGCGGCCGCGGCCGATCGCCGCCACCGCTTCCAGGTCCAGGCAGCGGAGAAGAGGGTTGGATGGCGACTCCACGTAGATCAGCTTCGTGTCCGGACGCGTTGCCGAGGCAAGGCCCCCGATGTCATCGGCCCAGGAAATCTCAACGCCCAGCCTCGCCAGTTCGGTCGTGATAAAATGGTGGGTGCCGCCGTAAAGATCCCTCTGGAACACGGCATGGTCGCCGGGGCTGAGTTGGGAAAGCAGCAGGGTCGAGATGGCCGCCATGCCAGATCCGAACACCAGCGCGGATTCCCCGCCCTCGAGCGCGGCGACCTTGCGGTTGATCACCTCCTGATTCGGAACATTAAAGTAGCGCGGATAGACGTTTTGGTTGGAGGCGTTCGGGAAGGCGTAGGCGGTCGATGGGAAGATCGGGCTGCAGGCGCCGCCTGCCGCCGCGTCAAGGTGGGTCCCGGCGTGGATGCACCGCGTGGAGAACCCGGCGGGGGGGCTCATGGGATGGATGTCGTGAGATTTCATGGGATGGATGGGGTCATATCGATTCGGGCTCCGGCTGCCTGGTCTCTTCGGCTTTTGGGCGAGGCGGATTCTTTCCGCCGAACCAACGGCTCGCTCCGGGGGTTTCTTCCTCGATCGCTTTCCAGCGTGCCGAAAGGATTGCGGACCGGCTCAGAAACCCGAGCAGTCGGGAAGGGTCTTCAGGATCGACCACCGGAAGGCGTCCGACATCGTGAGCAAGAAGCTTGTGGATGGCGTCGTGCAAGGTCTCGCGAGGGAAGGTGAGGATCAGGCGTTTGGTCGCGCAATCGAGCACGGTGGCGGAGGCCGGCGAGGCTTCCGAGCCCCGAACCAGATCTCCCCGGGTGATGATCCCCTGCAGCCGCCCCGATTCGTCCAGCACGGGATACGAGTGCCCCTGTCGGAATTCCGGATCGTTGCCCGCAACACGGCGGGCGAACTCGTTCAGGAGCATCGCCCCGGGTACGGTCGTCACGCTCCGCTCCATCACCGTGCCCACCTGGGTGTGATCGAAGACATCGGCACTGAATTGCGCCGGAACGCTCACCCCGCGGCGCTCGATCTTTTCGGTCATGATGGAAGTTTTTCCGAGAGCCCGCACCACGAGCATCGCGACGGCGCTGCAGGCAAGCAGAGGAAAGAGTGCCTCGCCTTGACCGGTCGTTTCGTAAGCAAAAACGGCGGACGCCAGGATCGCATGCGAGGCCCCTCCAAAAACGCAGGCCATGCCCACGAGAGCGGCCAGATGGACATCCAGCTCCGGAACAAAAACATGAATGCCGGCACCGAGGGCCAATCCAAACCCGCTGCCGATCGTCAGGAGCGGCGCAAGCGTGCCGCCGGATGTGCCGCTTCCCAACGCCACGCTCCACGAGACAAACTTCAGCGTGCAAAGGGCCAGGATCGATCCCACGGAAAATGCGCCGGCCAGGTTTTCTGTAATATTGTTGTATCCGACCCCCAGCGTCCTCGGTTCAAAATACCCGACCACACCGACAACGATCGCTCCGATCGCCGGCCACCACATCCAGTGGAATGGCAGTTTTTCAAAAGCATCCTCGATCAGGTAAACCGCGCGGCTCAGCCCGAATGCCAGGAGGCCCATCACCGCAGCGAGCAGCAACAGCGCGAGAAAGGCTTCCAACGTCGGCACCGTCACGGACGGCATGTCGAAGATCGGGGCCG
>Ga0172380_10009345_pt1 | contig 10470 bp, 8 predicted proteins | sample Leawe162metaG_FD_119747 | JGI IMG/M metagenome (GOLD analysis project Ga0172380, IMG submission 119747) | Leachate microbial communities from a municipal landfill in Southern Ontario, Canada - Leachate well 162 metaG | ecosystem: Engineered > Solid waste > Landfill > Unclassified | place...
CTGGTAGGCGTTCTCGACCATCTTGAAAATGCTCGCCTTGGAATTGACCGCATAGATCGTCACCAGCAGCGTGAAGACCAGGGTGACGATGCGCATCGAGAGCAGCAGCTTGCGATCGGCCATCCTGCCCATCATCGGCTTCAGGATGTTCTCGGTGAAGGTCACCGAAGGTGCCAGCAGCGTGGCCGAGGCGCAGCTCTTGATCGCCGAGAGCAGCGCGCCGAAGAACATCACCTGGGCGAAGAGCGGCGCCCGCTCCAGCACCAGGCGCGGCAGGATCAGCTGCGGGTCGGTGTCGATCAGTTCGCCGACCATCTTGGGGTCGAGCAGCGTCGCCGAGTAGGCCAGGAACATCGGCACGAAGGCGAAGATGAAGTACAGGCTGCCGCCCAGGACCGAACCCCAGACGGCGATCCTTTCGGTTTTCGACGACTGCACCCGCTGGAACACGTCCTGCTGCGGGATGGAACCGAACATCATGGTGACCCAGGCGGCGGCAAAGGCGAGGATCTGCTTCAGGTCGAGCGCTGGCCAGAACTCGAACTTGCCGGCCGAGCGGGCATGTTCGATGACCACGCCGACACCGCCGACCATGCCGCTGACCTCGCCGCCGATGTAGAGCATGCCGATGACGATGATGACCATCTGGATCAGGTCGGTCACCGCCACCGCCCACATGCCGCCGAAGAAGGTATAGACGAGGATGGTCAAGGAACCTATCCACATCCCCGTGACCTTGGCGATCTCGCCGCCGGAGACGACGTTGAAGACCAGGCCCAGGGCGGTGATCTGGGCGCCGACCCAGCCCAGGTAGGAGATGACGATGGCCAGCGTCGTCGCCACCTCGACGCCGCGGCCGAAGCGCTTCTTGTAGAAATCGCCGATGGTCAGGAGATTCATCCGGTACAGCGGCGCGGCGAAAAAAAGACCGACCAGGATCAGGCACATCGAGGAACCGAAAGGGTCGGAGACCACGCCCTTCAGGCCGTCCTTGAGGAAGGTGGCGGGAATGCCGAGCACCGTCTCGGAGCCGAACCAGGTCGCGAACACCGTCGCCGTCACCATGTAGAACGGCAGGTGCCGTCCGGCCACGGCGAAGTCCTTGGTGTTATGGACATGCCGGGACGCATAGAGGCCGATGCCGACCGAAGCGACCCAGTAGATGATGACGAACCAGAGCAGCATGGCGACTCCGACTGCTTAAAAAGCGAAAATTATACCCTGGCAGGTTGCGCAAACAGCACTGTCACCAGCGCCGGCAAGATGGCGAGGCTATGGTCGGCGATGTCGCGCCCGGGTTGCAGGGTAAGGGAATCGCCAACACCGGGCGCAGGGAAACCTCGGCAGAATCAGTTGAAACGTTGCGCCAATTCCAGGAGCAGCGCGCTGGCCGCGAGGATCAGGGCGAGAACGATCCAGCGCTGCGACTTGTCGTGTGCGGCGAGAAGCTTGGCGATCCGCTCGTCATTGCCTGCGGCCTGACGCGTCAGTGTCTGGTGGGCCAGGCGCGGCAGCGCCGGCAACAGCGTCGCCCATTGCGGCGCTTCGCGCTTGAGGTTTTTCACCAGGCCGCGCCAGCCGACCTGCTCGCTCATCCAGCGTTCGAGGAAGGGCTTGGCGGTCTGCCACAGATCGAGATCGGGATTCAACTGACGGCCGAGGCCCTCGATGTTGAGCAGGGTCTTCTGCAACAGCATCAGCTGCGGCTGGATCTCGACATTGAAGCGGCGCGAGGTCTGGAACAGGCGCAGCAGGATGCGGCCGAAGGAAATGTCCTTCAAGGGCCGGTCGAAGATCGGCTCGCAGACCGCCCGTATCGCCGATTCGAACTCGTCCACCCGCGTCTCCTTGGGCGCCCATCCCGACTCGATGTGGGCCTCGGCGACGCGCTTGTAGTCGCGGCGGAAGAAGGCGAGAAAGTTCTGTGCCAGATAACTCTTGTCGATTTCCGTCAGGGTGCCGACGATGCCGAAATCGAGCGCGACATACTGGCCGATATCCGGCCCATCCGTCACGACGAAGATATTGCCCGGATGCATGTCGGCATGGAAGAAGCCGTCGCGGAACACCTGGGTGAAGAAGATTTCCACGCCGGCGGTGGACAGCGCCTTGAGATCGACGCCCTTGGCGCGCAGGCGCTCGATCTGGCCGATCGGTGTGCCGTGCATGCGCTCCATGACCATCACCGAGCTGGCGCACCAGTCCCAATGCACTTCGGGGATGCGCAGCAATGGCGAATCCTTGAAGTTGCGGCGCAGCTGCGAGCAGTTGCCGGCCTCGCGCATCAGGTCCAGTTCGTCGCCGAGATGCTTCTCGAATTCCGCCACCACCTCGCGCGGCTTCAGGCGCCGGCCATCCACCCAGAGCATCTCCAGGAGGGCGGCGGCGACCTGCAACAGGGCGACGTCGTTGGTGATGATGTCGGTGATGCCCGGACGGAGGATTTTCACCGCGACCTCGCGGCCATCGAACAGCGTGGCGAAATGGACCTGCGCCACCGACGCGCTGGCCACCGGCATGCGCGAGAAAGAGGCGAAGACCTGATCGACCGGCTTGCCATACACCCTTTCCAGCTCGGCCACGGCTTGCTCGGAAGGGAAAGGCGGCACCTGATCCTGGAGCTTGGCCAGTTCGTCGGCGATGTCGGCGGGCAGGAGGTCGCGCCTTGTCGACAACACCTGGCCGAATTTCACGAATATCGGCCCCAGCGACTCCAGCGCCAGGCGCAGGCGCACCGCGCGCGGCGCGGCCAGGTCGCGCCAGAACTGCAGGAGCGCGGCCGCGCGTATCAGCCGTCGCGCGTTTCCGGCCAGTGGCTCGTGCTCCAGAATCATCTGGTCGAGGCCGAAACGGCTGGCAATGCGGAAAATCTTCAATAAACGCAGCAGGCGCACGGCGGCAGAAGGAAAATGAACAAGGGGCGAATTTACCCGGTTTCGGTGCGGCCGGAAAGGCCATGTTCGCACGCGTCGTCCAATTGAGAACACAGCCTAGCTATAATGCTCCTTTTCTGCTTCGCCTGAATTCCCATGGCCTTTGACCCGAAATCACACCTGAGCAACCTGCTGCGCTCCGCACTTTTGAGCGTGGCGCCGGGGCACGGCGACGCCGCCATCCTGCTGGAGCGCCCGAAGCAGGCGAGTCACGGCGATTTCGCGAGCAACCTGGCGCTGCAACTGGCCAAGGAGCTCAAAGCCAATCCGCGCGAAATCGCCCAGCGCCTGGTGCAGGAACTGCCGCTGTCACCCTGGCTGGATGGTGCCGAGGTGGCGGGTGCCGGCTTCATCAATTTCCGCCTGGCGGCCGCGGCGAAGACCCAGGTGGTTCAGGAAATCCTTGAGCACGGCGCAGACTACGGCCGGAGCGGCCAGGGTGGCGGCAAGCGGGTGCAGGTCGAATTCGTTTCGGCAAATCCAACCGGCCCGCTCCACGTCGGCCACGGCCGCGGCGCCGCCTATGGCGCCAGCCTGGCCTCCCTGCTCGCCTTCACCGGCTTCGCCGTGACGCGCGAGTATTACGTCAATGACGCCGGCAGGCAGATGGACATCCTCGCCCTGTCCTGCTGGCTGCGTTACCTGGCATTGTGCGATGAAACCGTGCCGTTTCCCGGCAACGCCTACCAGGGCGACTATGTCATCGCCATGGCGCGGCAGATCGCCACCGGCCACGGCAAGCGCTACGTCCATCCGGCCGCCGCAGTCCTGGCCTGCGTTCCGCCGAGCGAAGAGGGCGCCGACGCCCATCTCGACGGCCTCATCAAATCCGCCAAGGATCTCCTGGGCGATGACTGGCTCTATATTCACCAGCACGTCCTGACCGAGCAACTGGCCGGCTGCCGGACGGACCTGGAAGAGTTCGGCGTGCATTTCGACGTCTGGTTCTCCGAGCGCTCGCTCTACGATACGGGCATGGTGGAGAAGGCCGTGGCGAAGCTGGAGGCGCAGGGCAACATCTACCTGCAGGATGGCGCAAAATGGTTCCGCTCGACCGCCTACGGCGACGAGAAGGACCGCGTCGTGCAAAGGGACAACGGCATATACACCTACTTCGCCTCGGACATCGCCTACCATCTCAACAAGTTGGAGCGCGGCTTCGACAAGATCGTGGACATCTGGGGTGCCGATCATCACGGCTATATTCCGCGCGTCCGCGGCGCCCTCACCGCGCTGGGCTGCGACGCGGGCAAACTCGACGTGGCGCTGGTGCAGTTCGTCTCGCTGTGGCGGGGAACGGAGAAGGTCTCGATGTCCACCCGCTCCGGCGAATACGTGACGCTGCAAGAACTGCGCAATGAGGTCGGCAACGACGCCTGCCGCTTCTTCTACATGCTCAGGAAACCCGAGCAGGCGCTCGACTTCGATCTCGAACTGGCCAAATCGCAAAGCAACGACAACCCGGTGTATTACGTCCAGTATGCCCACGCCCGCGTCAGTTCGGTGCTCCTGCAGTGGGGTGGCGATGCGGCGACACTCGCCGCCGCCGACCTGGCGCTGCTTGCCGGCGAGCGGGAACTGGCGCTGTGCTCGAGGCTGGCGGCCTTTCCCGAAATGATCGCGGACGCCGCCCGGGACTATGCGCCGCACGCCATCGCCTTCTACCTCAAGGACGCGGCGGCGGATTTCCACAGCTTTTACAATGCCGAACGTATTCTGGTCGAGGACCGGGCACAGCGCACGGCACGCCTGGCTCTGGCTGCGGCCCTGCGCCAGGTGTTGAAGAACGGTCTGAGTATCCTGGGCGTCACGGCGCCGGAGAGCATGTGATGAAAAACCTTGCGAAACCCCATAACGCCAACCCCCGCAAGCAGCGCGGCGGCATACTGCTCGGCCTGTTCCTTGGCCTCGTCGTCGGCATGCTGATCGCCTTCGCGCTGGTCTGGTATCTGAACAAGTCGCCCCTGCCCTTCCTGGATAAATTCTCCCGGCAGGACAAGCCTGCCGCCGAGGAGCAACAGCAATCGCTGCCCTTGCCGGGAAGGCCCGGAGAAAAGGTCTCCGACAAACCGCGCTTCGAGTTCTACCAGATTCTCCCCGGCTGCCAGGAGGCGACACCGACTGCCCCGGCAGCGAGTACGCCGACCCAGCAGCAGTCCGCGCAGCCCCAGGCCGCCCCGCAGCCCCAGGCCGCCTCGCAGCCGCCGGGTGCAGCGCAGCCACTGCCGCCGCAGGGCGTAGCCCAGCCGCCCGCCGCCGGCGAAACCTACTACCTGCAGGCCGGCGCCTTCCAGAAGGCCGCCGATGCGGACAATCTCAAGGCAAAGCTGGCGATGATGGGCCTGGAGACCAGCCTGCAGGAAATCAGTGTTCCAGACAAAGGCGTCATGAATCGCGTTCGCGTCGGCCCCTTCGCCACTGCCGAGGAAATGAATCGCGCGCGGAACCAACTCGCTCAGAACGGAGTCCAGGCCACAGTGGTGAAGATTAGAAATGGATCCGACGCCGCTCATTAACCTTTCCAGGAGAAGCACATGCTGAAATTCAGGACCCTCTTCGCAATCACCGGGCTACTGTTGGCCTTTGTCGCCGGCAGCGCCTCCGCCCAACTGAAGGAAGGCCGCGATTACGATCTCATCAGTTCGCCGCAGCCGACCGAAAAAGGCAAGATCGAGGTGATCGAATTCTTCTCCTACCTCTGCCCGCACTGCGACCGTTTCGACCCGACCCTGGCAAAATGGGCGAAGACCCTGGCGAAGGATGTCATTCTTCACAAAATCCCCGTGGTTTTCCGTCCGCAATGGGAAGCGACGGCCAAGCTCTACTACACGCTGGAGGCCATGGGCGAACTCGACAAGCTGCACAGCGCCGCCTTTTCCGCGGTTCACCGCGAGAACATAGACATGACGAACGATAAAAGCGTTGCCGACTGGGCGGTGAAAAAGGGGCTGGACCGCAAGAAGTTTACCGACACCTTCAACTCCTTCGCCGTGCAGAGCAAGGCGGCGGGCAGCAAACAGAAGCAGGGCGCCTACGGCATCCAGGCCGTTCCGATGCTTGTCGTCGCAGGCAAGTACCGCACTCCCGATGATTTTCATGGCGGCTTCGACGAGCTGCTCAAGGTGGTCGACAATCTGATTGTCAAGGTCCGCGCCGAGCAGTTCAAGAAGTAGCTCGTGGCGAAATTCGCCTACCTGTTCACCGGGCTGCTCCTGGCATTCCTGGCAGGAGGCGCCTATGCCGAGTTGCGGGAAGGGCGGGACTATGTCCTGATCCCCCCGCAACAGACAGCATCCCGGGACAAGGTAGAAGTCACTGAATTCTTCTGGTACGGCTGTCCGCACTGCTACGATTTCGAGCCGGTGCTCGGCCAGTGGTTGCAGAAGCTGCCCAAGACTGCCGTCTTCCGCCGCATCCCCGCGATCTTTCCCAGCGGCCGCTGGGCGCCGGGCGCGAAGCTATTCTACGCGCTGGAAGCCATCGGCGAGGAGGACAGGGTGCACCGCCGGCTCTTCGACGCCATCCACCTCGAGCGCATGAATTACATCAGTGAGGCCGACGTCAGCGACTGGCTGGCGAAGCAAGGCGTCGACCGCAAGAAGTTTTCCGAAGCCTACAATTCCGCCGCCGTCAAAGCCAAGGTCGAGCGCTCCAGGCAACTGACCGAAGCGTATCGCGTCAGCGGCGTGCCGATGATGATCGTCGCGGGCAAGTACCAGACCTCGAACACCCTGGTGGGAAGCTACGCGGCGCTGCCGGCAATCCTCGACGAATTGATAGCCAAGGCAGCTGCCGAGCAGGACGGGAAGTAGTGGCGCCGCGAATATTCCTCACCGGCGCCTCCAGCGGTCTGGGCCTGGCGCTCGCCCATCATTATGGCCGGCAGGGTGCCGTGCTCGGTCTTGCCGCGCGGCGCGGCGACAAACTCGCGGCGCTTGCCGCGGAACTGCCTGCGGACTGCTTCGTCTATCCCCTCGAAGTCGGCGATGCAGCCGCCCTTGCCAGGGCTGCGGAGGACTTCATCGGCCGCGCCGGGGTGCCCGACATCGTCATTGCCAATGCCGGCATCAGCACCGGCACGGTGACCGAGGACAGGGACGATCTGGCCGCCTTCGCCCGGGTGATGGAGACCAATGTGCTGGGCATGGTCAACACCTTCCATCCCTTCGTCTCCGCCATGAAGACGGCCGGGCGCGGGCGGCTGGTCGGCATCAGTTCGGTGGCCGGCATCCGCGGCATGCCCGGAGCCGGGGCTTACTGCGCCTCGAAGGCGGCCGTCAACGTTTATCTGGAAAGCCTGCGCGTCGAGCTTCACGGCAGCGGCGTCGGGGTCACGGCAATCCTGCCCGGCTACATCGCCACAGCGATGACGGCGGTGAACAAATACCCGATGCCCTTCCTATTGCCCGTCGCGGAAGCGGCACGGCAAATCGCCCGGCGGATAGAGCGCGGATCGAGCTATGCGGTGGTGCCCTGGCAGATGGCCATCGTGGCAAGAGCGCTGCACTTCCTGCCGCACTTTTTATTCGACCGCCTGTTCTCCGGCGCCGGACGCAAGCCGCGAGGTTTAAACCTCTAATTCACTTAAGAACCGGTCGGGCGTGACGATGGCAATGTGACCGGGCAGCTTCTTGTGCCGCGCCAGTTCCAGCAGGGCCTTGTCGCTGGTGACGAGATAATCGGCGCGGCCGTCCCGGGCCAGTTCGAGGAATTTCTGGTCGTCGCCATCCCGGCATTGCGGTAGCGGGAAGGACAGCTTGGTCGCCGGCATGAAATCCAGGGTCACAAGGCCGCTATACGCTGACAAAATTTCTCGCTGCGCTTCGATTGGCAGAGAGAACTCGGGGTAGCCCAGCACGCGTTCGAATTCGCCGAGGCAATCCGGGCGGCAAAGGGCGACCAAGCTGCCGCTCGCGATCAAGTCCGGCAAGATCGCATAGCGGCTGTCCGCGAACACCCACAAGGACAGCAGCACATTGGTGTCGAGAACGATACGCAATTTAGCGCAGCGATCAACTCTTCTTCTGCATGTCGAGGCGGAACTTTACGAATGACCCGGGGGCATCCTCGATCGCTTTGAGCTTTCCCTTTCCCGGATCCCGCGCCTGCACCATCTCGTTGCCGTTCTGAGCCGCGATCCAGTTCTGCCAATCGCTCCACCACGAGCCCTGATGCTGCGTCGCCCCGGCAAACCAAGCGTCCGGCGTGGCCGGCAGTTTCTTCGCCGCGTCGTCATTGGTCCAGTACCCGTACTTGTTGGCCGCGGGCGGATTGACGATGCCGGCGATATGGCCGGAGCCGCCGAGCACGAAGCGCACCGGCCCGCCGAGCCGGGTCGCGCCGAGATAGGTGCTCTTCCAGGGGGCGATATGGTCTTCGATGGTGGAAATGAAATAGCTAGGAGTCTTGACCTTGGCGATGTCGATCGCCACGCCGTTCAACTCGATGCCGCCGGGTTCCTTGAGCAGGTTCTTCAGGTACATGTTGCGCAGATAGAAGCTGTGCATCTTGTAGGGCATGCGGGTGGAATCGGAATTCCAGAACAACAGATCGAAGGGGAAGGGCTCCTTGCCCAGCAAATAATTATTCACCACGAAGGACCAGATCAGGTCGTTGCCGCGCAGCATGTTGAAAGTTCCGGCCATCTCCGAACCTTCGAGGTAGCCGCGCGCCTCCATCTTTTTCTCCAGGCCGGCCACCTGCTCTTCGTCGATGAACACCCCCAGTTCGCCGGGGATGGAGAAATCAAGCAGGGCGACGAAAAATGTCGCCGAGGCGATGCGCTTGTCCTTCTTGGCGGTCAGATAGCCCAGCGCCGAGCCGAGCAGGGTGCCGCCCAGGCAGTAGCCGATCAGGTTCACGTCCTCCTCGCCGGTCTGCCTGCACACGGCATCGATGGCGGCCAGCGCGCCTTCGTTGAGGTAGTCGTCGAAACCCTTCTGCGCCAGCCTGGCATCGGGATTGACCCAGGAGACGACGAACACGGTATGGCCCTGGTCCGTGGCCCACTTGATCAGGGAATTCTTTTCGCGCAGGTCGAGGATGTAGTACTTGTTGATCCAGGGCGGAATGATCAGGAGCGGCCGCTTGAACTGCTTCGCCGTGGTCGGTGAAAACTGCAGCAACTGGATCAGATCGTTCTGGAACACCACCTTGCCCGGCGTCGTGGCGACGTTTTTGCCCAATTCGAAGGCCGTGGGATCGGTCATCTTGACGCGCAGCTGGCCGTCGCCTTCCTCGATGTCGCGCAACAGGTTGTCGAAGCCCTTGAGCAGATTCTGGCCATGGCTCTTGACCGTCTCGCGCAGCACTTCCGGGTTGGTGATGGCGAAGTTGGAGGGCGACAGCGCATCGATGAACTGGCGCGTGAAGAAGTTCACCTTCTTGCTGGAAATCTCCGGCAAGCCCTCGACCTTGCCCACCGTGTCGTGAATGTGACGCGCGGTGATGAGGTAGGACTGCTTGATGAAGTCGAACAGGAAATGTTCCTCCCACTGGGCATCCTTGAAGCGGTTGTCGCCCTTGGCCGGCTGGGCGACAGGCGTCGGTTCCATGCCGGAGACGCGCATCAGCGAATGCTGCCACAGGGAAAAATACTGCCAGACCAGATTCATCTGCGCCTGGGCCATCTGGAAGGGGTTGGCGAGCATGTTGGACATCAGGTCCATGAACGCCTTGGCGATGCCCAGTTCGTCGCTGGGAGCGGCTACGCCCTGCTTCATCTGGCGCTCGATATGCTTGGTGATCATCGCTGCGGCACGTTGCGCGACTTCGCCGTAGGACTTGGCGACCGCCTGCGCATCGGGGAGCTGCTGGGAATCTGTCGCGCTCATGGGGGGCTTCCTTTGCTGACAAAACGGGTGATGCCCTGATCAAGCGAACGGGTCAACGCGCCGGTCTGCTCCAGATAGTTCAGGTGGGCCATCGCTTCGCCCATGGCGAACATGGCCTGGTGGGCATCGCCGATCTCGCGCGAGAACAGCACCGGGATCAGTTCGCAGGCGGTCTTGGGCGTCGCGCAGGCGATGAGGAGCTGGGCGCAGCGATCGCGGTGATGCGCTTCCAGTTGCCCGACGCGAGCATGGATGCCGCGGAAAGGCAGGCCATGCGAGGGCAGTACCAGCGTGTCCGCCGGCAAATCCTTGAAACGGGCGATGGATTCGAGGAACAGACCCAAAGGATTGCTGTCCGGGTTCGCGGCCATCACGCTGATGTTGGTGGAAATGCGCGGCAGCAGCATGTCGCCGGAGATCAGGAGATGCGCCTCTTCGCAATAGAGTGCGGCATGTTCCGGCGAATGTCCGAAACCGACCATGACACGCCAGCTCCGCTCGCCTATGGCGAGCTCCTGTCCGGCAAAAAGGCGGCGGTAGGTCGTTGGAATTTCCGGGACCATGCTTTTGTAAGCATTGCCGCGCAGGGCCAGCTCGCCCAGCCTCTGCCGGTCCAGGCCATGGGATTTGAACAGCTCAAGCATTCTCGGTATGCCGTAACCGTCGATCTGCTGGGAAATCATGTGCGCTGCCAGATACTCGCC
>Ga0172380_10009346_pt1 | contig 10470 bp, 16 predicted proteins | sample Leawe162metaG_FD_119747 | JGI IMG/M metagenome (GOLD analysis project Ga0172380, IMG submission 119747) | Leachate microbial communities from a municipal landfill in Southern Ontario, Canada - Leachate well 162 metaG | ecosystem: Engineered > Solid waste > Landfill > Unclassified | place...
ATAACACACGTTAACGGGCATGTCAAGAGGAAGTGAGTATTGATTGTGGTTGATGATCTCGTCCACCAGAGTGTCTACGTCAACCTTCTGGTACTTTCCGAAGAATGCCGTAAGAAGCTCAAAGTACGGATATAGAACCTCTGGAGTGTTCATCCCGTAGAGGATCTTATGGCCGTTTGGCCCTTGTCTAGCAACCACACGAGCTAAAGTCTCTTTATTGTCGACATTTTCCCATGCCTCACGATACCCGGAGTAGCAGTAATAGTTCCAATCACCAACCACGTTGGATTCCACGTCAAGAAGGTCGAAGTTCCAGTTTATTAGTTTGTAGCGTACGGGGGGTTGTTGCATTATCGGGTCTCCAATCGGTATTGATCAACAAAGGCTTTAGCGTATATGTTAGCAGAGGTTTGGTAGAGGCCGGGGGCCGTATTCACTTCCAAGACACAGGCTTTCTGGTTCTTGACGGACCATACAACGTCCACAGCCCCAAAGTCAAGCCCAAGGGTAGTCACTGCAAGAATAGCTTGCCGTACCACTTCGTCAGGAACACCACTAATGTTACGAGCAAAGACCCAATTATCGTTGCTACGAATATTAGGATCAGCGTTAGTTCCGTTTCGCTTCTTCTTTTGAACCACCTGGATTGCTTTCCCAAATGCAACATGAACTCTATATTCCTTACTGTTCTTAAAGCGTTTCGTATAAAGAGGCGCATCAACAACTTCCTCGGGAGTCTTAGCGAGGACGATGCCTCGTCCTTCGTGGCTTTCAAGTAGTGTGCGACAATAGACCATGTGACCTTGCCGAGTCCATTCCATTGCAGCAAGTTGAGAGGTTGTTCTTTCTGGAATAGAAACTGTACCATTGAGAAGATCAAATGCTACTCGCTTGTTCACTGCCTGCTCGATCCGTCCTGGGTTATTTACCCACTGATGCGTCGGGTGGAAAGCCGAAGACCCCCAATTGATGATAGTATGACGTTGCATAGCCCGTGGATTGTCGGTTCGGAATACTTTCTTACCGAGAAGGACGGACATTGCATCGGCAAGAAGACGGGCACTGTTACTATGCATTTTATAAGGACTGATCTTAACCATTATACGCTCCATGTGTCTTTGCACTACCAAGATAAACAATCAATCGTTCTTCCATCTTTTCTTTAGATCGATTATAAGTGATATTCGTTATCTGTCCCTCTACGACTGGTGCTTCAAAGATTTCATTGGCCTTTGTTTCATCGTGGCTGTGAAAGCACAGACGCACATCCCCGAACTTATTCCGGTAATCCTCCGTCCAATTCAAGCACAGCGGGTTAAGGTCGATCCGATAGGACGTACGGCTCTTACCTTGGAAGTCATTCATCTTGACCGGACAAGCAAGGATTGAATCACCGACCTCAAAGGGACCATACTCTTTTAACGACAAAAGCTGACTCTCTGCTGTAACTATTTTGAGGTTGCTATGATCAGTGACCTCTTCCTCTTTCCGAGCAGCAGGGAGAGAGATGACATTACTAGGTGGTGTAGTGCTTGAATCACGACGAGAGTAGTAATGGTCCTTACCAGTCCAGGTGCCTTGTCTAACCCCACCATGCCCCGTATACATCGTCGAAGCAAAAGGGACGTTGACTACCTCCGGAGTCTTTCGGAAGTTCTTTACGTCATATGTGAATATCTTGTGGCTATCAACTTCCTTGACATCAGTAGCATTCATACGCTCTCGTACCATGATCCACTCAAGCATACGCTTCTCGGAAGCAATCCACGTTGTTGCATATGCGGAGTGATAAGCAAGGGGGCGCTCCGAGTTACGGAACACGTTGAACGTCTTCGTACGCATGTCGAGCCACAACACACAAGCCGCCCCCGTGAAACCTGAGAACACATCCTTTGGATTCTCGTTCTTCTGAAGAGAGTGAGCAAGGGCCATTGAGTCTACTTCAAACTCTTTGACATTTACACTTGGTACTGATTGGACATTCCCGTTGTGCATCATCATGATCTCTTTACGGATCAGGAAGGGATGCGAATTACTGTGCTTGATCTTACCGACAGTGGCAAGTCGGGTGTGGCCAAACAACCCCGTAATTTTATTTTTATATTTATTCACCAGCGGAGGTAGTTGGTTACAGATGAACTCCGACGGAGAAACAGCAGCCTTGAAGTAATCGAAGTGACCGTCATCAGTGACAAGCATAACCCCCGTGGAATCCTCGCCACGAAGAGCAGAGCAGTACAACAAGTTACTGAAGATATCGATCTCGTTGTTATTGAGAGGACTCCCCGAGAAACCACCAACAAGACCACACATTATTGTGCTCCTTCTTGAGCTGCGCCGTCAACAACCCATTGGAATATCGCATTCTCGGTCCTTGGTAATGGCGGGGCAGCAGCTAACGCTTGATCAAGACCTACCACGTAAATTGACCGTGTGGTTCTACGTGCTGGTTGAGGACGATCATCATCATTTCGATCTCGTGGAGATCCTTCTGCTTCTTCCATGACCTTCGAGATCTTCTCCATAAGGGTCGGTGATTTGAACAATTTACGAAGGGGCTCCTCTTTACAGACGTTACTCCGGTCAAAGTATATTCGCTTGGCTGTTGTTATTCCCTCTTCAATTAGATTGAATTCCCCAGTTGGGAACAGGGTATTTGTGTGCTCTCCGAATACACTCTCCGCGAACGGCTGGTAGTTACTGATAGTATTAGCATTCATGATGATGTCGTTGACTTGATCCCGAGTGTGAGTGATTGCAAACTTCTTCAACGCAATTATAAACTGTATAAACTTAGTGATCCACGGCACCCGCTTGTGCCCAGGGAGATGTCGAAACTCAACCGTACCAAGATCCCGAAGACGGGTGATATTCAAGCCCGTGTACTTCGCAGAGTCAAGGTCAGGTATAGAGTTCAACAAGGTATTCCAGGTACGTGTCTTAGACGTCGAAAAGAAATACTCCTCGAAAGGTGTTGCTGATACAGGCACACAGAAGTTACTGTTCTCACGTACGTCACCAGCATACTCGTAGAACTGGCGCTCGAAGCACAGGTAAAGCTGATACAGAGACTCAAATTGCCAGTACGTAGTATCGGTCATGTCCAGATGGACGTGAATGGAGCAACGATTAGTAAAGGTAAAGCCAGGATTAGTACGGGTTAGACTCGTAAAGAAGTAATTCAGGAGTGATGATGCATACGTAGCATCAAATGGAAGGGTAATGAATTCAACGCCCCCGTTACGAAGGGAGCCATCTGCGTGGACTTGAAACCAGCGAGGGTTCCGTGTCAACCAAGTTTCATAGCCCCCATTTGTAATTCCCTCTACCTCAATCTCTACCCCGATATAATTGTTACGATTGGGCGTGTATGTTTCCCCAATGGTCATAAAGCCATCACGTATCTGGGAGAAATACTGTGACGGATCACGTCCTAGATACTCCTGGAGGGTCTTAGAATTCATTCGTTTTGTTCCTTTCTTTACGGGTGTCGCGGCTGTTCGACGAGTTCTAGTGACCATTTGACGTTTGTGTTCCTGAATAGATCAGAAAGTTCTTGAGCAACGACATTGTTGAGAAGCCTCACTTTCTTTTGAGCTAGGTCAATCAATCCAATTTCATTGTCGAAATACAGGATATTGTAGGCATCTTCGGTGAACGACATCGAAACTGCAAACTTATCTGAGATCGAACACGAGAATCGGTCATTCGTTACTACTTCTTCGAGGGCTTGTACGAAGTTAAGGTGTGGCTCTACTCCTGATAGGACGTACGTATAAAGCATGAAAGCGTCACGGCTAGTGCTATACGGAACAATTGGAACCAGTTCCGAGCGAATAGAACGTGGAAGTTTATCCCAGAAAGGCGAGAACATCCGAGTGTTACGCTCCGGGGAACACGTTTGCTTGGTGCCTCTCACAGGCAACCGCGCCAGGAGATACGATTGTCGATTCTTTTTAAAATTATAATACCGATTATGCGGACTGATTACAGCATAGTCCTGCAAGGATGCAACAGTAACCGTCTTGGTATCCCACGCATCATTGCCCCGGATATAGTTGAAATAAGCACCATTACTTCCAATCTCCCGGAACCAGTCCCATGTCTTCTGAATCGTGTGATATATTAGGGTATCTCCAAACTTCATGTTGAGATCCCTAGCTCCGTGAAACTTGTAAGCTTGCAGCAGATTCATTGTTGATTATTCCGGCATCGGAATGCGCAGATCCTTGATGAGCTTCCGCGCCGTGATAGTATCAGAGTTCTTCAGGCAGTTGCACACGTCATGCGTGTATAGTTCCAGCCCAAGGTTGTCCTTAACGACACCGAAGCGGGAGTTCAATTGTTTTGTGGCCCAGACGACGTTGTTGTAGACCCACTCTTTGAGATCATCGTTCTTGATCCAGAAATTAGAGAGGGCTCGATACTCGACATGATTCGCTCCCTTAGAACGAAACGCGCCAGCACGGCCATAATGGCGCCGACGGTCAGCATCAGTATCCAAAAGAATACTAGGCACCCCAAGAGCAAGATCGAGCATACGTATAAAGTTGATCTTTTGTACCATTGTTGGATCTTGTCCTTGAACCTTGAATGTGACATGCACATGCCCCCCACTTGTCCGGAGATTACCGAGAGCCTCCGGTGTAATTAGTTCGTTAGGTAGTGTAGTCCATGCGGACATATCTGGATCACAGCCCATCTTACGGGCTTGTGGATCTTCCAGATCCTTCGGCTCAAAGATGACAGAGGGGGCAATGTCGATAACGTATCCCTTCTCACGCATCTCTTCGAAGATGAATACCAACACCTTGTTGATGTTGTTACGCCATTGTGATTCATTACCGGCAGGATTGATGTTGAATTCCAACATCACATTATCTTCTTGAAGGGCTGACCACTCATCCCCGAGGATCTTACGGGGTTGTTCCTTAGTCCCACCTACCTTACCAATAGCGGGAGTAAGCTTGCTCGTCTTGATATCACGAAGAAACACTTCAATGTCAGCACCAACCATCAGAAGATTATACATTTATAGGGATTCCTCTCGCATGACCAGATCTACTGGTGTTACCAAACCTAAAATCATAGAAGGTAGAGACACTCGGCCAGTGTTTAAACATAAGTACAAGACCTGGCCATAGTAGGTAATCAAGTAATAATTACCATTTTTCTCGAAAGTGTCTCCTTGTTTTAGTAGGTTTGGGTCAACTCCGTGTACATTCTGTTCTTCCATCTTAATTCACATTATATGTACTCCTCCCACACTTGCGGATAATATCGCTCTTTACAGATCTTAAATTGTTCGGACACATACTCACGTGCATCTTCAACAGTAGGGCATGTGTTACGGACTTCCGTGTGTAGCTTCGCAAACTTTTGGAAGTTAGCTAGGCATTCAATCCGTCCGGTCTTACGACAGAATTGATCGAGTCTACCTGTTTCCGGGTCAGGTTTCATGGAACATTCTGCCCAGGTATAGAAGAAATAGTACGTACCGGGCTTGTTTCCTTGTTCAACAACCCAACAAAGTGTAGCTCCCCCATGATTCGAGAGTTCTACGTCCCATCCATGCTGATCAGCAACCCAACGACGAAGATGTGTGAAGTATTTCTTACCGAGTACACAAGGACCAGCCGCATCATAAAGATCCATCTTAACCTCCGGAGGAGTTGAGAACACACCAACAACAGCGCCAACGATCTTAGACAGGGACAACATGATTGACACGCTCCTTATCGATGATGTACTTCTGGGTTAGCTCCAACGTGTATTCCTGGAACTCTGATCCTGGTGGTTCCCATTCGGGATGACCTTGAACAGCAAGACATGTGGGCATCCCGTCACCACCATACACGACAACCTCCGGCTCTTTACGGACAATTGGGAATTGCCCTGAGATTTCGTCATCATTAGATCCAAGATAACGCGCTGAACGCGGCGTGATAGTATGTGCCAGCATTGTTGCGTTGTAAACACGATTACGCCCGAAGCGTGGGATCATCATCTGATGATGAATACTGTTTACATTTATAACTCTACCATCTATGGTTGTAATGTCATGACGACTACCCGCATGACCATCAACATGCTGTGCCAGCTTACCACCAGTCATAATAGTGATTAGTTGGGCTCCACGACAGATACCAATCATCGGAATCAGGCGTGCTTCACACCGCTTAAAGACATTCTTTTCGAGGGTATCTCGACGTGTGTCCGGAGATTGTGTGTACGATCCCGGATGTTCCCCGTATAGGGCCGGATTAACGTCCGTACCAACCCCGAATAGAACTGCACTAAGTTCTGTCTGGTGATATATATCGTCAGCCGTATTGATTGCGACAAGCGAGAACTGATCCATGAACATCTCAGGATCAACGTGGCGTAGGTATCCTAGTAGTGGTTTAGGCATTAGGTCTCCGTGTGTGTGTTTAATGAAGCGTATCTGTGTACATCGCATCAAGCTGTGCTTCTGGTCTATCCGCAGATCCGAAATATAAATTTCTAAAGTTGTTGTCGTTGATTAACTCTCCGAGGTAAGAAAGATCACGGCTTACAACTAACGGTATCTCCTTGAATTTACCGCTCCTGAATTTACGGAGGATCAAGACATACATCTATTCCTCGACTTCAACTGAAATTGTTTTCAACAAAACACAACTCTTATCCATTTTACCAGCCTCATTCGCAGCATCAATAGCCTCTGAATATAAATTTGTAATAAAAGTAAAGCCATTAGATCTATAAACATTCGCCCAATACGTCTTCTTGGTTGGTGCCATGAATAGATCATATTTGCTATCCGCATACCGTCCATTTGTCGGGTATCTGAGAATTGCATTTAATCCTCCTCCCCTGTCAAGGAGGACTATAAGTTTATCTAAACAAGTGGCCTCGTCCACACACAACACATACTTTACGGATCTCCCGTCACGAGTAACCAGCGGCTTACCTGCTTTTGCGGCTTCAAGATTAAAAGGCTTCATCATTAATACCCCTCCTTAGTTGGCCAAAAGTACGGAATATTGGGCGGAATATTGCCGAAATACGAGTGATAGTAATCGTAATCCTTCCTCAATAAATTACTTCTGTGAGACAGATGGAACTGAGTGTTACCAAACCACTTCGTATACGTTGTAATGTGCATGTGACGTATGAAGAACAGTGTTAGTGAGTGATCTTTTTGAAATCTACCCTCCCACTCAACAGCACAATGAAACGCATATTCACAGAGGCATTCCTTGTATCCTTCCCACATTCTAACAGCCGGGTGGTTCTTCCAACCATACTCGGGTTCCGTCAGTGACAGATAAATCTGTTTACATTCAACGAATTGCTTCTGCAATCGCTTGTTGTCAAGTACAGCAGCACTACGCGAGAAGTCCGGGTACGGAAGGAATGTCTGCATTTTTGTTGATCCTCATTAACATTCGGCTAAACAAAAATCTCTAAATTTATAACTGTGCTACTGCATCCTCGCCCACTCTTTATTGAAACGACGAACAACACCGAGCATCTGTTCCTTCTGATCATTAGCCGTCTGGACAGCCACATTATCCCGCTGCGAACGATGATAGTTTATCTTTGAATTGATCTCCTTGAAGTCCTTACGACTCGGGAAGTTATCGGGAACGAGGCCGTCATACTTAGCGCGGATATACCCCTCGTAATTATAAACGGATTCGAAATGATCGAGGACACGCTTCGCGGACGTTGTGTTAGAACCAGCAGCAGATGCACGCATGTAACTAATCTCCGTGAATGATAAAAGTGACAAGCACAGCAAGAGACACAATTACAAACATCATAGCGACGTTAGGCCACCGAATACCTATCCAACCTACTAAAACCAAATATGCCCCAACAAGCATGAATACAACCATTACCTTACAGAAGGTGGTTATAAATTTATACACACGCCCTACTCCTCGACGAAATAACCGTTAACGGGGATTACTTTCCTTGAATCTTGCCAGTACGTTGCTTGTCCACAAGATAAACTAACACTACCTCCTTCAGCTTGATTTGTAACCATGAAAAAATCTCCGTTATTGTGTATCTTAAACACATCTCCCTGTGAAAGTTCTATATAAGTAATACACTTTTGGCGATCTTTGTTGCGTACAACTCTCATTTGTTCAACCCCTCTCCGACTTCAACGGTACGTTTGATGTTGATACATGCGAGGCGATCTTGGTTTGCAACCTGATCTGCGGTCTCTTTTGTGTAATAAACAGATACATGACCATCTCTATAGAAATAATTCTTTGGATATATATTAACCCACACATCACTCTCAATGGTTTCGGGGATGTTCTTGACTGGATGGCATTGGTGCTCGTCGCATATTCTTACTTCTTGACCATCCATAGTAGCTGTATAGATACAGCCAGTAGAAGAAATAAATACAACACACCTTCCTGATGGATGATTTCTAGTGGTTGTTAATACCTCATATCCACGCTTTCTTGGATGACCCTTAAAATCATAGTCTGCTGGTTTCCCATCAGATTTATAGTAAAAATAAAAAGGCTTGGACCAGTCAATACTCATTTGTAAATGCTCCGTTGAAATTATAAATTTCTACAAAAAATGGACGAAATAGTGAAAAAAGGCGTAAAAAGACCCAAAAAGGCATAAATCCAGATTGGGCCGCGTTACAAGTTATCGATTGGAATTAAGGGAGCTGCGGCCCGCACGGATGATAGTAGTCAATCGCGCTCGAACCTCGGGAGAGGTATAGGGCTTGATCGAATGGGCAGCCTTGAGTGCTGCGAGTTCGATGGGAAGGCGAAGTCCGACAGTGACCATTTGGTTGCCAACTTGACGGAATTCGTGGTGACGATTGCTGGTATGCGTATTGGTATTCATAAGCTGTTTTAATCCTTATATATTTATAACAGATTCAAGTGGCCGACCAGCCTTACGGACGCAGTTGCCACAATAATTGCGCCCGAGAAAAATGATAGTAACCGCGTGTTGATACCTTCGGTCTAAACACGCTTCGTTCTATATTTATAACCCCACGTGCGGGACTACAGTCCAATCGAATACCTGCATCTCACGCAAGCTAACATCATTACGCATGAAGTCACATGCTGCCTGCTTGTTAGTGAACGGTCCGAACGACATAACCGGATACCCGCTCGCCGTGCGGGTTACGACAATCCATTGCAGCGTCATAGTTTAGCACCTCACAAATTGCGGACGACAAAAAGCCCGGACCTTTCGATCCGGGCTGCTACTAAGTAGGACTGTGTGGCGGGTTACGCTGCTACCGATTCACCCACGCCTTCGGGCTGCGCCTTCGGCTTACGTACCCGCTTCGGCTTGACGGTCTCAACGGGGGGCGCCGTCCGGAGTGAAGCAATTGCTTCCGATATGGGCGCAAGCGCACCCATTTCAAGCGTAGGTGCGGGCGGTGTTGCGGGCTGCTCGGGCTCACGGCGACCGCCCTTAGCACTATCCGCGAGGATGGCCCGGATTGCTACCTCACACTCTTTGACCAGCCCGGATATGCGCTGCATTGCGTTAAGCTTGCCTGGGTCCGTCGGACTAACGAACATCGCCAATTGTGCGGCAGCATTACCGAGTATCTCGAAGCACTGCTCGGCATCCATTACCCGCACCTTTTCGGACACGAGATTGACGGTACGATCCGTTGCTTTCTTGTTCGATGGCCGTCCGGTCTTTGGCTTACCGGCATCCTCGGAATATCCGACCGTCTGCGCGTACGTGAGATCGTTCAGGCATAACCAGTCATGCCGTCGGTTCACGTCGTATGCGAATGTAACAGCCGCATTGAACCCGCGTTCCTGACCAAGCTTGTCCAGCATGGCAGCCTTTACGGCCCATGCTTCGCCGGTCTTTTCGTTCGTGATGTAACCGTCCACACTGAACGCTTTCGATATCTTGGTCAGCTTCATCAAGCCCATGTTGATGGTCGAGTTATCGCCACGCTTGTATTCGGGGGCTGCCTTGCCCATGTACTTGTGAATCTCGTGCCACGCACTGCGCCCGATCGTCTCGATGTACATTGCTGCCGAGTCTGAAAGCTTGCCGATCTTATGCTCGGCTTGCATGTCGGACAGTGCAACAGCGGCCTTCCGAAACATGTCTGATGCTCCCTGCGAAGCGGCATACGATGCCGCGAGGATGACACCGAACTCCGTTGCCTGTTTCTTGAGTGCTTCGGACAGAGCCGCATTCTTGAGTTCGGCCTTTGCGCTACGCTCGATCAACTTTGCTTTTGCAGTCATGATGTAATGCTCCGTATAAATTTATAACCTCCGATTCGATCGGGATTGATCGAATCAGCACTGCGGTTACCTTCTGCTACGAATACCAATTATACCACAGTCAACGGGCCAGTGTTTTTTATCCAAAATTCCAAGCCTTTTAAGTTTTTGGAATTTGATCCTCGAAAATCCCGGACCTTTTAGATATCCGGATAATCGAAACAGGGTAGCG
>Ga0172380_10009347_pt1 | contig 10467 bp, 2 predicted proteins | sample Leawe162metaG_FD_119747 | JGI IMG/M metagenome (GOLD analysis project Ga0172380, IMG submission 119747) | Leachate microbial communities from a municipal landfill in Southern Ontario, Canada - Leachate well 162 metaG | ecosystem: Engineered > Solid waste > Landfill > Unclassified | place...
AGCGTTGCGCAAACGTCCAAATCGTCAGGAGAGTGATCGTGACGCCGAGGATCGCACCGGGGTTCTGATCTATCTTTTCGGTCAACCGATTCACGCCGAAGCCTGTTTGATGGACGATAGAATCAATTTAATCTGTGAGACGCGCTAATCAAGCTCCCTCACGAAGAGATCGGCATACAATCATCAGATGACAAGACTATTTCGAGCGCCTTTTAGACGGAAGCCTCTCAACACAGCCGTAAGTTTCGCTTAAAACTTGACTTCAACCTTAAAAATGGTTAATTTCTGTGGAAGGTGATTTAGAAACCCTTGCCAAGCTGGGGTCACCACTGAGCGGCGATTTGGATTCGCTGCCTACATCCTCAAGGGAGAAGCTCATGCTTCCTGTTCTGCTCCTGATCCCACTGCTGCTCGTCCTGCCTCTTTCTCTGCAGGCTGCCATCCACCACGTCCCTGATGACTTCCAGACGATTCAAGCTGCGATTGACGACACGTCCACAGTGGATGGTGACATCATTCTGCTCGAACCCGGTGAATATACGGAGAATATCAATTACTTCGGCAAGCTGATTACCATCGCCTCGCGCTACTATGACACCGGCGATGAATCATACATCACACAGACCATCCTGAATGGGAATGAAGCGGGAAGGGTAGTAATTTTTCGCAATGGTGAGACTAACGAAGCGCAGCTGATCGGGTTGACGATCACGAACGGCAGATATACCTACGGTGGAGGAGTCTATATCAGTGGGTGCAGCCCTTCACTCAAGCGATTAATCATTACGGGCAACACAGCCACGAACAATGGTGGAGGCATTTACTGTACCTCAGAAGGGGCTGCCCCGATTATGGATCATATCACTCTGGTAGGTAATACCGGTGGTGCTTACGGCGGCTTCAATGCTTTCAATCCCGCGACTGCGACCTTCACTAACTCAATCATCTGGGCGAACAACCCCCCAGATCTACCTGCGCGTCGGGTGATATCGTATTCAAACGTCGAGGGTGGGGACGATCAAAATGGGAACATCGAACGTGATCCCGGATTTGTTGACATAGATGCAGGTGACTTCAACCTGCTTGAAAATAGTGGATGCGTGGATGCAGGCGATCCTGATGCTACTCCCGACCCCGACGGGACCAGAACGGATATGGGAGCGCTCTCGTACTCGCATTTCCCGATAATCGCTGTTGAACCGGAAGCTATCAACTTTGGCGAACGCCATTACGGCAACACATTTCAGAACACAGTCTTGATCCTCAACGCCGGACGCATCCTGTTGCAGGTGGAAGCACTCACTATCCAGCGGCAGGACTCCCCATTTAGTATCGTTTCCGGTGGTGACCCAGTGGAACTCGCTCCAGGCGATACCTCAGTGGTAACGATTCAGTTCAGCCCGGTCGCCGCAGGTGAGTTCTCAGATTCGCTCGTGATACCGAGCAACGACCCCGAGCAGAATCCGCTATACGTTTCACTCTCAGGATTAGCTACGCCACCAGAGCCAATACTTGGCATTACACCACTCCGAATCAATTTCGGCGATGTGGCTCTGCTCACTCAGTCAGAGGCGAGCTTTACCATTAGGAACACGGGCGACGCCGATCTTGCGATCAATGACGTTCGATTTGAAGAGAATGCGCTTGGTTTATTTACTCTGGATTTCAATGGAGCATTCAGTATCGTACCGGGAGCAGAACACGTAGTCACACTACTCTTCAGGCCAGATCGCCTTGGAGCGCAAAGCGAAAACGTCTCCGTCGAAAGCAACGACCCTCAAATTCCGCATATCGTTTTAACGACGACAGCCACTGGCGTTCGTCCCGAACCTCACTGGCAGTACAATGATAACACGGGGGTCAATCATTCGATTTTGGTTTTGTCAGCAGTGATAGATGGTGACCCATTACCTCTCGGTAGTGAGATTGCTGTCCTGACTCCTGATGGACTGTGCGTGGGTGAAGAATTCTGGCTTGGTGAACGGATCGGCTTCGCTGTCTGGGGCGATAATGAAATGACCGAGGAGATTGACGGCTATACTGAAGGCGATCCTATCTCTTACAGGCTTTGGGATATCGTTGCACAGACTGAATATGTTGCGCAAGCAGAACTGGTGGAAGGTGACCTTAATTTCGCGCTCAATGGACTCTCTGTTGTTAATCTCACTGTTCGTACCGAGCCGCTCGGCTTTCAAATCTACACTTCGGACAGTTGGAGTATCGTGTCGGCGCCAGTGATCCCTGAAGTAGTCCACATTCCGACACTGTGGCGTCCGGTCGTTCAGCGCGGGCATTTGGTGATCATGAAAGACGCCTCAGGTAGATTCTATGTTGCGTCCATCGGCTTCAGCAATATGGCGAATTGGGACTACCGTCAGGGGTATCTGGTGAAGGGCAGTGCGGTGGACTCGCTTGAAGTCGTCGGTGAAGAGGTGGCAGAGGATGCTGAGATTCCGCTCCGACAGGGCTGGAACCTTGCCGCCTATTTCCCCGTAGCCCGATTGACTGCTCCGGTTGCTTTCCGAAACATCCGGGACAACCTGCTCCTCGCCAAAGACGCTTCAGGACGCTTCTACGTTCCTTCGATCGGCTTCAGCAATATGGCTCCGCTCCAGCGAGGGCAAGGCTACTATGTGAGGCTATCTCAAGAGACGACTCTGGTCTATAACCTTGGGCAGGCCGCCGCTGTGTACCGACCAGAACTTCCCCCCGTGCATTTCGTTGCTCCAGCCCCAACCGGTAACTCGATGAGTCTTCTCCTCGACGGTGGTGCTGATTTTGAAGGCTGTGAGGTTGCGGCGATTACACCTTCGGGTGAGATCGTTGGAGCGGTGCTGCTTTCGGGGCACTCGCCCTGGGGAATGGCGGTCTGGGGTGACGATCCGACAACCATCGAACGAGATGGCGCTATTGATGGTGAAGCATTGAAGATCGTTGGATTTGGGAATGAGAAGACATTAGAAATCCAGTCGTCATGGCAGGGTAACAGCACTTTCGAGAGTGATGGTTTCGATCAAGCACGCCTTGAGATTGCCGAACCATTGCCCAAAGTCGTCACACTCGACCCGCCATCACCCAACCCGTTCAACAGTTTCACAACCCTGACGTTTGCTTTACCAGCGAACGCAAAAGTTCGACTCACGGTGTTCGACCTTGCAGGAAAAGAAGTCGCCCACCTCGCCGACGGACAGTTTTCAGCAGGGACTCATAAGATTTCGTGGAATGCAGATCGCTCCCCAACGGGCGTCTATCTGGCTAAGTTAGAAACAGAAAGCACCGTCCGTACTACAAAGATGATGCTGATTCGCTAATGCGTATTGGCACATCTTAAGGTTATGCCCAGCTTTCATTGAACTCTCACCATGACCGGGAGGAACTGTGAACAGTCGAGTATCACGTATGTGTCTCATCGCTTGCACAGTGGTTGCGGCGATGTCGGTCGGGACTCAGGCGGAACCTGCCTTATCCTCACTGCCGGGCTCATCGCCTGTCTCTGTCCGCTGTGAAGCTGTTTCTTCTGACAAGTTCGAGATTTCTGTCAATGTAACCAGCCTTTCTCACGAGAAAGTATCCGCCGCTACCGCCACCTATGACCTCTTCACAATCGCCGGCGAACCGACCACCTCGCGGGAGGGTTGGCCCGATCTACCTGTCATCGTCCGCACCGTACTTATTCCGCCAGCAGGAAATCCCGAGGTGATTCTTGGGACGGTTGTCAGCCGGATCGAGCAGGGTTTTACTCCCGTTCCGGCTCCTGCCCCGGATCAGGATAGTTACTCCCTCTCGCTGGCCACCGAATCCGCTCAACAGATGACAGGATTTTGGCCCCCCAACCCCGTCGAAGTCAGTGAACCTGCAATCCTCCGCGGCTACCGAATTCTTTCAGTCCGAATTTACCCCATTCAGTACTATCAGCAAACCGGAGAAACCAAGTTCAACGATCAAGTTGACTTCGAACTTGGTTTTAGCGGTCACGGCGCCAATGAAGTGGTGAATCCCGATAAACCGCGGCCATCCATCTATGCATCCAGATTGATTGAAGCAATGGCACTGAATCCACCCGCACCGGGCCGGGACGACATTCTAAGCGGGTCATATCTCTATATTGTTCCGCGCGTCAACGGAGTGGCGGACGCGATGGCTCCGTTACTCGATTGGCGCCGTCGCATGGGGTACCGGGTTGCGGTAGCTGAAGTGGCTAATAATGCTCAGGTAGCTGCGATTGGGGATATTATTCAGGACGCCTACGATAGTGACGATCCCCCTGAGTTCGTCTGCCTGGTGGGGGACGCAGTCCAGAGCGATATCGTCGTTCCTGCGGCAACTCAGACCGGCGATTACGAATACACCCGGCTCGATGGTGATGACCGCCTTCCGGATATCGCCATAGGACGCATTACAGTCGCAAATCTCAATCAGTTGAACCATGTCGTTGACAAGATAGTCTCTTATGAGACAACACCTTACATGAACAACACCGAGTGGTTCAAACGGGGTGGTGTGGTGGCTGGCCATCAAGGTAACGGTCTGGGTGAGATCCTGCTGGGAAAATGGGTCAAGAAGGAACTCCTTGAATATGGTTTTAACGAGGTGGTGGATTGGTTCTGGAATGAAGATGGGGAGATGCCGCAGGAACATCAGTGGTTGACCGAAACCTTCCGTGATGGAATCTCGATTCTCCACTACCGGGCCTACTCGCACATGAACCTGATCCCGCTACAGGTGTTGACTGACTTGCCTAACGACGAGGGAATGTGGCCTGCAGTTTTGGCAATTTCCTGCAATACCGGTAACTTCGTGGCGGATCAGAACGGTGATTACCGCAACATTGGTCTTTCTGAAGAGTTCCTACGGTCAAATGGCGGCGGTATCGGTGCGATCGGTACGGCGACGCCAGAGACAAATGTAAGGTTTAATAACCTCGTGGCCGGTGGAGTATGGCTCGGAGTCTATCGCTATCGCCAGTACTGCCTCGGATGGGGGCTGGTCACTGGTAAGTACCAGATCTGGCAGGCGTATGAAGGTTTCGACGCTGAGTACCGGAACTTCATGGACTGGAATAACCTCATGGGCGATCCGGGTACTGCCATCTGGACGGAAGTACCAACCCGTTTACATGTGAGTCACCTCGATGATTTTCCTGTCGGCACGACCCGATATGACGTAAGAGTGCTGACTGCCGAAGGAGACCAGCCACTCGAAGGCGCTCAAGTATGTCTCTGGAAGGGAGACGAGATTCATTCGGTAGAGTTGACAGATGACACCGGATTTGCTCACTTCAGCCTACCGCCCGGTGACTTGTCGACAGGGGTCATGAAACTGACGGTCATTAAGCACAATGTTTATCCTTATCTTGCTGACGTCACCATCAATCAGCCTCCCCAACAGTTGCTTGGGATAGATAGCTGGAGTGTTGACGATGATTCTGACGGCGAAAGCAGCGGTGATAGTGACGGGGTCGCAAACCCTGGTGAGCGTGTCGAGCTACGGATCGCCTTAACCAATCATGGACAGGCAGACATTCAAGGGCAAGTTGTCCTTGATGCGCATGTATTGGGCGAATGGGCGGCGGTGATTGACGGTCCTGAGAATCTTGATCAAGCTCCAGCTCCGGGGGAGTCAGCAGAATTGGTCTATGTTGTACAGGTAAGTCCTTCTTGCCCCGACGGGGAAAAGGTCAGATTGAGCTTGGATATCTCCGCCGGTCAAGCTACCTGGAACGCGCTCGCGTCGTTCGAAACAGCTTCCCCGCATGTAGAGGTTGCCCGCGTGGTGTTTGAAGGCGACACACTCGTCAGGGGGGACATGAAGTTTCTTGATGTCGAGTTGCGGAATATCGGGTCGAAGGCACTTGCCAATGCAATAGCGACCATCAGTTTCGATTCTCCGCTGATAACGGTTGTCAAGCCAGTCGCGTCCTACCAGACGATTGGGTCTGGTTCGGTTGGCCGCACAATTGGTGATTGGTTTCGAATTGGTGTTCACCCGTTGGCAACTCCGGGGAGCGTCTTTACTCTCACCTTGGATTTGGAGGACGAGCAAGGCTTCCGTGATAGGACAACTGCCCAGATTGTTCTCGGTACACCCGGTGCGCGTGATCCTTTTGGTCCGGATGCCTACGGTTATAGTTGCTACGACTCAGGCGACACGAGTTGGAGCGATCGTCCAACTTACGAGTGGATAGATGTATCGGGGAACGGCACAAGGCTTAATTTGAATGATCAGGGCGACAATCAGGATTTGAGTGTAGCTATCAACCTGCCCTTCGCGTTCCAGTACTACGGGCAAGAATTTAACCGGATCACGGTCTGCTCAAACGGGTGGGCTGCTTTCGGCGAACAGGCGGAACTGGCCAATTTCCGCAACCAGCATATCGGCCAGGCGCTCTGCCCGAATGCCTTGCTCTGTCCGTGGTGGGATAACCTGATCGTTCCGAACGGGGCTGGCGTCTTCACGCGCCACGACCGAAACGAAGGCCGCTTCGTGATCCAATGGAATAACGTGCAGCGTCTCGTGGAAGGCGGTGGTGGATCGAGGGAGACGTTCGAAATCGTGCTTTACAACCAGCAGGCACGCCCCACCCGAACCGGCGATGGCGAGATTCTCTTCCAGTATCGCGACATAGACAACCAGAATGCGCGTGCACATAACGATATTCCGTTCTGTACGATAGGTATCTCCGATCTCGATGGGCTCGATGGTCTGGAATATACCTACTGGAACACGTATGTTTCGGGTGCTCGCACTATCGCCGACCAGATGGCGATTCGCTTCACAACCGGTACTCCATTTCAGTGTGGTGTGATTCAAGGGCGTGTCACCGATGCAGTGAACAACCATCCGATGCCGGGCGCTCAGGTTGTCAGTTCGAACGGCTTCTGGGGTCTGTGTGATGCGAATGGACGATACATTATTGACGACATCATCGTCACACGCAATTTCAGCCTGACGGCATTTGACCAGGGGTTCAACGACTCAACATTGACAGGGTTTAACATTGCCTTAGGCGAGACGCTTGATGTTGATTTTTCACTGCTTCACCCCGAGTTCAGTCTCTCGCAAAACAGATTTGATGTGAATATCTCCCAAGGTAATTCATACGAGACCGAATTGACGTTGAGCAATCGGGGCAACGGCACTCTAACATGGGAGACTGACAAATCGGTCGAAATCGAGGATTCACCCGATCCTTGGGATCTGATGCAGTCACTTCATCTCGGTCAGATCGCCGACGACGATCGAATTGAAGGTGCTGTGCTTGTCGGTGATCGTATCTATGCGGCAGGTGCCAATCGCCCCGACCCAAGCATGATGTATGTCTTCAACCTGGAAGGCGAGTTAGTAGACCAGTGGCAGCAAGTTGGACAGGCATCATTCGGGATGAAGGATCTGGAATGGGACGGTGATTGGATATGGGGCGGTGAACTTGATACGATTTATGCTTACACACCGGATGGAGAACTGGCTACCCATTGGCCATGCACTTTCAATCCGGGCAGCCTGATCGCCTGGGATTCCGACCGCGAATTGCTGTGGATTGCCAACACGACGCGTAATATCGAGGCTTTCACGAGGGATGGCCGTCGAACTGGCCAGATAGTCCGCAAGGCAAACGATTGGCGCTTGTATGGTCTGACTTACAATCCCGAAGATCCGACCGGGAAGTCACTCTACATTCTGTCGCGACCGGGTGATGCCCAGTATAGCTGGTTGATGTATCGCGTCAACCCCGACAGTGGCGCTGCAGAGTTCTTCCACGAGATTCGTCCTGCTGAAGGCGGCCAAACTTCAGGTATCTCGATAACGACGGATTACGATCCGTTGAGTTGGTCGTTGCTTGCTATGGCGAATACCGACGTTCAAGGTGGCCGAGATCGGCTGGACATTTATCATGTGCAGTCACGCACGGATTGGATGGATCTGGACCCGTCCGCCGGGTTTGTGGAAAGTGGTAACGAAACAGATCTGACCTTAACTTTGAACACCCTCAACCTCCCGCAAATGCCGATCAATGGAGCGATTACATTCCGCCACAACGCGACTGGCGGAGTGACTGAGCTTCCGATCCGGATGACCGTTCGAGGCGGTGCGGGCTCCGTAGAGGATCGAACATGGACACTGAGGCGGGGATGGAATACCGTCTCGCTCAATATCCTTCCCGATCTAAATGACATTCCGCAACTGGTTAGGCCGTTGGTGGATGCGGGGCAGTTGGTGCTGATGAAGGACGGCAGCGGGCATTTCTATCGTCCCGCTAACGCCTTCAACAACATTCCTGAATATCTCTATTCAAATGGCTACCAGCTCTTCATGTCAGAGCCAGGCAGTTTGGATATTCAGGGGCAGGTGATCGCCGCGGATGAACCGATTGTCCTGCCCGCTGGGTGGAGTCTTATCAGCTACTACCCCCGTGGCCCGCTTGCGGTTGAGACAGCGTTACAGGGACTCGATGGATGTTTGATCGTCGCTAAGGATGCGTTTGGCAAGTTCTATTTGCCAGCTTTCGATTTCAGCAATATGTCGGCCATGGAGGCGGGTAGTGGCTACCACGTGAAACTGCGTGAACAATGCGAGTTCAGTTATCCGTCCGAAAACCGGCTCGCAGTGAGCGTACTTGCGGAACCACTTTTGCATTATTCTGTGCTGGAACCGGGATTGTCGAGTTTCAGCTTGCTGGTACTTGGTGATCCGATGGCAGCTGATTGGGAGCTGGCAGCCTATACCAACGATGGTACGCTGGTAGGAACCGGCTGCTTCGACGAGCAGGGGAGATGCGGCATTGCCATCTGGGGTGGGGAAGAGGAAAGTCAGATTTCGAGGATGAATGAGGGTGAACCGATCCGCATCAACGTCTGGGATGGAGTGAGCGAGAGTGACGCAGAAATTGAGCTGATTGAAGGCGAACTTGTGTGGTCGTCAGATGGATTTGCCGTAGCTCGAATGACCAACTCGAATGTCATCCCGATCGCCTTCGGCTTGGAACACGCTTACCCTAATCCCTTCAATGCTCAGATCAAAATTTCCTATGGGATAGCAGTTACTGGGAAAATGTCACTTGCTGTGTACGACCTGAGTGGACGTCAAATCGCGATTCTCACAGAAGGCCTGAAAGCGACCGGGCGTCATCAAGTCACATGGAGTGCTGAGGCGATTCCCACGGGAGTCTATCTGCTTAGGTTGGAATCGGCTGGCTCAACGCAGACAATGAAGGTGGCGCTGATTAGATAGTGCGCACTTTGAGGTTTGGTACCGAGATAAAGAGGGGGGCTGCTCAAATGCAGCCCCCCTCTTAACTTTCTATCAACTTGATGTTTACAATTCTTCACCATAGCAGATCGCACGGACAAAGTTCGTGATGCCGACCTGCCCCAGGGGAAAGCCGCCTGTCGCAACGACGATGTCTCCTTCGGCTACCCAACCCTTGCCAGAAGCGTAGTCGAGCGCTGAGCGAGTATTCACCAGCCAGGAAGTCTCGCTCTTGCTAAGAATCGGATATACTCCACTGAAAAGTCGCATTCTTCGAGCCGCATCTGCTGAACGAGCACCTGCTATGATCGGCCTGGCCAGCCTCAATCTGCTAATCCGAGACGCGGTTGTTCCACTTGTGTATGGGACGAGAATTGCCTTCGCACCCAGATCTTTTACGAGTACTCCCACCGCATCCACAACCGCCAACTCGATGGAATCACCAAGCCTTTTAGGTGCGTCAAATGCGAGATGAGATTCTGCTTCCATCAGGATTTGAGCCATTGTCTCGACCACCAGCACTGGATCTTCACCCACCGCTGTCTCTCCCGAAAGCATGACTGCATCAGTTCCGTCATAGACTGCATTTGCAACATCGGTGACCTCGGCGCGAGTGGGACGCGGTGAAGTAGTCATTGATTCGAGCATCTGGGTTGCCGTGATGACAGCCTTACCACGCTCCCGGCAGAGACGAATCAGCTTCTTCTGTACAGTCGGGACTTGCTCCATCGGGAGATCTATACCGAGATCCCCACGAGCGACCATCAGACCATCGGACTCTTTCAAAATCGCTTCGATCTTCTCCACTGCTTGGTGTCGCTCAATCTTGGAAATCAGCATTGGGCGGTGCTGGTTCCCTTTCATCATCTGTTTCACAACCTTGAGGTCGTCGGGGCCTTGGACAAATGAAAGTGCAATTGCATCCACGCCGATTTTCAAGCCAAAGGCGATGTCAATACGATCCTTTTCAGTGATAGCGCCTAATTCGAGGTTGGAGTCAGGGAAATTTAACCCCCACTTCGACCTGACCAGCCCGCCAGCTTTGACGACGCACTCGAGCGCATCTTTGGTCTTCTTTGTGACCTGAAGGATGATTTGTCCGTCTCCGAGCGCAACCCGATCACCAGCTTTGATTGACTTGAACCATCCCGTGTCAACGAACCCCACTTCATGTTCGTTGCCTGATTTTAAGTCCCGAACAAGCTTGAAGTTTGCATGGCG
>Ga0172380_10009348_pt1 | contig 10467 bp, 24 predicted proteins | sample Leawe162metaG_FD_119747 | JGI IMG/M metagenome (GOLD analysis project Ga0172380, IMG submission 119747) | Leachate microbial communities from a municipal landfill in Southern Ontario, Canada - Leachate well 162 metaG | ecosystem: Engineered > Solid waste > Landfill > Unclassified | place...
TATATATTAAAAAACGGAAAATTTGTAAAAGCCAAATAAAAAGGAGATTAAAATGATGTTATCAGTCGTAATGGTGTTCTTGTTTGGCGTTGCCGGGATTTGTTTTGGGTACTTTTTAGGACTTGAAACAATGCGCAAGGCTTACGGTGATCCACACTGTCAGCGGTGCGGAGAGCCGGCGGACGAACTGGCAATATGTGATAAGTGTTGGATTGAAATGATACACGATTTAAATGTGTCTATATGTAACAAAAAATATTTAATGAATGTAATAAAAGAACAGAACGAAAAATTAACAAGAATAAACACGGAAAGAGAGGGTAAAAAATGTATACAATCAAAATTGACCCGATAGCGAAAGGCCGGCCACGGTTTGCACGTAATGGACACGCATACACGCCGGAAAAGACCCGTATTTGCGAGGAAGAGTTAAAGGTCTTGTTAAGGCGTAAAAAGTTGCCGATAATACCGAAAGGTAAGGCTATAAGTTTAATATTAGTATTTAGAATTAAAAAACCTAAAAGCAACAAAACAGAATATCATACACAAAAACCGGATAGCGACAATTTAGAAAAAATGTTTATGGATGCTGCAAACGGTATTTTATGGCATGATGATTGCCAAGTAGTTCAAAAATACACATATAAGGGCTGGTCGTCAACAGCTGGTTACATAAACTTTAATGTCGAGGCGCTAAATTGAAGCGTCCTTGGCAGGCACTTGACGGCATGAACCTAAAACGCATGAAAACAAGAGATAAAATAAAATCAAGGTATAAATTGGGCGAAAAGTACGAAATCAAAATTAAAGGAAGGTGGTTTAATGTTGATTTAATTGATACGCTTGTTGCCTTTGCACCTAAATGTGAATTTAGGTCTAAGGGTTGCAAAGGCTGTTCCGGCAGGCTGTTATTTTCAAGTTATCGGGAAACACTTTGTGGTTACAAGTTACACAACAACGAAATGACATTTAAAAAATACGAAGGGAGGCTGAAATGATTAAAACATTGGACGGTAAAAATTATACCCGAATTGAAATAGAAACAACAGCAAACGAAGATCAAGTTGAAGTTTATTCAGACAGTGTTTCTGGCGGTGTATTTGCAACTTTTGACAAAAATGAATTTTTAAATTTTATAAAAGACTTGATAGTTGAAATTGAAAAAATAAGTTGACAAAATTTCAAGTTGTTGTATATTAGGTTTTAAAAATCGGCGAAGGAGAAATAAATGCTAAACAATAAAAAAACAAATTTAGAAAGCGCACGGGTGAAAGGTATTACCCTCCGGTATTACTCCTTTCGCCGAGCCCGTGCGCTTTTTCTATTTTTAGGAGTTAAAATATGGCAGGTATGAGGTGGTTTAAAATGTGGAATAATTTTGATGAACCCGGCAGGTGGACACATGATATTTCTAACGCCGAACTTGGGGCATGGGTAAGGCTGCTGTCTTTGGGGTCTAAGGCAGAGAAAAAGGGGGTTATTTGTATTCCTGGGGGAATAGGATATACAACAGACCAGATATGTCGGTTGTTAAAGAGTGATAAAGGAATCCTTGATAAGTGGGAAGCACAGGGAGCAATAAAGACAGAAAACGGCATAATTTACATAGAAAACTGGAAAGATTATCAGTCAGAGTATGACAGGCAGAAAGGTTACAGAAAAGGTTACAACACAAAGTTACAAGATGAAGTTACACCGAAAGTTACAGAAAGAGAAGTAAGAAGTAAGAAGTTAAGAAGTAAAGAATTAGAAAAAGAAAAGACTAAAGATACGCGCGTAAAAGTTTTGATTGATTACTTTTTTGCTAAACACCTTTCGGAACGTAAAACAAAAATAGTAATAAGTGGCGGCAAGGACGGGGATATTTTCAAAGAATTATTAAAGACATGGTCAGAAGAGGAACTAAAAATCAAGATAGACCAATTTATGATTTATTCCGACCCGTGGATGACAGATAAGCCGTATTCTGTGGGAATGTTTAAATCACAGTTTAACAAATTAGGCTTAATTGAAACGCCGGGCGAAAAGCGGTTTTTTAGTCTAAACGTTACGAAAACAGGAGAGCAAAAATGAAAACTTTAAAGGACTACGAATATTACCGCACGGATTTAGGCGTTCTGTATTGCGGCGATTGTTTGAAAATAATGCCGTTAATGCATAATAAGTTTAATATAGTTATAACAAGTCCACCATATAACCGGAAACGTAATGATAAATATGATTTTTATGATGATACTATTGATGATTATTTTAAGTTTTTATGTGAGGCAATAAATTTGATTTTAGAAAGACATATAAACACCGTATTTTTTAATATACAGAAAAATTATTATAATAAAAATGATGTTTTTGATTTATTATCAAAGTACAAAAAAGATATTAAAGATATAATTATATGGGAAAAAAGCAATCCTATGCCGTCCGGGGGTTATAATATGTCAAATTCTTATGAGTTTATAATTTGCATGGGAAATTACTTAAAGGCTAATAGTAAATGTTTAAGAAATGTAATAACAACGTCAGTTGCTAAAATGCCAAAAGAACATAAGGCCGTTATGAATGAAAAAATTTCAGAATTTTTAATTTCTAACTTTACATGGCATAAAGCAGATACTGTATTTGACCCATTTTTTGGAACTGGAACTACTGGAATAAGTGCAATGAAACACGGGTTATATTTTGCAGGGATAGAAAAAAGCGAAAAATACTGTGAAATGGCAAAAAAGCGCATCGAAACGGAAGCAAACCAGTTAAAATTGTTTAAATAAAAACAGGAGAGCAAAAATGATATTTAAGGACGAAAGCCGGGAATTGATGTCAGATATTGACTTAACACAGGCGGGTTTTTGTTACAGACATTTAAAAGCGAAATGGGAAAACGTGGTAACGACACAGGAAAACAAGTCGATAATTGACAGCATGAAAGCCGATAAAAAATTCGAGCAATGGTACATACTTTTAGGCACGTCAGGAAGTGGCAAGACGTATTTATTGACGTTACTTGCCCGGCTTGCGGTTGACGTATGCAGGTCTACGGTCTTTACAACGGCAAGGGAACTCACGGACAGGATTAAATACGCCCCTATGGAAACAAGGCTTGAGGAAACAACAAAGATTAAGAAATGCAAACTTTTAATCATTGATGAGGTTTCCCGGATTGCGTCAACGCCTGCCGACATGCTGATTTTATTTGACGTTTTAAATTTCAGATACAATTCGAATTTACAAACGGCTATGACAAGCAATTCCACGGTTGCGGAGTTTACTAAGATGTTTGATGACGCATTTTTACGGCGATTTAGTGAGGTTGCTATGACGGTGCAATTTGATAAACCTTTTGGGGGTGATAGGTGAGATTTGATGGCGACTTGATTAAAAGCGCATTGGTTGACCGTGGAATTCATAGGGACTTGATAAACGAGGTGTTTATAGGACGGGCCGGGGCGTGGGCTGAATTTACAAAGGTTGACGAAATAGAAAAGATTGCCGAGGAGTACGAAAAAAGAGTCGGTTATATTACCGTGGCAGATTACCACAAAGTAAAAGAAATAGGGTTGATAAAGGTTATGGCATGTGGTTTCCCTAAAACTTTAGGAGAAAAAAGGGAAGATTTTAGGCTTGAAATAGCGGCAAGACGGCTTGCAAAGGAAGGATTAACAGGAGAGGAAATAGCAATAGTAGAAAAAGAATTGACTACACAACCATTTTAAAAAGGGGGAAACATGGATAAGCGCATAGCAAAACTTATTGTGCAGGTTTTATGGCTAATGTTAGGAGAGTTAGCGCAACACGGTATGTCGGAAGAAACACAGGGAAGGTGCGTTACTAAACTTTATCAAATAGAAAATATATATAAAACAAAGGGGGCGAAACAATGGCAATGATAAGCCGGGCAAAATTTGAAGAGATTTACAGGTTGTCGAGAGAGAGGGAATGTATTGCTTGTACTGTTGATGATTGCTATGGTTGCGATAACGCATTAACGCCGGATATGGATTATTTATACAAACAATTAAAACAAGCAATAGAAAGCGAGGGTAAAAAATGATTTCATATAAACGCTTTGAAGCGGTTTATGACAAAGTTGCTGCTAATCCGTGTTTCCGTTGTAAGGAAACAAACTGTGGTAGTTGTGCAGGTATGCCGTCAAAACACATGTTATACAAAAGATTAAAAGAGGAAGCAGAAAAGAATACAAAGCGTATAACGGGAAACAAAAAAACATACAGGAGGGAAAAATGAAATGTACTTGCGGAGGAAGGGTAGATAAAAAATACGATATTGATGTTATGAGGTGTCTGGACTGTGAAAAATCCCTGTATGCCGTGGCCGGGGCGTGGCAGTTACGTGCGAAAAAGGCAGAGGATGAAATAGAGAACGCAGAGCGCCAAATGTTTGATGTTATAAAGGAAAATTGTGTCGAAGAGGAAGACGGGTTTTGTGTTGGCGATGATGTTGTGTGTAACTTTGGTAATTGCAGTTTAATAAAAGAATTACACGAAAACAAGGAGGCTAAATAATGAAATTTGAAAAAGTTAAGGGCGGTATTAGGCTTGTGGGAAAGTGTGAGAAAATGCCATGTTGTTTATGCCCCTACGTAAAATTAGAGGAATGTGGCACGGAAACTTCGATTGCCGGTACTGATAGTAAAATAAAATCAATTGTAATAAAAGAAATAAAGGGGGCGAAGAAATGAGCGACATAAACACCGAGCAGGGAAACAAAGAAAAAGAACAAATATTATGTCCATTACAGCCGGGCGATATTTATTGTCGTTCCCGGTGTAAATGGTATCGCGAGGGTGACTGTCTTATGGAATGGGTTGCTTTTACCTTGTCCGGAATAGAAACAAATTTATTTTTTATAAGGCAACAACGCGGATAAATGAAATAATCATTTAATAAATGGGCGGTACAGATGACTGGAACATCTATGCGGTAAAGAGATTGATTACACGTTGAGTTTTGATAAGTCCGCTGAACCGTAACCTTAAGCGTGTTAAAGGATAACGGTAAACGGGTTCGATTCCCGACCGCCCAGCCAAAAAAGGAAAAAATAGGCGCCGAACATTTAAAATTAAGCCTTACGGGATTATCACGACAATATCGGTAATAAGTGCGTGGTTAATGGATTGGTCTTACGGCAAAATAGGCAAGCGTGGGTATAAAATAATAGTTCAAATCGAAAGGGGGAAGAGATGAGTTCAACAATGAACGCCTTAATTGACGGCAAAAGGTTAGGACGGCAATATGAGGCAGTTTTGAAAGTTATGCTTGAATGTAACGGAGAATATAAAACTTTAAAAGAAATTGAAGAGGCAACCGGCTATCCGCAGGCCTCTATTAGCGCACGGCTTAGGGATTTTAGACAGGAAAAGTTTGGGGCATGGCAAGTTGACCGCAGGCGTAAGACAAAAACAGGCGGAACGTGGGAATATAAAGTAACAAAAAATCCATTTGAAAGCGGGGTATTATTTTGAAAAACGGGAAATTGTATAATTTGTTATTTATGGTGTTTTTAGTGTTGCTTTTTATTTTTATGACAGTTATGTTTGATAAATACACAAATTTAAGTAAAGAACTTGCGGAAACAAGGACACATTTAGAGGCGTATCAAATAACCAATGGAAAAAACATTTTAAGGGAACAGCGCAAAAATGACATATATGAGAACATTGAATTTGATACAGGTTGCCCTAGATTGCTTATTTTGGCGGCTGGTATTCACGAAAATGGTAGAACGCCGTTATCGCACGGTGTCAGGCGTGTACCGGAAACATTTTCAACGTATTACCCAATACAGGAATGGCAGGGCCGGGCGAGTGGCCGTATAGCAACGCAAGTTGCATTTAAAATGATACTTTCAGATCCAAACTTAGAAAAGGTTTATTTCGAAAAATTGGGCGTGCGTTATTGCCCAAATAGTGCTAAGATATGGAGTGAGGACGTATATAAGTTATATAAAAAAATGGGAGGGGGTGAATAGTGGGTTGCGGTAAAGGAAAAGGGCGTAAAAAGTAATTTAAAATCGCCGTGGTGTATATAAAAAATACTTTAAGTTAAAAACTACACGGCGAAATAAAACGAGGTTAAAAATGGGAGAAATGTTAATTATTATGTTACAGGTAGTTGCGGTATATATTATATATAGTTTTTTAATGGCAATTTTTACAATACTTGTAAACTTAAAAGACGTAAACGGATTTTTGGAAAAATTAAAAGATAATAATTATAAGTGGCGTTATTCTGTTGATAATTGGGTTTTATTTGTATGTTTTATAATTGTTTGGGCGGTGAAACATGGTTGACCGTAACTTTGGAAAGTTTTCAAAGGCAAGCCAAATTGGGGAACGGATGCAAACAAAAGAGGACGCCGACAAACAATTTAAACTTGCGGTTGCGTGCGTGTGGTGTGAATGGTTGAGATCGACATATCCCGGCATGACCTGCTCTTTTAACATAATGCCGCCCATGGATTGTATTGCAAAAGGTAGAGAATTAAAGGAATTACAACTTGACCATATACGAAATAAAACACATGGAGACAGATATAATCTTTTAAATGTGCAGTTAATAACTCCAGAAACACATGATATAAAAACAAAAAGTGGGGAATATACAGATTATCGTTATTGTGAGTACGTAAAATGGTTAAAAGAAAAATTAAAATAATGGGAAACTATATGACTTTTAACAGGCATAAACGTAAAGGAAATCACAGTCCAAATTTTAGAATGAAAAAGGGCAATAGAAAATGCACAAATTGCGGTTGTGATATCGTAGCGGCTATTGGAAAATCGGTTTGTTACTGTTCTGAATGCGCTTCCCGTATAAACGAACAGGCAAGAAAAGACAGGGCTGTTAGAAATAGTTTAAAATATAAGGCTTATTGTAAATGTTGCAAGCAACGGATATATAAGGCAACTGAAATAAAAGAGCGTAAAGTTGATTACTGTTCATTTTGCGCTTCTGAAATAAGGGCGTATACACAAGACATTTACAAAAAGAGAATGACATTAGAACAGGCATATAGAGCAATAAATGAAACAAGAAAAATGCTGGAAAACTTAGATAAATGGGGGATAATGTGAAAAAAACAATTATTGATAAACTGTTTTGTGTTAAAGTAATAGTATTATATGGCAGGCCGTGGGCGGAACTGGTAAAAGTTGCTAAACAGGAAAAGATTTATAAACACATAGAAAACGAAAAAGAAAACGCAGGGTTATCGGTAAAGATTGCAGATAGTAAATTTATTGTATGGACTGAAACAAAGGATTTTAACACTTTATCCCATGAATTGTTACACGTGGTAAATGATGTTTTATTATCCCATAATATTAACCTTAGCCGTGAAACGGAAGAGATTTACTGTTACTATATGGATTTCTGGGTAAGGGAAGTTACTACTTAAAATAGTAGTTTATAATAATTATGTCTTATGATAATATGGTTATGGTTAACAAGAAAGTAAATTAAAATTTAAGGGGGAAACATGGCAAATCAAGGTAAAAAAGAAGTAAATGGAAGTAAACTTAATCTGAACGAAACGAACAAAAAACCAATCAATCTTAAAAGATTGCTTTATGCCATTATAGGCATTATTTGCGTTTTATTTGTTGCCATTCAATATATAATAATAACTTTAGTGTATATTATTTTCTGTCCGGCTAAAGCTATACTTGACATTATTATAGGCGGTAAATATGAATAAGCATGGTAAACGGAAAGCCTTAGATATAACGCCTAAGATGTTAAGGAATAGGCGTATTAAAGGCACAAAAGAACCGACAGACATTTGCAAGGCAATAGCAACCTATGTATGCCGGTATAAAACTTGTTTTGATAAGGCTTGCCTTGAAAGGGCTAAAAGGTGATTGACCATGAACATATTGTCATATACTAAAGACAATCCTTTAAGTAAAGGTATAAGATTGTATAGTAGACTGTATAAGAGGTGTATATATGGGTAATAAAGGTTTTAAATGGTTCTTTGGTATTTTTTGTGTCCTGTTCTTATTTTTATTATGTTCTTATTTGTCTTTATTTGTATGCCTTTATATGCTTTTATATGTTTATTTGCCTTTATATGCTTTTATATGTTTACTTGCCTTTATATGCTTTTATATTTTTACTTGCTTTTATATTTTATATTGTCTAACTTGATTAATACGTTTTATTTAAAGCCTTTATCTAATTTGATTTACTTGGCTTATTTATTTTATGTTAAACTTGCTTATAAGGTTTATTTAAGGGCAAGGGTATATTACGAAAGTTTCGTAAAAATGACTTCGCATAATATGTGTTATGTAAACTTGCTTTATATTAAGCCTCTATATAAGATTCAAATGGTTATAAAAGTTTAATTAAATGCCTTATTTTACACGGCAGGGGGGGTATTTTATATGGATGTTAAAAAAAGGCATAGCATGAGTCCACAAATATTACGACCCAAAAATTGAAATTAAATTAAATTGGGGCAAAGTTTAAAGTTAAATTAAATAAGTATTATAAAATAAAAGGTAAAATGTAAATAAGTGGAATGAGTGCTAAAATGTAAATAGAACAAATTAAAATATAAAAGGCTTTAAAATATAAGAAAAAAGGAGAAAAGAATGATAGTAATAATACCAGTACATAACAACAAAGAGGTAACGGCGCAATGTTTCGGGGCTATTGTTAAATCATCTGATAATAAAGACGACGTAAAATTTATTGTTATTGACAATAAAAGTGATGCGGATACGGCCGAGTGGCTGATAGAGTGGTGCGGTTGCCATGGGCGCTGGCATTATCGGCGTAATTCGTGGAATAAATGGTTTACCGAGTGTAATTTTGAGGTAATAGCAGATAATGCCGGTGAGGACATATACTTGTTAAATAATGATACTGTGGTATTTGACGGCTGGCTGTCAGGCCGTGGTGCTTTGACAGGCTGGGGGGCAATTGGGGCAACACAAATACATCCTCAGGTAAAGGACATGGTAATATTTGGGGGGGGGGGTGCTGATTTTGCAGGGCATAAGGCTTACTGGAAATGGAAGGAGGTGCCCCTGCCTGAAATACATGAAGAGGACTGGTTGACGGGTGCTGCATTAATGATTAATCGTAAGGCATATGATGCCGTGGGTGGTTTTGACCTAAATTTAAAGCATTATTGTCAGGATAGCGATTTGTCTTTACGACTTAAACAAGCAGGGTATAAAATTGGCGTGTCTAAGGGTATGACATTGGTGCATTATGGGGGAGTTACTACTAATGCCGTGGTTAATACCGGCAATCAGCAGATAATCCAGCAGGGGCTGGCAGACCAAAACTATTTCGCACAGAAACATGGCGTTAAATGTGGTCAATTTGATTTTAGACGTGTTAAGGATTTGAAAGCCCATTATGATGTCTATTTTGATAACGATGTTATGCAGTTACGCAATAAAGAGGCTTCCCGGGTAGAACTTAATGATTTAATGGGTACTTTTGACTGGAAAGGTAAAAAGGTGCTTGAGTTAGGGTGTGCATTTGGCGAAATAGTTGCAGGATTACAGGGGCTGGGAATAGATGCGCATGGTGTAGAACTTTCCGAAACGGCAGTCAAGCGTGGGGGCGTGCCAAATGTTAAGGCCTGTGATGTATTAGACTTTGAGGACAGTTATGATGTTATTTTTTCTAAAGCTGTTTTGGAACATATACCGCAGGACAAAATTTTCAAACTGGTAAAGAAAATATATAAAAGTTTAAATTCCGGGGGGATAACACACCATAACATTGATACTAATAGGGGCGTTGACCCGACACATATAACCATATATCCGATTGAGTGGTGGAACTCTGTTTTTGGCATGAACGGTTTTAAAGTGGTAGAGAATAAAGACTTAGGTAATGGCATGTATTGGGCAACTTATGCGAAAATTGCATTGGTTGACGGTGATAAGGATTACTTTGATAAGTCTTATTTTGAAGACGGCACGAAAAACGGGTTAGTCAATAGTTTTGAAAGGTACTTTAAAGACGGTCAGGACGTGTTTAAAAGGATTAAGGGGCTTATACCTAAAATAAAACCTGAATGGGATATATTGGAACTGGGTTGCGCTTACGGGCATACGGTTAAGGCATTTAAAGATGCCGGATATAATGCACAGGGCGTGGACATATCAGAATACGCCATCAAGACCGGAAATGATAAGTTAAATCTTTCAAATAAAATATTAAATATAGAAACCGATGAAATAAAAGAACAATTTGACTTAATTTATTCATGTATTACGCTTGAACACATTCACGAAGAAAACGCTGATTTTGTTGTTAATGAATTAGCAAAGGCAACTAAACCAGGTGGCTATAATTATCACGCCATAGATCTAATTCAGGGGCAAGACACAACACATCATTGCATTAAACCCCGGCAATGGTGGATTGATTTATTTAAAAAACATTGTTTTGAAGAAATACCCTTAAATGAAGAACAAAAAAA
>Ga0172380_10009349_pt1 | contig 10465 bp, 7 predicted proteins | sample Leawe162metaG_FD_119747 | JGI IMG/M metagenome (GOLD analysis project Ga0172380, IMG submission 119747) | Leachate microbial communities from a municipal landfill in Southern Ontario, Canada - Leachate well 162 metaG | ecosystem: Engineered > Solid waste > Landfill > Unclassified | place...
CGCGTGATGGCGTAGATGTTCGCGCGGGCGAATTTTCTTCGGTCTTTGAACGAGCCTTGGAGATCGCTAGATTCTTTCATGATGGTTTCCTTCCGAAATTTTACTGCTAGGTATTTCGGCCAATCCCATCCAGTCCTTAATTTCTTTTGTGCGGAGTGGCCTGGACTACCACGAGGAGCTTTTCCCCTAAAGAGAATCGTGGCGTCGCGTCTTTACCAAAACACTCACCCCCTCGAACAAAAGCATGATGGCGAGACCCGCGAGAAACGCCCCTGTGATCCCCATGGGGTTGAAAACGAACCGTCCGCGCGCGACCATTTCCTGGATCCACGGGCGCAAGATGAAGAAAAGCGAGCACATCGCGACGATCATCATGAAGATTGCCGGCCAAAGGGCCGCTCCGTAGCGCATCTTGTTCTTAAAGAGCCAGAGGCTCGCGGTCAGAAGCACGAGCGCCGCCAGAAGTTGGTTGCTGGAACCAAAAACCGACCAGAACATTTTCCACGCCGGGATCACGTGCCCGGAAGCGTCCGTCATCTTGGTCGTCACAAAGATCGCGGGCAGAACAAGCGTGATCAGCGCGGCGGCATAAGGACTCCATTTCCCGCGCCATCCCGTCAACTCTTCAAAAATATACCTCCCGAGGCGCGTCGCCACGTCCAGGGTGTCGTAAACAAAAGTGGCAAACGCAAGAAGCGCGAAATTAAGCGCCAGCTCCGTGGGAATCCCCAGCCGGCTCAGGAACACGCTGACGCCGTGGGCAAAGACCTGATTAGGATCCTGCAGCGCGTTGGCTTTTGAGACAGAGAGGATCAAAACGGTCGCCAGGGCGATCACGGCCACAACACTTTCCAAAAGAAGGCCGCCGTACCCGACCAGCTTGATGTCCGATTCTTTGGCGATCTGTTTGGAGGTCGTGCCGGAAGAGACCATGGCGTGAAAACCCGAACAGGCGCCGCAAGCAACGGTCGTAAAAAGAAGCGGCAGGATCGGGAACCCGCCCGGACTGATCCACCCGGTGAACGCCGGGTACTGGATCACAAAAGGCTGAATAAAATTTCCGACAAGGATCCCGAGCAAGCTAACCCCCACCATCAGAGTCAGGAAAAAGCCGCCTAAGTATCCTCGGGGCTGAAGCAGGAGCCACATCGGGATCACCGCCGCAATAAAGCAATAGACGAGTAGCGCCCCGTTCCACATGGCTCGCGGGTCCAGGCTTCCAACGGACGGCATCGCGATCGGGAAATGAGGCCCGAGGTAGACTGCGACAAAGACCAGGGGAATGAAGACCAGCGTCGTGATCCCGAGCGGAGGATTGAATTTCCGCAGAATGATCCCCATCACGACCGCGATCCCGAGATACATCATGGAAGAGGACGCAACGCCGGCGCCCCTGAGGGGGTCCGTGAAAGTGCCGGCGGTGATATCCATAAAGGTCGTGATGATATAAACGAGCGAGAACCAGAGGAAAAGCAGGAAGAGCATGTAGCCGCGCCGGCTCATGTATTCGCGAAGGACTTCTGCGATGGACTTGCCTTGATGGCGGACGGAGGCTGCGATGGTAAGCATGTCGTGAACGCCGCCGATAAAAATGCCCCCGAGGAGGATCCAGAGAAGCGTCGGCAGCCAGCCGAACCACATGCCGGCGAGGATGGGGCCCACGATCGGCCCGGCCGCGGCGATCGCGGAAAAATGTTGTCCCAGCAAATACCATTTCCCTGCCGGAACAAAATCCACATCGTCCCGGAGCGTGCAGGCCGGGGTCGGAACATTATCCCGCAGTCCGAGGAGCCGGCTTAAAAAATTCCCGTAAAACCGGTAGCCCAGGAACAGGACAACCATGGAACTCATGATCAAAAAAAGAAGGTTCATGATTTATTTTTTTCGTTTTATCCTGTTAAGAAAAAAACGGAGGGAGAGGGATTCGAACCTACGAGACCCTTGCGGATCTAGCGGTTTTTCCCGCCTCCGGACGGGACCCCGCCGATTCTCTGGCGGTGGCAAGACCGTCCTGGTGATTAAAATCGAACGGAGGGAGAGGGATTCGAACCCCCGAAGCCCTTGCGAGCTTAGCAGTTTTCAAGACTGCCGCATTCAACCACTCTGCCATCCCTCCTTGATTTCCGTCGCCAAGCAACCGCTTAAATGCTTTTCCTCCCTTGTAACTTTTTATTTGTCTCTCCCTGTAATACGCTTCTTGTTTGCTCGGCGCCTTTTCAGCGTAAAGAACCCGAACGGGTAAATGCGCTTTCAGGGATTTCGTCTTTCCTTTATTGTGCTGTTTAAGACGCTTTTCCAAGTCCTCAGCATAGCCCGTGTAATAGCGACCCGTCTTCTCACTTTGAAGAATATAAACATACCACATGTTTTTATCGTCCGGTTTTTCCCGCCTTGGAAAGAGGCGGGACCCCGCCGCTTCGCAGGCGGTGGCAAGACTGCCGCATTCAACCACTCTGCCACCTCTCCACATGCGTTTTGCGTCGTGCGTACGGTGTACGGCGTTTTTCTCCGTGCGCGTCACGCCGTACTCCGTACAAGCTTTATCGCTTTTCTTTTCTTAAATTTTTAAAAAATTCCGACAGCAAAAACTTTGCGCCGTCCGCCATCACGCCTCCCGTCACCTTCACGCGATGATTCAGCCGGTCATCTTCCGTGATATGAAAAAGGCTGTGGCACGCTCCGGCTTTCGCGTCGCGTGCGCCATACACGAGATTGGCGCATTTCGTCATCACAAGCGCTCCGGCGCACATCGGACAGGGCTCGAGCGTTACATAAAGCGTCGCGCCCTCGAGCGACCCCCGGTGGTCTTTCCCGCTCGCGGGCTTCGCTTCCGTCATTTGCCTTAAAGTCTCGGACGCCTGCGTCATCGCGATCATTTCCGCGTGCGCTGTGGGGTCGTGGAGCATTTCCATCTGATTGTACGCGCGGGCAATGATCTTTTGTTTCCACACCACCACCGCGCCTACCGGAACCTCGCCCTTTTCAAGCGCTATCACAGCCTGCTTGATAGCTTCTTTCATGAAATGTTCGTGATGAGGTTTTTCCACAAAGCCTGGCTTTCATTAACTTTCATTTGATGAGAAAGCCAGGATAGCCCTTGTCTTTTATTTCTTTCCCAAAATGGCGACAAGGGTAGCCCCAATTTCAGATTCTCTGAAATTGATAAGTATTGGGACTGTCATGATTTCCCGGCTCTTCATAATGATGATGATCATGATAAGGTGGCCCATTATAGGGGGGATAAAGCTCCATTTCAAAAATAAAAAAGCGTAAGGCTCGCATTCGCTGAGACTTACGCTTGTGAAAAAAGTGCCTCGCCGTACGGAGCATTCCAAAAACTCCGACGACAAGGTGCTTGGTCATGAAGAATAAGTGCGCCCGGCAAGAGTTGAACTTGCAACCCCCACATCCGTAGTGTGGTGCTCTATCCAGTTGAGCTACGGGCGCTTGAGGGGGGTCATTATACGTATATTTCCTGGGATTGCAAAAAAATCTCTGGGCGGTCGCTCGCCCGCTATTTCCCTTTGGAAAGCTTTAGGGGCGGGCCCCAGCCTGGCCTGCTCCAGGATTCGTCAGTTTCTCGAATTCGGGCAACAGAATGCTTTCTTCGCGGGAAACACGGCTTTTGATCTTAGCGGAGACTTTACCGAATTCCGTAGGGATATCTTTCCCCAAAGGGTCGCTTTCCTCTTTTTGGAAGAAAGCCATCGCTTCCGCGGCGATCTTATCCATGTCCGCGGCAAAAAGAAACAGTTCGCGCCGGAGTTCGCTGTTGGTTTCTGCAGCTTTCCTCAAGACCGGATAAAAGTTCTGTTCTTCGCTTTTGAGGTGGCCCTCGAGCAATCTTCTAAGCTCCTGCAGCTTCATCTGTCCCGCCCGGCTAAAAATGTCGAGTTGGACGACCTGCAAGAGAAGTTCGAGGATCTGCCGGTGTTCCTTGTGCCAGGTTTTGATGTAGTCGGGCATGAGTTGCATCTCTTTTAAAAGTTATCCTGCCGTGCGTGGCTGTCTCTGGGCCTCGACGGCAACGTCGTTTTACATAGGTAAAACGGAGGGGGGGGGATTTCTTTTCCCCTGCGCGCCTGTCAGCGCGCTCCTCCAAAGCCGGCCGCCCTCGCTCAAACCGGTGGCGCTCGGGTCGGCTTCAAATCCCCCGAAGCCTGCGGCGTCTGCCGTACGAGGCTGTCTCTGGGCCTCGACGGCAACGTCGTTTTACATAGGTAAAACGGAGGGGGGGGGATTTGAACCCCCGGTGACGCTTGCGCGCCACATCGGTTTAGCAAACCGACGCACTAAGCCGGGCTATGCGACCCCTCCAAAATTTCGCTTTTAAAAATTTTGGATCTCGAGCCCTGCGCAGACAGGGCGAGAGATCTTTGCTTAAGGCCTCTCGACGCCTTGCGCCTCGAGGTCGTTTATTAAAAGAAAAACGACGGAGAGGGCGAGATTCGAACTCGCGAGACCTTTCAGTCTACCCGCTTTCCAGGCGAGCGCACTAGACCAGGCTATGCGACCTCTCCAAAATTTGTTTTTAAAATTTTGGATCTCGAGCCCTGCGTCGGGCAGGGCGAGAGATCTTTGTTTAAGGCCTCTCGACGCCTTGTGTCTCGAGGTCATTTTCAGAATAGTAAAAAATGACTATGCGACCTCTCCATAAGTCGCGTACGGCGTTTCGCGTACGAAGCAAGGTGTTTTTCGCGCCGTACGCCGTACTCCGTACAATAAAAAGCGCTAAAGTGTATGTTGTTCCCTAAAATTGGTCAAGAAGCGAACTCCTGGTCAGGCTAAGTACAGCTGAAGGGCTTTCGGAAAAACGATCTGTCCGTTCGCGTCCTGAAAATTTTCAAGGAGGCAAAGCACGATTCTTGCAAGCGCCAGCCCGGAGCCATTCAGGGTGTGAACAAATTCGAGTTTTTTTGTCGCAGCGTTCCGGTAACGGATATTCATTCTCCTTGCCTGGAAGTCCGTGAAAATGCTGCAGCTGGAAACCTCAAACCATTTCTGTGTCGCCGACGCCCAAGCTTCGAGATCGTAACATTTCGCCGCGGCAAAGCTCATGTCGCCGCTTCCAAGCAACACGACGCGATAAGGAAGTTCCAGCGCCTGAAGGACGTCTTCGGCATCCCTTACGAGAGATTCCAGCTCTTCTGCGGAACCTTCCGGCTTCACGAATTTCACCATTTCAACTTTGTCGAACTGGTGGACGCGTGAAAGCCCGCGCGTGTCTTTTCCGTAAGAGCCCGCTTCTTTGCGAAAACACGGCGTATAGCCGGTGTATTTCACGGGCAAATCTTTTTCCTCGATCGTTTCGTCGCGCATCAGATTTGTGATGGGGACTTCCGCGGTCGGGATCAGAAAATACGCCCCTTTTTCTTCGTTTTCCCCTGCCGCCAAGGCGTACATGTCTTCTTCCATTTTCGGGATCTGCCCGGTGCCGCGCATGGACGCGCGGTTCACAATAGCCGGGGCCCAAACTTCAGTGTAGCCATGTTTTTTAACATGAAGATCGAGCATAAAGCTGATCAGAGCCCGTTCGAGCTTGGCTCCCGCTCCAAAATAGACCGGAAAACCCGCTCCGGTGATCTTGCTCCCTTTTTCCATCGAAAACAACCCCAGCTTTGAGGCCAGTTCGAGGTGGTCTTTGGCCTTGAATCCAAGCTTCCTGGGCTCCCCCCACGTCCGGACGATTTTATTGCCCTCGGCCCCCTTGCAAACCGGGACTTCAGCCATTGGTAAATTTGGGATGCAGAGCGCTATTTTATCTATTTTTTCTGAAATCTCCCCCACTTTTGCGTCAAAATCGGCTATTTTTTGGGCTGCCATCTTCATTTCAGCAATAATGGCTTCGGCGGGCTTTCCTTGCTTTTTAAGGTGGGCTATTTCTTCGCTGGCAGAGTTCCTTTTAGCCTTGAGCTCCTCGCTCTGCTTCTGAAGGGTTCTCTTTTGGAGGTCAAGATCGAGAAGGGTTTGAAGGTCAACGGAGACCCCTTTGGCTTGAAGGCCTCGGGCGACCTGGTCGGGGTTTTCGCGGATAAACTTTAGATCGAGCACGGGACGCGAGCTCCTATTTAGAACTTTTCTTCGCGGTCGCTTTTTCGTCCAAGAGCTCCAGCTGGCCCGCATCGGTCTCTTCTTCTTTGGCGACCACGCGGGTGGCGGAAGCGATCTTGTCTTTGTCTTTAAGGCGCATCACATGAACGCCCACGGCATTTCGGCCGGAAGTGCGGATCTGGCTGACGGGGCAACGCACGACCATGCCGCTCGTGGTCACGATAATGATCTCGTCTTCTTCGGCCACAGTCAAAACATTGACGACTTTGCCGTTCTTTTCCGAAACCTTCACGTTGATGATACCTTTGCCGCCGCGGGTTTGAATGCGATATTGGGCGAAAGGCGTCTTTTTCCCGAAGCCGTTTTGCGTCACGGTCAGCGCCGTTGCTTTCGGGTTCACGATCTCAGCCGCGATCACCTCGTCGCCTTTGGACAGATTCACTCCGCGGACGCCGCTTGCGTTCCGCCCCATTTCGCGGACATTATCTTCTTTGAAGCGGATCGCTTTGCCGTCACGCGTCGCGAGAAAGATCTCGTCTTTGCCGGAGGTGATCTTGCAGGCCACGAGCTCATCCTTGTCGCGTAAAGTGATCGCATTAATACCGGTGGAGCGCGGCCGTGAGTATTCGATCAGGTTTGTTTTTTTGATCACGCCCTTCGCCGTCACCATAAGCACGAAGCGCTTGTCATCGAATTCTTTGACCTGCAAAAAGCCGGAGACCTGTTCGTTTTGCGCGAGAGAAAGAAAATTGACGATGGCTTTCCCTTTCGCCTGCCGCGACGCCTGCGGGATATCGTAGGCTTTTCTCCAATACACGCGCCCTTGATTGGTAAAAAACATGATGAAGTCGTGGGTCGAAGCGAGGAACATGTGTTCGATAAAATCCTCGTCGTCACGGACGCCTGCTCCGGACACGCCGCTCCCGCCGCGGTTCTGCCGCCGGTACATGGTGACCGGAATGCGCTTGATATAGCCGGCGTGAGAGATCGTGATGAGCACGTCTTCCTGCGCGATCAGATCTTCGATGTCGATATCGCCTTCCGCGGCGACGATCTGGGTCCTGCGTTCATCCCCGTACTTCTTGAGGATCTCATTCGTCTCTTCCTTGATGATATCGAGAACTTTCCGGCGGCTTTTCAGGACTGATTTGTAGTATTCGATCTTTTTGATGAGCTCGAGATATTCCTCGTCGATCTTCAGCCTTTCAAGCTGCGTAAGTCTCTGGAGCTGGAGTTCGAGGATGGCCTTGGCCTGGATCTCCGTAAGCACAAGGGCTTTCATCAAGCCTGCTTTGGCAAGCTCCGGGCTCTTGGACGTGCGGATGATCCGAATGACCCTGTCGAGATTCGCGATCGCTTTTTTGTAACCTTCCAGGATGTGCGCGCGCTTTTCCGCCTTATCCAGCTCAAACCGTGTCCGCCGCATGATGACCGTGACGCGGAAATCGACAAAATGCTCGATCATTTGTTTCAGTGTAAGAACGCGCGGCTGGCCGTCGACCAGGGCAAGCATGATAACGCCGAAGGAGGATTGCAGCTGGGTGTGTTTGTAAAGATTGTTCAAGATCACCTGGGGGATGGCGTCTTTCTTGAGCTCGATCACGACGCGCATGCCGTCCCGGTCCGATTCATCGCGGAGGTCGGAAACGCCTTCGATCTTTTTGTCTTCCACCAACCGCACGATCGATTCGATCAAATTTGTTTTGTTCACCTGATACGGGATCTCGGTAATGATGATCGCGTCTTTTTTGCTGCGCCCGGTTTCGATCGCCGCTTTGGCGCGCATGACAATTTGCCCGCGCCCGGTCTCATAAGCCCTCTTGATCCCTTCCCGGCCGACGATCAGTCCCGCGGTGGGAAAATCCGGTCCCGTCACAATTTTTGCGAGCTCTTTGCCGGTTACGTCGGGATTGTCGATCGTCGCAATGATCGCCTTTGAAATCTCGGTCAAGTTGTGCGGCGGAATGTTGGTCGCCATGCCGACCGCGATGCCGGTGGAACCGTTGACCAGCAGCGTGGGAAGCTTGGAAGGCAGAAGCGAGGGCTCGACCAAGGATTCGTCAAAGTTCGGGACGAAATCGACCGTGTTTTTATCGATATCTGTTAAAAGTTCGTTGCTGATTGCCGAAAGCCGGGCCTCCGTGTAACGCATGGCCGCGGCGCTATCGCCGTCAATGGAGCCGAAGTTTCCCTGGCCTTCGACCAAGGGGTAGCGAAGGGAAAAGTCCTGCGCCATACGGACCATGGAATCATAAACCGCGGTGTCGCCGTGCGGATGATATTTACCAAGCACTTCTCCGACGATACGGGCGGATTTCTTATAGGCCTTGCTGTGCGTGATCCCAAGATCGTTCATGGCGAACAAAATGCGCCGGTGCACCGGCTTCAATCCGTCGCGGACATCCGGAAGCGCGCGGCCGACGATGACCGACATCGCGTAGTCGATGTAAGAATCCTTCATCTCCTCTTCGATGGGGCGGAGAATGATCTTTTCATTCATTGCGTATAAGTTTTTTTGCGGCTCTGCCATGATAGCTTTCCTTTTTCTCTTTTAAACGTCGAGGTTCCGCACGGCTTTTGCGTGCCGCTCGATAAACGCGCGCCGGGGTTCCACGGCGTCGCCCATCAGGACCGAAAAGATCTCATCGGCTTCGACAGCGTCATCCAATGTAACCTTGAGAACGGTCCGCGTCTCGGGATTCATCGTGGTGTCCCACAGCTGCTCCGGATTCATTTCCCCCAGACCTTTGTATCTCTGGAGCGTCATGCCTTCTTTCCCGTTGGCTTTAATTTGAGCCAAGACATCGCGCAACGCCTTCGCTTCTCTTTTTTCCTTTTCCAGGGAAAGCTCGAAGCGCACGTCTTCTACGGATTCAAAATCTTCGAAGTTCAGGTCATATTTCTCGAGCCTCTTCTTTGCTTTTTCAAACTCTTTTGCCTCGAAGATCTCGACAAGGTCGTGCATGGGAGGCAGGACCTCCGGCTCTTCCGGGGCTTCCCCTTCATCCTTCTTTCCTTTTTTGGCGGTTTTCTTTTCTTCCGTCTTTTTTTCGCCGCGGGCTTTCGCTTCCGCGAGCTCCGCTTTTTCTTCCGCTTTGATCTCAAGGGCTCTTTTCTTTTCGAGCTCTTTCACGTGATCTTCGACCTCTTTTTCCGAGTAAAGGAAGGTCTCTTCGTTCTTGGCGAGAAGTCGCACAAGATATTGAGGGAACCCTTTTTTCTTGTCCTGGGCTTCCAGGAACCTGTGCCACAAAATGCCTTTGCGCGCGAGCGACCGCTCGAGATCTTCCATGGCCTGCACCAGCTCCATCAGGTCCCGGAGCTCTTTGCCTTCGATCTTTCCTTTGGTGCCGGTCTTTTTGAGCGAGACCCCTTGCAGCCCGAAATCCAGCAACATGCCGTTCATCTGTTCTTCGGTTTGAACGTACTGCTCTTCTTTGCCGCGCTTCATTTTGAAAAGCGGCGGCTGGGCGATGTAGATGTGCCCGTTCTCGAGCAGCTTTTTCATCTTGCGGTAAAAAAAAGTGAGGATCAGCGTGCGAATGTGGCTTCCGTCAACGTCGGCGTCGCACATGAGGATAATTTTGTGATACCGGAGTTTTTCGATGTTGAACTCTTCGTCGATGCCCGCCCCGATCGCTGTAATGATGGTCCGGATCTCCTCGTTGGAAAGAATCTTGTCGATGCGGGCTTTTTCCACGTTGAGGATCTTCCCCTTGAGAGGAAGGATGGCTTGAAATCTCCGGTCCCGCCCTTGCTTGGCCGAGCCGCCGGCCGAATCTCCCTCGACGAGATACATTTCGGTGTTGGCCGGATCTTCGTCGGAACAATCCGCGAGCTTTCCGGGCAAGGACGCTGATTCAAGAGCTCCTTTGCGCCGCGTCAGCTCCCGCGCTTTTCTCGCAGCCTCGCGGGCGCGATAAGCGAGCGCCGCTTTTTCGACGATCTTGTTCGCGATCGGAGGATTTTCTTCGAAGAAAGCGCTCAAGCCCTCATAGATCACCGAATAAACAATACCTTCCACTTCCCCGTTGCCCAGCTTCGTCTTGGTCTGGCCTTCAAATTGCGGGCGCGGAACTTTGACGCTGATCACAGCCGCAAGCCCCTCATTCAGATCGGTGCCGCTCAGCCCGCTTTCGATGTCTTTGAGGAGGTTTTTCCCTTTGGCATACTGGTTGACGGCTCGCGTCATAGCGGTTTTAAATCCGCTCATGTGCGTGCCGCCCTCGATCGTATTGATGTTATTCGCGAACGAGAAGACGTCCTCGCCGTAGCTGTCGTTGTACTGGAAGGCCGCCTCGACCTCGACATCGTCTTTCGTGTTGTCCACGTAAAAGATCTTCTTATGGAGAGGGTTCTTCGAGCGATTGAGATATTGAATAAACTCCGAAATGCCGCCCTTATAAAGAAAAAC
>Ga0172380_10009350_pt1 | contig 10465 bp, 16 predicted proteins | sample Leawe162metaG_FD_119747 | JGI IMG/M metagenome (GOLD analysis project Ga0172380, IMG submission 119747) | Leachate microbial communities from a municipal landfill in Southern Ontario, Canada - Leachate well 162 metaG | ecosystem: Engineered > Solid waste > Landfill > Unclassified | place...
CTCCCACGACGGTCCCCCGGCCCGCCTTCTGCCGTGATCTCAGGCACCCCCACCATGCCAATCGTCGCCCGGATCGATCGGGTTGCCGTGCACGTCGAAGCCCTTGAAGCGCCGGCCGCTGCCACGGTCGCGGTGATCCGTCGCCTTCGTCTTCTCATTGTGGCAGCGCTCGCAAAGGCTCATCAGCCCGTCGAGCGGCGGGAACGGATCGCCGCCCGACTTGATCGCCTTCACATGGTCGACGGCAACGGCCGGCACGGCGCGCCCTCTCAGCTCGCATGCGTAGCAGAGTGGATTGCTCGACAGCTTCGCCAGCCTCAGCCGCTTCCATGTCTTCGTGTTGTAGGGCCAATCAGCCATTGCCGCGCCCTCCCGCTCCCGGTTGTGCTCGACATCGCCACCGCTCCCTATTCCCAAGCCCCTTTGCGGCGTCTCCACTGGCGCTCACGGTCGGCCGTTGGCCTTCCTTGCCGCTTCTCTCAGCCCTGTATTGATCTTTGTTCTGGTAGGTAGGCACGGCCGTGCCCCCACCCCCTTCGCGCGGGCCAACCTCATTCCATGCCTGCCACTGGCGCGAGATGATCGTGATCACGTTCGGCTTGTGCCGTCCGCCCGGAACCGGCCGGTGCTTCACGTCGATCAAGCCAGTCCGCCGCGCCTCACGGATGAAGCGCTTGACGACGGTCGTACTCAGCAAGCCGGCTGATTTGGCGATGGCAGCATAGGACAGGGTGCAGGAGCCATGCCGCCGAACTTCAGCCCGGATCACGGCAGCAACCGCGTTCTCGCCCGGTGTGAAGCGGCAGCGCAGCGGTGGCGGCAAAGCCCCGCTTGCGGACCAAGTCCGGCGCTTCTCACGGCCGCTGTCACGCTCGCCCTGAGTGCGCATCTTCTGTAGCCAGGCGCGCGGACTGTTGACCGTGCGTCGGGCGGCGAAGACATTGCGCCTGAGCTGCACCGCGCCGGACAGCCGCTCGGCCTGGTCATCGTCTAGATGGCCTTCCGCATGGCCGCGCCAGATCAGGCCGGCCACCTGGTCCACACGCCGCGCGGGCACGTCGAAGATGCTCACAAGCATCTGGTCGAAGAGGGGCGCGCTCATCGCGGCACCCCGTTCGCCACGCGGATCGCCTGGACGGCTTCGAGCGCCGAAAGGCCGAACATGCGCTTGAGCGCCGGCACGATCGGACGTGGGCAATTCTCACGGTTTTCCGCATACCAGAGGCCCGCGCGCGTTGCAGCGTCGGCCCCGTTGTGGTAGCCATTTCCCGCGATAGAAGTGCTTTCGTATTCCGATCCGCCGCCGTTCAGGGGACCAGCCTGAGCGGCGGTTTTCGTTTCAGAAAACCCCGGCGAAGGCCCGTAGCGCGGACATTTTGCGGACAGAGACGTTTCGCCCTGCCGCTCCACATGCTCTAAGTGTTTGAAGTTGCTGGCGCACCCGACAGGATTCGAACCTGTGACCTCTGCCTTCGGAGAACGGTTATTCATCATCAAACCCCTTGCGACGTAAGGAAAGAGCGGCAAACAACTTGCCGTTTTCTGCCGATTTTCGGCGTGGTAGCGCGGACATACTGCGGACACGTCAGTAAGCCTCCGCTGCATGGCGCTGATAATCGGGATGGTGGTGGCCGTAGACGTTTTCCAACGTCTCGACGGTCATTCCCAGGAAGCCGGACAACTCCCACTTATTGACGCCAGCCTGCATGCCCCAGGTCGCTCGCGTGTGGCGCAGAACGTGCGGCGACACGCCGTCGAGGCCGGCACGCTGGCACGCGCCGGCAAAGCTCTTTTTCGGGTCGCGCACGGGCTTGCCGCTGTCATGAATGACAAGGCCCGTATCAGAGCCGCGAAGGCGCGCGCGGCGAAGATGCGCCAGGAGCCGGCGCGGGATGCGCACGCGCGGCCGTTGCTTCTTCGTGCGCCGCCGGCCGACCGGGTTCCAGTCGATCAAGCCCGCGTCGAGGTCGACCTGTCCCCAGCGCAGCGACAGGATCGCCTCTTTCCGTGCGCCAGTGTGAAGCGCGATCAGGATGAACAGCGGAAGGTAGAGCCTTGATTTCTTCGACCGCAAAGCGGCCAGCAAGAGGCGCGCGGCTTCGTTCTTGGTCAGCCAGCGTTGCTTGCTGTCCGGGCGCTCGGGCAGATGCACCACGACAGTGCGCGTCAAGCGCCCCTCGGCATGCGCGTGATTGATCGCGGCTCTGAGCACGCCCAGCTCGCGGCGCACGGTGCCGTTCGATCGCGCACGCCACTTGTGGTAAGCCTCGCACGTCTGCCGCGTGACGTTCGCGACCGTGCGACCTTCCCAGAAATCGGCAAGCGGCACGATCGCATAAGCGATGCGCTCGCTCGCCATAGCCTTCGCGCCCTTTTCCTCGGCATAGTCCGCCAAGGCGTCGGTCAGGAGCACCTCATGGGGATCACGCGGCCCAGCTCGTCGCTGCCGTCCGTGGAGGAACTCCGCGAGCGCGATTTCAGCTTGTTGCCGATCTGCCGTGCCCGTGCTGCGCTCCCGGCTGCGACCGTCCTCAGTCCAGACGATGTAGAAAGAGCCTCGCTTGTCGAGCCAGCGAAGGCGGGGGCCGTTGTTTCTTCTTGGCATGACTTCACCGTGTTCTCCGCGAGGAACCTTTCCCATGCGCCGTCAGGGATCATCTTCCGTGAGCCGACCATGATATATTCGAGGCCGGAACGAATGAGCGCGTCGACCTGGTAGCGCGACAAGCCTTCCGTCTTCTGGAATTGCTGGATCGTGCGCAGCGCCATCGTCAGCTCCCCGTCTTTGCCGTGATTTCGAGGAAGCGGTTGCGGCCGTCGCGCGTCTGCTTGATGCCGTCGATGTTCCATTCCGCCCCATCGTGGTCGAGCGTGTCGGTGTGGTCGATCTGGCGCGTGATCGGCGTCGAGCGCACGACGAAGCGCGAAAGCAGCGCATTGCCGATCGTGCCCGCCGCATACTTTTCCGCGTCGGAAACGTCGATGCGGTTCGCCCAAACGGTGGCGAAGTCCGCAACCTCATAGATCGGTTCGTTGAACGGGTTGTAGCCGACGATGGTCAGTCGCCGCACCGTGATCCGCCGGTCAAGTTCTCCGATCGCGGGCATGGCTATTCCGCCTCCCCCGTGCCCGTTGCAGGGTCGCGCGCGTCGATCGGCGTCATGTTGAGCGGCGTAAGGAACTCGTCGCCACCGTCGATCTCCGGCATGTTCTCCCAGCCGCGGATTTCGTTCGGGCTGAGCCAGCCCCATTCGCGGCCGATGCGGTAGCTCTCGTATCGAGCCTTCATATCGCCGCGAAGCAGGCCGGCAAGATCGTGCTCGACAAACAGCGTGCGGCGGCTCTCGACGGGTAGCAGCGCGACGTTCATGGCCTGCTCGACGCGGCGCGCCATCGGTGCCAGGCAGCGCACGACAAGGGCGCGGCTTTCCGCTTCGACATTGGAATAGGTGCCGTGATCGAGGATCCCGGCGACAGTCGGCGGAACGCTCCAGATCCTGCAAATGTCGAGATTGGTGAGCTTGCGGCTTTCGAGGAACTCGGCATCCTTCGCCGTCATCGAAAACGATTTCCACTCAGCGCCGCCGTCGAGCACCATCACGTTCGACGTGACGGTGTTCGCGTTGATCTTGCTGGCGAGCGCCGCAAGCGCGCCCTCTTTGCCAGACGGCCCCAGCGCGTTCGGGAAGACCAGCGCGCCGGACGGCCGGTTCCCCTTCGCCGCGAGGCCCGCCGCCGTGTCCTGTTGCGTGAGCGCCAGGTTGAACGTCTCGCGGGCGAGCTGGATAGGCGAAAGCCCCATCACGCCGTCGCGGGCGAGCCGGTAGCGCAGATGCAAAATCTCGTCTTGCAGGTAGATGCGCAGCCGGCCGTTGCGATCGGTCACGCGGTAGCGCAGCCGGCCGCTTTCCAGCCGCTCGACGGCCACTCGGCCGGGGTCGAGCGGGTGCAGCGCCGTCACCTGCCCGCGCGGGTTCCAGTCGAGCGCCGCATAGGCGTTGCCAGAAATCAGCAGGCTCGCAATCAGCATCTCACGGGCTTCGAACGCGGTCATGACGCCGTTCGGCATGTCGTGCAGAACGGCGTAAAGCGGGTGATCGGTCGCCCGCTCGCGCCCGCCGTTGCCGGCGCGCCGGTAGACGTTGAGCGGCACGGCCGCGAGCGCCTGAGATATGATCGCGATGCACGCGCCGGCCGTGGCGAGGCCGCTGGCGCGGTGCGGATCGACATAGGCGCCAGTGCCGCCGTTGAGGCCGAACCATTCGGCAATGAACGGGTCATCCGACTGGATGCGGGTTTCAGCGGCGCGCGTCTCGCGGCCAAGGATGCGGTCAATCCAGCTCATCGGGAAAGCTCCAAAAGCTTCAGCGCCCGCTCGGCATAGCGCCGGAAGGGCGCGGCGGTTTCGAGCGAACGCGCGTGAATGACGGTCCCGTCATAGGCCGGCCAGGCCAGCACGACAGAGATTTCATGCAGCTCGACGGCGCGCAGCTCGCGGCGGTCGCCGTCGCGGTGCTCATCGATCGCCGTGAAGCCGAACGACATGCCGCCCAGGTCGCCGCGTTCGGCCAGGGCGAGCACGTCGCGGCCGTGCGACGTGTCGGGCACGTCGAGGTCGAAGGACAGGCCGCGCGTGTCTTCCGCAAGCCTGAGCGTGCCGGAACGGGTGCGGGCGAGCACGCGGCCCGGATCGTGGTCGACAAGGGCGAGCACGTCGCCCCGGCTCCTGAGCGTGGCCGCGAAGGCCCCGCGCGCGATCGTCTCGACAAAGCGCCCGCCGATCGTGGCGGCCTGGTCGAAGGTCGCGGCGTAGCCTTCCAGCTTGCGCCCCTTGGCGCGGATTTCCACCGCGAGCGCACGACGTTCCGGCTTCATAGGTGCATCTCCCGGTAAGGCTGAATGAGGCGGTCGACGCCGATCTCCACCGCCGCCGTCTTGGCGTCGGACACGGCTTCGCGGTGTTCGTAGAAGTGCCCGACCAGCATGAGCACGGCATGGTTGACGGCCGGCGGAACCGGATCGGCTTCCATGTCGACGCCAATGCTGGCCAGGTGGTCGCTTGCCGCCGCGATCATGGCAGCGATCGACACGTCATCGTCGTCGTGATCGACGCGGCAATGGGCTTTCGCGGCGGCAAGGTCGACCATCGATCAAATCTCCGCGTAGCGGAACGCTTCGACGTGGCGCACGGCCACGTCGGCGTCGAGGAAGGCGTGCAGTAGCGCGCCGCCGTTCGATGCCACGTCCGGGTGATACGGGTTCAAGAGGATGTCGACGGCGGACCAGTAGCCGATGACCAGCTCGCCCCACTGTCCATAGATCAGCGCCGACTTGTCGCCGCCGCTGCCGATCGTGGTCGGAACCTGCGTCGAGACTTCGACGCGCTGCCCGTGGAACAGCTCCGACGCGGGAATGACGTGATCGTCATTGTCCTTGATCTTCCGGGTCGCCTTCATCACGGTCGGGTTCGTGAGGAACGCGGCCGTGCCGGTCACGTCATCGATTTCCAGCGCGGAAATCAGGTTCGCCGTGGTGTCGGAGAAGTCCGTTTCCGTCGTCTCTTTCAGCACGCCCGTGGTGTTGAGGATGCCAAGCGGTTGAGCGTTCTGTCCGCTGCCATTGATCGCGGCCAGGTCGAGGCCCTGAGCGAGAATGAAGCCCAGGTCGCGGCGCAACAGGTCTTCGATCGACGCGCCCGACTGGAGCATGAGACGACGCGACAGGCGATATTCGCCCGTGATCGTCTTCGGCCCCATGCTCACCTTGTCGAAGCCGGCGGCGCTGCGGGTCGCGTTGCCGTTCTCCTGCACCCACGTCGCCGTGCCCGACGATGCCAGGTTCGGCAGGTCGAGGAAGCCGGTCAGGTTCGCCATCACGGTCGCGCCCATCGACTGCACCTTGAGCGCCGGCCGGAAGCGATCGGCCACGGCCGCGAGCTGGGTGGCGACGGTGTAGCCGCCGGCCGGGTCGCTGCCGACCGTCTGTGAGCGGGTTTCGCCCAGGAGGATTTCGGTCGGAACGGCAAGGTGGATGCCGTTGCCGGTGCGCTGCTCGCGGCCCTTGGAAAGCTCCTGGTGCACCTCCGCCTCGCGGCCGGTGAGCCGGCCGGTCATCGCGCCGTTGATCGCCGCCGACAGCGAATAGTTGCGCAGCTCGTGGCGCATCTCGCCTTCGCCGCCGACGCGCTCGCCCGTCGCCTCGAGGCGTTCATAGGCCGCGAGCTTTTCGGCGCGGCCAATCTGTTCCTCGAGCGTGCGGGTTTCCGTCTCGAGCGCGGTGAACTTCGTCCGCTCGCCGTCATCGAGGTCGCGGTTGTCGTTCATCGCCTTGTCGTTCATCGTCCGCATTTCCGCGATCTTCGCGGCGCGCTTTTCTTTCAGGTCGTTGAGTTTCATGGAAAAGGTTCCTTCTAAGGGACTGGACTGTCTCTCGACGTTCAATCTGGTTTCAGGGTCAGGCCACCGGAGCGGTGCGCGGGTGGGAGAGGATCACGGTCGCGCCGATCGGCGTGGCCGCGCCATGCGTGCCGGTGAAGTCGGCAAGCAGCTTCGCGAAGGGCTTGCCGCCGATGTAGCCGACCTTCGTCACGGTCGCGGCGGCATGCGCCGCGTTGAGCGTCTTCACGATGCCGCCCGCCCCGACGCTCTCGACGCCCTGCACATCGGCGGCCGTGACGGCGGTATAGTCGCCGTCATCTTCGTCGGCATGGGTCAGCTTGAACTCGACCTTGTTGGAGCCGGAAAAGGTGATGCCGCCCACGCCGACATGAATGGCGAAAACGGCGCTGTCGAAGCCGCGAAGATCGATCGCGGCCGGCGTGTTGTCGGCGTCGTAGGACGCCGCAGGGATGGCGATTTTCACGCCCAGGTTGGAAATCAGGTCACGCATGGCTCGGTCCTTCTGTGGGAAAAGCCGCCGTCACGGCGGGTTTCAGGGTCCATCGGGCCGGCCATGCCGGCGCTGGGATATGCCGCCTCACGGCGGGACATCACGGCGCACATGATGCGCCGCGAATTGAGGGTGAGGATAAAATTCCTGTGGATTGTCATTCGGCGTCCGGTTCCGTGCTGAACGGGATCGCCTCGCCATATTCGATCGGGGACAGAAGCTTGCCGTCGTCGGCGGCTTCGAACTCGACATGTACGAAGGCACGGCCGGCACGTTCGCTCATCGTCTCCGCGACCGCGCCCAGGTCGAGCACGATGACCGGCCCGGCATACTTCGCATCGGAGGAGCTGCCGGAAAACGCCTGGTCGAGCGACACATGCCACTCGTGCGAGCCATCCGCCCACCAGATGAAGAAGCGAGCCGGGATCACGCGCCCATGGCCGCGCTGGCGAAGCACCTGCCGGGTCAGCCAGTCGGCTTTGACGCCCCATGTGCCGTCCGCGCCCTCGGGCAGCTCCATGCCCGCCGCCTCGGCAATCTCCTTGAGCTTGGCCTGCACGGCCGGGTCGGGCTTCGGCCGGTGGTCTTCCGGCTCCCAATCGAAGGTGCGCAGGTGATCGCCCTCATAGGCGTCGACCGTCTTGAGAGCGTGCCAGAGGATGCCGATGGCGCACCAGTCCGCGACTTCCTTCGAATGGACCGGCCCGACGCCGCGATCGGCCAGGAGCTTCATGACGAAGACTTCCGCCAGCGCGAACGGGTCGAAACGCGCGTGACCGGCGACCGTCGGGAGGAAACCGCGACGACGCCAGTCACGCTGCATCATGGTGCTCAGGCCGGTGATCTTTTCGACTTCGCCAGGCGTGAAGCTCGTAAGGGTGTATTGGTGCATGTGGCAATCCCCACGGTTCATTTTGTGAGGATTACCACGGTGCGCCAAACGATGCAACTCCCACGCCTCAGCCTGTGGATTTCTCTGCGAAGTGCAGCTCGTAGAGGTCTCGGCAAACCTGCTTCGCCCGTTCGATCTCGTCATGAACCGGACTGGCAATTGCGCAGATGCCCGACAGCCGGCGTGCCGGGTCGTTTTTCATGCCGCTCAGCTCATCGATCGCCTCGGCAAAGCCAGAAATGAGCGCAAGCGCACCTTCCAAGTCGCTGAGTAGATCATAGCGGTCGGACGCCGCCGGCTTCGCCGCTGGCGCGAGGTCTTCGAGCTGGTCGACGCGCGCATGGATCAACCGCGCGCGGTCCATTACATCGGACGCCGCGAAAATCATTTCGTCCGCCCAGGTATCTGAAAAGTGGAAAGTGTAGATGCCCCGTTCGTGAGCGACGGCGCGCGTCGGGCAGAACGCCTTTTCGACCATGCCGAAGGTGATGGACGCCATGCGGGCGAGAGAGGCGATATCGTCCGTTAACCGGACCAACGGCACTCGATTGTCACCGGGCAGGGAAATGCTATTGCTGAGGTCAGCCATGATCGATCTCCTAAGGATCGGTTGAGGTTAGGCTTGAGCGTGGTGTTAGCGCACCATGCTCAAGCTGCTATCTGCTACTCGTTCGCCCAAGACTTGACCGTCACCGGGCGATTGTTGACGACAAGGATCGTTTCTCCGGGCAATTCCGTAATGTATAAACTCGCCCTTGCTTGCCCGATTTCTTCCCATGCGTCGAGCAAAGCTTTCCAAGTGCCCGCCGCCCGGTTACCTTTTTCAAGTATCCTCAGAAGTTTCTTGAGATGTATTGATCCGAAACCAACGGTCTCGACATCACGGAGGAATACCTCTAGTTCATAAGCTTCGTTCTTACCCATGCGCCCTCTCGGCTAGTTGCAATTTGGGTAAAATAGGCCGAACTTTGTAAAAGTCAACAGACTTTTCAGTTGTGGCTTAACTTCTACGCCATCAGCTCCGCCAGGCAGGCCGGCAGAGCTTCCGGCTCGTGACGTTTCGAGATGCTGAGCGCCATCGCCAGCGCCACAAGCCCGTCGATCCGGCCCGCCGCCTTCGACTTGTCGAGCTTGCGCCCGCCGGCCGGGTCGCGCGTCACCACGGCGTTCGCGGCGCACATGTTGAGCACCGGGTTGCCGCCGTGCCGCAACAGCTTTTCGGCAACGCATCGTTCGAGCATGTCGACGGCCGGCGAGAAATCCTTGAAGCCCTGCCCGAACGGCTGGAGCGGCAGCGCCGCGCCGATCAGCCCCAGCTCGCGTTTCAGGTCTTCTATGCGCCAGCGGTCATAGGCGAGCGCCTGCATGCTGTAGCGCGAAGCCGCGTTCGCCAGCACGTCCGCGACGAAGCCCGGATCGATCGTCGCGCCCGGAATGAGCGTGATGTGCCCCTGTTTCGCCCATAGATCGTAGGGCACGCGGTCCTCGTTCGATCGGTCCTCGATGTTGGCTTCCGGCATGAAGAAACGCGCCAGCACGTCGTAGCGGCCCTTCTCGCCCGGAAACACCATGACGAAGGCCGTGAGGTCGCGTGTCGCGCCCAGGTCGAGGCCGGCATAGCACTCGCGGCCGTCGAGGCTGGCAGCGTCGACCGTGCCGCCGTTGGCGTCCCATTCGGCCTTGTGGATGAACCGCGAGACGGCGGACACACGCTGGTTGAGGATCAGGTTGCGGAACGCTGCTTCCTTCGACGGCACAAGCCGCGCCTGCCCAGCCTGCCGCTGCACGTCTTCCAGCGATCGGAAATCGCCGATCGCCGGGTTTGCCAGCAGCCAGGTTTCGGGCTCCCACGGGTCCGCGTCTTCCGGCGCGGCGTAGAGCGTCAGGTGAAACGACGGGTCCACGATGTCGCCGGACTGGACGCGCAAGCCATAGTCGACCAGCTCCGACATGACGGCATGATCCGCCGCCGCCTGAGTGGAAATCACCATCATCAACGGGTTGTCGCGAGCGCCGGTCGCGGTGTCCATCGCGTCGAACAGGGCGCGGTTCGGCGCGCTGCCCAGCTCGTCATAGACGACGAAGGACGGCGACAGGCCCAGCTTGCTCCCGGCGTCCGCCGACAGGGCGGAATAGATCGAGCCGGCCCCGTCGCCGGTCAGCACCTCGATTTGCTTGGTGAAACGCACGATGTTGCAGCGGTCGTCAAGCTCCGGGTGGCCCTGCAGGATCGCCGCCATCTCGGCATAGAGCTTCGCCGCCTGGTCGCGGGTGAGCGCGCACGAATAGACTTCGCCGCGCGGCTCGGCTTCCGGCCCCAGCAGGTGGCAGAGCGCCAGCGCCGCCGCGAGCTGCGTCTTGCCGTTCTTGCGGCCCATGCTGAGCACGGCGGTTCGGACGGGTCGCACGCCGGCCGCGTCCTCGGCGTAGACGGCGCGGATGAAATCGCGCTGCCACTCGCGGAGCCGCATGGTCGAACCGGCCAGCTTTCCGGCCGTGATCGGCAGGTCTTCGCAGAACGCAATCACGCGCGCCGGCCGGCTCAGCCCCGGCACGTCCCATGGCAAAACTTCACGCCCGTCGACCTGCCCGCGTCCCGAAAGCGGCTTCGCTCCTACGCCTCTAAGTGCCATCCGCTTTTGCCCTTCATCCTGCTAAGTCTATGAAACTAAGTATTTTCCGCTC
>Ga0172380_10009351_pt1 | contig 10464 bp, 10 predicted proteins | sample Leawe162metaG_FD_119747 | JGI IMG/M metagenome (GOLD analysis project Ga0172380, IMG submission 119747) | Leachate microbial communities from a municipal landfill in Southern Ontario, Canada - Leachate well 162 metaG | ecosystem: Engineered > Solid waste > Landfill > Unclassified | place...
CGCGGGATGCGATGCAAGGCGCAAATTGCGCCGTGTGGCATTACCACACAAGCAATTTGCAACGCAGCAGCGCGCCCGCGAGACGATGGATAAATGCGCAAATTGTGACCGCGCAAAGTATATAAAACCCATAGACGGCACACTCCGCGAATTTCGGATTGATTGGGGTCCGGGGATACGAATTTACCTGGTTCAAGACGGCGATAAATTGATTGTGCTGCTTGGGGGCGGCACGAAAAACAGCCAAAAAGCCGACATCAAACGCGCCGGAGAATTGCGGGATGAATACTTTGCCCGCAAGTCCGGCGTAATGAAAGATAAAAAAGGATAAAACATGAAACGCCTCACCGTGGATTCCAGTGAAACGATACAAACCCGGATCAAGGCTGAGCCGGCATTTGCCGAGGCTTTGCTAAGGGAGGCAACGGATATGTTCCTCAATGGCGAAGCCGAAGCCGCCCGCTTGCTACTGCGCGATGTTGTCAACGCAACTGTGGGATTCGAACAAATTGCCGTAGCGACCAACCGCCCGAGCAAAAGCGTACACCGCATGCTTTCCGCGCGCGGAAATCCGACAATGGAAAGCTTGTCAGCCGTCTTCTCGGCAATCCGGAAAACCCTCGGCATCACCTTTGAAACGCATACCGTGCGCCACGCTTGAAAATTGTTGAACAGTATGGGATCAGGCCTTACGTTTTGCATTTGAAATCTATTTCGATTACGCCTGTGTAAAGCGTAATGCCTGGCCCCACGCTTGTGTTATTCGCTGGCTGATGTTGCCCGGATGGAGCTTGCGGAATCCGGTAGCGCCCGGTAGGGAGCACGGCGGCGGTATTCCCGGCCATCTATTTCGCCTTTCGGCGACCCGGATTCCGCAAGCTCCATCCGGGCTACGCTGGCTTGCGACAGGCAAGGATTCATCCTAGGAGCCTGTCGGACTTAAAGGAATCGGCTGCAAAATGACCTGGTCGGTGCCTATTTCCCCGCTTTTCAAGCCAATATGAATAACTATTGGCTTGAAAAGCGGGAAAATCTGCCCTCGACCAGCTCATTTTTCGCTTCGACTCTTTAAGTCCGACAGGCTCCTAGAAGGCTCAGTTGACCGTTTGCCATGAGTCGGGAAGGGCATTTGTTTTCTCCATGGAAGTCAATAATCTATCTCGACCCTGCATACGCGAATTCGCGACTCGCCGTACCACACCGCCTCCATTGCCTGCACTTTCCGGTGCTCCGGGTGTTCCTTCCAGGCTTTGATGGCCTCCAGCGATTCCCAGTAGGATACGGAAATGCCGATCTCCTGACGCGCCGCCTCGTAACCGATGAATCCCGGCTGCTGACGGGCGAGTTCAAGGACGCGTTTGGCGGCTTCGGCGTAGCCGTTGTCGCCGTCAGTCCTGACGGAAGTGAAAATGACCGCGTAATACGGCGGCTCCGGTGTGTCGGCTATCTTGCTCATGGGAATTCCTTTTTTGTACGGATGGATCGTTCAGCGCCCCTTTGCGGCATCCCCGCGCAGCGTCATCACCGTGCTCATCGCCAGTGCCACCGTTTTCCCGTCGTCACGGGTGATTTCGCATTGGTAGTGGGTGACCGTCCGCCCATGTTGAATTTGTTTGGCCGTCGCCGTCAAGACGGACTTCCACACGGGACGGAAGAAACTAACCTTGAGATCGATGCTGGTGAACGTTTCCCCTTCCGCGATAACCGTCGAATGCGCAGTTCCGATGGCGGCATCGGCCAATTCGCAGAGCATGCCGCCATGTACGGTGCCTTGCTGATTGCCGTGCATTTCGGCGTCAGCATCCAGTTCCAGTTTGGCATAGCCCGCGTCGATTTCGGTGATTCGAAAGCCCAGGAATTCCGAAATGGCGGTCGGATAGCGCATTTCCGTGTGGGCATTGCCGGAAAGGCTGCCATCGAGTTGCCTGCGCAAAAATTCCAGGGTGGGTAGTTTTCCAGTCATACGGCCTCCAATTGATTTTTTCACAAAAAGTGTTGCTGGCAGGCAATTTAGCGCAAAGCGGAATATAATAAAAATCGATTGTTTTTATTGTTCCGCATAGGACTTTTCTATCTTGAAAATCCAGCATCTGCGTTTTCTGGTGGCCGTGATGGACTACGGTGGCGTAACCAAGGCCGCCGAGCGCCTGCACCTATCCCAGCCGTCGATCTCGACCGGCCTCAAGGCACTGGAGCAGGAACTCGGCGGCGAGATATTCGACCGTTCCGGCCCGGCCAACCGTCCGCTGCGCCTTACCCCGGCTGGTCGGCGCTTTTACCGTGCCGCGCTGGATATTCTCCGGCAATGCGAAGCCGCGCACACGGATTTCCTCGGCGAATCCACGACGCGGCGCAGGGTGCGCCTGGGCATCCTCGATACCTTGCCGCAGGACGCGATCGCCGACGTATTGCGGATGTTGGGAGATCGCGAGCCGAACCTGCGGATCGACCTGTGGGAAGGCTCCGTGGAGCGGCTGGCCGGATGGCTCGCCCAGGAACGGGTGGACCTTGCCTGGACCAATGTCCACGACCTTGCCCCCAACGCACGGGTGCTGTGGCGCGAACCGCTGGTCGCCGTCGTCGCGCCCGCTCATCCCTTGGCTGGGATGAGCGCAGGTATTCCGATCCGGGAACTCGCGAAACAAGCCTTCGTGCATCGTTCGCGCTGCGAATTGGATGCCGTCGGACGGGCGCAGCTACGGGCGGCGGGCGTGAAGTTGGAGGTGCGGGCACGGGTCGAGCGCGAAGACCTGGCATTTCGCCTGATTCGCGCCGGGAATGCCGTGACCCTGGCGCCGCAAAGCCTCGTCCCGGTCGACCTGGTCGCCGTGGCGGTAGCGGGTTTGAATGTCGAGCGCAGCATAGGACTGCAATGGCACGAAAGGCTGGATCAGGCACTGCTTTCGCTGGTGCTGGATGCCGTGCAGGACGCCACCCGGCCTAGCCCGGATTCAGTCCATTGAAAACCGGTTATTTTTGGTCAAGTAAAGTATAATCAGAAAAATGGAAAGTTATTTCGCACCCGTTGCCTGGTTTTGTGCTTTTCGTGAAATACTGATTTTTTAACCTAGAAAGCTCAGTTGAACGGGCTGGAGTGTGCGGTTTTCCGGGTGCAGGGCATACCCGACAGCCTGACGGCTCTTGTGCCCAAGCCGTAGGCTGTCGGGTATGGGCACAAGAGGCGCAACGACGAAGAATGGTTGTTCCATTCTCTTCTCTTGTAGTTGCAACGCCGCCATGCGCCCGGAAAACCGTGCAATCCAGCCCGTAGCGCTCTCACCATACGGGGGAACGCAAAATAGATGACAAAGTTTATTAGAACCACTATGTTACGCATCTTGGAAAGCGGTCAACTGAGCTTTCTAGTCACTTATCGACCAAATCTTCACATTATTTGCGAAGAATGTGTCGTAGATCAAGCACTGGCGCGGCTCTCCGGGTGATTCTTTTTTGCCGCAGAGACGCCGAGGCGCGGAGAAATACAACGGAGGGTGAACCGTGCCATTACCCTACAAAATCTCTGCGTCTCTGCGTCTCTGCGTCTCTGCGTCTCTGCGGTAAATGTTTTTGGTTCCGGCTCGTCCGGTTTAGGTTTAACCCAATCGGCAAGACACTTCTCAGTTTTTTTAAAACAAACAACACATGTTCCGAATTTCCCAATTCATGCAGGAAATCGCCGCGCCCACACCGCTAGTCGCCAAGCGTTCGCCGCCGGGGCCGGTGGTGATCTGGAACCTGATTCGGCGCTGCAACCTCACTTGCAAGCATTGCTACTCGATTTCCGCAGACAAGGATTTTCCCGGCGAGTTGAGCACGGCGGAGGTTTTCCAGGTCATGGACGATCTCAAGCGCTTTCGCGTACCGGTGTTGATCCTCTCCGGCGGTGAGCCGTTGTTGCGCCCGGACATCTTTGCGATTGCCGCGCGCGCCAGGCAGCAAGGCTTTTACACCGCGTTGTCGAGCAACGGCACGCTGATCGACGAACGCAACATCGAACGTATCGCCGAGATCGGCTTCGACTATGTCGGTGTCAGCCTGGACGGGATGCGTGCGACGCACGACCGGTTCCGCCGCATGACGGGGGCGTTCGATGCGTCCATGAAGGGCATACGCCTGTGCAAGGCGCACGGCATCAAGGTCGGCATCCGCTTTACGCTGACCCAGGATAATTTCCAGGATTTGCCTGGGCTGCTGCAATTGCTGGAAATTGAGGAGATAGACAAATTTTATCTGTCCCACCTCAACTACGCCGGACGCGGCAACAAGAACCGCGAAGACGACGCGTTCCACCAGACCACGCGTAAAGCAATGGACTTGCTGTTCGACACCTGCCAACGCGACCGGCAACAAGGCCGGCACAAGGAATTCGTCACCGGCAACAACGATGCCGACGGCGTCTACCTGCTGCTATGGGTGCAGCGCCGTTTCCCGCATCTGGCGCCCCACATCCGCGCCAAGCTGGAGCAATGGGGCGGTAATGCGTCGGGAGTAAATGTCGCCAACATCGACAATCTCGGCAACGTCCATCCCGACACCATGTGGTGGAACCACAACCTGGGCAATGTGCGCGACCGGCTATTTTCCGAGATTTGGCAGGACACCACCGACCCCATCATGGCCGGACTGAAAGCCCAGCCGCGCAAGGTAGGCGGGCGTTGCGGCGCGTGTGAGCACTTCGCCATCTGCGGCGGCAACACCAGGGTGCGGGCGTGGCAGACGACAGGCGACCCCTGGGCGGAAGACCCGGCCTGCTATTTGACGGACGAGGAGGTGCTGGGGGTGCTAGCCCCTAGCCTCTAGCCCCTAAAAAGATATACAATGCAAAAATCATGTTTATCCATCGAGGTGTCACCATGCAGCTAACCGTTTCCCGATGGGGCAACAGCCTGGCCGTGCGCATTCCTGCCGATGTTGTCCGTGCCTTGGCGCTTGAGGAAGGCGCCATGATTGATTGTTCGACGACGCAGAGCGGGACGCTCGAACTGGTTCCTGCCGGTAAAAAAGCGCGCGCCGAGTGGTTGCAAAGCCATTTTGCCGGCGTCAATGCACGCTTGGCGCGGCAAGCGATGACTACGCCGGCATCCCAATTGCTGCGCGAAGAAGAAAGATACTGAAATCCCAATGCGTGTTTATGTGGATACCAGCGTTCTGGTGGCCGCGCACACGCGCGAACCGTATACGGACATCGCGCAGGCGTGGCTTGCCGCCCAGAGCGGCAGCACGCTACTGCTCTCGACCTGGACGCTGCTGGAGTGCGATAGTGCCATGGCGATCAAGCTGCGGCGCGGCGAGCTTGATCACGCCGGGCAGATGGCGGCGATTGCGGATATCAACGCATTCGCCGCCTGTTTCCCATCTTTCGTCGTTCCAACGGAAGCCGACCATCAACGCAGCCGCGAACTGTGCCGTCATGCCGCTTCAGGGCTGCGCGCCGGCGATTCCCTGCATCTGGCCATGGCCTTGCGTCTGAACGCCAGCCATTTCGCCACGCTCGACAAGGTTCTTGCCGCCAACGCCGCAGCCCATGGATTGGCGCTGGTGATTACGCTCCCCAGTTCTTCACGGATACGCAAAATAATCAGGAAACGAAATGACGCCGGTTAAATCCCTGTTGTTGTGTCTTGGTGCGGCTGCTCTGTGGGCGGCGCCGGGCTATGCGGATGTCGGCAGGAATTACGCCGACCATTGCGCTTCCTGCCATGGCGCCGACCGCCTGGGCGGCAGTGGGCCGGCTTTGTTGCCGGAAAATCTGGCGCGCCTGCGCCGTCCCGAGGCGTTTAAAAGCATCGCGGAGGGGCGCGCGGCGTCCCAAATGGCAGGGTTTGCCGATAAGCTTTCCAAGGGGGAAATCGACGAGTTGGTCGATTTAGTCTATACCCCGTTGCCCGAGACGCCGGTATGGGACGCCTACGAAATCATTACTTCGCATGTCCAACACGCGCTGCCCGGCAGCTTGCCGGATACGCCGATATTTTCAGCAGACCCGCTCAATCTGTTCGTGGTGGTAGGAGTGGGCGACCACCATGCGACTATACTCGATGGCGATAAATTCGAACCCATTTTCCGCTTCCCCACGCGCTTCGCGTTGCACGGCGGGCCGAAATTCAGCCCCGACGGGCGTTTCGTCTATTTTGCCTCGCGTGACGGCTGGGTGAGCAAATTCGATATTTACAACCTTAAAACCGTGGCGGAGGTGCGCGCCGGCATCAACACGCGCAATGTCGCGGTGTCCGGCGACGGCAAAACGCTGCTGGTGGGCAATTATCTGCCGCATACGCTGGTGCTGCTGGATGCCAAAGATCTCTCGCTAATCAAGGTGATTCCCGCCGTGGGCATTGACGGCAAAAGCTCGCGCATCTCGGCGGTGTATCAAGCCGCACCGCGCGACAGCTTCGTCGCAGCGCTCAAGGATGTGAAGGAAGTGTGGGAAATTTCCACCACCGTAAAGGATTTCCCGGTGCGCCGTATCGCCGTGGAAAACTATCTCGACGATTTCTTTTTCGATCAGCCCTATCGCCACTTGATCGGTGCGGCGCGCGATGGACAAATGGGGCAGGTGATCGATCTCGACAGCGGCAAAAAAGTGGCGGACATCGAGTTGCCCGGCATGCCGCACTTGGGTTCCGGGATCACCTGGGAATACCAAGGCCATCCGGTGATGGCCACGCCTAACCTGAAAGCCTCCCTGGTCAGCGTGATCGACATGGAAAGCTGGAAAACCATCAAACAGATCAAGACGCCGGGGCCGGGTTTTTTCATGCGCAGCCATGAAAACACGCCCTACGCCTGGACTGACGGCTTTGCCACCATGGACCCGAAAAGCCGCGATACGATGACCCTGATCGACAAACGCACCCTGGAGGTCGCCAAGGTGTTGCGCCCGATACCGGGCAAGACTGCCGCGCATGTCGAATTCACGCGCGACGGCAAATACGCGCTGGTAAGCATCTGGGAAAACGACGGCGCGCTGGTGATCTACGATGCGGCGACGCTGAAGGAGATAAAACGCCTGCCGATGAAAAAGCCATCCGGCAAATACAACGTTTTCAACAAGATCACCCATTCCGCCGGGACCAGCCATTGACCCCTGCGGGAGCGGCGTCCTCGCCGCGAATGGCTGCGTCTGTTCACGGCGAGGCGCCGCCGCAGCTCCCACAACTTTTAGTGCCGTAGGATGTGCTGACGACAGGAAGCGCATCGCTCGCGAATCTTAGCGGCAACACGCGACAGATGCGCCTCGTTCCTCGGCACATCCTACGAGCTGAGGTTATACCTACATTATTTTTAATCCGTTCGCCCTGAGCCTGGCCTGCCCTGAGCTTCGCCGAATGGGCGAAGGGTGAACGGATTAAAAATAATGTAGGTTGTGACGTTTCTTGGCATATACAAAATGCAAGGTGTCGAGAATGCGTTTTATCACCAAGGCTAAAACAGCCTTTACCGCAACCCGAAATATGCCCTCAAAACCCAACATGAGCCTAAAGTTATTCCATGTTCGCCCCTTAAGATGATAGGACAATTCCAAAAACTCAGCACCAAGCTGGTCAGCACCTTGGTGACATTCTTCCTGGCGGCGCTCGTTGCCATCAGTTCGACGCTATACGTTTCCAGGCAATTTGAGGGGGGAGCGGCTGCGATCAACGATGCCGGCAGCCTGCGGATGCGCTCTTATCGCCTCGCTTACCTGCTTACCCACGATATTTACAATCGCCTCGACGCCGACGTTTTCGAACGGGAAGTACACAACGAGATGACGTTTTTCGAGAAAACGTTAGCCGGCCTGGAGCGCGGCGATCCGACACGCCCGCTGTTCCTGCCCAAAAACGATGGGGTGCGCGGACAGATGGAAAAACTCCACCGGGAGTGGAACGGCCATATTAAACTGTTGCTGGAAGAGGTGTTGAAAAATGCCAGTCCCACGCAACGCAATCGCCTGCTGCGCGATTACCGCCCGGCGCTGGAAAGCTTCGTGGCCATGATTAACGATCTGGTGCTGGGCATAGAGCAGGACAACGCGCGCATGACCAGCCAGTTGCGCTCCATCCAGCTTGCCCTGGTGGCGCTGGCCGTGGTGGGCACTGCGGTTCTCATACTACTCATGTTTCTGCTCATCATCCGACCTATTGCCAAGCTGCAGGAAGGCATACGCCGCATGGCGGAAGGGGAGTTCGCCGTGCGCGTGCCGGTGGAAAGCCGCGATGAATTCGGCGATTTGGCGCTGGGTTTCAACCATATGGCCGACCACCTGGAGAATCTTTATGCCACCCTGGAACAGCGCGTAGAGGCCAAAACCCACAGCCTGGAGGAGAAAAACCAGGAACTCGCGCTGCTCTACGAGGTGACCGCCTTCCTCAATGAGCCGGCATCGGTGGAGGAAATGTGCCGTAGCTTCCTGCGCCGCCTGGTGCGCCAATTCAACGCCCAGGGCGGCGCGGTGCGGCTGGTGGACGCTCAATCCCAGTCTCTCCATCTGGTCGCAACGGAAGGGCTGACGGACAAATTTTTCAAAGAGGAAACCTGCATCGGCATGGGCGAATGCGTATGCGGGCAAGCGGCCAAGGACGAGAAGCCGGTGATCTTCGATCTTAGCCGCCCATCAAGCATCCCGTTGCTTTACAATTGCACGCGGGAAGGCTACCGCACCGTATCGGTGTTCACCATCCGGGTCAAGAAACGGCTTATCGGCATTTTCAATCTCTATTATTCAGGCAAACGGGATTTTACGCCCCAGGAAATGCGCCTGCTGGAAACCGTCGGCCAGCATCTGGGCGCAGCGATAGAGAACCAGCAACTGGTTTCCCGCGAAAAGGAAATGGCGGTTTTCGGCGAGCGCAATCTGCTTGCCCAGGAGTTGCACGACAGCATCGCCCAGGAGCTGGCCTTTCTCAACATACAGGCGCAGTTGCTGGAAGGGTCGCTTAAGCGCGGCAACATCCCGGAGGCGCTGGAAAGCGCCGCGAACATTCGCGAAGGCGTACAGGAAGGCTACGACGACGTGCGCGAACTGCTGGTGCATTTCCGCACCCGCGTTCACCAATCCGACCTGGAGGGCGCCGTGCGCAGCACCTTGGAAAAATTCGAGGGGCAAACCGGCATCCAAACCGTTTTCAACGTTTCCGGCTCCGGCGCGCCGCTCGATCCCGGCCACGAAACCCAGGTGTTGCACATCGTCCAGGAAGCGCTGTCCAACGTGCGCAAACATGCCGGCGCAAAACAGGTGGTCGTGGATCTGGCGCGCGCCGGCAGCTATGCGATATCCGTGCAGGACGACGGGCGGGGCTTCGATCCTGGGCTGGATCGCGGTGACTCCCATGTGGGGCTGAACATCATGCGGGAACGGGCGCACCGCATCGGCGGACGCCTGGAAATCCTTTCCGCGCCCGGCTCCGGCGCCACAGTACGCTTCACTTTGGATAGACTCCAGAAGGAAATATGAAACCAATACGCGTACTCATCGTTGACGACCACACCCTGTTTCGTAGCGGCATCAAGTTGCTGCTCCAGCGCGACGGCGGCTTTGAAGTGGTGGGGGAAGCGGGCGACGGGCTGGAAGGCGTCAAACGCGCCAAATCGCTCAAACCCGACATCGTGCTGCTTGACCTGCACATGCCGGGGATCAGCGGGCGCGAGGCGGTGCAATTGATCATCGAGGAAGCGCCGGAAACGCGGGTGGTGATGCTCACCGTTTCCGAAGACGCCGAAGACCTGGTGGATTGCCTGCGGGCCGGCGCCACCAGCTACCTGCTCAAGAACATCGAAACCGACTACCTGATCGACGCGATACAACGCGCGGCGCGCGGCGAATCGGTAATGTCGCCCCAGATGACCGGCAAACTGGTGCAGGAATTCCGCACCCAACCCAAGAGCGGAGCGCCTCTGCCGACCGAAGAACACGAAAAGCTCAGCCCTCGCGAAAAGGAAATCATCACCCACCTGGCGCGCGGCGCCAGCAACAAGGAAGTGGCACGCGCGCTGGGCGTGGCGGAAAGCACGGTGAAAATCCATGTCCAGAGCATACTCAAGAAACTCAACCTCACCAGCCGGGTGCAGGCTGCGGTGTATGCCGTGGAGCATGGGCTGGTGGCAAAGGAAGAGTTGTGATTCCTAAGCAGGACTAGCCGGAACCAAACGGGATGTAGGGTGGATAAGCGAAGCGCATCCACCGAACGGTGTCCCGGAATGTTCAGGTGGATGCGCTTCGCTTATCCACCCTACCTGGTCGCACTGCCTGAAGAACCGCGCCAGTGCTTGATTTACGGCACATTCTTTGATCGTTCCCACGCTCCGGCGTGGGAATGCAGCTCTGGACGCTCCAGCGTCCTGAATCGAAAGGCATACATGGGCAGAAGCCGCTATGTGATTGGAACAGCCCGTAGGATGTGCCGAGGAACGAGGCGCATCGGTCGCGTATTGCCGCCGGGATGCGCGAACGATGCGCCTCCTAGCGTCGGCACATCCTACGAG
>Ga0172380_10009352_pt1 | contig 10464 bp, 11 predicted proteins | sample Leawe162metaG_FD_119747 | JGI IMG/M metagenome (GOLD analysis project Ga0172380, IMG submission 119747) | Leachate microbial communities from a municipal landfill in Southern Ontario, Canada - Leachate well 162 metaG | ecosystem: Engineered > Solid waste > Landfill > Unclassified | place...
CACATCGGCGTCCAGGGCTTCGGTTTCGCCAAGGAGGCGCTGCACGCTTGCGATGGTGGTCAGGTCCATGGGGTTGCCCTATTTCCTCTCCGGCGGCGCCTTAATCATCCGGTCTTGGGGCGGGGCTTCCGGGGCTTCTTTCTTTTGATTTCCTCGTTCCCGGTTTCCGCCCGCGCTTTCCTGTTTCCGGTTTGTCTCCACTCTTAACCTCCAAATCAACGGCCCAGATGTTGGTTTGCGGAATCACCCGGAACCGGCCAGGGAAAAGCTCTTCAACGGCTTGAATAACCCCAGGCGTCGCCCCGTGGTAATCATGGCCGCAAATGAGCTTCTTAGCCTTGGGGATCCACGCCAGAACGTCGGCCTTGACCCCCTCATAAGAGTGATCGCCGTCGATAAAAACCATATCGATTGAGGCGTCCTTAAAAGTCAAAACGGCTTCCAATGAGGGCGCCTGGATGATGTTCAAGTTTTTGAAGTGCCCCACGTTTTCTTTGAAGGTGGCCAGCGCCCCCGCCCGGAAGGTTCCGGCCCGCGGCCCAAACATCATTATCCAGTGGTCAACAGCAGTTACCGTCCCGGGACAGCCGGAGCACAGGGCATGAGTGGACCGGCCCTTGTAAGAACCGACCTCCACAATGGAAGCCATGCCTTGCGCCGTTTCATACAGCCATTGCAGGCAAATGGCGCTCATGCTCCTGGCGCCCTCAATCGGCGGATCAGGCATTTGATATTTCAAGCGGTCGGTCCCCCTTCAAGATGACGGTCAATTTGTTCTTGTCATGGATCACCATGTCGCAGTAGCCCTCCGGGATAGTCACCACCTCCACCGGCTCGCCCAATTCCCGCCAGATATGGCCATGCCGGTAGTCCATGATCCGCCAGTATTTTCCACCGCCAATCTCCGGCTGATAGAGGCTCAAAAACATGGAGGTGTTCTCGCTCCCATACCGTTGCCCCATGCGATACCGGGTCAGGGTATAGAGGTCCAGTTTCCAAGGCTGGAAGCTCACCAGCAAAGGCTTGTCTGGCCCCCTACTCACCTCCTGGTGAATCCGGGCTACAAAGTCTTCACTCACCAGGTCATCACAATCCAAGCGGGTTTGGATATGAGCCCGGGGCAGTCGATAATTGCGCACCTGCTCATCTGCCGGAAATTCCATTTTCTCATCTTCCACCCCGTAGCCCTGGAAAGGGTGAACCTTGGGGTGTAGAGCTGCTACGATGTCATTGTGGGCCGGGTGGCACCGGACCCAAATTTCAAAGTTCTGGTCGGTTTGCCGCAGTAATCGGGGCAGCGCCATAGACTGATAGAAAGGCAGCCGCCACCCCCATTGAGGGTCTTCCGGATTGAAAGCCATGCGGGTGATGATGATGTGGCTCAACTTTTTCATGATCATGCCAACCTCTCACTCTTGGCCGTAACCAACCCGATATTGACGACCCCCAGCCGCTGAATCTGCTTAATTTGCTGGATATAGCAGGCTCGCAAATCCGAGCCGAACCCGGTATCAGGCTTGACGGTGATCTGATTTTTGTGGACCCGCCGATTCATCAAGGGCTTCTTGTTGGCGCATACCGCTTTGATCTTGGCGGAGGTCAGCCGTTTCATAAACTCAGTATCCGCCGCACAAGGCCAGGGCATGAACCCGCCCATCGCCAGGAAGATTTTTTTTCTAATAAGGAAAACGCCGCACGTTTGCTTCTGTTCCCCAGACTCCATGTCGGTTCCCATCATGTAGACGGCGGTGCCGCCCGGACTTTTGTCATGCTCTAATAGGCGTTCAATCATGTCGGGGTTGGCCGTATCGTCTGTATCGAAAAACAGGAGCCGGTCATGTTTGGCCAGGGCCGCCAGGCTGTTTTTGACTAAATAAGGGCCGTAGTTATTGCTAAACCAATGGATCTGCAAATTTTCATAATTCTGCGCTATTTTAAGAGCCCGCCACCGGGTGGATTTGCAAGCGTCCACCCCCAGGAGGATTTCATGTTGTGCGCCGCCCTGGAAATACGTTTGGGCCACCAGCGAATCGAGACACTCCTGCAAAAAGTCCGCCGCTTTCCACGCCGGGATGATAATGGAAATGTCCCCTCCCGGAGCCACGGAAGCAACCGGGAGAGGATCAGGGGCGATGTCAGCCGATTTTACCAGGTCAAGTTTCCAGGCGTTCAATCGCACCAGTTCAGGGGAGGGGTTTTCCAATAACTCACCGCCCTGAACCGTCCGTTGAAACGGAAGCTGGATTGAGTAGCCCGCCTTGACCCGGTAAACCGCCTGTGTCGCCTGTTGCTGCATTATCGGCCCCTTAAACGCTGAACTCCACGTCGTTAACCTGAGTCACCGGCAGGATGGCGGCGGCCATGAGGATGATGACGGCAGCGCCTTCCATAACCGCCACTCCGCCCGTATCTAGGACCCGGAGATAGCGTTGCCGTTCCCGCAGGTTCACCCGGCCCACGTAGACGGTGTTGTCGTTGCTTGCGGTAATGGCCGTGAAGGCGGCGTCGGTAACGTCGGCGTAGGCGTCAGCGACGGCGTTGTCTCCCGATTCCTGGACCTTAAAGACGTGGGAGCCAGACCCGGTTACTGCGCCGGCGGCAATAACAATCAGGGCCTCATCGAAGCCCCGACAATCCACTCCGGCACCCTCATTGGCCCCGACCTGGAGAGACTGAGGTAAAAGGCTATGAATCGCCTTGATTTCTTCGTGTGCGGTATATTTCGGCATTTGCGTTTCTCCTTATGCTATATGGTAACGGGGACCGGAACCCTCTCTGGCAGCCTGACCCCCTTTCAGGGTTTATCGGGGTTAGGCCGCGGCGATCCGGGCGGTGTTGCAGAGACAGAAGCTCTCGGCGTGCCGCAGGGCGATGTCCACCTGAGTGATGATCCGCACCCAGGTCTGATCGAAGGCGAAGGAAGTACCGGCCACGTTGGAGCCCAGGATTTCAAACCCCAGCCACTGGCCGATGAGCATTTCCGCCCAATTGCCGAAGAAAATCTCCGTGCAGTTGGTGGAGCCGCCGGTCACCAGGTTAATGGGGAGTTCCGTGGTGTTGGCAAAGGGATAACCCAGGACCGCCTGCAACTGCGCATCGGTCAAGGGCAGCATGGGGTACTCGCCGCCAGTGTCGCCGGAGAAATACGGGTTACGCAACTTCTTGAGCACCCGCTTGATAGCCGGATGGAAGATGAAACCCAGCTTGCCGCGCAGGGCCTTGTCAACCGACAGTTCATACTCCATGTCGGGCCAGGGATTGACAAAGTCGGGGACTGCCCCGGAGCCGGTGCCCAGGGTCACGGTATTGATCCCCGAAGTATTGGCCACCCCCAGGGGCTGGTTCTCGGAACCGATGCCCCGCAGGCCCGCCGTGTCCACTGCCAGGGCCGCGCCCATCGCCAGGTCCTGGCGCACCATGGATTCAGCGTCCGGGCTGGACATGCGCACCAGTTCATTGCTGATTTGCACCATGCCGGTGAGTTTCTTGGGCACCATCTTGAGCTGGCCGACTTCCAGCATGGAGGCGATGATTTCCTTGTTTTCGCCGGTCCAGTAGAAGCTGGCGCCGCCAGTCTGCTTAGCGAAGACCACCGGGGCGCTCACCAGGCCGGAAATGAGCCGGGCACCCATGCGCACACAGACAGCCTCTTCCCTGAACATCTCGATAAACTCCGGCATGGCTTGCATGGGGACCAGATAGCCGCCTTCGCTGTCGGTCCCGGTGCTCATGGCTTTGGTGGTTTTGAAGACCTCCGCCTCCAGGCCGGCACCGAAAGCGTCCCATTCATCCATGGCCTTGCCGGAGCGGATAGCCCGCAATGCCCGGCAGATGGAGAAAGACTTTTTCTCCAGGTCCAGCCCGGGCACATCGGCCCACTTACGGGTCTTGCCCTGGGTTTCGATTTCCTTGAGGCGGGTTTCCAGTTCCCCGTATTTGGTCTGGAGTTCGGGGAACATTTTGAAGGCGTCGAGAATGGTGAGGGGCTTGTCGTCAACACCCTTTACCGTCTCGGCGAGTTTGGCCTGAATATCTGCGAGGAGTTCCTTGATTTTATCCATATCGGCTCCTATGATTTGCACACCGTAAGGTGCAGGTTTTGGGTTAAAGTGCGCAGTTCTTCTATTTCCGCTCCCGCTTCTGCTTCTTCCGCCTCTCCCGCTTGTCTCTCCCCATGAGGCTGTTCGCCGGGGTTCAACGCGAGAGAGTAAATGCTTTCTTTTCCGGTTTTATTTTCGGGTGACGCGTCCTTGCCTTCTTCCGCTGCCGCCGAATCCAGAACCTGTTGGATCATGGCTTGGGCGTTCTTTAAGGCCGTCTTGTTCTTGGCGGAAAGGACGGCCCCGGCTTTGGAAATAATCGAAATGTCGAGTTGCTTGTCGAATTGCTCATGAAATAATTTCAGGGAATCCTTTCTAATCGCCTCAAGCTGCTTTTCATCTAGAACCAGGGACATTGTGAGTGGGACCTGTGCTTTGGTTTCGTCAAGCTCGGCCCCAAGGTCGGCCACCTTTTTGCGGAGGTCCGCAATAAGGTCTTCCCCGGTCTTTTCGTCAACAGGCGCACAGATATGTACCGTCCCCGCCGGAAATTCGGCCCCGCAGGTCCTGCATTTGCAAGTTCCGTATTCCGACAGATCAAGTGCATTGGCCTGATCTTCCGAAATCACCCCCTTCTGCACCGCATTCATCAGGGCGTAGGGGTTCGCTGGCACCGGCACGGCGGAGAGTTCGTAGAGGTCCTGCTTCGTGTATTTGGTGCCCGTCCGGGGCCGATAGCCCTGTTCATCCGGTTCGCCCAAGATCGGCTCCCATTCCATACCCTGGAACCCGACAGAGGTGGCCCGTAAGAAGCCTCCCAGGTAGAGCTTGTAGACCGTCTCCGGCGTCGGGACATGGGAAGGCCAGCCGGCTACGTTGACTTCTTCATCCTTGGGAAAATAGACTTGGAAGGCCAGTACCCCGTCCGCCTTAGCAACCTTCCGGGTCGTACCCACCGGGGGGACGCTGTAATTGTGAGCCCACAGGAACTGAGGATTTTTCAGGTAGTGCTTCAGGTCCCAGCCTTCCACCTCGATGATATCGCCGTAGCGGTCCACGTCCGCCGTGGAGCCGATGAATTCCAAGATCCGATCTTCCGGGTTGCCGACCTGGCGGACCTGAAAATCAAGTGCCTTGTGGGTTAGCTTCATGGCCATCCTCCTTCTCATAAATCGGCGTTAGCCAGGTGACGGGGGTGGAGACTCTCTCGCCTACCTGGCCGAATATGAAGACAAATTCCTTGGTTTCGGGGTCCTGAAACGCATTAACCAGGTCGAGCCCGGCAGGGACGGCATCCTCAACCAGTCGAATCCTGAAGGTTTCCCCGGAAATCGTGATCCCGGCCTTGAACAGGATAGCCAGGATATGAGGGTTGATCTTGACGCCGCAGCGCTCAGACATCCGCAGCCCCCTTCTGGTAGGACCGCCGCACCGCCGGCGTCATGTTGGCCCAATCTTTCGGATATCTGATCTTCATGGCCGGTTGCCGCCGCGGGGCCGGATTGATGGTCAAGGGCGCCTCGCAGGTATGACAGGGGAAATCAGGAAGACAGAAATCGCTCAACTGATTTTCGAGGCAATGAAAGAAGCTCATTTCCACCCCATAGCCCTTGCATAAAAATCGGTCAGCGCTCATTATTCACCCACCACAGGAATGCCCACGCAACGGCAGTTGTGTGAAACAAAACCTTTGGCGATATAGCTTTCATCTTCTTCTACTGCAAAGTTATAAAGACGGCGCGATTTTTTAAGTCCCCATATCTTGACTTCCGTAATCTCAACCGCTACCTGCTCATAAGTTCCGGCATGGTTGAGGGTAAGTAGGTTAAAATATTCCCATTCAGGACCGCCCGGATTACCGTAAAAAACGTGCGCTATCTGATGATCTGGATATTGGGTCAAAATTTCAAGATCGCGGCGACGGTCTTTCTGCTGGTCAGAATGGAAAGCAGCAGAATCGCATTCAATGAACAGTTTGTCTTCCGGACAATAAAAATCTATCCGGCGACGGCCTATGCAGAATTGTTGCTTAAAAGGGAGCCCCTTCTTTTTAAGAAACCTAGCCATACTTCTTTCCAGGCTTGAGCCTTTCCATGAGGCGCGCCCCATTGCCTTGAAGGCCCCAGCTTTTAACATCTCAAGCCGAGAACCCCATTTTTGCTCAATCCCCCTCAACACTTTTTTATGAAAATCGCTTCCTGGGGTTCGGTCAACCGCGGCAAAAAACCCGCCTGGGCCATATTTGCCAAAGGCAACTTCCCGGGCCTTCTTAGTAATTTCATCCGGTTCCCTGACTCCTGCCGCATATTCTCGATTTAGTTGAGCACTGGTTTTTCGACTTATATTTTCCCGGTGGGCCGGGCTACTCCATTGCCCATCGGTAATCTTCTTGCTCAGACAGGAACGGTTGCAGTAGCCAAGCCAATAAGGAATTGGGGCGCCGCAATATTTACAGAAAGCGGCCATGACCATGATCTTGTTACCAGGCTGAATATCGTGGGCATGTTTCCAGGAACCGTCAGCCATTAAAAAGCGGTGGTTTGGCGTAATGGTTATGCCACGCTTGCTTTTTTCCCGGTCTCCTGTCGGAATTAGCCTAATTACTTCGCCCATGTAAGACAGTTGGGGAGAAAGGCGGGTGACTTTTCTAAAGCGGTTTTGGTGAGTCAAAACCATATCCCCGGGGCGAATCTTGCCAATAGATTTCCATCCACTATCCGTAAAGATTGGAATTTGGTGATCAACAAAGCAGCTAATCACTTCCCCCGCCGTGCCCTCCGGGTCGCAAGGATACCGGCAGCCGTTCGGGAAGGTCTGTCCCCGCTTACGCTGCATCCCGGCCTGCGCTGCATGGGTGTCCCGGACCTCGCCGTCCCCCGCCGTGCCCCACTCGATGTTTTCAACCTTGAGCTTGTCCATGGCCGCATCACGGGCCGCGGCCATGCACTGGCCCGTTTCGGTCCTGGCGATGGTCAGGCTCCGGGATTCAGTGAAATTGAAGACCTCGCGAACGCGCTCCTGCAACTGCCCCGCCGACTCGGTATTTGCCAGCCCCTCAGAGATAGTCTCCCGGAGCTTTTCCCGGGTCAGGTCGTTGATCTGCACGACCTTGATGAGCTTGTCCTGCAATACCTCCAGGGCGGCGCTGTCCTGAATGACGAACTCGCCAGCATCAACGCCCAGCTCGGCGTAAATATCGCTCCCGGCTTCCTGTCCGGCGTTCAGGTAGAGCGGCCAGATTTTAGCCCTGAGCTTGCCGTTTGCCTCTGTCAGGTTAAACAGGAGGTCGTCGGGGTCCATCGGAGTTTCCCGTACAAGGCCCTTGTCGCCCAGCTTGTCGGAGATGAGCTTGAGCTGGAGCTTGCGCTGATCATAGAAATAGCTTTTGATCTTCCCCCGGAATTTCTCTTCTATGGCGGTGCGCAGCTTGTTGTACTTCTGCCAGTAGCTCTTGGCGTCGCGCCGGGCCGGGGCCGGGAGGGCCTTGCGGGGTAAGTCCTGGACTGACAATACCTGTGCTTTCTGAGGTTCGGCGGCCGGGGCCGGGGCCTGAATTGAACCGGCCGGCTGCAAGTTGAAAGGGAGGTAACCAACATTGCCGCCGTCGATCTCCGGGAGGCCCATGTCCAGATGCTCGTTAATCACGTTGGCCGGGTAGCCCATAGCGAACAACTTTTGAGCCTGGCCCAGGAGTATGTCCCGATCTTCCTGTAGGGCCGGGATGGATTTGCGGTCGAACTCCGGCCAGACCCCCCCCGTGATGGTATGGCAAAGCTGGCCCCATAACCCCATTTCAATCAGGGTCATGTACGGGTCGAGGGTTGTCTCCCAAAAGCGTTTCCGGGCCACCTTATCCTTGGCGTAGGACCCGGTATCATCCTCGATGCCAAGCTCGCCTTTGGGGACCTTGTAGATGCCGCCCAATATTTCATCCCGGTTGAGCTTGCGTCCCTCCAGGAAGAGCATGTCAGATTGGGATATACCGGTCTGTTTATAGGTGATCCCGCCTTCCAGGAGGGCTATCTCATGGGCCTTATCGACGCCCTGGTGCCGGTCGTTCCATTGAGCCAGGAGACGGTCGAACTCCTCTTGTATGAGGTTTTCTTTACTCTCCAGGACCCCGCCCGGCTGTGCCCCGTTGACGAAAAAGTTCCGGTTGTATTTGGCGGCGTAGTAATCCTGTTCAAGGCTCAGTCGGGCAACCTCAAGAGGGGAGAGCCCCCGGTAATCATCGTAGGGATTGAACCGCTTGATATGGACAACCTCATGGGGCAGTAGCGGGAGCGGCTTCGTCTTACCACGATAAATCCAGCCCCGGATCAGGCCGCCCTCGCCGGGAACGTGCTGAAAGCGGCCCGGATGAAAGGTCCAGATTTCCTTGGGAACTTGGGTGGCATTTTCCCGGTCCAGGATATAGATAGACTCCCCGGTGATCCCCAGGAAGATCAGGGTAGCTTCGATAAGCTGGTACGTGCTCATCATGGGATTCGGAGTTTCAAAGAGCTTCACCAGGGGGCCGGACTCGACCAGGCGCTTGTCCTTTTTGGTACCGGTGTAGAAGCTCAGGGGCACCCCGGCGATGTTCTGGGAGATGGCATTAACACAGGCATAGACCCAGACGTGTTGGGCGTAGGGGCGCGTGACGCCGCTCAGGAGGTGCGACCATCCGGTGAAGGGAGTGGCGAAGAACATCTGCTCGATGGCGCCGAAGTTGGGGGAGGTGAGGGTGGCGGGGTCGGCCTGGCGCACTACCAGGTCACGGCCTGCCCCAGCGCCCCCGTCTCCGAAACCGCTTAATCTCTGGATGTAGTCGAATCCCCGGCTGATGAGTCCCATATAGGAAAAACTATCGGGGAAAAAATCATATTATGTCACAGGGCATTTGTGATTTTGGGGATTTTTATTGATGTAGGGTAATGGATTGATTATTCAGGCGAACTCATTTTGTGGAGAGGGTATTTTCCGGGCCAGGACGGCCCTTGGGATTTTTTGGCATGATATTTGACGTGGGGGTTTTGAGCAAAAAAAAGAGCCGGAGCCCCGAAGGGCCCCGGCTGAAAGTGTTACGTCATGTGGCGTCATGTTACGTCATGTCGTGACACTGCGCCACACCGAACAACATGGGTTGGGTGTTGTCGGGGATATTGTGAATCTCCCGATCTATCTGCCAATGATTTTTTATAAGCGACTCTTCTGCCGGAGTGATCAGGTCCCAGCCGGTGAGTTGTTCCACCTGCTTTAATTTGGCATAGAGCTTTTTTCTGATCTCCACCAGGAAGGGGCCGCAACCGACCGTGCCGTTTCGTCTGATCCGGGAGCGGTAGGCCTTGGTGTTGGCCGTGTTGACCAGGATTTCCTTGAATTCCTTCAAGGCGTGGTAGCGTTCGGCGTCCTGGGTATGAAAGCCGATCAATTCGAGCTGAGTGGATTTCTGCAGCGGGCAGGCCCAACAGCCATACCGGGCGTTGCCGACACAGACGCCGGCCTTTTCGCCATAGACGCACTCGTCCGAAGAGTATTTATAGACGTTGATCAGGTCGGTATGGTCGCCCCAGGGGCAGGGCTCTGTCATGAGGTATTCCCAGACATCATGAGCGGTCCAGTCCAGGATAGGGGCGTAATGGTTCGGCTTGTAATTCTTGGCCTTGTATATCCTGGCCCGCAGGGCGCTCTCAGAGCTTCTGACCCCGACAAAGACGGTGTACTCCTGGCCAGCGGTAACCTGCTTGATGTAATTTTTGATCGGGTCTATTTTGAGCTTCCCCGTGCACCATCTAAAACCCATGTGAGCGGCCGGGTAACCCATGCCCAGGACGGATACCCAAAAGGAGCCGCTTAATTCAGGGTGGACCGTGACCAGTTTGGCATTGATGCCGACCTGATCGATATAAGCCTGGATGCGCCCTTTGGTATGCTCGACATATTCCTGGAAATAGGGAATTTCCATGAGGGTGTCCGACGTGACTATATGCAGCGCCTTGCCGGTCCCCGCAATGGCCGTAATGGCCCCTTGCAGAACAACCGAGCTGTCTTTCCCGCCAGAAAATGAGACGATGTTGACCTCCCGCAGTTGCTGGCGAATTTCATTGATCATTGTACCGCTCATTTCACTGCACCGCCCTTGCCGCCTCTAAAAACGCCTCAGCAGCTTGCGAGTCCACGACTTCAAAGACAATCTCATCTCCGGAGCCGTCTTCAAACTTGGCTATGCGACGGCCCAGGTCATCCGTCCAGGCGCAGATAAAACGCCAATTTTGGTCAAAGGTGATCGTGATGATTTGCTGCCCATTATTTCCCATTCTTAATCTCCGGTTCCTTCATAGGGCACCTAAACCGCGGACAGGCACAAATCTCGCATACACACTCCCCGGTTCCGGTACAGACTTCACGGTAATTAGGGCAATCTGATTGCTTCGTGATGCTG
>Ga0172380_10009353_pt1 | contig 10463 bp, 9 predicted proteins | sample Leawe162metaG_FD_119747 | JGI IMG/M metagenome (GOLD analysis project Ga0172380, IMG submission 119747) | Leachate microbial communities from a municipal landfill in Southern Ontario, Canada - Leachate well 162 metaG | ecosystem: Engineered > Solid waste > Landfill > Unclassified | place...
AATACGGTGATGTCGAATGGATTGTTCGTGATCGGATCTGAGAGATACTGGAGGTGGTTTCGTCGCATAGGGTATTTTAGAAGTTACAAAAAAGAGCCTCTACTGGCTCCTTTCAGTATATCACAGCGGTTTTAAAGGGGAAAACTAGGATATTATCTCTATTTTTCGTCGTCGCGAGGGAGGTTTTACGACCGTGGCGATCCAGACTTTGTCTAAATTTTCTGGATTGCTTCGCCGAGTCTCGCAAAGACGAAGGGGATTATCCGATTATTTTTTCGTAGAGGTCATTCCATTCGGGATTGATGCTTTCGATAAGCTGAAGTTTTTTCTTTCTCGACCCTACCTTAAGTTGTTTTTCTCTTTCAATAGCAGAGAACATAGATGGACATACTTCGTAGTATACAAGAAGGTGAATATTATATTTCTTGGTAAATCCATCAGCGGTATTGTTTTTATGTTCCCATATCCGCTTTGGGAGATTGCTCGTCACTCCCGTATAGAGTGTCCCATTTCTTTTGTTGGCAAGGATATAAACGCAAGGAATTTTTTCGTTCATAGTTTTTCCTGGATTGCTTCGTCGAAGACTCCTCGCAAAGACGAGGGGGAATTCTGAATTACTGTTTTATTGTCTTCGCGAGTGAAACGTGGCGATCCAGGTTTGGTTTGAATTTTCTGGATCGCTTCGCCAAGGCTCGCAAAGACAGAGGGGAATCTGGATTGCTTCGTCGAAGACTTCTCGCAAAGACGAGAGGGGAAATTATTCTGCGAAGTACTCCTCGAACCAGAGTTCGAGGGTGAGGAGCGCCCAGATATGGGGGGAGAAGTTGATACCGGTATTGCAGTGCTGGTCGAGGATATGCTCGATATATTCTTTACGGAAGAGGTTGTCCTTGATGAGCCGGCCATTCAGGAGTTTTTCTCTCGTGTAGTCCTTGAGCTCATTGCGGAACCAATGGTCAATAGGTGTTGTAAATCCCATCTTCGGACGGAACATGACTTCATCGGGGATGATGCCACGCAAGGCTTCTTTCAAGATATATTTCTTGTTATCGAGGCCCTTGATTTTCAAGCCGAATGGAATCTGCGCAGTAAGCTCGAGAAATTCATGATCGAGAAAAGGGGAACGTCCTTCGAGGGCGACTGCCATGCTGGCGATATCGACTTTCACTAGGAGGTCATCAGGGAGATACGTATTGAAATCCGCGGAGACTGCCTGTTCGGTTCGATTGTCCGACCCTGATCCATCGAATGCGCGCGCGATGAGGTCGTAGGTGTTATCTTGCCAGACTTTCTGTTTGAAGTCGTCGGTATAGAGTCCGGCTTTCTGCGGATTAGTGAAGTACGAAGTGTAATCCATATACCTCTTCCGATAATCTTCGGAGAGCGAACGGCTGAAACGATAGACGCGATCGAAGAAAGTGTTTTTGATCGTATTGGCGACGAGTTTGGCGAGCGGAGTACTGATATGGCGATGGAGAAATCTGAATCGATCGAAGAGAAGCGATACTTGGAAAGCGCTGTACCTGGTGTAGCCTGCGAAGTTCTCGTCTCCGCCATCGCCATTAAGGGCGACCGTGACATGATCCCGCGAGAGTTTGGAAACATAGTAGGTCGGGAGTGCGCTCGAGTCGGCAAATGGCTCCTCGTATTGCCTGACGAGCATCGGGAGGAGGTCGATCGCGTGGGGCTCGACGATGAATTCCGTATGGTCGGTCTGGAATCGGTCCGCGATCATTTTCGCGTAGGGGAGTTCATTGAATTTCTCTTCCTTGAAGCCGATGGAAAAAGTCTTGATCGGCTGAGTGGAGTTCCGTGCCATCATGGCGACGATAGCGCTCGAGTCAACTCCGCCAGAGAGAAAGGCTCCGAGTGGAACATCGGAAATCATACGAAGTTTCGTCGATTCTTCGAGTTTGTCGATGATACGCTTTTTCCATTCCTCTTCTGAGAGCTCGAGCTTCTTCGAATAATCGAGTTTCCAATACTGCTTTTTCTCGATTTTACGGGTATTGATATCGATATGGAGCGAATGACCGGGTTCGAGCTTGGCGATGCCCTGGAAGCCTGTGAGAGGCGCAGGGACGTATTGGAGGGTCAGATAGTGGTGGATGGCTGTATAATCAGGCTTTCTCTCGTATTCCGGCTGGGTGAGGATAGCCTTGAGCTCGGAGGCGAACATGAAAACATTCTCGTCCGAATAGTATTTAAACGGCTTTTTCCCTACGCGGTCGCGAGCGGCGAAAAGAGTATTCTTCTCCTCATCATAAATGGCGAAGGCGAACATGCCTCGGAGATGATCGAGGCATTTTTCTCCATATTTATCATAGAGGGCGAGGATGACTTCGGTATCGGAATGGGAGGTGAAAGTGTAGCCTTCTTTTTCGAGCGCTGTACGCTTCTCCTGGAAGTTGTAAATCTCACCATTGAAAACAATTTCATAGCGATCGAGATATCGCATAGGCTGATGTCCGAGCGGAGAGAGATCGATGATGGAAAGCCGACGATGTCCGAGACCGACCTTGCCATCAGGAGAGACATAAGTACCACCATCATCAGGACCACGATGCTTGATGGCATCATTCATGGTTTCGATCTCCTGGGCTGAGATATTTTTCGATGAGAAGGATATTTTTCCGGTGATGCCGCACATATTTGGAGAAGAGATGAGAGATTAGAAGAGAGAGTTTAGATTTGCTTCGCAAAAGAGAGGGAACAGATAATGATTAGTTTATAAAGTTTATCAAGTTCTTAAAGCTATGAAGTTATCAAGTTTATCAAGTTTGTAAAGTTATAAAGTCTATACTTTAAGAACTTTTTTGCTTTTCACTTTATAAACTCCCTTGCTTTCTATTGTCGAGGAGTTCTTGGAAAACGGCAAGGTATTTTTTGGCGGATTCGTTCCAGTCGAATTTCTTTTTGACTTCCTGATAGGCATTTTGGCCGAAGAGGAGACGCTTCTCAGGGTGTTCGATGAGGTCAGTAAGTTTTTCTTTCAATTGTTCGACATTTCTCGGTTCGATGAGGTAACCGTCGTTTATTCCGGAAATCACTTCCGAAGTGCCGCCGACAGAGGTTGCGATGATGGCTTTTCCGCAGAGGGCGGCTTCGGTGACGGAGGTGGGGAGACCTTCGGCATAGCTTGGATTCACGGTGATATCAGTAGTCTTGAGAATGCTGATTGCTTCCTTATAAGGGAGATTGCCGAAGAATATCACCTGATCTCCGATATGATTTTCAGATACCATTTTCTTCAGCCTGCTTTCTTCCGGGCCGCCACCGATGATGAGGGTGATGATATCGTTTCGATTGAGTTTCGCGATGGCAGTTATGAGGTCATGGACGCCTTTGGCATCGGTGAGCCGACCGATGAAGGCGATGACGATCTTGTCCGGATACTGATTTCTAATAGCCGTATTCGGTTCGATACTCTCGATTTCTTTGATATTGGCACCGCGATAAATGATATGACAATCAGATCTACCTGAAAGTTTTTTGACGAAATCGGCTGAAGCCTGGGAGTTTCCAACAAGAGAGTCCGCAGAGCGGAGTATGAGGCGCCCCAGGGTGTAGTCATATATTTTCCCGATTTCGGTTTTCAGCTTGCTTTTGAATGGGGCAAATCCGGATCCGTGTTCGATATGGAGAAGCGGAATCCTTTGCTTCTTCGCGTACCGGAGCGCCATGAGAGAAGGGAAGAAAAATCGGGTACGGGAAATGACGATAGCGTATTCGCTGAGAGAAAGAGATCTCCACATTTTCCAAAAATCGGAACGCCAAAATTTCGGAACAGGGTAATTGTGAATCAGTTCGAAGGCGGGGAATCGAAGAATTTTTACGTTAGTATGGCGAATTTCTTCCGATGGAGCATCCTGTGGGAGGCGTGGCGTGAAGACGGTAATCTGAGCCCCTTTTCGCGAGAGATGTCTGTTGAACTCATCGCTGTGGCTCTCTAATCCTCCAATATGTGGTGGATAGAATGGTGAGAAGACGAGTATTTTTTTCGGAGAAGTTATTGGAGGATTTTCCATATGTAGATATGATTTTTTTCATCGGAATAGATCTTCGTGAATCGATCGGGAAATCGACTGAAGATGAATTGACCCTCGTTATTCTTCACTTTTTTCATGTATGGTCGGTCGATGTAGGGATTCTTCTCGCTCGGGGCGGCGTAGTAGATGTAGTGGGGCTTTTTTTCTTGTAGCATTTTTTCATTTGCGCTTTTTGCTTGTTCGATGAGCTCGAGCTGACTAAGGATGGCGCGTACACCTTGGATATTTGCTGTGGTGTTCTCTGCGTCGAAATTTCCCACTGTCGATTTGAGCGACTCTATAGCTTTCTTCTGATCTGCTTCGGAAAATGGATTCGCACGCACTTGGAATTCTTTTTCGAATGATGTTTCGTCGAAGAGGAAATTAGGATCTTTGACTTTGATGACCGAAGAATTGGAGAAGAAGGAGAGGAGACGTGTGCTTTCGATGGTGAACATGACTCTATTCTCCGGAAGTCTGGATTTGATCCATTCGGCAGAGAGGAGCTGTTCGTCGGTGATGAGGTATTTCTTCAGGTTGTTGATATGGAGCGCCCCGCCGATATTGAGGGAGAATCCGATGAGGAAGAGCAGGAGAAGATATTTGTTCTTCCCGATGTGTGTCCCGAAGAGGAGTGGGAAGAATGTCAGTGCGAACACGCCTCCGAATATCCAGGCGCGATCAGGGAGAAACGCCATACCGATAGCGCGTGGGAGTATCTCCGCGATAAGGAAGAAGAAGAGGAAGGTGAGAGAGAGGAATCGTCCTTCGGGCGAAATGAGGTAGCGGTTCCAGGCGGATTTCTTGATGAATGGAAGGGCGGAGAAGAGAAGGAGGAGTGCCGGACCGACATAGAAGAGATAGTATTTGGCGACGCCGAGGAGATCGCCCCATCCCATCGCGTTTCCGTCGACATTGATGTATTCCTGCGGGAAGAGGAGGTTCGGATGGATGTTGGAAAAGTTTCTCGCGAGTACGTTCCCGATGTTGAACGCGTATTGGCCGATATGCGCGAAGTAGGGGAGTACGATGATGGCGAGGAGGAGGATGGTGAGCGAGTGCCTCCGCGCGAGATGGAAGATGGAGGTATGGAAAGAGATGATGGCCGATATGAGCCAGGCGATGAGAGGGATGATGAGCGCTTCATGGAAGAAATATCCGAGGAGGATGGTGGCTCCGGCGAAGAAGAAAAAGAATCGATCCGGAGAGAATTTGGAATGGATGGCGATGGCGACGATGAAGAAGGCGAGCATGCTGGCGAGCGCCTGCGGAATGGATTCCGCGAGGAAGATGATGACGATCCCGCTCGTGAAAGGGAAGAGGAACGCGACCGCCTTCTGGAGCGGATGACGGAAATTGCCCGCTATGAGCGCGGTCGGGAAAATGAGCAGGGTCGAGAGGAGTGGGAGGAGATACTTGAAAAATGCGTAGAGGTCGATATGTGCGGCGACGCCGAGAAGATAGGTGAAGGAAAGGAAGAGTGGTCGCGATTCGGAAAATGTCGGCACTCGTCCCTGCGTGAAATATTCCCTCGCCTGAGAGATCCAGTAGTAGGGATCGAGATCGGGAAGGGGGTAATAGGCGGTGACCATATTCCCCATGATAGCTATGTAAAGGAGTGCTCCTGCGCCGAGAAGTTTCAGGGAGAATATCTCCTCATTGTTTTCCGGAATATCGAATGGAGGGTGTTCGCTTCCGTTCCATCGGAGAAATATCGCGGTCGCGAGGAAGATGAGAGTCGAGTTGATGAATGGGAGCGCCGGGAAAAGGATCTGGAAATTCTGATGTTCGATGACGAGAAGGAGAGCGGGGATGATGAATGACGCGGTGATGGAGAGGGTGATGAATTCGATGAAAGAAAATGTCTTCCTCAGGATGGTTGAGGCGAGGGTGATGATATTCCATCCGGGCAGAAAAAAGACGATCGAGAGCGCGGAGAGAGAATAGGCTGATCGCATGAAAAAATTCCCTTCATGAGGAAGAAGAGAAAGGATCAGGAAGAACCCGAAAAGATACCCGTTTATCGTGAGAAAGTATCGCATGGAAATTCTTTAGTTTGAATCGGACTTGATGTCTTGGATGGCTTTGTTTCGGGTGACGGTCGTGATCTGCTGTTCGAGGCGCTCGATGGCGGAGAGGAGCTTGAAGATCATCATGAAGATGAGGAGGAATCCCGTGAGGATGACGGCGTTCACGTTGTTCTGGATGCCAATGAGATCGGCGAGGGAATTGCTGATATTCGGGAAGGCGACGACGATAGCCATGCCGCCCCAGACGATGATGCGCGTGACGAGCTTGAGCACCGTCTGCCCGCTCTGATTCTTGAAATAATTGGCGATGCCCTGGTACAGCATGAAGCCGGCGACGACGAGGATGACTATCTGATAGAGTGCGAGGGACATAGGGGAGAGTTTATCAAGTTAGAAAGTTTTACAGTTTATAAGGTTACGATTTAAGGTAAAGATTTACGAAATGAGGTTCCAGATCATGCGGTAGAGGGTCTTGATGCCGGTCCAGAGGCTTTGTTTGTGGACTTTCCCCATGGAATATTCGGTGTAGAGGACCTGGATGGGGACTTCTCTGTATTTCAGTTTGTAATGGTAGATTTCCCTGATGACTTCGCTGTCGTATTCGTATCGGTCGGTCTGGGTGTTGATGACTTCCGCTGCGTGGCGGGAATAGGCTCGGAACCCTGACTGACTATCGGTGACGTAGAGGCCGTAGAGATACCAGGTGATCACATTGCCGATCCTATTATGCCAGATCTTGTATCCAGGCATGCCTCGGGGGTCGAGAAGTCGTGATCCAAGTACGACATCGCAGCGGCATTCTCTGATCGGGGCGATAAGCTTCTCGATATCGGCCGGGTCGTGCTGGCCGTCGCCGTCCATAGTGACGATGATGTCGGCGCCGAGGAGTTTCGCCGCCTCGATGCCGGTTTTGGTCGCCGCGCCTTTGCCTCGGTTGAGTTTGTGCCGGAGGACGGTGACACCGGTCGAACTCGCTTTCTCGAAAGTATCGTCGGCGCTCCCATCGTCGACGATGACGATATTTCCGTATCCCGCATTCCGTATGCTTGCGACCACTTCTTCGATCACGGTGGATTCATGATAGGCGGGAATGACGATAAATGTAGACTTTTGGCTTTCCATAGGGGTATTATAATGCGACTTTCGGAAGCTGGCAATCCCATTTTCCATACCACCCATCTTACTCCTAAAACGAAGTTTTAGGAGTAAGATTCTTCAATGAGATATGCGCTGAGTTCTTTCTTATTTCGCATATGAAGGGCATTTTTTTCGAGAAATGTTTTGTAATTTGCTCTATTTCCGAGCTGACTGAGAACGACATTTTCGTGTATGAGAGGATTATTTGTTTTACCAAGATAATGATGGAGGCTTGAATAAGGCCACTGATCATCTTTATTGTACCCATGAATGAAATTATTTTTATTGACGTAGGCGGAGAGGTAGAGGAGATACTCGTTTGAATCAATATGTATCGCTTTGAAAACACCTTGAAAAAGGACGCCGCTCCGTTCGTGTTTCTTATTGTAATATTTAGCGTGACTCACACCGATTTTGTGCATGAATTTTTCGATGCCCCTGTCCGCGACTTGCTTTAGGATGAAGTGATAATGATTCGGGTTGAGGCAATATGCAACAATCTCAACATATGGCTGTCTATCATCACTCCTAAAACGAAGTTTTAGGAAGTCGTCTAGGGAGGCGTGTTTGTTATATTTTTTGTAATCACGCCAGTCAATCATGGAGTTGATCCGCTGATCATTGAGAATATTCATTGACAAAAGGAATCGTTCATAGTCCTTTGTATCGGAAAAGACATCGCGTTTTTCTACGCCCCGATTGAAGACATGATAGTATTCGTCATTTGCAAAAATAGTGTTTCTCATATGCGTTGTCTTGATTATATCCTAAAACTTCGTTTTAGGATATCGCTTGCTTGAGGGGTGCATATTGCCACGGGGCTTATTCTCCTTTAAAATAAGGGTACAATCATATTAAATCAAACTATGGATGAGAAACCGTACCTATCGGTCGTTGTTCCGCTGTACAACGAAGATGGAAATGTGAAGGAGCTGCACCGCCGTATCGTAGAGAGTCTTCAGAAAATCGGACGATCATTTGAAATCGTTTTCGTCGATGACGGCTCGAGGGATGAGACACTGGAAATGTGCCAGGGACTGACGCCGCTCAAGCTCGTGGTGTTCCGGAAGAATTTCGGTCAGACGGCCGCTTTCGATGCGGGGATCAAGGCCTCATCGGGCGAAATCATCATCACGATCGATGGCGATCTGCAGAATGATCCGGATGATATCCCGCTCCTCCTCACCAAGATAGATGAAGGATATGATGTGGTTTCCGGATGGCGTTTCAAGCGGAGGGACAGTTTCATGAAGCGGTTTTTCTCCCGCGGGGCGAATATGCTTCGCAAGGTTCTCGTGCATGATCAGATCCATGATTCCGGATGCAGCCTGAAAGCGTATCGTCGCGAATGCTTTCAGAATATCGATCTGTTCGGCGAGATGCATCGCTTCATCCCGGCACTTCTTCAGCTCGAGGGATTCCGTGTCGGCGAGGTGAAGGTGTCTCATTATCCGCGCCTTCATGGGGTGACGAAGTACAATTGGAAGCGAGCCGTGAAAGGATTCGTCGATATGATCGCGATCTGGTTCTGGCGGAATTATTCCTATCGCCCGCTTCATCTCTTCGGAGGCGCCGGTGTGACGCTTTCGGTTTTGGGTTCGGGGATCCTCTTGTGGATGCTCGTGGAGAAAGTAGTGTTTGATAATGCGATCGGCGAACGACTCTGGCCGCTCGTCGGTATTTTCTGCGTTCTCATGGGAGTGCAGCTTTTCATCGCGGGGCTTCTCGCGGATATCCTGGTGAGGAATTATTACCAGGTCCATAAGCGGATGAATTACACCATCCGTGAAACACGGGTACAATAATTAAATAAAACATGGAGCATAAAACATGGAACAGCTGATATTTGTTCTATGATCTATGCTTCATGCTCTATGAAGATATGAAACTCGCATTCATCGGTACGGGATATGTCGGATTGGTAACGGGTGCTTGCATGGCGGAGCTCGGGCATCATGTCGTGTGCGCGGATATCGACAAGAAAAAGATCGCCAAAATCAAGAAGGGAGTGATGCCGATCTATGAATTGGGACTCGAGGAATTGGTGGAGAAAAATGTGAAGGAGGGGCGACTCACTTTCACCGCATCTATCGCTGACGCGATGAAATCTGCCGAAGTCGTATTCAGCGCGGTCGGAACGCCGGAAGACAAGAAGACCGGAAAGGCGGACATGCAGTATGTCCACGCAGTCGCAGAAGCGTTTGGCAAGAATCTCAATAGTTATAAAATTCTCGTGAACAAGTCGACGGTACCGGTCGGGACGGCTGATGCGGTCCGAGATATTATCACGCATGTGAGCAAGGGTGGGCATGAATTCGATGTGGTATCGAATCCGGAATTTCTCCGAGAAGGCGCCGCGATCAAGGACTTCCTCAACCCGGATCGGGTAGTAGTGGGAGTGTCGTCCGATAGGGCCAAGGAAATTATGGAGAAGATCTACCGCCCGATCGCTCGCGCGGGACGACCGGTGATGGTGACGGATATCCGTTCGGCGGAACTCATCAAATATGCCTCGAATGCGTTCCTCGCGGTCAAGATCACTTTCGCGAATGAGATGGCGAATTTCTGCGAGCTCGCTGGGGCGAATATCAAGGAAGTAGCCAAGGGGATGGGGGCAGACAGCCGTATCGGTTCGCGATTTCTCTATGCCGGCATCGGCTATGGCGGATCGTGTTTCCCGAAGGATGTGCAGGCTCTCATGGAAACAGGCAAAGAGCATGGTTTCGATTTCTCGATTATCAAGGCTGCTGACAAGGTGAATGACGCTCAGAAATTGCGCCCGATTCAGATGCTGAAGAAACAATATAAGAGTCTGAAGGGAAAGACAGTCGGTATCTGGGGATTGTCATTCAAGCCGCGCACGGATGATGTCCGCGAGGCTCCCGCGAGGTATATCATCGAAGAACTCTTGAGGGCAGGCGCCAAGGTGAAGGCATTCGATCCGGTGGCGATGGAGAGTTTCAAACTTTCTTTTCCTGATAAGCGGGTGAAGTACGTCGAAAGTGCATATGATGCTGTGGAAGATGCGGATGCGCTCGTCGTCTGTACTGAGTGGGATGAATTCCGCACCGTGGAATATCCCGAGCTCGCATCCCGCATGAAAGCGCGCGTCATCATCGATGGCCGCAATATCTTCGAGCGTCGCGAAGCCGAGAAGGAGGGATTTACGTATTTCGGCATAGGCGTATAGCCCATGCCGAAAATTTCTAATTTCTAATTTCTAATTTCTAATGAAGGTATTGTTTTTGAATTACGAATATCCGCCATT
>Ga0172380_10009354_pt1 | contig 10463 bp, 3 predicted proteins | sample Leawe162metaG_FD_119747 | JGI IMG/M metagenome (GOLD analysis project Ga0172380, IMG submission 119747) | Leachate microbial communities from a municipal landfill in Southern Ontario, Canada - Leachate well 162 metaG | ecosystem: Engineered > Solid waste > Landfill > Unclassified | place...
GCAGGTGGAAGATTGAAATGGAGAATTGTGTCACTATTTATGTTTACGTCACGAATGACAGGTAAATAATTATGTGCGAGAGCCAGTAGTTGGCGAAAACCTCTATTATGTGCGTAATTTTCGCTTGAATCCGCGAATATCTCCGCACAAGGAAACCATGTTCTTCTAAAAACATCGTAGTCATACAAGAACGCAGTTTCTGCATCAGCGGGCGATTCAATCCGTAATTGGTATTGGGTCAAGAAATGGCCAACGTGCTCCATTTCAACTTCAAGGACAGTTCTCTCCCCATCTCGAATTTCAACTTCAGTCTGAAATGGAGCGTATTCGTGACGGGACAAGTTAACTTGATGTCGTCCTTCTGGCAATAAATAGTCAAACCGTCCATTTTCTATCGATGTCTTTCGTTGATCAATTACCGGGTGAATTGCCCCGTCTATCGTCAACCAGGATTCTAATAAGTTAAACGGTGGTTGGTTAATATTACTTGTCGCAATCACTGTCAACGTCCCGTAGCCCTCCAATCCTTCCAACCCCAGCGCCAAATCCATCAGATACCAGACTGCCGGTAGTTGATCGCTGACAATCTGCCGCATGACCTCTTCTTCAGGGTGAATGCCGTCGCCGATCTCTGCCATGTACTGGATGCAACCTGTGGCCGAGTAGAACCAGTCTTGAAGCTGGCCTTTTCGCTGGGTTGACATTCCATAAAAGTAGCTCGAATCAAAATTCTGCACCGGCATCATTTCAGCAAGATGCACACCGAGCGCATTTATAGCCGGAGCGTCAGGTGGTCTTTTGATGACTCCGTTTTGCGACCAGTACCATGGGCCGATCAGCAACTCGGTGTTCGCTCCGGAACGGGATGAGTGATAGACAATGGAATAGAGGAATTGCCGACTTAGGGCGAGGTCTCGCAGAGCGCGGGACTCAGGCTCGGAGAATGGTGCTGATCCACGGTAAGCATTATAACGGAATGTCGCCTCAGGGCGAAAGAGCGTGTCTCCGCGGTCCCAATGCATAGAGAAGTTTCGGTTGATGTCAACGCCCGACGTGTCCCAGCCTTCTCGATCTGAAATGCGGAGTACTCCGTCACCGACGTTGTCGCGCTTGTTCTTACGGTAAGTGATATCGACACCGGAATGAACGACGTCGAGACCTTCGGGGTTAGCGGTTGGAATGATGTAGATTTCGAGACCTTCGAGGCGTTGACGCATCAGGTTGTCACCGTTATTCTCCAGCATCTGCTTCACGATCTCGAGTGTCAGCTCGATGCCGATAACTTCTTCTGCATGAACTTGTCCGATGAATAATAACGCCGCTTCAGGGTCGATCTGGTCGGGGTTGTCGGATAACTTGACGCACCAGATGGGCAGGGAGTCCTCGGCGGAATAGCCGATAGAATCGAGGCTCATCCAGGCAGGGTACTGCCGTGCGTAATGCTGGAGTTCGGCGAGGATCTCTTCGTTGTTGTGGTAAGCGGGGTCGAGGGGCTGGGCCCAAAGATTTGAAACACGGAGACCACAAAGGAGGCACAGAGACCACAGAGTAATTGTTGTATTACGAAAGTTGTTGTTGGCGATTTTCATTTTAGAAGCACGATTTTTTGGGTTGTGGTGAATTTATCATGTTGCAATTTAACGATGTAGAGACCTGCCGGGTGGTTTCCGGCGTCCCAGACGACCTTGCCGAATACGGAATGCGGAGTGCGGAATTCGGAGTTGGTCAAATCCACGACGAGACGGCCGGAGATATCGAAGATTGCAAGCCGCGTAGGGGCGGATTTATCGAGCCCAAATTCAATCGTCACACTCGAGTTGAACGGGTTGGGGAAGGCGGAAAGGGCAATATTGGTTGGCATTTGAGCTGGTTCAAGATTTGCTGAAAGCGCTTGACCTGCCTCCAACACCATAAATGAAGTCCCGTCCGTAGCATACAGCAGAGAGCTCTCTTCATTTACAGGACCATAAACAGCGACCGTCGCGTTGCCGGGAGTATCGTAGAAGCCGGTTAGTTGAGGTCTATTTCCCCATTCAACGCTGTAAACCGACACTCCACTCTGATTGGAAGCAACAAATGTTCTACCATCGGGTGCAATAGTGATAGAGCTAAGTTCATCGCCCAAAGGACGAAAGCTTTGTCGAGGAATCTTCACCAGTCGATTATCTTCATCGAATTGTGCCTGTACAACCCAGAGTTCTTGATTTCGGTTGGTCTCATAACCAAGCACAAAATCACCAAAACCGGTTTGTGGATAGAATCCGTTAACAAATTCCGAAATCCCAAAGTTCAGAGGATTTGTCGGGTCTGAAACACCAGCACAGTACAATCTTGTTGCCCCCCAACCGATGACCCGTTCATTGAAATACCAAATGTGGTGCCCGAATTCACCGGCAAGATGGCCTACTCGTCTCATGTTGTTACCTTCACTCACATCGTAACAAAAAATGCCTTCTTCTCCCGTGCGATAATCTGTGCCGGTGAAGTAGTAAACATCTTCGTTATAAGCTGAGAGAAAATCTGCCGAATCGAGCGAGATGCTTGCAATCTCCTCGGGAAATTCTGGATTGTCTATGTTGAACGCTATCAACCGCTTTACTCGAGAATGGGCGATCAACTCTCCATTGCTATTGAAATGGAGTGCCTCGAGATCGGAAATATTCTCATAAGACAACTCTTGTGGTGATGCTGGATTGCTGACATCAATTAAACTGAAACCATTGCTAAAACCGATGGCCGCGATAGATCCATGCAAAGATATCTTATCGGCAATTCCTTCTCGTGAGTAGTGATTGATTACGGATGGTTCATTGGGATCGCTCAAGTCTTGAAGACTAATTCCGTCTGAGACATATGGGAACCCGTGTGAAAGAAGAAATCGATTACCTTCCTTTGCCAGTACATGCGGATTGGAGTTTTGGACGAAATGAACGTTTTGAATTCTCGGATCCCGAGCGTCGGCAACTTCAATCACGCCGAAGTGTCCAATACCGCTTAGCCAAGCTATATCCCCATCAAGAAATACATCGACTTGCTGTCGATAAGTTCCCCCATAAATCAATCTTAATCGAGGAGAGGCCGGGTTGCGAATATCTACGATTTGATAATCGTCATTGCTAAAGGAGACGAAAAAGTCGTCACCAAGCGTGACTCTATCAAAACCTATAGCGATGTTGAGCCCTGGGAAAGGTTTGTACTCGAAGTAACCTTCCTGCCTAATGGAATCGGTATTACTTATATCGAATAGTATGACCTTATCATCATCGCCATCATTTGCGTCGTTATCCCATAGTGCGACTGCGAGCCGGTTGCCGTAAATAGAAAGTCCGGTTGGAACGGCACGGAACCGAAGAGTAGTAAGAATTTCGATACTGCGCTCTGCGGTCAGTCGAGTGACATTTACATATCCAAACCGGTCATTACCGCCTCCATCCGGGAAAAAGATTAGTGAGTCTTTAACAACGGGTGTACATACTCCACTGGGAGTCAAGCCCGGAGCTATTCCTATGATTTCGACATTTTCCGGGTCTGCCACATCAATGATCCTAACCGAGTTGGGCCACGTTGTGACTATTGCCAAATCGCCAAGAAGGACGATCTCCCGAATCTCGTAATCATCGGCAAATGGCATTTTGGAAATCAGTCTAAATCGGTTTGGATCGGCGACGTCGTAGATGACAAAATCGCAATTGCGTCCAGGAGCATTTCGTTCAGCTGATGCATAAACAAGTCCATCCCGATAGATTGGAGAGATTAGATCAGTGAAATCGAAGGCGCAACTGCCTATCAATTCGACATCGGAATTTGGTTGAGCAATTGTGATGCTCACAACGCAGATTAGGATAGTGATTTGAATTAGGAAATTTTTGAATAACATGATCCCTTACCTCAATAATATAATTTTTTGTAATTCTGAAATTTCGGCTGTTTCCAACCGCACGAAATAGACCCCCGCCCCGACGGAACTGGCGTCCCAGGTAACCGTCTGGGAAGCCCCCCCTGCTATTGCAGGGGGGGTAGGGGGGGTAATTTTTCCACTAAACAAATCGGTGACGAGACGCCCGGAGATGTCGTAGATGGCAAGGCGTAGGGGCGCAAGGCCTTGCGCCCCTACGGTGAAGGAGATGGTGACGGTCGAGTTGAACGGGTTCGGGAAGGCGGAAAGGGAAAAGTCATGAGGCATTGATTCAGCTCCGTAAGTAGTTTCCAGATAGCCGGTGAAATCGAAAATGTGGACGGTCGAGTTTGTCGCGACGTATCCGATGTCGCCGTCCCGATCAAATGAATTGAGATGCTCGGGAAGCTCAATCACCGCAGTATAATGCGGATCACCTCCACCGATCAGGTCAACTATCTTAAGACTCCTATCAAGAACATTGTATACCAAGCCGACCCCTTGGTTTGCATCAACAAGTCTCAGCTGGCCAATGCTTAGATCCCATTCTTCGAGAAATGCATCCTCAACAAGATAGGGTTCAGCAAGATTTTCAATATTATAAATTCGGTAATAATACCAAAAGCTATCTTCCGGCCCGTGAGGATTCATAGTACTGATAACAGTATGAAGCAATTTCCCGGTGATCGCTATCTCATTCCCGGTACTTATCGACATAGATGTAAGTTCTCGTGGAGTGACCGGGTTTGATACGTCGTAAACTCTCACCAGATTGCCATCAGTTGTGAAGAGTTCGTTCTGGTCGAAGTTATAATTAACTCTTCCTAAATTTTGAGCTTGTGTGATGCGAGCGGGATTTCGACAATCGAGCACAAGTACTGAATCAGCTTGAAAGTAAACAAAATGATCCTTCAAACTGATCCGTGCAATTCCTGGCCTTTCACGCTGATATGTGCCGAGAATTTCGAAGTTGACAAGATCAAGAATGGCAAAGCGAGTTTGATCGACAGGCGCGATAACTGCCAGATTGGAATCGACGTCGATCCATCCGACGCGCCAATCGGCCTTCCATGTGGCAATTTCCGTGGGTTCTGTCGGATCGGAAACGTCGAGCACACGAATTAGCTCTGTACCGTTCGTGACATAGAGCCTGTCGCCAGATTTTGAAATAGACCTTATCTGACCGAAATTATCAATCGTCAGTATGGAATCGGGTTGATCCGGATTTTCGATATCGTAGAGGCTTACTGTTCTGCCATTGTTAACGGCTAATCGATCCCCGTCACGATAACAATTGGTTACACCGTTATATGCAATTGAAGTGAACAGGGAGGGATTTGTCGGATCATCCACATTCCAGAGAAAAAGAGTATCGTGATCGGCAAGGTAGAGGTTGTTGGCTGTCCAGCCGAATCTGGCTGCCATAGAGACAGGCGCGACTCGTCCGATAGTTGTCAAAGGTGCAACGGTATCGTTTTCGAGTGTGGCAAGAAGGTTAAGCTCGAATCCGTCAAAATTGGTTTTGGCGGCAAGAAGATGCCCGGTAGGATCGAAAGCGCTTTGAAAGACATTTTCCTTATAGGCGCGATGCTGGGGACGATTGGGATCGGAGATATCGGTAGCCCAAATCGCTCCTGAACTATAATGCATGAAGAACTGGTTCCCATGAATTGCCGCGCCTTCGTATTCAGGCATAAGGTCAGTCCAATAGTCATGGTTATAATAACGGACTGGCTGGGCTCTATTCTCGATGGAATGAAGCGCTTCAAACCACTCTATATTGGGATTTGGATCACCGGGATGAGGAGTATGAAAGTTGTACCTTATCGTGTACACGAACTGTTCAGAGCAGCCTATCGAGTATAAATCTTCGCCGACCGAAGCTATTTGACTAAGTATTACAGGATCGTCGAGATTTTCGAGATCGACTAACGAAACTCTATTATCGATAAGTGCGAGGTAAACGTCAGACTCGTTCGGAATCTTGGAAACAACTGCGATTTGATCCAGATTGTAGATCAGTTCGGGGTTGGCTTCATTCCTGTAGTTATAGACGAAGAGCCCGGCGTTGTCGGCAAAGACTCTGATCTGATCGTCATAAAGTTCCACGCCTCGGACGGACTGCCAGAAATCGTAATACCTGCCAATCTCGCGCGGTTGAGCTTTGCCAACATTAGGTAAACTTGCCAGTAAAAGCATCAAGCCTATAGATTCAAGCAGTGAAAGGTTGATTCGTATTTTCATTTCTTACCTCATCAGCACGATTTTTTCTGTCCTGACTTCTTCCCCCGCCTCCAACCTCACAAAATAGACCCCCGCCCCGACAGAGCTGGCGTCCCAGGTGACCGTCTGGGAAGCCCCCCCTGCTATTGCAGGGGGGGGAGGGGGGGTAATTTTTCCACTAAACAAATCTGCGACGAGACGACCGGAGATGTCGAAGATAGCCAGCCGCGTAGGGGTCGATTTATCGAGCCCAAATTCAATCGTCACACTCGAGTTGAATGGGTTGGGGAATGGCGGATCAAGATGAAAAGCGCTGGGGGTAGGTAAAGTGATATCCGGTATCGATAATGCCTCACTACAATCGAACACCACAAGGCTTTCCAAAATACCCACGAAAACAAAATTATCCTTTATAACAATGTCATCAGGATAACCAAGAATATCTGAACTGAAATAGCCCGACAGCCTCAGATTGTAGGGATTGTTACAATCGACAATACCAATGGCGAATTCGTAATCCTGGTAATGCCTGCTACTTGAACAAGCAATGAAACCACCGCTCGTCATGGGTTGTGGATAGCACAACTTAACTGAAAGTGTGTCGATGGGCTGAAGAGTTTGGTCCTCGGTTACCAAATATGAAACAACATCATCGCCGAATGCGAAAAGGTAATCTTCGTCAGCAATAATTCTTTCCGCTGACCATGTCTCAAAGAAAGAAACTTGTTGCGGATTCGAAGGGTCTGTCAAATCGATGACCATTATCCCGTCGGCGAATAGCATAATGGCGCGCCGTCCTGAGATAGCAATGTCGAGACAATTCCTTTGACCTGATTCAAATCGTGAAACCTCGACATATTCGAGGGAGTCCCTCTGTTCAAAAATAGCCAGGTCATTCCAGACAAGCACAACTGCCAACTCCCCCCACGGCACGATTTTTCTCGCCTCTTCAACCGGAATAGTCACCGGCATCAAGGAAGGCGTTCGGGATGTCTCTATGTCAAATACTTTTACTTGCCACCCGCCATGGGATGTGGCAGCGTATAGCCTTCTATCATCATTAAATAGCTTTATTCGGTATAACTCTTGATCATAACGGTAATAATCTAAGGATACCGGATTAAGTGGGTTGTCGATATCAAGAGTCTCAATCGCCCTATTGTTGTAGATACCTGACGTGAAGAAAATTCGGTTATCCGTATTTGTAAGCCCACTTATAAATCCCATATCAGGCCGGTATGTTCCAAGCGGTTGTCGTAACTGACGTTCGGAAAGTTCGTAAATAACGAGACTGTCGGTGAACGAGGCGTAGAGACGATTATCATTGACAATCAAGTTGCCTGGAACATTATCGAGCCTAACACGGTCAATCTCTACAATATCTGCCGGATCGGAAATATCGAGCATTATCAGGTTGGAGTCGGGCAGAGTCATATAACAGATGTCACCGAAGAATGCAGTTGGTAATGAATGGCAGGCGTAATAACCAATCGAGTCAGGATTCTCGGGATCGGCAAGATCGTAGATTGTAAGTCCTTGATGGGAAACAATATTCAGACTATTCTCGTTCAGATACAATTGAGAATCTGAGCCTCTTGGGATGATCCGGTCGGACAGGCGCGGTTCTTCGGGGTTTCTTAAATCATAAATCAACGTTTCTCTCCGCCCAACCAAATAGAGAAACCCGGAATGTATAACCATATCAGACACAAATTCATCGGGACCCAATTGAATCGACCTTATAGGTTGTGGTTCTTGCGGATTTGAGATATCGTAAAAGCTCAGTGTAAAACCAATTTGGGCATAACCCAAAATACATAGTAGGTTGCCTTCCGCAACAGCTTGGAAATCTTGAGTAACATTCGTCGAAGCCCATGAAATTACTGGTTCTGAATGATTCGAGATATCGACAAGGCTCCACCCGTTAGTATGGAAGAGATAGAGACCGCTGTCTCCGCAGAATAGAGACGTACGCGCTTCACCTCGCTTGATGATGGAGAGTGGTCGGATCGCCTCTGGATTGGAGACATCCAACAGGCGAAAGTTGTAACCGTCGGAAAAACAAGCGAGATCACCTTGAATGCTTTGCAGATGAACCCAATCCCAACTGTCAAAGAAACTGCCGACTGGTTGGATGCCGAAATTGTCTTGCGCGTTGGATGGGCGAACTCCTGTAAACGCCAGAATCAGCGCAATTATCGGCTGGTGTAAGGTTCTGTTCAATTTAATTACCAGTGCTTGAAGTTTAATTTGTGTGTTCGGGTTTACCGAATCAGTACGATTTTTTCTGTCCTGACTTCTTCCCCCGCCTCCAACCTCACAAAATAAACCCCCGCCCCGACAGAGCTGGCGTCCCAGGTGACCTTGTGTTCGCCTGCCGACCGCGGCGGGTCGGTAGCGGTCAGGTCGGCGACTTCACGGCCATTGATGTCGTAGATTGCCAGCCGCGTAGGGGCCAATTTATCGAGCACAAACGCAATCGTCTCGGACGAGTTGAAGGGGTTCGGGAAGGCGGAAAGGGAAAAGGCCGAAGGAACACCCTCCCTGTGACCTACTACCGATAAAGGCGTAACGGCCACAGTGAACGGGATGACCAGCTTACCGCCCGGAGCGTTGTGGGTAAAGTGAATTTCGCCCGGGTAAATATCGGGCCTGAGCCCGTCTGCCGATATCGAAAGGCTAAGCTGATCAGCTTCCCCGACAGCAATTTCTCCGAATATTGGAGCGACCCTTGCCCACCGCGTGTTTGGCTGAATCTGAATTACTTGTAGTGATGTATCGTTGCGATTGACAACTGTTATCCCCACCAGCGAATTGAATTGATCATAGTCCTGTGTGAGAAAAAATCCTCTCCGTGAAGCGGTATCAAGTCTTGCCACTGTAATTGTGTCTTCAGTAACGGGATTTACTTTTGCGATACTCCAATTAGAATAATCATTATTGCCAGTATCCTGAAGATAGTAAAGAGAAAATCCGTCAGAGTTCCCTGGATAATAAGAGAGACCGTACTTGCGATTTGCCGGGCACTTCGCTGTATCAGTAATCATTTGTGAATTAGGATCATAAGCATAAATGCTACTGTTGTTAGTGCGCGTCATCCACAAGGTAGCGCGCCGGGTATCCCATGCTAAATTTGGCATGTTTTGCAGAATACGCGGTAATGGGATCGACGTCACAAGCTCCCCCTCTATTGTGAAAGCATAAAGCGTGTCGTTTAAGGGCGTTCCCCAGAATTTTTCGCCGTCCCAGGCGAGATTACTGACGCCATATCGAGAATCAAATTGTGGTTGCGGAAATATGTCGCTTAGGTCCCCATGTCGATTAAAGACGTATAGAAAATGTCCCTGTCCATACGGCCTCGGTGTAACTGGTAGATAAAATTTGTCGTCGACAAATGCTCCGCCTTCGAGACGTGCCGATGGAATCAGATCACCGATAGCAATAACTTCGCGTATCGTTCCCGGTCGGCTTCCAGCTGGTCCGGCTGGATTAACGGAAGCATTATAATTCATTCGTCCGTTACCGCGATTCTCAATTTCGAAAGAAATATCGCCCGAGTCACCTTGTCTTAAGACTGTGGTCAGGGTGTCGCCATCGTAGAAAAAGAGAGGGTTGAGCAAGCGAATTTCAAGCGTTAATGTATCGATTTGAGGTAGCTCGAGTCCAATTAACGTAGTGTCAATATATCCTGGAGCAGAGATACGCAGGTCGAAAATGCCGGCTGAGTGATTGATAACCTCGAAATAGCCGTTTTCGTCGGTTGATAGATCGATCCTTGAGGCCTCGGAAATAACTGCGCCGACAATTGGCTCACCATCGCTTACTCGAAGAACTGTGCCTCGCAACATTCCGCCTCGAATAAAGGGAATAGCGCCTATATCGGCGCGCGAGCCGTCACTGTCTTCAGGGGACTCTGGATCGCCTCCATCGATCAAGGGTGACATAGATTCGTTTTCAGTGGGGAAGTCTGCCCAGGAGGGAGAAAAGTCCTCCCCGGCGAAATCAGCAAAAATCGGATTGCCTTCCAGAATCCCTTCTCCAAAGATTAAGGTCCCACCTGCCAGGTCGAAATTTTCCGCATCTTCATAGAAAAAGCAATAGGACGCTTCGAGAGTGTCAGCGCCACCATCCCAACCAAGGTTGCCTAAATTTGTAGCATAGACAACGCAGTTTATCATACGAATGTAATTATCGTGATAGGCAGAAATTATACCATTGCCCACGCCAATACGATCTTCAAATAAAAATCCTGCAAGTGTGCAGTTAATCAGTGTCGGGCAGGCTCCCATATAACAGCCAAATGCTTCGCCCCAGACCTGTACTCCGTTTCGATAAATTAAAGAAC
>Ga0172380_10009355_pt1 | contig 10463 bp, 6 predicted proteins | sample Leawe162metaG_FD_119747 | JGI IMG/M metagenome (GOLD analysis project Ga0172380, IMG submission 119747) | Leachate microbial communities from a municipal landfill in Southern Ontario, Canada - Leachate well 162 metaG | ecosystem: Engineered > Solid waste > Landfill > Unclassified | place...
CGCAGGTCCTTCTGCTGCATCCAGGCCTTGAAGCCGGGCTTCCAGTTGCGCTCGAGCATCTTCTTGCCGTGGTGGTCGAGGATCTTGCTGTTGGCGAAGCCGCCGAGCAGCGCCTCGCGCACCTTGGCGCCGTCCACGCCCGACTTCTTCGCAAAAGTCAGTGCCTCCGCCACGGCGAGCATGGTCATCGCCACTACCGTCTGATTGCAGGCCTTGGTCACCTGGCCGGCGCCGGAAGCGCCGACCAGCGTCACGCTCTTGCCCATCAGTTCGTAGAAGGGCCGGGCCTGCGCGAAGGCCGCCTCCTCGCCGCCGACCATGAAGGACAGCGCGGCGTTGATGGCGCCGACCTCGCCGCCGGAGACCGGCGCGTCGAGGAAGTGCATGCCGTGCTCCTTCAGCCGCGCGGCGATGCTGCGCGCCGCGGCCGGCGCAATGGTGCTGGAATCCGACACCACCAGGCCGCGCCTGCCCGATTCGACGATGCCGCCCGGGCCGAGGCAGACCTGCTCGACGTCGGGCGCATCCGCCACCATGGTGAACACCATGTCGGCATGCTTCGCCACCTCCGCCGCGCTGACGTGGGCGTGCGCGCCGAACTGGGCGAAGGGCTCCAGCGAGGCGGTGCGCCGCGCCCAGATGTGCAGGGTGTGCCCGCCGCGGGCGACGTTGATGGCCATGGGGCGGCCCATGAGGCCGAGGCCGATGAATCCGATATTCATTTTTCAATTCCTCCGTTGAACCGGCGACCGGGAAACGTCAGTGCTTGACGAACATCTCGTAGAGCGTCAGCAGTATCTCGAAGACGATGAGGATGACGATGTACCACTCGACCCGGATACTGTGCCGTGCCGAGATCAGTTCCTGCACGCTCTGCGCCGTATGGGAGAGCAGGTTCATCTTGCGTTCCAGCGCCTGGTGGCGCTCGCGGATCTCGAACTCGTCCTGCAGGCGGACGAAGAGCCCCTCGAGGGCAGGCTGCTCCCACAGCAGCTCGGGCTTCTCGCTGATCTCGGCGCGGCCGACCATGCGGCTCTCGATCAGCAGCATGGCGCCGATGTCCTTCAGCAGCGCCCGCTCCTGGCCGGGGATGCGGCCCTTTTCGGCCAGGTCCCTGGCCAGCGGCTCGACGCGGTCGAACTCGGCCGAAACACGCGCTTCATACAACGCCAGCAGCACGCTCTTGGAGAGGATGTCGGCGACCAGCTGCAGGCGCTCGATCGTGCAGGCCTCGAAGACGACGCCGCCCGGCTTGACGCCGTCCCTGGCCTGCGTCTCGACGGCGATGTCGATCTCCTCGGTCTCCGGCTGCTCGTAGGGCCGCGTCACGAAGGGCCGCAGCCGCTCGAGGAAGGACACCTCCTCCATCGGCGCAACGTCGAAGAACACCGCGACGCCGTAGCGGAACAGCACCGCCACGCCGCCGCCCTGCACCTCGACGGCGAGCGGGCTGGTGGCCAGCGCATCGGCGCTGCCGAGGGCGCGCAGGTCGAGGCGCTCGCCGAGGAGCACGGCGCGCGCCTTGAAGGCGCTCCTGGCGCAAATCGGAAGTTTTTCCATGGCCGTAGTTTCGCACAACCGCGCACCACTTTGGCACACCGCGGAGCTGTTCCGCACCATCCGGGAACAGCATCATCAAAGAGGGAGAAACTGCGGAAAGCCGCGCCGGCATTGGCTATTCGGCCGGTTGCCCATGCTGGCACGGCGGTTGCTCATGTGTCGTGCATGAGCGAAACAAAGTCCACCTGCTGCTATTGCGGCACCGGCTGCGGCATCATCGTCGAGTCCGACGGGGGCCGTATCGCCGGCGTGCGCGGCGACCCCGACCATCCGGCCAACTTCGGCCGCCTGTGCAGCAAGGGCGCCAGCCTGCACCTGACGCCGCTCGCGCCGACGCGGGCGCTGTTTCCCGAGCTGCGCGAGTCGCGCACGACGCCGCGCCGCCGCGTCTCCTGGGACGCGGCCATGGACCATGCCGCGGCGCGCTTTGCTTCGATCATCGAGGCGCACGGCCCCGACGCCGTCGCCTTCTACATCTCCGGCCAGTTGCTGACCGAGGACTACTACGTCTTCAACAAGCTGGCGCGCGCACTGGCCGGCACCAACAACATCGACAGCAACTCGCGCCTGTGCATGTCCTCGGCTGTGGTCGCCTACACGAAGACGCTCGGCGCCGACGCGCCGCCGTGCAGCTACGAGGACATCGACCGGGCCGACTGCCTCCTCGTCGCCGGCGCCAACCCGGCCTTCGCCCATCCCGTCGTCTTCCGCCGCATCGAGGACGCGAAGCGCGCCAATCCGGACCTCAAGCTGATCGTCGTCGATCCGCGCCGCACCGACACGGCGGAGGCCGCCGACCTGCACCTGGCGATCCAGCCCGGCAGCGACCTGCTGCTCTTCTCCGCCCTGCTGCATGTCCTGCTGTGGGAAGACCTCATCGACCGCGACTTCATCCGCGACCATACCGACGGTTTCGACGCCCTGCGCGAGAGCGTGCGCGAGATCACACCGGCGGCGGTGGCCGGCCCCTGCGGCGTGAATCCGGAGGACATCGTCACCGCCGCGCGCTGGTTCGGCGCGGCGAATAACGCGCTGTCGTTCTGGTGCCAGGGGCTCAACCAGTCGATCCACGGCACCGAGAGCGGCGCCGCGCTGATCCACCTGCATCTGGCCACCGGCCAGATCGGCCGGCCCGGCGCCGGCCCCTTCTCCCTCACCGGCCAGCCCAACGCCATGGGCGGGCGCGAAACCGGCAGCATGGCGACGCTGCTGCCCGGCCACCGCAGTGCGGCGAGCGCCGAGCACCGCGACGAGATGGCGCGGCTGTGGGGCGTGCCGGCGCTGCCGGAGACGCCGGGCAAGACCGCCGTCGAGCTGTTCGATGCGATGCACTCGGGCGAGATCAAGGCGGTGTGGATCGCCTGCACCAATCCGGCGCAATCGCTGCCCGACCAAACGAAAATTCGCGAAGCACTGGCGCGCGCCGAATTCGTCGTGCTGCAGGAAGCGTTTCTGGGCACCGAGACCGACGGCTACGCCGACCTGCTGCTGCCGGCCGCCGCCTGGGGCGAGAAGGACGGCACGGTGACCAATTCCGAGCGGCGCATCTCGCGCGTGCGCGCCGCCGTGCCGCCGCCCGGCGAGGCGCGGCCCGACTGGGACATCGCGCGCGATTTCGCGCTGCGCCTGGGCCAGTCCCTCGGCCGCGAGGATGCGCCGCGCCTGTTCGATTTCACCGGCCCGGCGGCCATCCACCGCGAGTTCGCCGGCGTCACGCGCGGCCGCGACCTCGACATCGGCGGCCTCGATTACGCCCTGCTGGAAGAGAAGGGGCCGCAGCAGTGGCCACTGCCGGCGGGCGCTGCGACCGGCACGGCGCGGCTGTACGAAGACAAACGCTTCGCCACGCCGGACGGGCGCGCCCACTTCATCCCGATCCGCGCCGCCACCACCGCCGAGGCGACGGATGCGCGCTTCCCCTTCCGCCTCAACACCGGGCGGCTGCGCGACCAGTGGCACGGCATGAGCCGCAGCGGCGCCGTGGCGCGGCTGTTCGGCCACGAGGAGGAGGCGCTGGTGCATCTGCACCCGGCGGACATCGAGCGGCGCGGTTTCATCGAGGGCGGACTGTTGCGGCTGGCGAGCCGGCGCGGCGAGACGGTGCTGCGCGCCGTCGCCGACGCCTCGCTGCGCCCCGGCCAGGCCTTCGTGCCGATGCACTGGGGGCGCAGCCACCTGAATTCGGCCGGCGCCAATGAACTGACCCTCTCCGATTTCGATCCGCATTCGAAGCAGCCGGAACTCAAGCACGCCGCCGTGCGCATCGAGCACGCCGCGCTGCCCTGGCAGGCGCTGGTGGTGAGGAGCGAATCGCGCGAAGGCGAGACACTCCAATGGAAGGCGCTTCTCGCGCCGCTGCTGGCCCGCTACGGCTACGCCAGCCTGGCGCTGGCCGGACGTGAGCGCCAGGCCGTGGTGCTGCGCCTCGCCCACGCCGAGGCCGTTCCGGCCGAGTGGCTGGACGAGATCGACGCCCTTCTCGGCCTCGACGACCTGCATTGCCTCAGCTACCGCGACGCGCGGCGCGGCGTGCGCAAGACGGCGCTGGTCGAGGCAGGCGCGCTGGCCGGCATGCACCTCGCGGGAGAGACCGCCGCCGGCGCCTGGCTGAAGGATGCGGTGGTGCAGCGCCAGCCGGTGGACGCATGGCGCCGCTGGCTGCTGGCGCCGGTGGCCACGCCGCCTTCGAGCGCACCGCGCCCCAGCCGCACGGTTTGCGCCTGCCACGGCGTGAGCGAAAAAACCCTGCTCGACGGCATCGCCGCCGGCGCTTCGCTTGCGCAACTGCAGGCTGAAACCCAATGCGGCACCGGCTGCGGCTCCTGCGTGCCGGAGATCAAGCGCCTGATTCTCGCCTCGCATCGCGCTGCCTGAGTACCCCCATTGCGGGAGCGGCCTACCGGCTGCGATATCGGCGGCTGCACCCCAAGGGTATTTCCTGCACGACGCTTGACCTGGATAACAGTATCTACATAAATACATCTGCACCAACGGCGCGCACTCCGCACCACAAACGTGCACACACTGCTAGCCGCCGTATCGCAGCGACTGACTTTTCTCCTGTGCGTCAGTGTCTTGCGCAGTTGGCACGGCGCTTGCGATGCAATGCATGAGTTCAATGCATCGGAGCATCGCCATGAAGAAATCGAAACTCGTCCTCGTCGGCAACGGCATGGCCGGCGTGCGCACCGTCGAGGAGCTGTTGAAGCTCGCGCCGGACCTCTACGACATCACGGTGTTCGGCGCCGAGCCGCACGGCAACTACAACCGCATCCTGCTCTCGCCGGTGCTGGCCGGCGAGATGAAGCTGCCGGAGATCATGCTCAACGATCTCGACTGGTACCGCGACAACGGCATCACCCTGCATGCAGGAAAAAAAGTCGAGAAGATCGACCGCATCCGCCGCAAGGTGATCGCCGCGGACGGCACCGAGGAGCCTTACGACCGCCTGCTGCTCGCCACCGGCTCCGTGCCCTTCATGCCGCCGATCCCCGGCCGCGACCTGCCCGGCGTGCTCGCCTACCGCGACATCGCCGACACCGAGGCGATGATCGAGGCGGCGCAGGCGCACCGCCGCGCCGTCGTCATCGGCGGCGGCCTGCTCGGCCTGGAGGCCGCCAACGGCCTCAAGCAGCGCGGCATGGAGGTCACCGTGGTGCACCTCGCCGACTGGCTCATGGAGCGCCAGCTCGACAAGGTGGCCGCCGGCATGCTGCAGGCTTCGCTGGAAGCGCGCGGCCTCGCCTTCCTCCTCGGCAAACAGACAGAAGCCCTCGTGCAAGGCGAGTCCGGCCGCGTCTGCTCGGTGCGCATGAAGGACGGCCTGGAGATCCCCGCCGACCTCGTCGTCGTCGCAGCCGGCATCCGCCCCAACACCCAGCTTGCCGAAGCCGCCGGTCTGCACTGCAGCCGCGGCATCGTGGTGAACGACACGCTGCAGACCTTCGATCCGCGCATCTACGCCGTCGGCGAGTGCGTCGCCCACAGGGGGGTTGCCTATGGTCTGGTGGCGCCGCTCTTCGAGCAGGGCAAGGTCGCCGCCAACCACCTGGCCAACTACGGCATCGCCCGCTACGGCGGCTCGTCGGTGTCGACCAAGCTCAAGGTGACGGGCATCGACGTCTTCTCCGCCGGCGACTTCACCGGCAACGAACGCACCGAGGAGATCGTCCTGCACGACCGCAGCGGCGGCGTGTACAAGAAGCTGGTGATCGAGAACGAGCGCCTCGTCGGCGCCGTGCTCTACGGCGATACGGCGGATTCGGCCTGGTACTTCCAGCTCATGCGCGACGGCAAGGACATCCGCGACATCCGCGATCACCTGATGTTCGGCCAGAACCACATCGGCGACGTCGGCCACCAGGGCAAGAGCAACGCCGCCGCCCTGCCCGACGATTTCGAGGTGTGCGGCTGCAACGGCGTGTGCAAGGGCACCATCGTCAAGGCCATCAAGGAAAAGGGCCTGTTCTCGCTCGACGACGTGCGCAAGCACACCAAGGCCTCCAGTTCCTGTGGCTCCTGCACCGGCCTCGTCGAGCAGATCCTCGCCTCGACCGTGGGCGGCGCCTACCAGGCTGCCGAGTCGAAGACCAAGCCGCTGTGCGGCTGCACGGATCACACGCACGAGGAAGTGCGCCGCGCCATCCGCGCGCAGCGCCTGCTGTCGATCGCCGAGGCGATGCGCTTCATGGAATGGCGCACACCCGACGGCTGCGCCACCTGCCGCCCGGCGCTGAACTACTACCTGATCTCGACCTGGCCGCACGAGGCGAAGGACGACCCGCAGTCGCGCTTCATCAACGAGCGCGCCCACGCCAACATCCAGAAGGACGGCAGCTATTCGGTGGTGCCGCGCATGTGGGGCGGCCTGACCACGCCGGACGAATTGCGCCGCATCGCCAACGTCGCCGAGAAGTACGCCATCCCGACGGTGAAGGTCACCGGCGGCCAGCGCATCGACCTGCTCGGCATCAGGAAGGCCGACCTGCCCGGCGTCTGGGCCGACCTTGGCATGCCCTCCGGCCACGCCTACGGCAAGAGCATCCGCACGGTGAAGACCTGCGTCGGCTCGGAGCACTGCCGCTTCGGCACGCAGAAATCCATGAGCATGGGCGTCGACCTGGAGAAGATGCTCTACGGCATGTGGTCGCCGCACAAGGTCAAACTCGCCGTGAGCGGCTGCCCGCGCAACTGCGCCGAGGCCGGCATCAAGGACGTCGGCGTCATCGGCGTCGATTCCGGCTGGGAACTCTACGTCGCCGGCAACGGCGGCATCAAGACCGAGGTGGCGCAGTTCCTCTGCAAGGTGAAGACGCGCGAGGAGGCGATGGAAGTCACCGCCGCCTTCCTGCAGCTCTACCGCGAGGAGGGATGGTACCTGGAGCGCACCGTGCATTACGTGCAGCGCGTCGGCCTCGACCACGTCAAGCAGGCGGTGGTGGAGGACCTGGAAAAGCGCCGCGCCCTGCACGCCCGCCTGCTCTTCGCCCTGAAGGACTACGAGGACCCGTGGGCAGCCGCCGTGGAGAAGCCCCTCGTGCGCCGCGAATTCGAACCGCTGGAGGTATAGCCATGAGTTCCGTAGTTGCCGAAAAACATGCTGCCACCATCGACGGCTGGAGGACGATCTGCGCGCTGGAGGACATCCCGCGCCTGGGCAGCCGCGTCGTCCAGTCGACGGCCGGCGACATCGCCGTGTTCCGCACTGCCGACGACGCCGTCTTCGCCCTGCACGACCGCTGCCCGCACAAGGGCGGGCCGCTGTCGCAGGGCATCGTGCACGGCCGACAGGTCACTTGTCCGCTGCACGGCTGGAAGACGCGCCTGGACGACGGCAACGCCGTCGCCCCCGACGTCGGCTGCACCAAGCCCTTCGCCGTCAAGGTCGAGGACGGGCTGGTGCTGCTGAAGATCTGATATTCACTCTGGAGAACCGCCATGGACCATAAGTCCTTCCTGAAATCGGGCCACACGCCCACCCTGCTTGCATCCTTCCTCTACTTCGACCTCGCCTTCATGGTGTGGGTGCTGCTCGGCCCGCTCGGCGTGCAGATCTCGAAGGACCTCGACCTGACGCACGCGCAGAAGGGCCTGATGGTCGCCACGCCGGTGCTGGCCGGCGCGCTGCTGCGCATCGTCATGGGCGTGATGGTCGACCACTACAAGCCGAAGCTGGCCGGCACCATCGGCCAGGTGATCGTCATGATTGCGCTGGCCTTCGCCTGGTGGTTCGGTGTGCACAGCTACGAACAGACGCTGATCCTCGGCCTCTTCCTCGGCGTTGCCGGCGCCTCCTTCGCCGCGGCGCTGCCGCTGGCCTCGCGCTGGTATCCGCCCGAGCATCAGGGCAAGGCCATGGGCATCGCCGGCGCCGGCAACTCCGGCACGGCGCTCGCCGCACTGCTGGCACCGAGCCTGGCCGTCGCCTATGGCTGGAACAACGTCTTCGGCCTGGCGCTGATCCCGCTCGCCGCGGTGTTCGTCTTCTATCTCTTCGCAGCGAAGGATGCGCCGGAGTGCCCGGCGCCGAAGCCGCTCTCCGACTACTTCAATATCCTGCGCGACAAGGACGCCTGGTGGTTCATGTTCTTCTACTCGGTCACCTTCGGCGGCTTCGTCGGCCTCGCCTCCTCGCTCACCATCTACTTCAACACGCAGTATGGCCTCGACGCGAAGATGGCCGGCTTCTTCACCGCCGCCTGCGTCTTCGCCGGCTCGCTGGTGCGGCCGTTGGGCGGCGCGCTGGCCGACCGCATCGGCGGCGTGAAGAGCCTGTCGGTGGTGTATGTCGCGGCGGCGCTGTTCCTCGGCATCGTCTCCTTCGGCCTGCCGCAATCGTGGATGGCGCTCCTCGTCTTCATGCTCGCCATGCTGTCGCTGGGCATGGGCAACGGCGCGGTGTTCCAGCTCGTGCCGCAGCGCTTCCGCAAGGAGATCGGCATGATGACGGGCCTCGTCGGCATGGCCGGCGGCGTCGGCGGCTTCTACCTCGCCTCCAGCCTCGGCTACTCGAAGCAGCTCACCGGCAGCTATCAGGCCGGCTTCCTCATCTTCGCCGTGCTCGCGCTGCTGGCGCTGGTGGGGCTGACGGGCGTGAAGACGCGCTGGCGCACCACCTGGGGCGCCTCGCACATGACGGCGGCGAAGATCTGATGATTCCACCCTCTCCCCGCCGGGGAGAGGACCGGGGTGAGGGGAAGAAACCCGGTATTCTCCGCATATGTCACTGACCGTCTCCGTCGGCCATGCCTCCCTCACCGGCCCGCGTCCGGAGAACGAGGATTTCTGCGGCGTCGTCACGCCGGAAGGATCGGATCTCGAGCTGAAGGGCGTGCTGGCCGCCGTCGCCGACGGCGTCGGCGGTGCCGCGGCCGGGCGCGAGGCCGCCGAGCACACCGTGCGCGGGCTGCTCGCCGACTACTACGCCACTTCGGAGACCTGGGGCGTGCCCAAGGCGCTGGACACCGTGGTGACGGCGCTCAACCGCTGGCTCATCTCGCAGGGCGCGGCGCGGCGCGAGCTGGCCGGCATGGCCACGACGCTCTCGGCCCTGGTACTGCGCGGCAACCGCTGGTACGCCGCCCATGTCGGCGACAGCCGCCTCTACCACTGGCGCGACGGTCAACTCACGAGGCTCACCGAGGACCACGTCTGGGAGCATCCGCAGATGCGCCACGTGCTCAAGCGCGCCGTCGGCCTCGACGCGCACCTCGTCCTCGACCACGCCGACGGCGAGCTGAAGGCCGGCGACGCCTTCCTGCTCGCCAGCGACGGCGTCTGGAACAGCCTCGGCGATGCGCGCATCGCCGAGCAGCTCGCCCGCCACACCGACCCGCAGGAAGCCGCCAGCGCGCTGGCCGCCGCCGCGCTCGCCCACGGCGCCCAGGACAACTGCACCGCGCTGGTGCTGCGCGCCGGCAGCGTGCCGTCGGCCAGCCTGCGCGACCGCCTGGTGCAGGGTCTCGCGCTACCCGTGCCGCCGCGCCTGAAGCCGGGACAGCTCATCGACGGCCTGCGCGTAGAAGAAGTCCTGCACGAATCGCGCGTGACGCTGCTCTACCGCGTAAAAAACGAGGCGGACGGCGAGCCGCTCGTACTGAAAACCCTGCTGCCCGACGCCGCCGACGAGGAGGCGCGCAACGCCCTGCTGCACGAGGAATGGCTGGCGCGGCGCGTCACCGCCCAGTATTTCCCGCAGGCGGTCGCCCACGAGGCGCGTGCCCATCTCTACTACCTGATGAGCTGGCACGAAGGCGCCACGCTGAGGGCCATGCTCGCGCGCGGCCACCGCTTCTCCATCGCGGAGAGCGCGCAGATCGGCCTGCGTTTATTGAAGGGCATCGCCGCGCTGCACCGCCAGGGCATCGTGCATCGCGACATCAAGCCGGACAACGTGCACCTCGGCCAGGACGGCCGGCTGCGCATCCTCGACCTCGGCGTGGCCGCCTCCGACGGCGTCGACTTCCACGAGATCAACAATCCCGGCACGCCCTCCTACATGGCGCCGGAGCTGTTCGCCGGGGAGGCCGCCTCGCCGCAGAGCGATCTCTACGCCGCGGGCGTCACGCTCTACGAGCTGCTCGCGCGCAAGTATCCCTACGGCGAGGTCGAGCCCTTCCAGCGGCCGAAATTCGGCGAGCCGGTGACGCCGCTGCGCTACCGGCCCGACATCCCGCAATGGCTGGAGGCGCTGCTGCTGAAGGCCGTCGCGCGCGAACCGAAGGAGCGCTTCGAGACCGCCGAGGAATTCCTTCTCGCCCTGGAGCGCGGCGCGCACAAACCGCTGGCCCTGCCGCGGCGCATGCCCCTCATGCAGCGCGACCCGCAACTCGCGCTGAAGCTGCTGGCCGTCGCCTCGCTCGCGCTGAACATCCTGCTGCTCTGGCTGCTGCTGGCGCGCTAGC
>Ga0172380_10009356_pt1 | contig 10463 bp, 12 predicted proteins | sample Leawe162metaG_FD_119747 | JGI IMG/M metagenome (GOLD analysis project Ga0172380, IMG submission 119747) | Leachate microbial communities from a municipal landfill in Southern Ontario, Canada - Leachate well 162 metaG | ecosystem: Engineered > Solid waste > Landfill > Unclassified | place...
AAATCACCCCGACTACAATGGATTTGAAATGGTATCTCATGGTGAGACTGTCCCATTTGAAGTCAAAGGTCCTGGTGATTATGAAATCAAAGATATTTTTATAAAAGGAATACAGACATTTACCGAACTCGGTGGTAAAAAATATATCAATACTATCTATACGCTTTCTCTTGATAATATTTCTCTTTGTTTCCTCGGGTGTGTTTCAAGGGATTCTGTGACAACAGAAGCACGAGGCAGTATCGAATCCCCAGATATTCTTTTTGTTCCTATCGGCAATGAAGATCTCATGACTGCGGGTGAAGCATACAAGCTTGCTGTCTCACTCGAACCAAAACTTATTATTCCTATGGATTATGACGACAAGACACTCAAAGCATTTCTCAAAGAAGGTGGTCAAGATACCGTATCATCAATTGAAAAACTCACTATTAAATCAAAAGAACTCGTTGGTCGCGAAGGGGAGATTGTCGTGCTTTCATCATAAACTATATGCGTGAATATATTAAAAAAATCCAATCAAAACCAGAAGACGTTCGCAAGAACTACGTGTTAGGTGCAATGGTTGTTTCTATGATATTCGTGGGTAGTGTATGGGTGTACAGCGTACATGATATACTTTCTTCTGACACAGAAGAGGTTGTAACAGAAGAGGTATCTCCATTTGCATTGTTTCGTGATTCATTCAATGCAACCTATGATAATATTTCTGCAAGTGTTGGGTCTGTATCGTTTTCTCGTATGATACAAGAAGAAGTGGTCGTTCCATCTGAGACAGAGATGCTTTCTCCTGATGTACCACCATCTTTAAATATAGAATTACCTGAATAATACTATGAAAAAAGAAGAAGAACCGAAAAAAGAACATATCAATGTTGTTTCAGTAAATATTAGCTCTGAAATGAAAGATTCCTTCATCGACTACGCGATGAGTGTGATTACTGACCGTGCATTGCCTGATGTTCGTGATGGCTTGAAGCCGGTGCATCGTCGTATTCTCTATGCGATGAACGAAATGGGGCTTTCTCATAGTGCACGTTTCCGTAAATCAGCTGCGGTAGTTGGAGACGTACTCGGTAAATATCACCCGCATGGTGATGTAGCTGTCTATGATTCGATGGTGGGTATGGCACAGGATTTCTCATATCGATATCCACTCGTATTTGGACAAGGTAACTTTGGTTCTATTGACGGCGACAATGCCGCGGCGATGCGTTATACCGAAGCAAAAATGTCTCGACTCTCATCGCTCTTACTTCTTGATCTTGAAAAAGAAACTGTTGATTTCCGTCCAAACTATGACCAGACACGCAAGGAACCAAGCGTACTTCCAACTGCTGTACCAAATCTTTTGCTTAACGGTACGCTCGGTATCGCTGTTGGTATGGCGACAAATATTCCTCCACATAATCTCGCCGAGACTATCGATGCAACGATTCATCTTATCGACAACAAAGACGCAACAACTGAAGACTTGATGCAATTCATCAAAGGTCCTGACTTCCCAACAGGTGGTATTGTCTATGGGCAATCTGATTTAGTGCATGCATATTCAACTGGCCGTGGTGGTGTCGTGACTCGTGGCGAAGCAGAAATTGTCGAACAAAAAAGTGGCACTTTTCAGATTGTTATCACGTCAATTCCATATCGTGTAAACAAATCAACTCTTATCGAAGCTATTGCGCAGCTTGTGCAAGATAAAAAACTCGAAGGTATCAAAGGTCTTCGTGATGAATCAACAAAAGATATTCGTATTGCGATTGATCTCAAAGCGGGCGTGATGCCTCAGAAGGTTCTCAACTATATCTACAAACACACACAACTCGAGCAATCGTTTAATTTTAATATTGTGGCACTTGTTGATGGTGTACCGCAGACACTCTCGCTGAAGAGTTTGCTAACTGAATTTATCGGCCATCGTGTCGTTGTTGTTCGTCGTCGTACAGAATATGACCTTCGGAAAGCAAAAGACCGTGAACATATCCTCCTTGGTTTAAAGAAAGCCCTTGATCATATCGACCGTGTAATTACGGTGATTCGTTCTTCGAAAGATACTGCACTTGCAAAATTGAACTTGATGAAAGAGTTTAAATTCTCTGATTTGCAGGCGACGGCTATTCTTGAAATGAAATTGGCGAAACTCGCTGGTCTCGAACGCAAGAATGTTGAACTCGAACTCAAAGAAAAACAAGAACTCATCAAGGAACTCGAAGCACTTCTCGCAAGTCCAAAGAAAATGCTCAAAGTTATCGCTGATGAATTAAAAGAAATCCGCGACAAATATGCTGATGATCGCCGAACACGCGTTATTAAAGGTGGTGTCAAAGCTATCAACGAAGAAGACCTCATTCCTGAGAAAGAATCAGTGCTTGTGTTCACTAAAGGTGGATATGTAAAACGTACTGATCCGTCTGAGTATCGCGCTCAGAAGCGTGGTGGTGTCGGTGTGATTGATATTGAGCCGAAAGAAGAAGACTTTGTGACGATGCTCGTGTCTGCAAATACACACAGTGACTTACTCTTCTTTACAAACAGAGGTAAGGCGTATCAAATAAAAATGTATGATATTCCAGAGGGTCGCAGGGCGACTAAAGGTAAATCAATCATGAACTTTATTGCACTCGAAGGAGACGAAAAAGTAACTTCGATTTTGCCTATTGATAAAGAAACAAAAAAGACGATTGAATGTTTGATGATGGTGACATCACTCGGTGTGACTAAGAAAGTTTCTGCTGAGAGTTTCAAAGATGTACGTCGAAGTGGTCTTATTGCTATCAAACTCGACAAGGGTGATGAACTCCAAGCGGTGCTTGCTATCGCAAAGGGTGACGATGTCATGCTTGCAACGGCACTTGGGCAATCTATTCGATTCAAGGAGTCTGATGTTCGCGAAATGGGACGCACAGCAGGTGGTGTCCGTGCGATGAAGCTTGGCAAGGGTGATACTATTGTTGGTGTTGATAAGATTCCAAAAGGTGATACAACTCGCGCATTCCTTACTCTCGGTGCACACGGTCTCGGCAAGAAAACACTCGTAAAAGAATATAAATCTCAGAAACGTGGCGGTTCAGGTATTAAGACAGCAAAAGTAACTCCAAAGACAGGGAATATTATCGTAGCAAAAGTTATCTCTGATGAAACTGAAATCATCGCCGTGTCACAGAAGGGTCAAGTGATTCGTGTAGAACTCGCTTCTATCCCAACATCAGGTCGGCAGACACAAGGTGTGACGATAATGAAACTCCGCCCAGGGGATTCGATTGCATCTATTACGTGTTTGTAAAATAGCTATTAGCCTTTAGGTGTTAGCTTTTATCTAAAAAGTAAATGATTACCAACTCAAATAAAATAAGAGATATCCTAGAAGGAATCATTTTTAGTCTTGTTATCAGTGTAATTCCAGCGGGTATTTTTGCTGTAATTCTTATCAAGCAAAACCCCGATATTTCTCTATTATTTATCGGGACTAAATTCCTAATAGCACTTTTAATATCAACTCCAGTATTGTTCTTAATTCGTCGTTTTGTAAAGGGATTTAGTAGGACTTTTTCAGTTATATTTTTAATATTATTTGGATTGGCTTATATTTTTATAACAATTCATAGCTTCATTTCAGCAAGAACTTGTAATTATTATAATGGGTATTGGCAACGGGATAGTTACCAGAGGTATTCATCTGGTGGTAAATGTGTCATTCAAAAAGCTGATTTACAATCTGTCCCCACCACATCAATTTTATATTCAGAATTTAATAAGCTTGAAGCTATAGATTAAAGATATAAATTAATTATATGATATACCCGCCCAAGGAGAGTCCTTGGGCGGGTATTGTAGTATAATTAAATATCTATGTCGCTAAGAAAATTAAATTTAGTAGAAGGAGAGTTTTATCATATTTATAATCGTGGTAATAGTAAGCAGGAAATCTTTTTAGATTCAGAAGATTACGATCGTTTTACAAAATTACTCTATTTATCTAATTCAACAACAAGAGTAAATTTCAAGGAGGATATCGTTAAAAAGAAAATAGATGTATGGGATTTTAAAAGAGGTAACCAGATAGTTACTATTGGAGCTTGGGTGTTAATGCCAAATCACTTTCATTTATATTTAACCCCAGCCCAAGGAGAGTCCTTGGGCGAGCCAGTGGTGTCTATTTTTATGAAAAAGCTTTGTACTGCATATACGATGTATTTTAATAAAAAATACAACAGAACAGGTACGTTATTTGAGGGACCATTTAAATCTGTTCATGTTTCAAGTGAGAATCAAGCAAAATATTTATTTTCATATATACACTTAAATCCAGTTAAACTCATTCAAAAAGATTGGAAAGAAAAAGGAATAAAAAATAAAAATGAAGTTTTTAAATTTTTAGATTCATATAAATGGGGAAGTTATTTTGATTATATGGGAATAAACAGAAAAGAGTCAAAAATTATAAATCGATTGAATTTTTTGGATTATTTCCCTACAAATTTAGATTTTAAAAAAGAAATATTTGATTGGATTAAAGCCAAAGAATAAACCCAAGGAGAGTCCTTGGGTGAGGTGAAGGTGAATATTCATTGGGTTTTATTTTTGTATGGTATAATTATTATATGTTTTCTGATCCTGAAAAAAATATTGCACAGTTTGGATTACGCGAAGGAATGAAAGTCGCTGATCTTGGCTCTGGCACTGGGTATTATACTCGTGCAGTAAGCTCGCGTGTCGGACCGTCTGGGCACGTCTATGCGGTAGAAGTACAAAAGGGATTGGTAAAAAGACTCGAAAGTGAAATTAGAGAATTGGGATATAAAAATGTTGAATGTATTTGGGGTGATGTCGAGGCAAAAGGTGGAACAAAGCTCGCTGATGAAAGTGTCGATGCTGTGATTCTCTCAAATATTCTTTTTCAAGTAAGTGATATTCTCGGACTTATTACCGAGGCTCGTCGTATTTTGAAACATGGAGGAAAGATTCTTGTTATTGACTGGGTACAATCATTTGATGGTATGGGTCCTGTGCCGTATACCGTAGTACCAGAAAAGAAGGCACGTGATATATTTCGAGAACGAGGATTCAAAGAGCTTCAAACTATTTCTGCTGGACCATATCAGTATGGTATAATTTTTGAAGGATAAATTGGTATCACTTCTATGAATACATTTCAAACAATTCTCGTTGCTGTCTTTCTCTCATTTTTTGTGTTTGCTGTTTTGATATTTTCTGGGATTATCAATATTAGTGGACTTTCAAAAGATAGTGCACTCCCTCAGGGTAAAATTATCGTCTGGGGTACCTTTCCTGCGACAGAAATACCACGTGTTTTTGAAGATATTAGTGCTACCAATAAAGACCTCATCGTCACCTATGTTCAAAAACCAGAAGCGACGTATCAACAGTCGCTTATTGAAGCATTTGCAAATGGTACGGGACCGGATTTGTTTTTCATTACGGCTGGTTCTGTTGTGAAGAATGAGAACTTTTTATATAAACTTCCTTTTGCAAATTATCCAGAGAAGACATTTCGTGATGCATTTATTGATGGGGCTGATGTGTTTATCGCTCCTGATGGTGTGCTCGGTTTTCCTGTCGTTGTCGACCCGATGATGCTCTATTATAATCGTGACCTTCTCTCAAATGAAGGGATTGCACAACCTCCCCAATATTGGAATGACTTATTTGGTCTCAATAATCGTCTCACAAAAAAGAATGCAGATGGGTCTATTAATCAAAGCATGATTGCACTTGGTTTGTTTGATACGATTGACCGAGCAAAAGATATTCTTGCAACGCTTTTCTTACAAGGAGGGAATCCGTTGATGGTTCGTACTGAATCAGGGTATCGTTCGACATTTGATGGTAGTACGTCTCTCTCTACGACACCACTTGTTGCTGGTGATGTGATTGTTGATTTTTTTACTGAATTTTCTGACCCGACTAAGGAATCATATTCATGGAACCGTACACTTCCTCGTTCTCGAGATATGTTTGCGGGAGGTAAACTTGCGCTCTATCTTGGACGTGCAAGTGATCTCTTTACAATTCAATCAATGAATCCTAATTTGAGTTTTGATGTGACACGAATGCTCCAAACTCGTGGGCTTCCGACGACACGAACCTATGGAGAAATATATGCGATTGCGATAAATAAAAAATCAGCCAACCTCTCGACTGCATTTACTATTGCAGGACTTATGACGACAGGTGAATTTGCAAAGAATATAGCCTCGGCACTTTCTCTTCCTCCTGCATCACGAGCCCTCCTTGCAGACAAGCCGGCAAATAGTCCGTATCTCTTTTCATTCTTTGAAAGTGCACTTACGGTACGAACATGGGTTGATCCTGACCCAATTCGGTCAGGACCTATCTTTAGTGAACTTATTTCTAATGTCGTATCAAATGCAATGCAAGCATCCGAGGCATTGATCAAAGCAAATGGTCAAATGGATCTTCTTGTGGGTGCACAAACACAATAATGAATACATATAAAAAAATTACTATAGGAATTCTTGGTTTTGTTATTATGTGTTCACCATACGCAGTGACACATGCAGCAGGAATACTTCCTGATTGTGGTATTTTTGATTCTGCTTCAAAAACAATACCTCGTCCGTGTGATTTCAATGCATTACTTGAACTCGTAAATAAGATCATTAATTTCTTACTCTTTACGCTTGCAACTCCTTTAGTTGCTCTTATTTTGACGTATGCAGGATGGCTCTATATCACAAGTGGTGGAAGTGATGAAAATACGAAAAAGGCAAAAGGGATGATGAAAAATGCTGTGTGGGGATACATACTCGCACTTTCTGCGTGGTTGATTATTAATACTCTTCTTAAAGCTGTTGGGTTCAAAGGTCCGACGTTTCTCTCATAAGGGGAGATGGTATATAATACATATATGAAATTTCTACAGAATAAAAAAAATACTATTATGATGAGTGCTATTCGATGTAGTTTTGTCTTTGTGTTTATGTTCGCACTTGCGATGCCTTTTGTGGTGATTCATGCGGCGACAACACCTGCAACGGTGGATAATCGAACAACAGCAACACCGGCTACTGTTGATAACCGAAAAACTGAATCTTCAAATGTTCGTGTTGATACAAAAATCAACAATCCACTCGGTGATAATATCCGAGATATTCCTACTTTTATTCAGGCACTTTTGAAAATTGTAGTATTAGTAGGTATTCCTATTGTGACACTTGCGATTATTTATTCTGGTTTTATGTTTGTCCAAGCACAAGGTAATATGGAGAAACTCGGAGATGCAAAAAGGAATTTTGTCTATACACTCATAGGAGCAGCTCTTTTGCTTGGTGCTTTTGTTATTTCTCAGGCTATCCAGGGAACAGTCGATCAAATTATTAGAGAAAATAAATAATATACATATATGGGACCAACAATTGCACAAACATCAAATGCATGTCAGGGGGCACCGTTCAAAAGTTTTGCTGATATTTTGAATTTTATTTCATGTACAATCAACAAATCAATCATCCCACTCCTCTTTACTCTCGCAACGGCAGGATTTATCTGGGGAATTATTCAATATTTCCTCAATCCTGATAATGAAGAAAAAAGAAAAGCAGGAAAGAGTTTTATTATCTGGGGGCTTGTAGGGCTTTTTGTTATGATTAGTATGTGGGGACTCGTAGGAATCCTTACAAATACATTTGGAACAAAAACAATGGTTCCACAGCTTTCCCAGTAGTGTTTGTCGTATCTCTTTATGGTATACTAAAGAGGTAACAAAGAATGTATCTGTGTGCTACGGTCGGTAGTGATAGATACGATTATTAATATAGTACAGTAGTTGTTTATACATATGAAGAAAATTATTTCACTGAGTGCGATTAGTTTGACTGTGGCTCCGTTGTTTGCATTTGCTGCAAATATCTTTACGGTTCTCACAACATTCAACAGAATCCTTGATACACTTATTCCGATTTTTATTACACTCGCAGTGGTGTACTTTATCTGGGGAGTTGTTCAATACACTCTTTCTACAGACGAAGAAGCAAAGAAAGGTGCAAAAGGTAAAATTGTATCTGGTTTGATCGGTCTTTTCCTTATTATTTCATTCTGGGGTGTTATTCGAATCGTTTCAAGTACATTTGGTGCTGACCGAGTACAACAGCTTGATATTCGTGCTATTCCTTGTATTCCTGGTCCTGGCGTGTACTGTAATTAATTCATACCTATGGACTTCGGATTTATTCCAGTCGCAGAGGCGAGCGTTGAAACGCTCATGAAAAGTATCAACAAGGTTATTATTAACCCGTTGATACTTTTCTTGTTTTCTATTGCGCTTGTCTATTTCATCTATGGATTAGTACAGTATTTCTTGTCTCCAGATAATGAAGAAGTTCGCAAGACGAGCAAAACTCACATGATATGGGGTGTTATTGGACTTTTTATCATGGTGTCTGTTTTTGGAATTTTGCAACTTGTTCTCGGTACTGTCGGTGAGACAAAAATTAAAATCCAAAATACCGGTGACTATGAAGTAAATCGTGTTTATGAGATTGACCAAGGGGCACTCAATATGGACGAACCACTCTCTGGCGGTACAGTATTTACGAATGATGGTGGTGTCGCAATTGACCCGTTTGGTGGAGGGACCTTTGGCCCTAATCGATATCTTCCTCCTATTCTTGATGAGAGCGAACTACCTCTTCCAAAAGAAATCCTCGATGCGATCGTTTCTGACCCTCTTTATTATCGGACATTTGGTTCGGGTAAAAAGACAAATGCCGTTGATGCAAAATTGACTGCACTTAAGAATGCCGAAATACGCCTCGCATTACTCAAGGGTGCACAGAGTGTTGATGCTGTGAAGGGGAGGGCTATCATCAGAGAATCACAGAAGGTTCTCGGTGGATTCTCTCATTACTTTGTAGCGGTCTCATATCCAAAAGAGATTATCTCAGCAGAGAGTACGCTTCCTGTTCCTGACGATATGAAATCATACCGAAGTGATTCATCGTACTATCGAGCACTCGGTTCTGGGCAGAGTACTGATCTTGCATATGCAAAACGTATTGCGATTCGAAATGCTCGTGTGCAGATAGGTGCAGAAAAGAAAGCAACAAGTATTGACTCTATCAACTATGTGATTCTCAAAGAACGAGCCTTCAAATCCCCAGACGGACTCTCTCATTATTTTGTTGTCCTCTCTCACCCTAAATAAAAAACGCCTCGCAATAGCGGGGCGTTTTTTTTGTAATTAATTTTTCCTTGCAAGAATTTCTGCAAGTTTTACGAGAAGAACTGAGATGTTTCCATCAATGTCATACTTTTGTTCCTTGATTTCCTTTTTCGTGATACCAAGAGCAATAAGTGCACACTCTGTCTGTTCTTTGTGTGTACCACTCGGTAAGAGTTTTTGGCCCATGTCTTTGATTCTTTTACGCAGGGCATCTGCTTTTACATTTTCTGCTTTACCTTCAAGTTTGGCAAAGGCTTCTTTTGCAAGTGCTTGGTAGTACTCTGGTTGTAATTCGGTGTCTCCAATGGTGATTGTTGAATTGCTTGGAATACGATACGGGTAATTATTTGTATCGCAGAAATGATTTACTTCTTTTTTGAGTTTTTCAGAGAGATTTTCCAGTATATTACCTTTGTCGGTATCAATATCAACTGGTAATTTTTCTCCAATTTCATCAAGAAAAAATTCATCACAAAATCCAATAATCCTTTCTTTGATCACCTTTGTACCACCTTCAATGCTGATCATTTGCATAACACCTTCTTCGCTTTCAATGAATTTAAGCATAAGAGTTACATCTTTGATTCTTACCTGGATACCTCTTGTTTTTGTTTGCATCCAAGGTGTTTCATCGATGTGTACTTTGATTGCTTGAAGGTCTATTGAAGTGTTCAATTCGCCATTTGTACCTACTGTGGTAAATTCAAACAATGGATCAGTCCAGTGATTAGAGCCAGCTCTAAGGTATCCAATAAGTTTTGAATTAACCCTACTGAATACACCTGTCATTGTCCGAAAGGGTACATACCTGCTTCCAGAGTAGATGTACCACAAAGAAAGTAACGCATAAAAAGGAGAGATGAAGTCCACTTCTTCATTGTTGAAGGAATGAATGAACTGCCATACAAAGAGTACAAATACTCCAATGGCAATCAGAAGAGATGTCTTTAATTGATATGAAAGTTTGGGTAATACCAATTTCACAACAACTAAGACTGACACGGCCTTTAAGAAAATCCATGTGTTGCTAAAAATAAAATCAATCATTTCTTTTTTTTGATTAGTGGTTTCTTGTTATTGTAACAATTACTTTCTCATTACTTGTATTGCTATACATGTAATAGTTAGATGGTGAGATATATGTGCTCCCAGAGATATAGTTATCTCCTGAGAGCACTCGAACCTCACCATGTTCATCGGTCGTTTTTATTGGACCATCTGAATGGAAAGAAAATAATTCTCCTGTAAGGTACACGATAAC
>Ga0172380_10009357_pt1 | contig 10462 bp, 11 predicted proteins | sample Leawe162metaG_FD_119747 | JGI IMG/M metagenome (GOLD analysis project Ga0172380, IMG submission 119747) | Leachate microbial communities from a municipal landfill in Southern Ontario, Canada - Leachate well 162 metaG | ecosystem: Engineered > Solid waste > Landfill > Unclassified | place...
AGATAAACCATTTTGTAGTTATATATGAGCCGTCGTCTTTCATATCTTTTTTACCATAGAAAGTCGCGCCGATGCCGTTTACTGATTGCATATTGGTTAAATAAATTTTTTACGTCACCTAACTCGATACTATACGAAAATATTTCGTATAGTAAGCAGATTTGGGGTGGATAGGCGGATTTTAGCTTTGAATATAAAAGGTAAATGTTGCATATTGGCTTTTGGATTGATATTCTTGCGTTAGAAAGATCTCCGGCCGTGGTTTTCGTACCACAAATTAGCGGGGGATCTTTTTATATTTTTGAATACTTCGTATAATAAGCGGGATACAGATCATATGCGAAATTTAGCTTTGGATTGCGGGAATCTGGGAATAATTTTTTGCGTCACCGTTTTATTATTGATATAATGGGTTCATAAAAGGTCCTCGGCCAGTGGTTTTCGTACCACACATTAGCGGAGGCCTTTTTTTATATTATTCTGGAAAAATAGAGATAAAATATTTTTGTCCGGACTTCTTGTGTTCTTTAATCTGAACAATGAATGCACAACCTTCGTTTGTTTTTCCGTAGAATCTATAGAGTGTTTCATTCTTATTATTGGGATTATCAACTGATACTGGCTGGAGTCTAGTGTTCTTTAGGAGCTCAATTGCTGCCTCATAGAATTGTATCCGTCTTATTCTGTCTCTTCGATTTTGCTTCGCATAGAGATGTCCCCAAAAATAATCGAGAAATATTTTATCTTTCTTGAAATATGCTGAACGTATATATGGCTTTCTCTTACTCTTCTTTTTAATGGCATCAAAGAGTTTTTCTGCCTTTTTTCGCATTTCGTTGAAGTTTGATCCTGTGATTTTTTCTGCCCTTGTTTGGTAGTACTGCATTTTTGAATTCTACCACGAAATTTTGTCTTTATGAAGCCATTTTATTGAGATTGCCTGTCAGGATTTGTTCATGTTTTTGTAAGAATTATTTCATGATTTTTTTAGGAAAATGTTAGGAAAAGCTTAAGAATTGGTAAGGCGGGAGGGGTAGGTTGATTGGTATGGAGGAGATAAAGACGGTGTCATTTTGGATAGAACAATTGAGGAGTGAGTTACGAGTTCGTGGATATAGTTCGCGGACGGTGGTGAGTTATGTGCGGTGTGTTGAGGAGTTTTTGAAGTATGTCGGGAGTGATACCGGGAAGGTGAGGCGAGAGGAGGTGATGAAATTTTTGTTGATGAAAAGGGACAAGGGGTATGCGTCGCAAACTATTAATCTGTATCTAAATGCGATTCAGTTTTTGTATCGGCATATTCTGAAGTTGGGAGGTGGGCTTGGTATTCGCTATTCTAAGCGAAACAGGAAGCTGCCCGTGGTACTTTCTCGGGATGAGATTCGTCGGATTATTGAGGGCATTGGAAATCAAAAGCATCGACTTTTGGTGGAGCTGGCGTATGGGGCGGGGCTGCGAGTAAGTGAGGTGGTTGCGCTACGGGTTCGAGATGTTGAGCTCGGGAACTTAAGACTATGGGTGAGAAATGGAAAAGGCGGGAAGGATCGTATGACTATTTTTTCTGAGAAAATTGTTGGCGGATTGAGAGCGAGGGTTGCGGGACGCGATGGTTCGGATTTTCTTTTTGAGAGTGAGCGAGGAGGGAGACTAACGACAAGGACGGCGCAGAAGATTTTTGAGACTGCGTTGCGGCGGGCGGGGATTACAAAAGGCGCGACGTTTCATTCTTTGAGGCATAGTTTTGCAACGCATCTGCTCGAGAATGGCGTGGATATTCGATATATTCAGGCGCTACTTGGCCACGAAAATATTCGTACGACACAGCGGTATACGCAGGTTGCGAGTTCGATGATTGCGACTATTCGGAGTCCGTACTAGGTTGATTTTGAACCCTGTGAAAGAGGAAATTTGACTGCTGGTTTGATTGGGATATACTGGAGTTACTTTAAACGCATGTGATTATGGCTCTTGCAGCCGAAATCAATTCTGAAATTTTTGTGGTCGAAAGTGGAATATACTCCCACTTCGATGCTGTTGCGTGCATATTCAATACAACTCACCGCCAGAACCGCCGCGGGTAACCCCGCACATATACTGAATGTTTTTTAGTTTTGGTGTTTTTATTTTTACTTAATCTTTTTTATATGAAAAAAGTTGTTCTCGCCTATTCGGGCGGGCTGGATACGTCGATTATTACCAAGTGGCTTGTGGATCAGGGTTACGCTGTGATCTGTTGCATGCTTGACCTGGGGCAGAAGGTGGAAAATCTTGAGGAGCTGAAGGCGAAGGCGCTGAAGTGTGGTGCGATGAAAGTTGTGGCGATTGACGTGAAAGAAGAGTTTGTACGGGATTATGTGATTCCGGCGATGCAGTGGAATGCGAAATATGAGGGAGAATATTTATTGGGGACGTCGTTAGCGCGACCTTTGATTGCAAAGAAACAGATCGAGCTTGCTATAGCCGAAGGTGCTGAGTATGTAGCTCATGGAGCCACGGGAAAGGGGAATGATCAGGTTCGATTTGAGATGGCGTACTATGCACTCAAGCCGGACGTGAAAATTATTGCTCCGTGGAAGGATGAGAAATTTTTGGCGCAATTTCCTGGACGACAGGAGATGATCGCGTATGCGGAGGTGAATGGGATCCCAGTGAAGGCGACTGCTGCGCAACCGTGGTCGTCGGATGAGAATCTTATGCATATTAGTTTCGAGGCTGGTATGCTCGAAGACCCCTCTGTTAAGCCACTTCCGGAGATGTTTGAACTGAGCGTTGATCCAAAAAATGCACCTGATGCTTCGACGGAGGTGATTATTAATTTCGTCGCTGGCGTGCCGGTCGCGGTGAATGGAAAAATGATGGGGTGTTCAGAATTATTAACGGAATTAAATAAAATTGGTGGTGCAAATGGTGTGGGTAGACTCGATATGGTGGAGAATCGATTTGTTGGTATGAAGTCGAGAGGCGTCTATGAAACGCCGGGTGCGACGATCTTGTGGCAGGCGCATAAGGCGGTTGAGAGCTTGAGTATGGATCGAGATTTGATGCACTTACGAGACAGCCTGATGCCTGGGTTTGCCGAGATGGTGTATTACGGATTTTGGTTCTGTGACAAGATAAAAGCGCTTCGTGCGTTTTGCGTAGAGTCGCAGAAATATGTGACTGGAAGCGCAACTCTGGAGCTTTATAAAGGCAATGTCATGACTATTGGACGTGAGTCTGTCAATTCTTTGTATGATATGAAAATCGCTTCGATGGATAACGATGGTGGCGCGTATAATCAAAAGGACGCGATCGGGTTTATTCGATTGCAAGCACTTCCGCAGAGAGTCCAGGCGGTGAAGCGAGGTGGCGCGCAGTTGTAAATTTTTATTAGAATTTTATTTTTATATATATGAAAAAATTATGGCAGAAGAGTGATAATCACATTATCGATACGAATATCGAGTCGTACACGATTGGAAATGACTACCTGCTCGATATGGATCTTGTATCCTATGATATTCAAGGGTCGCGTGCACATGCACGTGGCCTTCAAAAAATTGGCATCTTGACTCCTCATGAACTCATATTGCTCGAAAATGGCCTGGATGTAATTCTCGAACTCTGGAAAAAGGGAGAGTTTGTGATCGCGCGTGAACAGGAAGATATGCACACCGCGATCGAGGATTTTCTCACTACTACATGTGGCGAAGTTGGAAAGAAAATTCATACGGGTCGGTCAAGAAATGATCAGATTCTCGTGGCCTTAAGGCTCTTTTCGCTTGATAAGCTGAAAGCTGTTTTTTCGCTTTTTGAAGGTCTTATTCAGGCATTCGATATCGCAGCAAAAAAGTACACATCTTTCAACATGCCAGGCTATACCCATATGCAACGTGCCATGCCGACGACGGTTGAAGTGTGGCTGGGTGCGTATCATGATGCCCTCATTGATGATGTGATTTTTTTGAAGTCGGTAGGCGAAATTCTCAATCAAAATCCACTCGGCTCCGCGGCGGGATATGGTGAAAATATTCTTGGCATAGATCGTGAATTTACCGCTAAAGAACTTGGTTTTCTAAATGTTCAGAAAAATCCAATCTATTGCGCCATGTCGAGAGGGAAGTTTGAACTGATGATGATGCAGGCGCTCTCGCAGATCATGATGGATCTCGGAAAGTTTGCCTCAGACCTCCTTCTTTTCACTACAAAAGAATTTAGATTTTTCGATCTTCCGGAGTCATTCAAAACTGGATCGAGTATCATGCCGCAGAAGAAAAATTTCGATGTGCTTGAACTAATGCGTGGGAATGTCGCGATTTTTAATGGCTACGTTTCTCAAATTCAGGAGCTTATTAAGAATCTTCCTCTTGGCTATAACCGTGACTTTCAGCTTATGAAGGAGCCATTTCTCAAAGGTGTGAAGTTGGCCATTGACACAATCACCATTGCCGAAAAAGTCGCGTCCAATTTACAAGTGAATCGCGAAATACTTGAGCAGGCTTGTACGCCAGACCTTTATGCGACAGATGAAGCATACCGACTCGTCAAAAACGGCATGCCATTTCGAGATGCGTATCGAGAGATTGGGAAGCAATATCAATAAAATAGATTTATTTGGCCTCCATCTCCTCTAGCGTTTGAATTGAGATTGATTTTCCTGATACTGAGCAGGTTGCTGTGTCGAACGTGGGTGCAAAATCTTTTAATTCTGTGGCGATCGACTGCCACTGATCATCTGCAATTTCCTTGCACTTTCCGGTGTCAAAATCTTTATAATTTTTCAGATCGATAGTTAAATTATTTCCTTTTCTATAGCGGCTAATTGGAACATACGTCGGATTATTATCCATAAAAATACTAAATATTTCTTTAGCATTATTCGCGAATGCCATAATTGTATCTCTATCGAGCATGAGCTGATTAGGAGATGCTGATACATAACTCGCCACATGATCTACATGAATAAACTTATTCATTGTTGGCAAATAAAGCACTCCATGGGCATGCATTGAAAGTCGTACTGCTGGAATATTAATTCCATGAGCCATTCCTTCAAGCATAATAGTAGGTTCATGGCATCCTGTTACGCGTTCCTTGTAAATTGCGTCGAGGGTTTTTGGATAGGCGACTGCCCCGCCATCATCTAGCGGCTTTTCACCTGGCGTGAGGTATACACCCCATCCGTAATTTTCATCTGCGTGCGTAATATTTGCCTTCATCCAGCGGATAAGATGCTCAACGGCCTCTTCTTGATTCTTTGCGCCGCTAATAATTTTGAGCACAAGATTCAATTGTTCAACGTGCGCGTCTTCGATCATATCGTCCGGAACCGGATACTGATGATGCTCTGTATTTGGCATGCCTTCAGGCAAATCGCCCTTCAGGCCATTCTTCGATGTGTTTACCGCAATTGTATCGTTCTGAATAAAAAGATTTCTTATTTCTTCCGGTGAGTAGTCGGCAAGTGACCACGGAAGTTTTTTACTCGCCTCTACCGCGAGCCCATTTAAGACGTTTATGAAGAAAAGGCGATCTGCCCCACTGGCAAATGTGAAGTTATTAAGTACACTTATCTGCTGAAGTTTTTTATTGTTGGGAGCAAGTGGATCATAGACATACTCACCTTCGAATTTCTGAAGAAGCTCTGAGCCGGAAAAGGTTTGCTTCTTTGATTCGTCAGTAGCTTTTATCGCATCCAAATGCTGTCTTACTTCTTTGAGCGAAGGGTATTCTGAGAGAATTTTCGTAAGTTCTAGTATTTTTGTTACCTCTGTTGTCGTAGGAGTTGTTGGAATCTTTTGCGGCTGCGTTGCGTCGATAGCGCACCCTGTCATAGCTGCAATACTTAAACACAGCGCAGCAACTGATGCAGAAATTTTTGAATGGCTACTTGAAACGCCTTTCCTTTCTGGCAGTGCTGGCTTTTTTGATGTGGAAGATGGAGATTTGCCAAATATATTCATGTCTTGCTATTCTAACTCTTTTGCTGTCTATTGTCAATATTTCAGCTTTGAAATACCTGAAAATCTACAAGTCCTCTCGGTCTTGATTCTTTGTCGGCATAAAGGGAGACAAATAATTTTAATTATTTAAAACACGATTTCAAAATTTCGACGTTTTCTTTGTCAGGGCCTTCGTTGTCGAAGCCTGGGACTTCGAGAATCCAGGCGGCGTGATGGAGGTGCTTGTCGGCTGCTAGAGCCTTGAATCCATTGAGGCCGATTTCTCCGTGGCCGAGGTTTTCGTGACGGTCATGATTGGAGTTATATTTTGTTTTTGAGTCGTTGACGTGGAGGGCGATGAGATCTTTGAGATTAATTTCTTTATCCCATTCGTCAAAAGTTTTTTTCACATTTTCCGGTGTTACATCTGGACCGAGTTCGCCCGCCTCAAAACCATGTGCGGTATCAAAACATACTTTGACGCGGTCGGATTTCACGAGGTGCTTGATGGCACCAAGCTCTACTGCGGTATTTCCGAGTTTTCCGCCACCACCTGCGGAGTTCTCCATCACGAGAAATGCGCTGCCGGGTGTGCGCTTGAGAACTTCTTTCATGCCCTTTGCGGTCTGTTCGATCGCAGCATTGCGAGAACTGTCTTTCGGGTAAGCGCCCATGTGAAAAATGAGTCCCTGTGCGCCGATCATCTGTACGATTTGCAAATGTTCGGACAAACTTTTTATCGATTTTTCATACGATTCTTCGGATGCGGTCGCGAGATTTGGCAGGTAGGCTGCGTGGAGATATACCGCTTGTACATTGCTATTCTTCAGTGCGTCTTTGTACTGTTTTACCGTTTCCGGTGTTGGTAATTTGGCATACCACTGACGTGGCGATGCGCCGAAAAATTGAATCGCATTTGCGCCAATTCGTTGTGCATTTTCGATCGCATGAAAAAATCCACCGGCTGCGGAAACATGTCCGCCGATCAGTGGAAGTGAGTTGTGATTTTTTTGAGAAGGCATGTCGTCGTTATTATTCTGCTGTTCTTTTTTCTTTATTCAGGTTTTTTCTCCTGATCTTTTTTAATCAACTCTGCGAGATAGTATGAAACCACTACGATTAACATCGTGACGCCGCCCGCATAGAGAAATTTTGCGAGGAGTGTATTTTGGCTTGCTGGAAAGAAATATTCGATGAGCGCCTTGATCGCCTCATTCCATGCGAGACCTGCGACGAGACCAAGTGATGCGATGATATAGGTGAGGAGTTGTTTTTTTACCTCGCGCTTTACGGCTGCACTCTGTTCTTTCAATTTTTCAGTTAATTTTGCCATACAAAAAAATAAGAAATACCTTTTCCTATTGTACACGATCGAGATGAAGTTACTAGTTGACGAGGGGATTGTGGTCGCCGCTTTGCATTTCAAACTCGGCTGCTATAAGCGCTGCTGATGCCGTAAGCTCCTGTAAAAAATGAACTGCCTGAGTGGTAGCTTGTCCAAACATTGGCATATCAGCTTCGTCAACTCTCATGGGGAGTCCTTTCGGTGGCAAAAGATAGCCTGCCATTTTCCTTCTTGGAATATATACTTCTCGGTCCATATAATTTTCTCCCGTTAGAAGTAGTCGATATTTTCGGTGGGTATCCATTCGCTGTTCATCGTGAAATTCTCTCGGTAATTCAAAGGCTTCTGGCACTGCATGGCGCATATATGCTGAATAAAACTTGCACATGACACACGTTTCAACCCACTGCTCCATCGTGATTCCGAGCTGGCGGAGCGTTGTCTTTCCTTGCCAAAGAAGAATATCTATTTCGTTGAGAATCTGCCTATTCCCTCCGCGATCGGTTGGAAGGTCAATAATCTCGTGGAGCTTGTACACGAGAGCTTTGATCCGCTCCTTATCAGCGGACTCTTTGTGAACTTGTCGAGCATTGTATTCGTATGCTTCGAAAATTTCTGTTGGCGACGGAGTTGGATTTTTCAAATTAGACATAGGCGCTACTCTATGAATTTTAGGTTTTGTTGTCAATAACTTGGCCTATTTTAGCTTTGAATATAGCTATGCATTATTCTGTATCGCACCTTCCTCTGTGAGGATTCTTGCTTTTTGAGAAGCACCACGGTTGTAGCCGCCTGTTTTCCCATCAGAACGAATAACTCGATGGCATGGAATTTCTGGATCGTAATTCGTGTTGAGAATATTTCCCACGGCGCGATAAGAGCGTGGATGGCCACTTGCAATAGCGACTTCTTTGTACGTCATCGTTTTCCCTTTTGGAATTTTTTTGACGATGGAGAAGACTATGTCGCGAAATGATGATTTTTTCATATGAGATGAGTCACTTCACAAAGTGATACGCCACGATTCCAAATGCGACCGAGACGTTGAGCGATTCTTTCTCGCCGAGCATGGGAATTTTGAGAATTTTTGTGGCACGAGAAAGTACTTCTGGAGAAAGGCCGTCGACCTCACCGCCAAGAATGAGTACTGATTTTTCGCGATTGAATCCTGAGAGATTTTTGTAATTTATGGCGTCTTCATGCAACTCAACTGCGTATATTTCACAATCTGGATCTTGTTTTTTGAGCATGTCGATCGTGTCGAGTGTTGATTCGGCGTGTTCCCATTCGACTGATTTTTCTGCGCCAAGTGAGACTTTCACGAGTTGTGAATTTGGTCGGCCGTATTTATCAAGTGGACCTGGCGTGATTCCGCAGAGATATATTTTTTTGATACCGGCAGCGTCGGCGGTTCTCAACATAGAACCGACGTTGTGCATGCTACGAATATTATCGAGAATGACTATCATGGAACGCATTATACTCTATGGTATAGTGGGTCCATGAAAAAAACCTCTTCTCTCATCATTTCGGCTTTAATTTTCGCTTCTTTATCAATTGGTTTTGGGTCAAATGCCTTTGCCGCAACACCTGAAACAACTCAAGTTGTTCCTGCGGATAAAACCCAGGCGCTTCCTCCGCAGCTCTACGCGCCTGAAGATTTTTTTGCGGCGACCGTTGAAGATATTATTCAGCAAGGCGAAGAGGACACCGATGGCATGAAACAGAAATTTCAAATCGTGAAGTTGATCGTTACGAGTGGAAAAGATAATGGAAAAGAAATTACCATCAGGCATGGTGGACAAGTTTCTATTGATACCAATCAGCTCGTCAAAAAAGGTGAAAAAGTTGTGGTTGCGAAAACGAGTGGTGGAGGGGAAGATGGTGGTTCTGGATACTATATAGCTGATAAATATCGCTTACCGCCTTTGCTTTTTGCCATTATCGCTTTTCTTGCGCTCGTGATTTATTTTGGAAGATTCAAGGGATTTATGTCGCTGATTGGACTTGCGTTTAGTGTCTTTATTTTGATGAAATTTATTTTGCCACTCATTATCGCGGGATATTCGGCGCTTTTGGTGACACTTATTGGATCGTTCGTCATTGCGGTTGTTTCGATTTTTCTTGCACATGGATTTAATAAGCGAACGGTTATTTCTGTATTTGCGACACTTATCACTCTTTCGATCGCTATTGCGCTTGCGGTACTTTTTGTTGAAATTGCGCATCTTTTTGGTGGGGGATCGGAAGAGGCTGCATATTTGAAACTTGATCCAGCAACAAACCTCAATCTCCAGGGCCTTCTCCTCGGTGGAATTATTATTGGTACTCTTGGCGTGCTGGATGACATCACCACGGCACAGGTTGCCTGCGTCCACGAACTTCACGAGGCGAATCGATCATTGACCGCCGCTGAGCTCTATCGTCGTGGCCTGACCATTGGACGTGAACATATTGCCTCACTCGTAAATACGCTCGTCTTGGCATATGCCGGTGCGAGCCTACCGCTTTTCTTGATGTTCACGATGAATAGCGTTCAGCCGTTCTGGGTGACATTTAATAGTGAGTTCATTGCCGAAGAGGTGATTCGAACACTTATTGGTAGCATGGCTTTGGTTCTTGGGGTACCGATTGCTACTTGGCTTGCCGCAAGACATTTATCGAAGTCCAAGCATAAGAATGCATAGACTCTTCCTGGTCTAACGTAGCTTTACTTTTTGTCTTCTTGTTGACAAATCGTGTTTTTAATATAAAATCAACATCTTATAAGCTCATTTAGCTTCTATGGGTCTCCAAAGCAGAACGGATGATAATGGCATGAGTGATGATGGCGAGGTCAGAATTCCTGTTCCTTTTGGGGGACGGAATGCTAAGTTGTATCGCCATGTTGTCTCTCCAAAACGCACTCGATCTACTGCTCCCGTGACGTCTACTGAGCCTGTTGCGCCGACTCCTCGTCCTCCGACAGCCCCTACTGTTCGCGATGCTCAAATTATTCATCTCCCACTCTTCCAAAATCCTCACGTTGCTCGCGCAGCTGAAAATCATGGTTTTTCCGAATCAACACAGGAGGTTAATATGCTTGATGCGGTGATGCGTACATTTACGATTTTAGGATTTCAGCCGGTAGATTCTCGTTTCAATGCTGTACTTGAATTGAAAAAAACGAACTCTTCTGATGGCTCAACTATTACTG